>Ga0315286_10006031_pt1 | contig 11750 bp, 5 predicted proteins | sample YL17G10_0_MG_FD_205038 | JGI IMG/M metagenome (GOLD analysis project Ga0315286, IMG submission 205038) | Sediment microbial communities from Yellowstone Lake, YNP, Wyoming, USA - YL17G10_0 | ecosystem: Environmental > Aquatic > Freshwater > Lake > Sediment | place: USA: Wyoming | collected... | reverse complement strand
GGCGTTCCCAAGTTGGACGATGCCAACTGGGCCGGAACGGCCAAGAGTCACGATTGCACACTCATCGTGACTGAGGGTGACTCAGCCAAGACGCTCGCGGTCGCTGGACTGAGCGTAGTAGGCCGCAATGCCTACGGCGTCTTCCCGCTCCGGGGGAAACCTCGGAACGTTCGGGACGCTAGTGTAAAGCAGCTCACCGAGAATGAGGAGTTTTCGAATCTCAAGAAGATTTTGGGCCTTCAGCATGGAAAGGTCTATACTTCACTCCGAGAACTTCGGTACGGTCGTTTGATGATCATGACTGATGCTGACCTGGACGGGAGTCACATCAAGGGTCTGGTGCTCAACATGATTCACCACTTTTGGCCGAGTCTGATCGACCTGGGTTTCCTGGTGGCGATGGTGACGCCTGTGATCAAGGCGGGAAAGGAGTGGTTCTTCACGGAGGAGGCGTTCCGTGCACGGACCGGTCGATCGACAACGGACGTCAAGTACTACAAGGGTCTGGGAACATCCACGTCAGCAGAGGCGAAGGAGTACTTCAAGATGATTGATCGTCTGACTGTGAAATTCACACCGGATACACGGACCGGTGAGTCGATGACGCTCGCCTTTTCCAAAGCCATGGCGGATGCGCGCAAGGGATGGCTCACGGAACACATGGCGACTACGCCGCCGGGTGTCGATTATGGGAACGTGAAAGCTCTCACTGTGACTGATTTCGTCCACAAGGACCTTGCCAACTTTTCAGTCGAGGACATCAAGCGGTCGATTCCACACGTCGCTGACGGACTCAAACCGAGCCAACGCAAGGTGATTTACGCCTGTCTGAAACGAAACCTGGTCAAGGATGCCAAGGTGGCGCAGTTGAGCGGGTACGTCGCCGAACACACGGCGTACCACCACGGCGAGGCGTCGCTCCAGGGGACGATCATCGGCTTGGCACAGACGTTCGTCGGGTCGAACAACGTCAACCTGCTCGAGCCGAGCGGTCAGTTTGGAACGCGTCTGATGGGTGGCAAGGATGCAGCCAGTCCTCGTTACATCTTCACGCGACTGGCTGAGAAGACACGTCGGATCTTCGACCAGCGCGACGACCCGGTACTCAAGTACGTGTCTGAGGATGGTCAGAACGTCGAGCCGACGTACTATTTGCCCATCGTGCCGATGGTACTCGTCAATGGCGCAGAGGGTATCGGGACTGGATTTTCGTCGTACGTTCCGCCGTACGACCCCAAGGTGGTGACGAAGAACATTCAGCACGCGCTTCGCGGCGAGGCGATGGTGGCGATGAAGCCACACTTTCGAGGATTCACGGGCACGACTGAAAAGACGGGCGAACACACGTGGACTCTGACGGGGACGTTTGAGCGTCAGGGGTCACGCATTCACGTGACTGAGCTTCCTCCAGGCAAATGGATCCAGGACTACAAGGAGTTTCTGGACGGGCTCGAGGTCAAGTACGAGAATCATTCGACGGAGAACAAGGCGGACTTTTTCGTCTGGACTGAGATCAACGACCACAAGCAGCTCGGACTCGTAAAAACTATTCACACGAGCAATATGTACCTCATCGGACAGAATGGCGCCGTGAAAAAGTACGCGAGTCCAGAGGAGATTTTGGTCGACTACATCGAGATGCGCATGGCATTGTACAAGACACGCAAGTCGTACCTTGTCAAGGAGCTCAAACGTCAAGTCACGGAGCACACACTCAGGGCGCGTTTCATCACCGAGGTGGCGCACGGTCGTCTCGAGATTTTCCGACGGACCCGAGCAGACATTGAGGCGGACATGACGCGTCTCGGATTTCCACACGAGTTGTTGGTTTCGGTCAGGACGTACCAGTACACGGCGGAAGAGATTACCAGGGCGTTGACGCTGGTGAAGAACCTTCAGGCTGAACTCACTGAGCTGGAGGCGATGACCGTGTCGAACCTGTGGAAACAAGATCTTGAGTCTCTGTAGTAGAGGATGGAGGTTGATGAAATCATAAACAGCTTTGTACCACCTGGTTCAGTACCAGCTCAGGTGCTGACCCGACTACGCGCAGTTGCGAGTGACGTGATTGCGCGCGCCGGTGCAAAAGTGCGTGACGTGGTCTCAGAGCTCGAGTCGAGTCCACCAACGTATATTCAATACACGTCATTTGACCAGGTTGCCGAGTTGTTCAAGAACGCTTTAAGTGCAGTGGTATCCCGGCCGGTCCCACCCACGCCACCGCCTCCGGGTCCGCCTCCGGGTCCGCCTCCGGTCCCACCGACTTCTGCAACCAGTCTCACCGTCACTGGGTTTTACGGACCTTCACTCACACCGAACGTTCTCGCGGTTTACATCACACAAAATGCACCGATTCTACCCGGTATGACAATCACTGGTCTCATAGGAATTCCAGGGGTTGTCGTTGTCGAGACGTACACAGCCAATGTATACGGCGATGTTGTGATTAATCCAGGACCACCGTCTATTTCGTTTCCTTATGTGTCTCTCGCAACTGCATATATAGAAGGATCTGGTACGATTCCAGTCGCACCGAGCTCTCTGCTCCAAATAACATTTGGGTTTGAAAAAATCAAAGACCGTTCGACGGCTCGTGGGTTTCGAGGACCTCTCGTCACCGGGAACACGTTCAGTGTGTACATCGTCGAAGAATTCACGGGTCCTACACCCGATAAAGACTGGAAGTTGATGGGTCTGAGCGATCCTTCGGTACTTCTCGTCGACGTTGCTGGAAATGTCACTGTACTCGAAACCATGTCCAAGAAAGGTTTTTCGAACACGCTCGTAGGAAGAAGCGTCACGAAACAATACGAGTATGTTTACGAACTGATAGTTACTGTTGATCAGGCCCAAGTGTTGCCTGTTCCCGGTACGATTGTACCGTTGGCTTTTCTTCGACCAAGGTCGAAGATTGAAAGCAAATACTATTCATTGTATGACCCCAAAATGTTCGATGCAGCTGACATAAAGGGTCAGACTGCAGATTTGCGCGATCTCAACTCGAATGTGTGGACGGATGCTCCAGCTCCACGCGAAGCCTACATCGAAATGAGCGGGCGTGGTTTCGGAACAGGTGCTCTGACTGCAATCGCAGCTATCGGTGCACAGGAAAAGTTCATGTATGGAGGTGAGTCGTTGTGGATACCTCAAATAAAACAGCATACACCGTTCGTCCAGACACAGAGACTGTTAAATCCACTCGAAACGACAAGTGGTTTTCTCGATTCGTCGACGACATATTCCATGAATCTGTTTCCACGAGAGTCGGGAGACCTACTTTCGAACATGTACCTGTCCGTTTCACTCCCAGAACTTCCGAATGCGTACTCGTACAGTGAACTTACAGGTCGCGCCATTATCAAAAAAGTGGAGTTTTTACTCGACGGTCGAGTCATCGAATCTATCAACGACGACTGGTACATCATTCGGGATCAGATTTTCCTGGATGCGGATGAAAAGCTCGCCATGTACCAAGCTATAAGCAGGGGTCAGGCTGAATCGAACGTCGTTTCAGGATCGACCCAACTAGACATGTTGATTCCTCTCGATTTCTTCTTTTGTCGGCGTCAGAGTCATTCGAAAAAAGGACGGGAACGCCTCGAAAAACCATTTTTTCCGTTGTGTGCCGTTTTGCAACAAATCGTCACTGTTCGTTTCACATTCAATGACGTGTCCTGGATCACAAATGCTCCGACGGATGTCAATGGGAATCGGGTCGACCTGATCAACCCACGAATTCTCGTTGAGGAAATTACACTGACACCCGAAGAACGAATATATTATCAATCCAAACCACTCAAGTACAGCGTCAGTCGCGTCTGGGCAGAAGCTGGACAGCCATACAACAACGGAAAAGCTACAGTCAACTTCACGTCAAAGTATCCGGTAAGTATGCTCACATGGTTCGTCCGAAACAAATTGTACGAGTCGACAGACCCTGAATATTACAACTCACGATATCAATACGGGTACAGCACGAACTTCGTAGAGGCTGCTGTACCTGTACAGTTTTTTAATGGTGTTGAAATCAACTTCCTCGATGCAATCAAGAGCGGAACCATCTACTTGAATAACCAAAACATTCTTTCAGACTTTCCCGGCGCATTGTACTACAGCTACAAACAGCCCATGGATCACGGTCTGTCGGTCCCGACCAAGAATATTTACATGTACTGCTTTTCAGATTATCCACGCGAGTACACACAAGAGGGGAGTGTCGATTTTTCAAAGTTGAATTCAAACACGTCCCATCTTGATTTGGTTTTTGACCCAGCCGTCGCACCCCAGATTACACAAGCGTACACATTATACCTGTACTACTATGGGCATGTCGACCTTCAAATTCAGAACGGAGGTGCGTTTATTGTACAAGACTTATCGTAATGTAGCCAGACCCAACGTTGAGTCCGAGATCTTGGACGTCCGTCACTTGATCTGACGCGTAGCACGTCGCTCCCTGTAAACCGTTACCCGGGCTTCCCGTGTAGCCTCCTCCCCCAGCTACACCGAGAGCCGCGCCGTAAATTGTCGCACCCGTCAAAACAAATGGTTCAACTGCATTTGCTATAACAACGACCGTCTTAAGACCGACAATCTTAATAATTGCATTTGGTTCTCCGTTATTGTTTGTTGGATTGTAAAAATCTCCCGACGCGGTTTGGACACCCGAAATAACTACGATATACCCTTGAGGAAGTCCATTGATCACATCGGTCGTGATTGCATAAATGTTAGAACCGGGTATGAGAGGATATGGACCCTGATTACTGATGCTTATGATGTTTGACACGAGGTTCACGGGGCACTGTCCACCGCCGAATCCACCTTCCGCGACAGGTGCGGCAGGCGGTGGTGGAATTCCGGGTTGCGGATTATAGTTTCCACCGTAAATGTATTGATTCCCGTAACCTTCTGCTGCGATCGCTTTCGGCAAAAAAAAAGGAAACGTCGTGTCTGGATATTGGCCATTGGCAAAGTACCCTGCACCGGCAACACCAAACCCTAAACCTCCACCCTGTCCGTCACCATACGGTTGAAACACACCATCCTGTGGAGTCGCAGGATCAGTCATGCCAGCAGCAGGGTCATAAATAACACCAGCGACCGTTGTTAGAAATTGAAACGCAACGTCACTCACAACATTAATCTGGTATGAACCGTCGAATATTGTTCCACCTGTGATTGTCACGTAGAGACCAGTTGAGAACCCATGTGGTGCTACAGTTGTCACTTGTGCGCCGGTTCCATTTCCACTGATGGCTGCATTCGTAATAGGTCCACGTGGACAGAAAGACCCACCGTCTCCACCGGCGCCTACGATGATAGGTACGCTCGCGTCCGTGCTGACGGAAGAACATCCACCGGCTCCTGTTGTTACGTTGTCTACAGTCAATGCCGGAATTGGAATTTGTCCGACGAGGAGTTTGATAACCTGTCCCTCGTAGAGTGCAACGCTTCCCTGTATGATGCGTCCGCTTGCCTGTCCCATGGCGCCAGCAGCCGTAATCTGATAAATGCCGTTCGCAGGTGTGGTCCAATACTGGGAACCTTTGTAGATGTACCATTGAGAATCACTAGTCCATGGAACTGAAGGATACGTATTCGAAGTTGGTCCGAAACGACCCGTGTTTCCGAGAGACGTGAATGTGAACGTAGTAAATGGATACAGACCCGGATACGAGTTGTTCTGAATCTTTTCAGCTGTAATGACCGTCTCTTGCCCACCTTCGTGAACGCCAACGTTCAATGCTCTCAGTTCCCCATCCTTGACGGAAATGACATTGTACCCGAGAGCGTAAATCCGAAGAGACCGAGAGTACTGAGACGGCGTCAGGGTGAGTGTATGAAGTTGACGAGTCACGAGGCTCATGTTAATTTCACCCGTCGCATCTTCGTGTTCTGGGTCAATCGCAAAAGAGTACATGTAAAATGAACGGTCCGGTGTACGTGTATGGTACTCGAGTGGCTGAACGATCCGAAGATACAGAGGCGTTCCAAATTCGCTTTTGATGACATCTGAGCCATTGAGTTTCAGTTGCAAATTGACCAGTTGATCACCACCGGCGTTCAAATAGTTGTATGCCGTCGTTCCGTCGTTCTGAATGATCCAGAAGAGTTCTTTGACGCTATGAACAAAATCAGATAGGACTGAAACCTCCGTTTCGCCGGCAGATACGGTGAACTCTATGCGTTGCCACGTCTTGGCGAGATAGTTCATCGGCGTCTTTGTCATGTAGTCGCGTTCAGCTTTGGTCACGTAGACGTAATCGACAAACAGATTCACATGAATCGGGAGCGTCCAGTTCAGAATTGTAAACTGGTTTGCCGATTTAAATTTGACGCGAAACACTGGAGGTTTTTTCAGTGCACACAGAGGTAAATTGACTGAAAACGGAATCGGAATGTAGTACGAATTGAGGCTGTCGGTGAGTCCTTTCCCGACGAGCGTCGTGAGGGCACTCTGTTTGGACTGTGTCACCGTGATGTCGTTCCAGAGTTCGAGGGACTCACCGTAGTGTCGTTCGATGAGCTGATTTTCATACAAAAGTTCTACGTAATCAATCATGTACGTTCCTACTGAATCCTGAACAGGTGACTGTTCGGGCCAATCAACACGAAGGTACATCTTTCCAATTGCAACATCACCCGCCTTTGCAATCCAAATGGTGACATCATCTCCGAAATGCACATCCTTTGGAAACTGCAGGCGCGTCAGTTGATGTGCAAACTGTGCTGGCACCATTCTCTACTCAAAGTTTAGGAATTAAATAAGAGACCGCCGACGCCACCTTGAATTTTGAGGATGTTATATGAACGTGCCCATACCGTAGCTGATGCGTTCGAAAAGATTTGTTCGTCGATTCTCGAAAAGTTTATAGTTCCATTTGGTGTCGTGCTTTCAGGATTCATCTCAAAGCTGTACATTGAAAAGTTGCGAGTCGGCATGACGGTGTGATTTTCAAACGGCTGAACGGTGTTGTAGAATATGTAGCTCCCGACGTCTCTGGAAACAATCTCCTCACCGTGTGTGAGTGCCAACGCCGTCTGGTCAGCGATGGACGAGTACTGGTACACGTTGGCTGTGTCGGGCGTCCCCGTGAACCACATTTCTTTGACTGGACCCTTGAACTGCATCTCGAGTGGACTATTTGACTTTGCCACCTGAACGACGCCTATGAGTTGATTTTCTGGTGGTAGGGTTTCATGCTTCTCGAAATCGATGAGCAGACTTGCAGTCAAACTCGGTGTCTGTGTGTACTGATCATACCTGATGATATCCTTGGCTTGTGTGTTTCCGTACGTTCCAGTATCGTTCGTGTACATGTACACGTAACGCGGACCGTTTATGAAAATCTTCGGGATGTACCGACCAGCCAGGTATGGTGATGCAAATTTAAACTGCGTCGTATTTGGAACTTCTGTAATATAATGCGGACCATTGAGGAATGCTGGTTCAACACCTGCAAGTGTGATGTAATCCCCGACCTGCAGACCATGGTCCTTGACAACGAAATCTTGAATAGTCACTTGAATACTCGTCCCGTCACCGATTAACGATTTGTTAAGCAGAGCCACGATTGTGGCACCCGCATAACCTAAACCATCAGTCACGATACCAACATTTGTTGCAAATAAATACTTGGTCGCATTCGTAACTTTGACTATATATGGTTCTGGTGTTGGGTTATCAAAATGTACACTTCCCTGAATAAATACAAACATACCATCGGCGAGACCATGAGGTGTCAATGTTGTCACTTCAGCGCCTGTTGCGGCGCCAACGATAGAAGAGTTGATTATGGGTGACACAGGTGTTTTAATGGTCAGTGCGGGTGTCACTGCATAGGTATTGCTACTGAAATCAAATGGTATGGGGGATTGTCCAGATGACGAATAGTATTCGTATGAGTTTGGATTACCTAGACCGCTGGAGATATCGACACGTATGACACACGCCTGCCCGGATAAGTAAACATCGGACGTGATGCCTCCAGCAGACATGTACATATATTTTCCGGTACTCAGAAGGTTTTTGAGTGGCATTTCGGTGCCTGCCAAGGTCCATGTTGTTCCTAATGTTGACCACGGGAGGAGGTTTTGTGTGAGTGTATCAAATATTGTATATGAACTTGTGTCCGAATATGATTGAAGAACGTTGTACTGTATAATCTTATACCCGTCGGCAATAAAGTAAATATAGGGCCCTATACATATACCCGTTGAAATGAAATCGAGACCCAAGAGAGCATAATAATCGAACGATTGCCACGATTCAGGGTCAATGAAATCTCCGTTGATGTTGTAAATGTAAATTATGTTACTCGTGTTTTCTTTTGGAAGGACGTATATTGATGTACCAGTGAAAAGAGTGTCAAGTATTGTATAGCCGTAATTACTAGAGGTTACATTTGAAGTAAAATCAATAGCAATATAAGCATTCGCGTTATCAAACAAATTCTTTGAATGATCATACCGAATGAAATATGTCGTTGGTCTATTGGACATGACTGCATAGTACACATAGACACCATCTGTCACGAGACCATTCGGTGGATTAACTGCGTATTCAATCTGTTTCACTGATTTACCAGCGTTCGCGCCTGATACAACAACGGGTGGAACTTCACTCGTCGTTGTGTAAAACGTATACTGAGTTGGAGATGTGACGAAAAAAACTGTTACAATACCATCGTAACCTACAGAACCAGCAATTTGAATTTGATCACCAGCGCTATAATAATGAGGTGTCTGTGTTGTCACCTGCACGCCCGTATCGACCTGTGCGATGACTGTATTGACGAGTACGAATGTTCCTTTTGTGATTGTGACACCCGGATTTGCTGCAACACCGGCATTATTAGTCGAAAAATCAAATGACGTTGAAGATATAACATTTGCAGTGTATGATTGGTTAAAGCCCCCGGGTACTGCGTTTTTAACAGTGACTGTGTCACCCGTTCGTATATAATGGGGTGTAGCCGTCTGTATAAATCCACCAACCCCGTTTGCTGCAAAATATACATTCGTGATGGTTGATGTAGGAAGGGTCGGTAAAAAGTCATTGCCCGTGAATTTAGAAATGTCACCATCGACGAGATCGGGAATGTTTCCTCGAAGTAAAAAGTTGTTATACGCCTGAGCATACAGAGTTTGACCGATCGTCGTAAAATCTGTAAAGAATGATTCACCAATGGCGTATAAATACGACGACACAACAGAATAGGAATTCGATTCTTCTAGAGGTTTTGTAGTGTTGTAAATGACGACGGAACCAGCCTTTGTTCTGAACGCTATATACTCTTCGAATGAAAGTGTTGCGATGGTGTTTATGAGTTCACCTTGAAGTTTTACAACGTTGTCGGTTGCATCGAATAGAGTGTACGACAATGGATCGAAAAAATCCACACCCAAGTTGATTGTGGGTGACAGGTTGGTCAGAAGTTCAAAATCAATCTGAACCTCCAGATTCTGATATGTCAAATTGGGAATTGAGTTAAACCCGAGTGGAATTTTTACATAGTACGTACGAGGCTGACTCGCCTGTGTCGTGTCGTACTTCCCACAGAGCAGCTTGTAAATAGCCTGATTTTCGTACGAAGTGTTCAGATCGTTGTAGAGTTCGATGTATTCCCCTGAAAATTCGTTGATGGTTTGTTTACCCACCATGATTCTTACACTTTTGATGAGTTTGTTGGCGACCGAATCTACATACGTAGAATCAGCCGGAGGTAAGAAACCGTAAATCCACCCACCTTGTACGAGCGTCCACTGAGATGTCAAAGACCCGTTGACGAATGAAAATACAGGACCCTGTCTGAAATCAAACCCCCAAAATGCAGCATCCAATGCAGTCACGAAACGAATAGACGTAAACAACGCACTCGTAAAATTAAAGACGTTCAGAACAGGATCATAACTTATAGTCATTGCAGGTGAACGCATACGAACGTTCGTCATGCTTGGTGGTGAGCCTATACCGGATGCTGCATATGTGAATGTGTTTGTTCCTGCATTGTATGTCAAGACTGTAAAGGTTCCGTTGAAAATTCCAGTCCCGCCAGTCACGCCATCGATAATGATGGTTGCTCCAGTGAGAAGATCCTGTCCGACCGAACCGTCTGTTACACCCGTGACAGTGGAACCATCACCTGTTAAAGAAAGAAGAGATATGGGAATGTCTGTAAGGTCATCGGACCATAGCGTAAAATTCTGAGTGGAGAAATACCCAGTGACGTCACGTGGACGAACGTCGAGTATACTGACTGTTCCTGTTGTTGATACGGCTGCAGGTGCAGTCGAGTCTGCTGTGAACGTAGTCAAATTCACCTTTGTCTTGACAACATATTCACCATCAAACAACCCAGTGTCAAACAGGCTGAATGCAGATCCAACATTCGCAGTCACTGGATTCACAGTGACAATTGTAAGTTGAGTACCAATGCTCGTCACTGACACAACTTTCACCTCCACATATAAAGCACCGTCGAAAGTACTCGATGGCACGGGGTACACGTACATAGCCTCACTGATGGGTGTGTAAATCTGAGGGAGTGTCACTTTGAGCGTCACGCCCGTGATCGCATCCCCTTTTTTCGGAATTGTGCAGATACCCGTTTGACCAAACGTCGTCACTGGGTTATCAAAAGGGTACTCGTACGTCTGTGCAAGTTTGTTTTTAGGAGGTTTATATTTCCCTTCGAAAAATGTCCTTTCTGGCTTTCCAGAAAGGAATGCATCACGTGCAGCAGCCAGTTGAATCTGGGCTGCTGACATCTCTACAAAGAGGTTGGGTTTTTATTTCCTCGTGGCGACGAACACGCAAGACACCCTTCTCGTTCATGTAATCGACGATACCGTTCACGATACACCAGCGAATGAAATTCAGCTGAGCGACCGTCGTCGTGATGCCCATAAATTCGATCCGCTCCGTACGACAAAATGGGTCGAAAAACTTTTTCGAATAGCCATCCAGTGATGACTTGTATGCCACGTGGACCGTAAACTGACGTCCTGTCGGAGTCGTATACGTCACGTTCGTCTGACGAGAATAGTTTGTCACGAACCATTCGAGGTTCCTGAGAGACACTCCGCGTCGGTGTTCGAGTATATCCTTGAGTTGTTGCGTGTGATCAGGAAGTTCAAAAAATCGCCGAAGCGCCTCGAGAAGGAGGTCACTCCGCGTCGCCATAGAAATTTAGGCGCGTTTATTTTTAAGTGCTTCCGTGATTCTCAAAGGGTTTTACCCTTTGAATTTCTGAGCAAGTACCACGTCGCCGCAGCCGCAACCAGGGTCCACCCGGCGAGGTGGTCGACCCGGTCCATGATTGCAATCTTCTCAGGTGGCAGGTCGTTGAACGCCTGCTTGTACCCAGCTGGCTTGAACGGCAGCCAGATGTACCGCCCGAACGGAACAGCAGTCGGCTGCAGCTTGTTTTCGCAGTTGTAGCTCCAGTCATACCATGCCAGAGCAATGTACGGGAACCAAAGCAGGAATGCGAGGACCCATAGATTTCTGTGCGGTGCGAACCAGTATCCAAGTGAAAGCACCAGCGAAAAAATGATACACTTGACGTTAAACTCGAACGGTTTGCCTGGGAAGACTCCACCAGCCATAATACTATATGTCTATTCGAGAGTTTTTTCCACGTTCACACGCTGGACATCCCGCGAGAAACATCGGAGGCAATGAGTGTGTATGTATCGGACTCGGTGCCATCAAAGCGAGTTGGGACCTCGACGATACGATGACG
>Ga0315286_10006030_pt1 | contig 11751 bp, 5 predicted proteins | sample YL17G10_0_MG_FD_205038 | JGI IMG/M metagenome (GOLD analysis project Ga0315286, IMG submission 205038) | Sediment microbial communities from Yellowstone Lake, YNP, Wyoming, USA - YL17G10_0 | ecosystem: Environmental > Aquatic > Freshwater > Lake > Sediment | place: USA: Wyoming | collected... | reverse complement strand
TCGCACCCGGAACGAACTGGCTCCTCGGGCAGGACTCGAACCTGCAACCCTCCGGTTAACAGCCGGATGCTCTACCATTGAGCTACCGAGGAGCTAGCCTATTACTTCGCCAGGAACCCATGTGAACGGCGCTGCCAAGCGGCTTGGTTTTAGGCTATGATATTGCAACCATACCCCCCATGTCAAGCGGCACCGCGCCAGCCGTGGAACATACCACGACGGAGATTCCTATCCAATTCGGATCCGCGCCCGGGAACGGGGACAAGGGGAACGGTGGGACGGTGGCAGTAAAATGGCCCCCGCCGGACACCCGTCGGTGCCCGGCGAAGGCCTGTCCCCGCTTTGCTCACGAGCTTACGCTCAAATCGACCCTGCTCTCAAGCTCGCACTCGCTTGGGTCCTAAACCTATTTTACTACCACCATCCTCTTTGTTGCGTGGAAGCTGCCGGCCACGACATTGTAGAAGTAAACGCCGGAGGCCACTTCGCGGCCGTTGGCATCCCTTCCATTCCAGCCGAGATTGTATCTACCAGCCGGCAGTGCCTGATCCACGAGACTCTTCACAAGCCTGCCGCTGACGTCGTAGACGCCGAGATTGACCTGCACGTCTTTCGGCAGATCGAGCAGCACCGACGTGCCGCCACTGAACGGATTGGGCCAGTTCTGGCTCATCGCGAACACCGTCGGCTTGAACGTGTCGGTCACGCCTGCCGACTCGCGGAGGATCGTGAAGGGCTCATCCGAGGAGTCGTAGCCCACCGTCACGCCGTCGATGTAAGCATATACGCGGTAGAGACCCTCGGTCGTCGCAACTTCAGGCAACGGTGTAATGTAGCTCTGATTCGTTATGCCGGTCGCGACCTCCTGCCAGGACGTCCCGCCATCCGCGCTGAAGTAAAGCGAGTAGAAATCGACGTGCCAGGTTGAAGGCGACTCCCAGGCCACAATTATGCTCTCGGTGATGCCCGGCAGATCGCTAAAGGTTTCGCCACCGTTCGGGTGGTTCATCCTCGGCCGTATCACGCGGATCTTGTCGTAGCCCACGAGATAGGTGATGCAATCAATCTCACCACCGACCATGATCTCAACCGAATCGCCTTCAGTGAGGATTGCCTCAAGTGCCTCGCGGTCGAACTTGAAGTGGAGATTGTAGATGCCGTCCTCGAGGCTATAGTCGTACCGAGCAGGCGGCATCACCTGGCCGCTGCCCGCAGCCAGGAAGAAGGTCTGGGAGAGCACGTCGGCAATGTCAAAGCCCGCCGGCAGACCCATGTTGATATCAACCCACTTGCCGTTCGAGTTAAGGTTCAAGGTGTTCGGGTTGAAGTCGAGGTACAGGGCCGCCGTCGATCCCACATTGAAGGTCACCGGCACGGTCACCACAGGCTCATCAAGATCGTTGCTCTGAATATTGATGTTGCCGGTGTACTCGTCAGCCTCAAGCGGCGTCGCATCGAAGGTCACCGTGATGTCCTGGCACTGGCCGGCCGGGATCACGCCGCTCAGCGGATCCATGGTAAGCCACGTCGGTCCGGTCGAGAACAGAATCGCCAGGTCCTCGTGCACGTAGGCGGCATCGAACACCACCGTGAGACCGTCGTCCTTGGTAGCGTTCTGAATACCGATCGTGTTCGAGTTCAGGGTGCTCGACACCATCGTGCCGTACTGATACACGATCTTCCCGTCCGGATAGAGGATGATCTGGAAGTTGATGTCATCCGTGTAGCTCGCTATCCGGTACATATGCTGGTACTGAATGATCAACCGGGTCCCGTTGTAGTAATAGTATGCTGCCGACGGAAGCGGCTCCGATCCTGTCCCACTGCGCACGACCAGGTCGTCCCAGAGGACCGCAAGCAGGTTCTCGGGAACCGCTGTGCCTGCGTTGGGCAGCGGCTGGTTGCCGTAGGTAGTTAATGCGTTGGTGAAGCTCACCCAGCCGTTGGTACAGGCGCGGAAACTGGTGAACGTGTTCCCGTAGAAGTCGAACGAGAACCCAATCGGGAACGGTCCGACGTTGCCGTCATCCTTGTAGCCGGTCGGATCGAAGACGATCGGAGTGCCGAACCCGCTGATGTCCATCCAGGTGGACGTCGGGCCACCCGGCTCGTCGCTGTCGATCCAGGTATAGCCGAAGGCATCCGGGCCGCCCGTACCAAGAATGCCGGGCCTCGGATCCACTTCGTCCTTACCCAGCTCCAGATAGTCGAACTGGGTGACCGTAATGTCCTGATGCGCGCCGGCATCCCAGGTAAGGTCGCTGCCGCCGGTGTTACAGACCTGCAAAATCTTGGTCTGAATCATGCCCGGTAGCGCAGCAGCACAAACCGCCGTCGGATCAACTTCGATCTCGGGCGGTACCACGGCATCGCCGGTCAAGGACACCTGAACCTCAGGCTCGTCCCCGTCGTTGGAGAAGAAGCTCAGGATGCCAGTCCTCGTACCCGGGGTCACCGGTGTGAAGACGACATCCAGAGTCTTCGACTTTCTCGGAGCGAGCGTGAACGGCGTGGTGTCAATCGTGAACTCGGGATTGTCGATCGCAATGGACGTGACGTCCAGGAGATCGGTCCCGGCGTTACTGACCTTGACCTGGAGGGTCCTGGTGAGACCGATATAGAGCCAGCCGTAATCAAGCGCAAGCGGCGCCACATCTATGTCAGGCGCGCCTGTCACGTGGAGGAAGCAAGCCACGTTGACAAGGCCCTCATCCGGATCGTTGCTCCGGATCGAGAGCCCGCCCTCATAGTTGCCGCCGAACATGTCGTTGGCGTCAAAGCCGACGGCGAGATCCACAAACCCGCCGGCAGGGATCGTACCTGCAGACGGCGCAACCGTAAGCCACTCGGGCATGAACAGCAATTCCACAGCCATCCCGCTGCGCACGTAGCTGGCGTTATAGACGACCTGGAGGCCGTCCGTACCCGTGGCATTCTGGATGCCGATGGTGGCGTTGTCCAAAGTCCCGACCATTGACTGGTACTGATACACGATCTTGCCTGAGGGATACAGTATCACCTCGAAGGTGTAGGTCCCCGGAAGGGTTGTGCCATAGTGAGGCACATTCTTATACTCGATGACGGTCTTTATTCCATCATAGTAGTAGAAGGACTGCCCGGCGGACGCGAAGTTGAGATCGTCCCAGAACGGGGCCAGCAGATTGAGCGGCGCACCCGTGCTCGGCAACGCCGAGTTGGAGAGCGAGGTCGAGGTGCTGGTGAAACTGAGCCACCCGTTGCTGCAAGCACGGAACGTCGTGAAGCTGGTGCCGTAGAACGGGAACTCGAACCCGATATTAAAGGGCCCGAGGTTCTGATCATCGCCGTTCAAGCCAAGCGGCGTGCCGATACCGCTGATCTCTACCCAATCATAGATCGGTCCACCCGGCTCGTCGCTGTCAACCCAGCGATACCCGAAGATGTCCGGTCCGCCCCAGCCCATCAGCTGCGGGCCGCCGGTGTTCGGATCGACTTCGTCCTTGGCGTATTCGACATACTCGTGCTGGACGACCATGCCCGCCAAATCGACACCGATCAGGAAGTTAAGATCACTCCCACCGGTGTTATCGACCCTCACGGACTGGGTTGAGGTCTCACCCACGTAGAGATCCTCGCTCAGGGAGGTTGGGTCGACCGCAATGTCAGGCGCGATGAGACCCGCTCCCACGAGCGGCACCACAAAGGAGCCCTCATCCGCGTCGTTGTTCATTATGGTCAGCGTGCTGGACCTGTTGCCCACGGCGCTCGGCGTGAAGACAACGTTGACCATCTGCTGTCCCAGCGGCGGCACCGAAAATGCCGTCTGGTCAACCGTGTAGTCCCCGCTGCCCAAGACGATGTCGTGGACATTGAGCATGTCGGTTCCCAGGTTCAAAACCCTGAGCTGCAGCAGCTTGCCGTAACCCAGAAACACGCTGCCGAAGTTGAGGCTCGCCGGGTCTGCCGCTATGTCCGGAGCTCCCGTTACATCAAGGTGCGCCGGAATGTTGTAGACCGGCACGTTCGGATCGTTGGATGCGAGATGAACCGCACCGAGGTATTCTCCGCCGAACATATCGGTCGCGTTAAACGTTGCCGTCACGTTGGCGAGACCGCCGGGAGCAATCGTACCGTTCTTGGGACTGATCTTCAGCCACTCCGGGGCCGCGGCGATCAGGATCGCCAGGTTGCTATGAGCATAATTGGTGTTGTAGTTGATCGACAGTCCATCGTTTCCGGCAGTGTTCTGAATACCGACCGTGGCACTGTTCAGGTACTGGTAACTCATCGTCTGGTACTGATAGAGGATCTTACCGTTCGGGTACAGGATAATCTCGAAGGTCCCAGTGCCCGTACCCGACAGCTTCCTAGCGTTTCGGAACTCTATGATGGCCTTTGTGCCATCATAGTAGTAATAGGCCCGCGGCGTTATTCCACCGCTTGGTGAGAACGTTAGGTCGTCCCAGAAGATGGCCAGTAGGTCCTTCGGGCATGTGGAAGCCGAGTTCGGCAGGTTGGTATTGCTGTATGCCGTCGAAGTCGAGCTGAAGCTCACCCAGCCGTTCGAGCAGATCCGGAACGAGGAGAAGCTCCCGGTGTAGAACGGGAAGGTGAACCCTATTGGGTAGGTTCCGGGATTCTGATCGTCGCCGGTGAGCGGTATGCTCGTACCGACTCCGGAAATCTCGACCCAATTGAAGGTCGGCCCGCCTGTCTGGTCGCTGTCGATCCACTTGTAGCCGAAGACGTCGGGGCCGCCGGCGCCCTGTGTCTGGGGCTCTCCGGACGGCTCATCCACGCCCTTCGGATACTCGATGTACTCGGTGTACTGCTGGACCGCTCCCGTAAACATCTCCACGGACGCAGACCAGATCAGACTCGAACCGCCGTTATTCCTGATCGTGACCGCCTGATTCTGAGCCTGCCCGGTCAGCAGCGCAGCATAGAGTGAGGGCGGCGTCACTACGAACTGCGGTGGAACCAGGCCGGTTCCCTGGACGCTCACCACGATCACCGGCTCATCAGGATCATTGCTGTTCACGGTAAGCGTGCCCGTCCGGAGCGCTGCCACCGAAGGCCTGAAGGATACCACAACCGTCTGGGCGCCACGCGGAGGCACCGAGAAGGACGAGATGCTCACGGTGAAGTCAGCGTTGTCCGAGACGATGCTGGACACGTTCACCTGATCCGTGCCGGGGTTACTCACCACAAGGTTCGCCGTCTTTGTTGCCCCGACAAACAGGGAGCCGAAGTCCATCGCCAGCGGGCTGACGTCGATGTCCGGGGCGCCCAGCACGTGCAGGGTCACCGGAACAGTCGTCGTCGGCTCGTCCGGATCGTTGCTGTTGACGAGAATATTGGCATAGAAGTAGCCGCCCAAGAGCCCCTCGGAATCGAAATTCACCGAGAGCGGGAAGGAGCCGCCGGCACCAACCGTACCAGAGGTCGGCGACACGGTGACCCACTGCGGCACCTTGGAGATTCTGACCGCCAGACTGTCATGGACGTAATCGGTGTTGAAGGCGACGTTCAACCCATCGGTCTTAAGAGAGTTCTGAGTTCCAACGGTGGTCGAGTTAGTGGGCGTCGCCATCGACAGGTACTGGTAAAGGATCTCGCCGTTGGGATAGAGGATCGCTTCGAAGGTATAAGGTCCGCCGCTGGAGTAGTGGGGAACCGCGACCCATTCGACAATCAGCCTGGTACCGTCATTGTAGTAGTAGGCGTCACCCAAGGTCACGAAGGTCAGGTCGTCCCAGAAGGGCGCAACCAGGTTCTCGGGGACACCGGTACCGGCATTCGGAAGCGGCTGGTTATCGTAGGCCGTCAGGGTCGAACTGAAGCTGAGCCAGCCATTGGTGCAGACCCTGAAGGTTTTGTAGTAGTTCCCATAGAACTCGAAGGAGAACCCTATCGGATAGGGACCGAGGTTGGCATCGTCGGCCGTGAAGGGTATCGCGGTACCAACACCGGTGATTTCCACCCAGTCAAAGGCCGGTCCGCCCGGCTCATCGCTGTCGATCCAGCGATAGCCTGTCGCGTCGGGGCCGCCCTCGCCCTCGATCACGGGATCGCCTACCCGGGTGTCCACCTCACCTTTGCCGACCGCGAGGTAATCCTGCATCACGCTTGTGCCAAGGATCAGCATCGGCTGCGGAATCGAAAAGTCCAGCGTGCCCTCCGCCATGTTGTAGACCGTGAGGGTCTGGGCCGAGGTCCCGCCGGAGAGCAAGGTCTCCGAGAGCGACGGCGGAGCGACCGCTATGTCCGGGGCTCCGAGGGTTGTTCCCGTGGGAACATTGGAGATCGGGCCCGCGTTGCCGTATTCATCAAGCGCCTTGATCGCGAAGTAGTAAGTGGTGGAAAAATCCAGCCCAATAACAGTCATGGCCTGCGGCGTGCCGGCTTCAGCGGGATCGGGCGTCCCACCCGCCTTAGTGGCGGAGCTGAAATTGCCGGAGGTTATAACCGAGGTCGAGTAGCGCACGTCATAGGAACTCGCCGTACCCGTCAGGCCGTCGTCGCCGACTGCCGTCCAGGTAAGCCCCATGGTGTTGGAGCCGGGGCTGGTAGTGGCAAGATCAGTAACCGCTGCGGGTGGAACCGTGTCCGGCTCGGAAACGGCGAAGAGCGCATTGAGCCTGCCGCCCGTGACGCACTGGCCTGCCAGCTGCGGTTTCGGATCCACGGTGTTCATTAGGAGCGCCTTGATTTGGTCACAGGTCATACCCGGGTACCTGCCCCAGACAAGCGCCGCGACACCCGCGGTGTGAGGACACGCCATCGACGTTCCACTAAACACGCTGTAGGTATTGCCGGGAGTTGTGCTGAGAATGTCTACGCCCGGAGCAAAGAGATCGACGGTGACGGCTCCGTAGGCGCTGAAATCGGCAATCTCGTCGTTGTGGTCAGTGGCGCCAATGGACATCACGTTGGGGACGTTGTAACAGGATGGATAGTTCGGAGTGACGTCAGTGTTGCCGACGTAGTTGCCGCCGGCACAGACAAAGAGCACGCCATGGGTGTAGGCGTGTGTGATCGCATCCATCAAGGCCTGGCTGAAGCCGCCGCCACCCCAGCTGTTGCTCATGATCTTGAGGTTGGGGATGGTCAAAGCGTACTCAATCGAGTTGATGGCACCGGTGGTCGAGCCTGAGCCGCCGGAGGAGAGGAACTTGCAGGACATGATCTTGACGGTCCAGTTGACACCGGCAACGCCGATCCCGTTGTTGCCGACGCCACCGATCGTTCCCGCGCAGTGAGTGCCGTGGCCGTGATCGTCGAAGGGATCGTTGTCATTGTTGTAGAAGTCCCAGCCGTGGATATCGTCGATGTAGCCGTTGCCGTCGTCATCGATGCCGTTACCCGCGATTTCACCGGGGTTGGTCCACGCGTTGGCCGCAAGATCCGGATGGTTATAGTCAAGGCCGGTATCGATAATGCAAACAAGGACACTGCTCGAGCCCGTAAACACGTCCCAGGCCTGAGGAGCATCGATGTCGGCGTCGGCAGTGCCGCCCGTCTGGCCGGTATTGTTGAGCCCCCACAGCTCGCTGAAGCGCGGATCGTTGGGAGTCTCCAAGGCAAAGAGCACGTAGTTGGGCTCGATGTACTGGATCTTGCTATTGCCTTTGTACTTGTTGACAGCCTGCTCGACCGTATAGCCGCTGATGTCCCAGAGCTCCGCGTCGATCAGGCTCAGCCGCTGTTTGGTACCGCCGTGTAAGTCGTTTTTGACGGCGGCTCGTTCGGCGGCGTTCGCATTGGATTTGAACTTGACGATCACCTGCCCCGCAGTGTAGCTGCCCGTATACTGCTTTGCAGACGCCGAGCCTGCAAGAAGCGCAGCACAAACAAGTACTACCAGGGTCAACGCTAGCCGCCTTGACATGGTGCTACCCTCCCGTGGGTTGAAAAAGGTTGACTGGCCCTGAGGTGTGAAGAAAAACCAACTACTCACCCCGCGAACGATAACCGAAACAAAAAGATAAACTGGAGACGGGGCTGCGGAGTTCAGCGTGTCAGGTCAGTAAAACCAACCGCGGAAAGCCCGAGTCGCGCCAGTTTTTGATCCTCCTCTTTCTGCGGTTTTGCAGTATATCAAACGGTCGGCAAGAAGTCAAATAAAATCGGCGTGACCGTTTTACCCCGCGGATTTCCTGGGGGAGGCGGGGCCCTCCGTGAACCTGCAATGGAGCTCAAAGCCCAAGCGCTCATAAGGATGTAGGGCAGGTGCGTTGTCCTCGCCGACATTGAGTACGATGTCGCGAATCCCGTGTGCCAGGAGCTCGGTCACGACCGCGCTGGTGGCAGCAGCACCATAGCCACGCCCCCTGTAGTCGGGATGGGTGAACACGTTGCCAACGGCGGCAACCCCGTAGGTGGAACTCACCAGATGGGTGCCCGCGACCGCAATCAGTCGCAGGTCAGGATCCGGGATTTGTTCGTGAGCGCCAGCGGGGTCCACATCGTCTAAATCTTGAACACACCGGTATCAACCCATTCGTTCTTAAGAAGCGACCACCAGTCCACGGCGAGCCCACTGAGCACGTATTCGTACGGCAGCCAACCGTAACCGCCGACACCCCAGCCGGCACCCCACGAGTTCCTTACGAGGAGTGCCCCTGTGGTTTCTTTGCCCCCAGGATTCGAGTTGACGATCTTCGTCGCATTATCATAACCCACAACCATCACTGCATGGCCCCCCAGGATCTTCTCCCCACTGGTCGGAAACGGGATCTTACCACCCGTCTTGGCCTGTGAGATGCCGGCGTAGACACTGAACCCGAACATCGAGGGCAGGCTAGCCGCAAGATTGGCCTTGATCCGTTTGAGAAGATCGGCGGGCGAAGTCGCCGGAGGATCGAGCCGGTAGAAGCTGATCGCCTGATAGCTCTGAGCGAAGGCATAACAGAAGGCGGGAGGCTCGGTATCCAGACTGGCCGGGTTGTAGGGCCAGTACTCCTCGGGAGGCACGCCGAAGAGGGTCAGGGCGCCCATAGCCGACCTAAGAAAGGCGCCGGTGTCGCCGGTCCAGTGGAGCATGTTCCTCGTTACCTTGTAGAGAAACATTCGTGAAGCATCGGTGTGTTTACCGAAGGCCCGCCGTTCGAAATACTCAACCATACCGACACCTGCCTGGGCGGTGCATGAGCCGATCTGGCCCTGGTCTTCAACCGGTGAACAGTGTTGTCTCAAGTCGACCGAGTGAGGCCGGGCGGCGTCTTCAGTCTCTGCCACGCCGATCCTTCTTAGCATGGTCTTAACGGAATCCTTCTGCCCGAGCTCCTTCAGCCGGGCTCCGATCTGATCCTGCTCAACAGTGTAATCACGGAAGTCAGGATAGTCCGGCAGCCACCCCATTCCGCGCGCTTCTGTCGCGTCGCTCATGCTAGATCTCCTTTCCGTCGCCGAGTCTGCAGCCCCAGGGGCGGCGCTGGTAGTGTGGTCCAATCGATTGAGATCACTGGCCCAGGGTGATTTTATAGTCGGCTGATGCGTATGTCAATCCCAACTACGACCTACATCATAAACTATAGTGCGCAACTTCGGATGGCCCTCGGAGCCAGTGCCCGCCCAATCGCGGCCCCCCGCCGAATCACGTCACGATAGCCTGGCCACCAGCGGCCGCAGCCCTATTACCCATAGAACCGACGCGCCGTAGGCGAGAATCGTCCCGGCCGCCAGCCCGACGCGCGGATATGCAACCGACGCGACAAGTGCAAATGCCAGAATGTTAGTTGAGGACAATGCGAGAACCTTCGCTGTGCCGCTCGCGAAGGCAGGGCCCTGTGCCAGGGAAAGAATCACGAGGGTCGATAGCATGACGGCAGGAAAGGTTGAGAGAAGCCCCGCCCAGTAAGGTCCGGCCGAATCCGCGACGATCACAGACACCGCGACCACCGTGCCCGCGAATATCATGCGCATCACAATCTGAGCGGCGGAGTGCCTGACTGCGCGGGCGTTCTGGGTTCTGAGCCCAAGCACCTTCTCCATCACTAAGAAGACCGCCAAGGCACTCGCCATAAAGAGAAGCGACCCTGAACCGAGCCGCGGCACCCCGACCGTATGCGCTGCAAGCGCCATCAGAAACCATCCCAGGATCGAAAGTCCGATTGCCGCCGGGAGCCCTTTGCGAAGCCCGAGGACGAATACCAGGAGGAAGAAGGCGTCGATAGTCATCCCGATCGGTACGGCCCGGGCCGCGCGAACTGTGAAGGACAAATCCTGCGTCAAGGTTATGAAAATAAACGAGACCACGACGGTCGACGGGAGATTGCCCACAAGGCCGCCCACCTTGCTGCCGTATCGTTCGGAAATCATCGTCGCCGCGCCGATCCAGACGCCGGCTACGACGAATGAGGCCATCACTCGTAAGGCAAACGCATCCATCGTCAACCCGCCGCGCTTAGAGCCCGATGTCAAATAGCCGGATGATACATATGTGCCGCGGATAGGTCAACAGGCAGGCAGGTCGAGACGTGCCGGGTTCATCAAGGTCACCGATCCAGCAGGCGCTTCTCGCCCTCGATGTGGCGGATGTCTTCCACGTCCTGCGTGCATTCCATGCACCCGAGATACTGCCCCGCCGGGCCGCGCAGCGCATAGAACTCGATCAGGATCTTGTGCTTGCTCTGATTATCGCCGGCCACGGCAAGATCGATCCAGAAACGCGCCCGGTCGCGGCGTCCCTCCTTCATTTCACCGACAATCCGTTCTACCAGGTGCAGGCTTCCCTCGGGATGACACTGGCGGAAGTTAAGCCCCATCGACGTGAGCGGCCGCCGAAAAAGCCGCGTCTCGTGCCTGTTCCAGCCCACCACCTCGTCCTTGGCGTCGATCACTGTGATCTCGACCGGCAGAGTCTCGATCAACGCCTGAACCATGTGCTTGTCCATCTGGTCAAACAGCATCTGCTACCTCCCGGCGCTTTGCACCCGCGCGCGTCACCGGCCCGCCCGCCGCAGTTTCCCTCTCCGCCGTTGACACGTGGGGCAGATGAAGCTGCTGGTGCCGCCCGTTTTAATCTTCTCGATCGCCGTCCCGCACTTCGGGCAGGGTTCGCCCCGCCTGTAGCCGATCAGGATGTCCTCCTTTACGAAACCGCCCTTGCGTCCGTAAAGATTGCGCTCGTAGAACGCCCCACCCTTCTTGATGGCGGGAACCAGCCCCGCACGGATCGCTTCAGCCAGCCTTGTGACCTCCTCCTCGTCCAACGAGTCAAGCTTCTCAAGCGGATGAAGTCCCGCCAGGTACAGGATGTCATGGATGTAGGCGTTCCCAATCCCTGCCACCTGCGACTGATCCAGGAGGAAGGACTTCACCCCTCCGCGCCGTCCCCGGACCATTGCCCACAGATCCTCGGCGCTGAGATCGATCGCGTTCGGCCCGAGGATCCTGGTCATCTGGTGTCCGTCCAATCGCGCGGGCGCAACATAGTGAGCGTAGCCGAACCACCAGAAGTTCACGGCGAGCGATGTGCGGTCGGCAAATCTGAATACCAGCCGGCGCTTCTCGGGCAGCGGTCCCCGCTTTACAAGCCGAAGATCCCCACCCATGCCCAGGTTGATAAGCAGCCACCCCTTTGTGGTTTCAACGAAGATCCACTTGCCCCGGCTGGTCACATCTCCGATGCGGGCGCCCACCAGCGAGGCAGCGAACTTCTTCACCGGCACATTGAGGCACTTGGGCTGTGCGACCTCAATGCCGGCTATCCTCTTGCCGACAAGCGCCTTCTTCATCTCCCGCGCTCGCGATATGATCTCAGGAAGC
>Ga0315286_10006029_pt1 | contig 11752 bp, 12 predicted proteins | sample YL17G10_0_MG_FD_205038 | JGI IMG/M metagenome (GOLD analysis project Ga0315286, IMG submission 205038) | Sediment microbial communities from Yellowstone Lake, YNP, Wyoming, USA - YL17G10_0 | ecosystem: Environmental > Aquatic > Freshwater > Lake > Sediment | place: USA: Wyoming | collected... | reverse complement strand
GCTGGTTTTCCGGACATGAAGGCAATCTTCTCCTGTCCAGTTACATCAAAGTCGACAAAATCTAAAATATGGCTGAAGATATTATGAGCAGTTTCACTTCTATGTGATTGTTCATATTTACTCATATGGAATATGTGAGCCGGCTGGGACTCGAACCCAGAACCAACAGCTTAAAAGGCTGCTGCTCTACCAGTTGAGCTACCGACCCGAATAGAGAATATTATACCAACTTTTCACTCTCTTTGACAGAGTTATTCAATATTGTCGGAATCGAGGAATATATTATTTAGCAGCTTTAGCTGTAGATTTTTTTGAAGACTCTTCAATTTTTGTAGCGGCTTTACCTGTACGAGCTCGAAGATAGTAGAGTTTTGCCCGTCTGACTTCTCCGTGTTTTTTTACCTCAATTTTTTTAATCCATGGAGACACAATCGGGAATATTCTCTCAATTCCAATTGCGCCTACTCCGATTTTACGCACTGTTATCATCTGGTTTTCCGCACTGCCTTTAATTGCAATTATTATTCCTTCGAATATCTGGACACGCTCACGTGTTTCTTCTTTGACTTCCCGTTTCGTTTTTTTGGCATTTTTTTCATGTTCAATAAGCTTATAGTGAACGCGCACGGTATCACCGACTCTGATTTGAATTGTATTCCATGTAGTCTGATTTGCCATAGACAGCCATTTTAGCATTTATTTGAGGCTCGCACAAGCCTGTCTGCCGGGAAGGCATGCCGCTATGAAGTCCAGAAATAGCGGATGTGGCATAAGTGGAGTTGAACGGTATTCAGGATGGAATTGAGTACCTATAAAGAACGGATGTACTGACTTGGGAAGTTCAATTATTTCGACAAGATTATCTATCATAGATCTTCCTGCTATAACCATGCCCAATTCTTCTACTCTTTTTGCGTACTCTTCATTAAATTCGTATCTATGTCGATGACGCTCTCCTACGATCTTTTTGTCACCAGTGTCATATCCATGATAGGTTGTGTAGCTTTGATCTGATAATGTTCCCTCTTTTACCTTACATTTCCATCTCCCAAGCCGCATCGTTCCACCATATGCGCGTAATTTGACGTTTTTCTCTTGTCCGGTATTAATATGTATCACCGGATTGGTCGTATCGGGATTAACTTCTATTGTATTGGCATCATCTAATCCGAGCACATGACGTGCAAATTCAACAACAGCCAGCTGCATACCATAACACAATCCTAAATACGGAATTTTATGAACACGCGCGTATTGAATAGCTGTTATCATTCCTTCAACTCCTCTTGGTCCCCATCCAATAGGAACTATGATACCGTCTGCCTGTTCAAGATCTTTTATATCTCCCTTTTCTATTTTTTCCGCTTGAATCCATTTTGTTTTTACATTGACACCATTTTTCCAACTTGCGTGATTGATTGCATCAATGAGTGCTGCATAGCTGTCACGAAGCTGATAGTCACCGGTAGCAAAATACTTACCAACAATGGCAATGGTGATTTGTTTTTGCTTTTTTACTTTGATCGTATCAACCATTTTTTGCCATGCGGATATATCAAGTGTCCGTAATTCCATTCCAAGCATGGTCAGTATTTTTTCATCAAACTTTTGCTCGGCAAATACGAGTGGTATTTCGTAGGGATTTTCCATATCAGGATTATTGATCACGTTTTCACTATCGACATTACAAAATAAAGCAAATCGCGCTCTTCTTCGTTCATCTATATTTTTTTCTGCTCTTGTCACAATAAAGTCCGGCTGAATTCCCATTGAATTGAGGGTGCGGACTGATAATTGTGTAGGCTTTGTCTTTGGCTCACCAAGATGTGACGGGGTAGGTAAATAACTTACATGGACATGGATGACACTATTTTTTTTGTCATGAGCTAAAAGCCGCGAGGCTTCATAATACAGCATATTCTGATATTCACCCGCTGTTCCACCGAGCTCTACTGCGATAACATCAGATTTTTCAATCTCACCTGCCTCTTTGATCCGACGAATGATCTCATCAGTTACATGAGGTATCGCTTCAACGTCTTCTCCTTTATAATCAAAATTCCGTTCCCGATCAATGACTGTTTTATAAATTTGTCCCATTGTGACAAAATTATGATGCTTCATGTTTTTGCCAAGAAATTTTTCATAGGTCCCCATATCCATATCAGCTTCAGTGCCATCATCAAGTAAATAGGGATCCCCGTGTTCAATGGGATTAATGAGCCCGGCATCGATATTCAGATAATTTTCACATTTCACGCAGGTAACGTTGTATCCGCGATTTTTAAGTAGTAGTGCGATAGCGGCAATAGTATTTCCTTTTCCAAGACCGGATATAACTCCACCGGAAACGAAGATAAATTTAGTGGGCATAACCTAATATAGCAAAAATGAGGGATTTCGTCAATTGAATTATTTCGATTTTTTTCGGAATAATGATTTATGGTATCGATAGAGTGTATCAAAAATAGATCCTTTTGTAACAATACCAACAACATGATTTTCATCATCAACAACAGGGAGCTGATTTACCCTATGTGCTATCATTCTTCCTAGTACACGCATAATAGAGGTATTTTTATGTGTATGAATGACATTTCTATTCATAACATTCGATACGTTTTTCTTCATAGCCGATCCAAATTCTGCATCTTCCTCCAACGCATCCTCGTCTATTCCGATATCAGACATATATGCCCGATAATCAGGATAGAGAAGTTGTAACATATCTTCTTTCGTCAAAATGCCAATAAGATGCGCTTGTTTATCAACAACGGGAGCTGCATTGATCTTTTTTTTGGAGAATAATTTCCAAATATCACCTAAAGAAGAGGTGTCAGACACAGTAACAACTTTAGACTCCATGATGCTTTCAACTGTCATCATCATTGCAAATGAGAGATGTATTTATTTACGTTGTCAACTTTGCCTTTTTTCGTCGTAACACATGAAGTTCAATAGTTGATCTTCGAAGTATCGCTTGGGCAGCAGCATAATCTGCTGCTTTTCCTTTTTGTGACAATGCCTCTTTTGCAGCCACTTGAGCTTTTTTTATTTCAGCTTCATTTAACTCAGCGGCATGATACGCACGGGATACGAGTATAAGAATATGATCTTTCGTTACCTCCATGAATCCCCCGCCGATAGCTAAATAGATTTCTTTTCCATTCGCTTCAATTTTGATTTCTCCTTCAATCAGCATTGAAATGAGATTGGTATGTTTCGGTAAAATTCCAATTTTTCCGTTTGGCGTAGGGACACTCACAAAATGAACATCTTCTGAGTATGCAGCACGCTCTGGGGTCACGATATCAAGGTGTATGGAGTCCATATTATTTCACTTCGCTGATATTTCCAACCATGAAAAACGCCTGTTCATTTAGGCCGTCATGTTTTCCATCTAATATCTCTTTAAACCCTTTCACCGTTTCTTCTAATTTAACGTATTTACCTGACCTGGATGTGAATGGTTCAGCAACATGCATGGGCTGCGTCAGAAACCGTTGGATTTTTCTTGCTCGTGCCACTACCCGTTTGTCTTCATCACTTAGCTCTTCCATACCTAAAATAGCGATAATATCCTGCAAATCTTTATATCGTTGTAATACCCGCTGAACTCCACGGGCAACTTCATAATGCTCTTTTCCAACAATTGCCGGTTCAAGAATCCGTGAGTTAGAAGATAACGGATCAACAGCCGGGTACAATCCCTGTTCTGAAATTGAGCGGTCCAGTGAAATGGATGCATCCAAATGAGAAAATGTAGCTACAGGCGCCGGATCCGTATAATCATCAGCCGGGACATAGACTGCCTGCACTGAAGTAATTGAACCCTTTTTGGTTGACGTTATCCGTTCCTGAAGTGCTCCCATTTCTGATGCAAGTGTCGGTTGATACCCGACAGCCGATGGAATACGTCCGAGAAGTGCCGAAACTTCGCTTCCGGCTTGTGCAAACCGGAAAATATTATCGATAAACAATAGCACATCCTGCCCGGCTTCATCTCTAAAATATTCAGCCATAGTAAGGCCTGTGAGAGCTACCCGCAGACGTGAACCGGGAGGTTCATTCATCTGACCAAATACCATAGCAGTTTTATTGATGACCCCTGATTCCTTCATCTCCCGATACAAATCATTTCCTTCGCGGGATCGTTCTCCAACTCCGGCAAATACAGACACTCCTCCATGAACTTCAGCAACATTATGTATAAGTTCCTGAATAAGAACAGTTTTACCGATACCAGCTCCTCCGAAAATAGCAACTTTTCCTCCTTTCACAAATGGCGCAATAAGATCAATGACTTTAATTCCCGTCTCTAGTATCTCGAGTTTTATGCTTTGCTCGGTCAATTTCGGAGCACTTCGATGAATTGGATAATACGTCGATGTTTTTACTTCACCTTTATCATCAATTGGATCACCTACAACGTTAAAAAGCCTTCCAAGTGTTTTTTTACCAACAGGGACTGTAATTGGATGAAGTGTTGCTACTACTTTATCTCCCCGTTTTAATCCATCTGATGGGCCAAGAGCAATACAACGAACAGTATTCTCTCCTACATGAGAAGCAACTTCCAATATGAGAATTTTTGTTTGAGTGAACGCGCTTTTCACTTCTAATGCCTCGTATAAAGAAGGAAGATAGGTTTCACCAAACTCTACATCAATAACAGCTCCGAAGATTTGCGAAATTGTTCCGATGTATTTTGCTTGTAATTCTTTCTTTTTCATATCGTAACTCCTTTATATAGTTATTCAGCAGCCAACCTTGCGGTGACTAGGTCAGCTATTTCATAGGTTATTTTTGCCTGCCGTTCTTTATTGTATATAAGCGTTAATTCATCAATAAGAGATAGGGCATTATCCGTTGCATTTCTCATAGCTACCATTCGTGCTGAATGCTCGCTCGCTTCAGATTGAAGGATTGCATCCCGTAATTGGTTTTCAATGTAATGAGGAAGAAGAGCATCAAACACTTCCTTTTTAGATGGTTCAATGAGACTTTCTTGTCCGTGTGGTTGAATAGTATCATTTGTATCAATTGTTGAAATGGTTAACGGAAGAAGTGTTTTTTTTCTAGGCTGTTGCTGTAAAGCGGATTTAAATTCATTGCTTACGATATCAACGCCGTCATAAGACCCCCGTAAATATTCTTTAGTAAATAATTCTGTTAATGCTGGCACAGCATCGATAAATGGAGGGGTAGAAAAATCAGCAAGTAACTTTCCGCCAAGCCGGACAACAGTTTCAGCACCTTTTTTCCCAATGGTAATGGTATCAATTGCGGGTAGTGTTTGAAATGTTCGCATATAGTAACGAAATAAATTGCTATTAAGTCCTCCGCACAGCCCTTTATTTGTTGAAATGAGTATGACTAACCGTTTACCTGTCAAAACCTGTGGTTTTGTTAAATAGGGATGAATAGCCGTATCAACGCTCGTTGAGGAGCGAATGACCATGTCATAAATTTTTTGTGCATATAGTTTTCCGGATAGTGCAGCTGCCTGTGCCTTTTTCATTTTTGAAGCGGCCACCAGCTCCATTGCTTTGGTTATTTGAGCAATGTTTTTTGCTGACTTGATTCTTCGTCTAATAATCCGGATGCTTGCCATACTATTTCCACGTTTTTTTGAATGTTTCTATAAACGTTTGTAATTCTTTTTCAATTTCGGCAGTTATTTGTCGTTCTTTTAGTAGGAGTGTTCCTACTTTCTTTCCGTCCCGTTTGAAAAACGTCAGAAGATCAGATTCAAACCGTCCGATATCTCCAATTGCGACAGAATCCATATGCCCGTTTGCTCCAGCCCACATAAGAATGACCTGTAATTCTACAGTAATTGGAGCAAATAGGTCTTGCTTTAATACTTCCATCATACGTGCTCCGCGATCAATTTGTTTTCGTGTTGTTTCATCAAGATCAGAACTGAATTGCGCAAACGCAGCAAGTTCCCGATATTGGGCAAGGTCCAGCTTCAGATTTCCGGCAACTTTCTTCATGGCTTTCATTTGTGCATTTCCTCCAACACGGGAAACAGACAACCCTACGTTGATTGCCGGCCGTTGACCTGTATTAAACAGATCTGATTCCAAATATATCTGTCCATCAGTAATGGAAATAACGTTGGTGGGAATATATGCAGATACGTCATTTGCCTGTGTTTCAATAATCGGAAGCGCCGTTAACGATCCTCCGCCGTGAGCTTTATCAAGTCGACACGCACGTTCTAGTAGTCGGCTATGAAGATAAAATACATCTCCGGGGTATGCTTCACGGCCTGATGGACGGCGAAGCGTTAATGATATTTGTCTATATGCCCATGCATGTTTCGTCAAATCATCATAGATCACTAGTGCATCTTTGCCCTGATCCATAAAATATTCACCGATTGCACACCCTGCGTAAGGCGCTAGATATTGAAATGCCGCCGGATCACTGGCAGAGGCTGAAACGATAATTGTATGTCCCATTGCATCATGTTTTTCTAAATCAGAAATAATGTGAGCAATACGGGATATTTTTTGACCGATAGCAACATATATACAGATAACATTTTCTTTCCCTTGGTTAATAATTGTATCGATTGCGATAGCAGTTTTCCCTGTATTTCTGTCCCCGATAATAAGTTCCCGTTGTCCCCGTCCGATAGGAATAATTGCATCAATTGCTTTAATGCCGGTTTGGAGTGGCATACTCACTGGTTCACGATACATGACGCTTGGTGCAATTTTTTCTATTGGATAGCTCTTTTTAGGGGTAATTGTTCCTTTTCCATCAATAGGAACTCCCAAAGGATTTACCACTCTTCCAATCAATGATTCTCCCACAGGCATGTACAGAAGTTCTCCTGTAGACTCAACTTCTTCTCCTTCATGGAGTCCCAGATAATCTCCGAGCACTATTGCTCCGATTTCATCTTCTTCAAGGTTAATAACAAATCCTGTGACGCCATTTTTAAACAAAATTTTTTCTAGATATGCAACTTCGGGAAGTCCGCTTATTTTTACCACTCCGTCAGCAATTGCCGTAATTTGTCCAATATGCCGTGCTTTTATACGGGATGTGTATCCTTGAATTTTTTTTGTTAATTCGGTTGCTATTAATTTACTGAAATCACTATTCATACATTACTCCATAAGCATATGAGACATATTTTGTACTGTTTTAAGAAATGTCATATCGACAACCCAATTGCGTATCTGAATCTTCATTCCTCCGAGTACACTGGGGGTAATAGTTGAAATAACTGTTATTTCATGACCGCTGGTGCGGGTTAATGTTTTTTGAATTTGGCTTTTCTCTTCTATGGATAAAGGAACAGCACTATATACATGCGCAGTAATATCATCTTGGGCATCTTCCGATACCCTAGATAATAATTTCCGCAGCTGCGGAACCGCTTGAACAGCCTGTTCTCCTTTTTGTATGTATGAAACAACGTCGTGAATAAATCCCCGAGCGTGTTTTGTTAATTTAGCCATAGAGTTTAGGTATCATTACCGAATGGATTCCAAATCTCTCATCTGTTTTTTGAGAGTCGCGTGTTGCAATTCTTTTGACATAACAGTCCCTAATATCCGTTTTGTCATTTCGACTGCAAGCGACACCGCCTCATGACGGACTTGTTTTTCCATTGATAATTTAAGCTCAGCTATTTCCTGTTTAGCTTTCTCAATCATGTCATCGGATTTTTTTCGTGTCTCTTCCAAAATAACATGTTCTTCGCTTTTTGCATGTTTTTTTGCTTCATCAATCAATTTCAACGCACCTATTCTTGCATCTTCCATCAATCGTGCTTTCTTTTCATCCATTTTTCCCCATTCTAACCGCATCTTTTCTGTTAATTCCAATCCTTCCTCTATTTTTTTCTTTCTCTTTTCCAGCATGCCAAGAATTGGCTTATACATGAGCCAATTCAATAACACCATGATGATAGCAAAATTAACGAGCTGAGCAACAAACAAACTCGGCTCTATACCTAATTTATCCATAATTTCCCTTTTTAGACGAATTTAATAATAAGCGCTGTTACCAATCCGTAAATAGCAATAGCTTCAGCAAACGCAACACCCAAAATCATGCTCGTTCGGACATCTGATGCTGATTCCGGATTGCGGCCAATTGCTTCAACAGCTTTTGCTGTAATCTTACCAATAGCTATTGCCGGAAAAATACCTCCAATAGCAATTGTTGCTCCTGACATAATAAGTCTCCATGTATCTAAATCCATATGACACCTCCTTTCTATATCTATTTATTCATCATGCGCAAGCGAGACATTAATAAATACTGATGTTAATGTTGAAAATACTAAGGCTTGAATAAACCCAATAAATAATTCTAACATAAGAAATGGCATCGGTGCGATAAAAGGCATAAGAAATGCCATCACTGCAAGGAGCACTTCACCTGCAAAAATATTTCCAAATAAACGGAATGCAAATGAGATGACTTTAGAAAGATCCGATAAAATTTCCAAAAATCCTACAAATCCTAGGATCGGATTTTTTATGTTAATAAATCGATGACTATATTTTAATCCCAATGTTTTAAAGCCAAAATATTGCATGGCTATCACAGCAATAACTGCAAGCGCGATCGTCATATTAAGGTCAGCTGTCGGACCTCGAAGAAGCGGTACAAATGCTGTTGGTTCAGTAAATCCGATGGTACCAACACCGGGTAACAGACCGCTCCAATTTGAAACAATTATAAATAAGAATAATGAAGCGACTAATGGAAAAATCATTTTCACATGGCGGCCGACAACAGTTGAAAAAAAGGAATATAACCCTTCCAATACTATTTCCACGATCGATTGAACATTATTTGGAATAAGGGACAGTTTGGCAGTAGATGCAATGGCTAAAACAAGTAATATGACCATCACTCCCCACGTCATAAGAAGCGAATTGGTAACCGGTAGCGGCCCAATATGAGCTATTGTTTCAGCAGCGAGCGATATATGTAACATACAATTAGTTCTTTGATTTTTTTACAATCGTCTTAATAACTTCTATGAAATTGATCATAGATATAACGCATCCAACCATAAGTAATGACAGCGTCATTTTAGGATACATGTTCCAGGAATCATCAAGATATTTACCAATGAGTGTACAAAGCACAATTGGTATTGATATCGCAAAACCAAGTCCCCCTACAACCCCAAGATAGTACGTGGTACTATTCCGGGCTTTTTGTTCCTGATTCTCTTTTGACTGCCGATTTTTAATGCGCGTATCACCCGATAATAATACTTCGAACCTATTATCTAATCCCTGATGCTTATGTTCATAACTCTTTCGCATGAAACTAAAAAACGCCATGATTTACATGGAATACGTTTATTGTAACGAATATATAATTTTTCTGTCAATGCGTAAAATCTATGTATGTACCGCTCTCAACAATAATTGTATATCGATCTTCGCGCTCATCAATGCGGCCATGAATTTTCAAAATTGTATCTCCTACCCACAGAGACGGTTGTTCAGCAAATAATTTAGGAAAAACTACACATTCTATAGTACCGGTTAAATCTTGAAGTTTGACAAAAGCCATCTCATTATTCCCTGCTTTAGTAAAGATTTTTTTAACATCGACAACTAATCCGGCCATAACCACCTTCGATCCGACCAAATCTTGGGTAATTGATCCAATGCTTTGAAGATTCATGGCAGTTAGTTGCTTCTCATAAAAAGATAACGGGTGAGCAGTGAGATAAAATCCTAGGAGTTCTTTTTCAAAGGATAGGAGCTGTGAATTTGTCATTTCAGGTATATCAGGTAACGTATCAGTGAAACTTTCTTTTTTGGTATCGTCACTATCAAATAGTCCAGATTGACCCTTTAACTTTGCAGTTTTTTTCTTATGCATGCCATCAATAAGTTCCGAAAGCACACTTAATAGTTGTGCACGTTTCCCAAAAGCATCCATCGCTCCTGCTTTGATCAAGCTTTCAAGTGTTTTTTTATTCACTTTAGATAAATCAACCCGGGTAAGAATGTCGCTAAGCGACATAAACTTTTTCTTCGTGGCTCTCGTTTTCAAAATACTTTCTATAGCGGCGCTTCCCACGTTTTTGATAGCGGACAAACCAAATAGGATACGGCCATTTTCTATAGAAAATTCAATATCTGACGTATTAATATCAGGCGGAAGAATAGCAAGGTTCATTCGACGACATTCAGAAATAATACTGGAAATCTTATCATCTCTTGTTGAACCGGTATTGGACCTCGATTCGGCTGTTAATACCGCGGTCATATATTCAACCGGATAATTAGCTTTAAGATATGCTGTTTGGTAAGCAATCATTGCATAACAAGCAGCATGAGCTTTATTAAATCCATATCCGGCAAAGGGTTCAATGAGCGTAAATATTTCTTCTGCCTTTGTATGCGATAATCCATTCTTTACGCATCCATTGATAAACTTCTCTTTCTGTTTTTTCATTTCCGTTGGAATTTTCTTTCCCACTGCTTTTCGTAGTTTATCCGCGTCCCCCCAGGAATACCCTGCTACCGTTATGGCAGTTAATAACACGTCGTCTTGATAGGCAATAATTCCATATGATTGTTTTAACACGTCTTTTAACCTGGGATCCGGATATACAATTTGAGATGGATCATGTTTTCTCTTGATAAATTCTGGAATAACGAGCATTGGTCCCGGTCGAAAAAGCGCTACCATAGCCATGAGATCAAATATAGAGGATGGTTCGAGTTCCTTGATATATCGCCGCATACCTGACGATTCGAGTTGAAATATTCCTGTTGTTTCCGCCATGGATAACATCCTAAATGTTTTTTTATCATTAAGAGGTATTGATTGAATATCTATTTCGATGTTTTTCGTTTGGCGAATAAAGTCTATGGCTTGAGACAAGATCGTTAAATTTCTCAGGCCCAAAAAATCCATTTTCAACAATCCTACTCCATATTCTCCCACTGTGTACATATCGTATTGGGTTATTATGCGTTCTCCACGGGATTCTTTTTGTAATGGTGTATGCTCAACAAGCGCACTATCTGAAATAACCACTCCTGCTGCGTGAACAGAAGCATGACGGGCGACTCCTTCTAGTTTTTTGGCAACATCAATAAGCCGTTTTGTCTCCGGTTCTGATTGATACGCAAGAGCCAATTCTGTTGATTGGACGAGGGCTTTTTCCAAAGTCATTGCATTTCCCTGCACCCCAAGTGGAATCATTTTTGAAATACGGTCCGGTTTTGCATATGGCATACCAAGAGCCCGGCCTGCATCACGAATGGCTCCTTTAGCTTCCATGGTTCCAAACGTAATAATTTGTGCTACCTTATCAGCGCCGAATTTTTCGGTAACATACTTAATGACTTCATCCCGTTTATCATCAGCGAAATCCAAATCGATATCCGGAGCTGACGGACGTTCCGGATTTAAAAACCGTTCAAAAGGTAATTTAAAGAAAAAAGGATCAATACCGGTAATATTTAGTATGTAGCAGACAACAGATCCGGCTGCTGATCCTCGTCCCGGGCCTACTGCTATGCCGTGTGTTTTCGACCAATTCACAAAATCCTGGACAATAAGAAAATATGGCGCAAATTTCTTTTTCGTTATAATATCAAGTTCATATTCGATACGATTTCTGATTTCATCAGTTATTTTTGGATACCTCGTTGGTAAACGTTCTTCCACAAGTGTCCGTAAATATGCTTCCGGTGTCAGACCATCCGGAACCGGATATTTGGGAAGATACCACTTTCCA
>Ga0315286_10006027_pt1 | contig 11752 bp, 12 predicted proteins | sample YL17G10_0_MG_FD_205038 | JGI IMG/M metagenome (GOLD analysis project Ga0315286, IMG submission 205038) | Sediment microbial communities from Yellowstone Lake, YNP, Wyoming, USA - YL17G10_0 | ecosystem: Environmental > Aquatic > Freshwater > Lake > Sediment | place: USA: Wyoming | collected... | reverse complement strand
TATGCCTATTAGGTCCATCGTCGTACAATATTCTGAAGCTCAATATACATGTTATCCCGGGAAAAGCTTGGATTTTATTATAAAACATCACATCGCGCGCGCATTTTCTAGGAAAATGGGCGTTTTAGATGATTTTACTCAATTACTTTTCTTCCGAACGCGCGCGCACGGGTGAATGTCTCAAAGGGTCGCGTGCATGACACGCGCAAGCCCTCCTATTTAGAGCCGGGTAGTTTACTTCGCCTTCTCTTTCTCTTTACGCTTTTTTCTTTTCTCCTCTCTCTCCTTCTTGGTCATTGGTTTTTTCTTAGCGGTATGCATACCCAATTCAATAGCCTCATAGATTAATCGTATTGGATAATACATAAATCCTATCAATCGATCACCCGAAACTTGTTCTAAGGGAGCCCTTTTCTCGCTGCTCCCCAATAGTGATCCATGTCATTCGAGGACAGCCTTGAACCGTGATGCTTGATTCTTGATCTTGTTGGCATCCTGCTTGTCGCCTTCATCGTAGTCATGGTCGCCTTTCGCTGCTCCCGGGGACGCCGATGAACTCCCTTTTTTTCCCCTCTCGCGCGCATTAGAAGATAGTGTAAACACTTGTATTATCCTTTTAATATAATTTCTCAAGTAGAATTTTAGCTTTATAATAAAAGATTACTTCGTTTAAGTTAATTGTCGGCGAGTACGACTTCGTCGTACTCCTTCTCAATCTTGAGCTTGTGCCCCGCCTCCATCTTGGCGAACTCCTCCCACATCCTCGCGAGGGGGTGCCCCTTGTATTGCTTGGCGAGGGCCATGTAGAACTCGTTGGCGGTCTTCTCGCTCTTCGCCGCGAAGATTAGGATGTCCTGATAGGTGGCGTCTTTGCTGAGAGGCTCCCCCTTGAGGGGGTCAGAGACACCGAGGTCCTTCACGACGCGCGTGAGGTCGGATGCCTTCGAGGAGTCCATCACCTTCTTGGGGTTCTTAAGAGCCTTCTCGAAGTACTCGGCGTGCTTAGCCTCGTCGCCAGCTAGTTCCTTGAGCAGCTGCTTAGAGCCCGGGTTACTGACCCTCTTCTGGGTATCGGTGTACATCTCTATCGCGCCTTGCTCCATAGTCAACCCGACCTGGAGCGCCTTCTCGACCGTCCATCCGTCGATCTTCATGGGTATCCTGCTATCCTACCCGCGGCTCGATATAAAAATTCTTAAAAACCAGGTGTCAACTTTCAACGTATACCGCGACCCTACAGGTCTTCGGCAGGAACATGTAGAGCCTCTGCCTGCCCCTGTCGAACGCGAAGGTGCCGGCGCCCTCCTCCGTCTTGATCTGCTGGATGATCTTCATCTCAACTAGGTCGATGGTGACGAGTAGGCCCGGTTTGGCGAGGGCGCAGTATAGGAACTTGCGTGTCCCGTTAAACCATGTTACGTCGGGCTCTCCTGGTATCTTCGCGCTGCATATCTCGGTTCCCTTCTCCAGGTCCATGGCGACGACCGCGCCACCGTCACAGGCTATGTATGCTTCCCTACCGTCGGCGCTCAGATCGATGCCATGCGGCCCATGAACAGGCACCCGAACGACCTCGCTAAGCTCACCCGTCCTCGGGGAAAGCGTGACGTAACCGGCGGGCTCCCTTATATTTATGATGAACCTGTCGATGTGGGGGCTGTAATCACACCACCTCGGTCTCCCAGGCAACTTGATAGACTTGAGGATCTGTCCCCTGAAAGGGTCGATGAACCTGGCGTGGATGTCTACCACGTCCGCGGCGAGGAGCACCCCATGGTCGTCGTCCCACGCCAACCCGTTTGGCTTCGATCCCGCCTGGATCATCTTGTTCAGGGTCCCTTTGGCGGCATTTATTACGAGTATCTTACCGCTTCCCCTACTCGCTGCGAAAACGAGGCCTTCTGCTTGGGCGCAGACTACACCACTTGCCTCCGGGCAGCCGGGTATGGTCTTGACGAGGGTGCCCCGGACGCCGTCTATAAGCTCCACAGTCCCTGTAGCCGTATGCGCTATGTAGACGTAGCCGTTAGCCTCGTAGACGTCGCCGTGGTCGAAGCCACCCGACTGGTGCTGTGGCATTGGGATGTAACGATCTAGCTTGAGAACCACGAATCGAAGTACTCAGAGGAGGATTTAGTTCTTCGCATGGATATTATGTAACCTCGGGAGCAGCTGTTACAGTTGGGTCATCTCCTTGCCTCCTTAACTTTCTTATTCAACCAGTCAACGGTCTTCGGTTTCCTGGCGCCCAGTAGTGATCGAAGAGCTTCTTGCACCACCTATGAAATACAGGGTCCTTTGAGGAGAATCCGGTATAGTCGAACTTACTGTTCAGGAGCGCGCGCGAGCTGATCTTCAAAACACTTGAGGCGGAGTCCCAGGCCCTCGTCGGGGAGGTCATGCGCGTCGATGGCTGCGTCTTTCTTGGCGAGTCTGTCGGTGCGCGCGCCCCGTTACGGCACGAAACACAATATAAGGCTGAGCGTCACCTCATCCGCTGTGAAGCACAAGGGTAGCCCACGCGTCGAGGTCATCGCTACCGGCGACGAACTAATCTACGGCAGGATTCTTGACACGAACAGCAACTGGTTGGCTAAGCGACTCGCCGAGATCGGGGCAGAGCTGCGCCGCGTCACGATGGTCGGGGACGACTACGACGACATGAAGGACGTGCTCCTCAGTGCTCAGGACAGGGACACCGAGATCATCGTGTTCACCGGTGGCCTGGGTCCATCGGAGGACGATTTCACTGTCGACGCCATCGGCCGTGCTCTGGGAAGGGAAGTCACTATGGACCCTGTCGGCTTCCAGAAGATCAAGGAGATATACGAGCGACGCGGAGCCGATATTAAACGAGGGGCCAGGATGGCCCGCATCCTCGAGGGCTCTGAGGGGGTGCAAAACCACATCGGGATGAGCGTCGGTATGAAGCTTCTCCATAACGGGAAGCTCATCTTCACCCTCCCCGGCGTCCCCCAGGAGATGCAGGGGATGTTCAACGAGCATATCGCCCCCATAATCGAAGCTGAGGCGAAGCATAGACTCCTCGGCCACACCTACGGCGTCGCCATGGTGTGGAAGGACTTCTTCCCAGTCTACACCCAGCTCCAGAAGGATTACCCCGACGTCTACATAAAGAACGCCGCTACCCCACCAGAGGCGGAGGAGGAGAGAAGCAAGGTGAAGGAGATCAAAGTCGACATAGTCATCCAAGGAGCGACGATGGAGGAGGCGGAGAAGAAAATGGAGGTCTTTATGCGCGATTATAAGAACCGCGTTGACGCCGCCGGCGGGGGCACTATACGCCGCCTCTAGTTCCGAAACGTTTTATCCTGCAGCGGAGGCTTCTCCAGAGACTCCAGATGCTATTCCGCGTCTACCTCGAAAATGAGCTGTTCATGGATAAGGTAAGAGTTGTTAAGGCGAACCGCGAGGGCGTCGCCTTGAAGGACGACTCCGGGGTGACCCGGGTCCTCGACGGCGTCTACGTCGCCGAGGTAGAGGGAGTGGCGGGATTCATCACTCTCCGCCACGTACAACCAGGGGTCCGAGGGTCTTGAAATCAGCGCCCTTGAAGTAGGCATGAAGCTTCGATATGAGTTCGTCGACGTGGACGGTGACCTGCTCCCAGTTGTCTCTGTCGCGGAGAGTAAGTGTGCCTTTTTCCATGGTCGTGTAGTCGATTGTGATGGCTAGGGGGGTGCCGACCTCATCCTGGCGGGCGTAGCGGCGGCCTATGCTGCCTCCATCATCGAAGATCGCCCTGTAGCCCTCGGCGAGTACAGCGTCGTATACGGTTATCGCCTTCTCGGTTAACCCGTCTTTTGTGACGAGTGGCTGGACGGAGACCTGGTAGGGGGCGAGGGTCCTAGGAAAGTGGAATATATTCCTCTTCTCCTTGGGTGTCTCCCTCTGCTCCCAGGCCGTCTCCATGGCGACGAATGTGAGCCTATCCAGCCCGTATGAAGGCTCGATGACGTGGGGTATGAAGCGTGTCCCGTCTTTTCGAAGGACGCTCATGTCGACACCGCTGCCCTTCTGGTGGGCTTTGAGGTCGAAGTCAGTCCTGTTGGCGTGGCCTGCGACCTCAATCCAACCCCAGCTACGGGTCTGGACCTCGTGGTCGAAGGTCTGGCTGCTGTAGTGGCTTCTTTCTTGGGGTAGGTGGGCGCGGAACTGCTGCTTCTCTGGGGGGACGCCTAGTGACTCCATGAAGCGCTTGCCTATGCCCATGAAGTAGCCCTGCCACTCGGTGATGACGAGCCCCTTAGCGACAGCCTCCTTGATGGTGATCTCTAATGGCTCCTTGGCTCCTTTCTCCTCACTCTCCTCCGTGATGATTCGGACCTTTTCGCCCTCCACGTCGTTCAGCCACTGGCAGGAGGGGTTAAGGGGGTCGAAGAAGAGCTCCAGCTCCATGATTGTGAACTCGCGGAGCCTGTGCATGCCCCGGCGGGGACTGACCTCGTTGCGGAGCGCCTTGCCCTGTTGGCTGATGGCAAAGGGAATGCGCTCCCTGTTAGCCTGGTAGCAGCGCTTGAAGTTTGTGAACATACCCTGGGCGGCCTCGGGGCGCATGTAGCCGACCTCACCACCGGTGGCGCCTATCTGGGTCTGGAACATCGTGAGGACAAGAGTCGGCTCCTTTAGCTGTCCACCACAGACGGGGCACTTGATATTGTTCTCCGCGAGGAGCCTCTTAATAGCGTCCCCGCCCTGCGCCTCGACATGCTCCATTCCCATCTTCTCCTCGATGAGGTGGTCGGCGCGGAATCCGCGTCCACACTGGCTGCAGGCGGAGGCGTACTCCTTGAAGTTGGCGAGGTGGCCGCTCGACTCGAAGACCTTGCTGCTGTTCACTATCGGGTCCTCGATCTCGAAGAAGCCCTGCCTTCTGACAAAGTGCTCTCTCCACAGTGCCTCAATATTCCGCTTGAGCTTGACACCGACATCGCCGTATGTTGTGAAGCCCGCTATGTTGCCGTATATCTCGAAGCTCGGCCAGAAGAAACCACGTCGCTTGGCGACTTCGATGAGGGTCTCGTAGATGTTGCCTGTGGACATTGGACGGCTCAACCACTTGTTGGGTGAGGGAAATATAAAGATAGTAAAAAGAATGAGCTAGTTGACGATGGGGCGGAACTTATTCCCGTACTGGATTAGTCCCGCCTGTCCGTCTTCAGTGACCTTGCGGAAGGTGTATTCTATCTTCATTCCGACTTTGACCGCCTCGGGCTCGATATCAACAACCTGGCTCAGGATGCGAACTCCATCGTCGAGCTCTATAAGGGCGACGATGTATGGCGTGAACCGCTCGTAGCCGAGGGGGGCGTTCCTAATGACGGTCCAGCTTTGGACCTTCCCCGTCTCAGCGAGCTTGTAGGGCTTGAAGTCGGTGCTCCCGCAGCTGCAGACGGGCATCTTGGGGTAATACTTGGCGCCGCATTTGGCGCATTCCTCACCAGTGAGCCTATAGCGGGGTTTCTCCTCGCGCCAGTACCTTGGTACGCTCATTTTAAATCCTCCTGAGGATGGCTACGGAGCAAGTCGAGCCCACACTTGCCATGCTCTGTGCCATACCAACCTCCGCGTTTGGGATCTGGTTTGCCCCAGCCTTCCCGCGCAGCTGAATCACGGTCTCAACGATCTGGTAGAGCCCCGTGGCGCCAATGGGATTGCCTCTGGCCTTGAGGCCGCCGAAGTTATTCGTGGGTATCTCCCCCGTACGGGCGGTGTGCCCCTGAGCGACGAAACGGGCCCCCTTCCCTTTCTCGACGAAGCCGAGGTCCTCGAGGCTGAGGACACCGTCGATAGTTGTATCGTCTGTGACCTCGAGCACGTCGACATCCTTTGGCTTCACATTCGCGACCTCATATGCCTTATTGGCGGCTTTTTTAACGGCTTCGAGTGTGAGTGGATGCTTGCGGGAGGCGAGGGAGGTATGGTCAGTCGCGACCGTTGAAGCTACTACCTCGATGCCGGCGGCGATCTTATCGGCTGGGCCGAGCAGGACCACCGCTGCGCCATCGGCGACCGCGGCACACTCCATCATCCTTATTGGGTCTGCCTCCATCGGGCTCGTCATGACGCGCTCGATGCTTAGCTTGAAGGAGTACTGGGCATGTGCGACGCCTACCGCGTTATCGTGGCTGCGAGCTGCGAACCACCCTATCTCCTCCGGCGTGGCACCGTACTCATGGGTGTAGAGCCTATGGAGTATGGCCGAGAGCCCCGTTTTAGTAACGCCAGTATAGGCAGTGTACTCTTGTTCCTCCGTCCCAACGAGGGCGGTGGTGACCGCCTCGGGGAGGAGGTCGCTCATCTTCTCTACGCCGCCTACGAGGACCCAGTCGTTCAAACCCGAGGCGACGGCCTTGACGCCCTCGTTGAAGGCGACTCCGCCGCTAGCCTGACCTGCCTCGATCCTGACGGCTGGGAGTCCCGGTTTACCTATTGCCTCCGCCATGATAGCCCCCATCCCTAGCTGCCCCTGCAAGTGGGCTCCCATCATGTTCGCGACATATAGTTGGTCGACCTCGGTGTGGGCTGCGTCCTTCATGGCAGCGAGGGTGGCCTCAGCGAAGAGGTCCTTGATGTTCCTCTCCCATGGCTCGCCGACCTTGGTAAAGCCTATTCCGACGATTGCTACCTTTCTCATATTATGATCTGCCCCCTATGGCGGAGATAAGTCGCGTAATCGACGTACCTCTTCCTGTCTATGTAGCTCTTGACATTGGGTCCGCCTCGGCGATGCTTTATGGGATCCCTTACCATCCAGACGAAGGCGTCGCTGCCGGAGCCGCTGCCGTAGCTGACCATCAATATCCTGTCACCTGGCTCGGCGACATCTAGGGTCGCGGCGAGACCCAGCGGGCTACTGCCCGCGTAGGTGTTACCGACGACGGGTGATACCAAGCCGGGGTTAATCTGGTCCATACCGAAACCTAGCATCTTTGCGACGTTGATGGGGAACTTGGCATTGGGCTGGTGGAAGACTGCCCACTTGAAATCGGTGGGCTTGTACCCAGTCTCGGCGAGGAGTGCCTTACCGGCGCCGATGATGTGTTTGAAGTAGGCGGGCTCCCCCGTGAACCTGTTGCCGTGGCGGGGGTACATCTCCCTCGATCTGCGCCAGAAGTCGGGTGTGTCGGTTACAAAGCTGTAGGATGCCTCAAGCTCGGCGACGCTCTCTTCGGCTGGTCCGAAGAGGTAGGCGGCGCCTCCACAGGCGGCGGTGTACTCGAGGGCGTCGGCGGGTTTGCCCTGTGCCGTGTCTGCCCCTATCCCCATGGCGTACTTCTGCATCCCGCTGCCGACTAGGCCGATGCATGCCTGCATAGCCTCGGTGCCTGCCTTGCAGGCGAACTCGTAGTCAGCGGTGGAGACGCTGGGCGTGGCGCCGATGACCTCGGCTACTATGGTGCCTGAGGGTTTGACTGCGTAGGGTTTGGACTCGGTACCCACGTAGACCGCACCGATCTTGGCTGGATCGACCCCGGAGCGTCGGACGGCTTGGCGGGCGCACTCGACAGAGATGGTGATGGTGTCCTCGTCGAGTGCTACGACGGCCTTCTCCTCGACTGGCTCTCCTGAGGTGCCCCACATGCGGTTGACCTCAGCGGCCTTGAGTCTGTACATCGGCACGTAGGCGCCGTAGCCGACGATACCGACCCTGATGAGAGTCTTCAAGTTGTTTAACCCTCTCCGGAAACTTGGAGATAGATTGCCAAGTTTCTATTTAAGCGAATCGACAGGAATCGATATTGGCATCGACGAGAGACGATTGAGTATCTACCTCTTTAGGTAGATGTCCCTAACAGCCCCCAGCGACTTTATGGTCGCCTTAAGAGAGTAGGGGCGCTCGAACTGGCATACGAAGCCTTCCCAGGGGTCGCCTACGACCTCGTAGTCACTAATCTGGCCCACGCCCAGCAGCGCGGTGTTGGATATGTGTCTAATTTCCTCGGGCTTGAAACCCATGAGTCCGCAGCAAAAGCTGTCAACTGCCACGACGTCTGAGCCCGCCACTATGACGCCCATATTCCGGGGATTCCCCACGACGGGTCCGTTCCCCTCCATGCAGGTTAAGCCGTCGATGATCGTCATGTTGGTCCTTATGGTCTTGGCTAAGTAGGGGAGAACTTCGTCAAGCCTTTTGTGGAGTCGGCTCTTCTTAACTTCCTGGAGGCAGCCGTAGAGGTTCTTAATACCGAGGGTGACGGTTGTATGGGCGCAGGTCTTAATCTTAGCTAGGTTTAGGACGTAGTCGGCTTCGAGCATGGTTTTTGGGATCATAATTTCCGTGCCCGCTACCTTGTGTGGGACACAATCATCCTTGCTCAGGTTGAGGAATGGGACACTCCATTCCTCCAGTTTCGCTGCGAGCCCCGACTCCTTGAGGCGCTTATCGGCGGTGTCGGCGATGTTGTCAGACTCCACGACTAGGGGCTCGCATCCCCTCTCGCGAGTCATCTTCACAGCTGCACCGATGATGTTGAAGTCGGTTATGACCATCCCTTGGGGATTCTTGGCGTTGCAGACGTTGGGTTTTATGACGACTCTCTTCGCCTGCCTTATCTGGAGGCCTCCGGCGAGATCGACGGCCCTCCTGACCGTAGCCTCCGTGTCCTTCTCTGCCTTAACGATTGCTACCTTGGCCAACGATGTCACCTATTTTACGATGAGTCTATCGCCAATCTCCTGCATGACCCTAAGCATTGCGATCTCGTCATCCACAGTTATTCGGGGCTCTCCACCCCCGTGGACGAGACTGTCGAGGTGCCTGTACTGCTCCGGGAAGCTGGGATGTTTAAACTGGATGAGGTCGAGGTACCAACCGGGGCCTCTTTCGCTCGTCTTCGTCTTCCTGCCTTCGGCTTCGAGGGTGTAGCTGTAGGGATTAATAGAAAAGTCGCTCATGAGCCTCCCCTTCTCGCCCTCGATGACGACGGCGAAGGTGGGTATGGTTCGGGTCCAGCTCGCGGTGCAGTCGAGGGTTACGCCCAGCTCCGTATCGACGATTACGTGGAGATTATCGCAGACCTCGTACTTCTTGCAAACACCCGAGACTTCGGCGACCCTCTCCGGTTTACCGGCTACTATGCCAGCGACGCTTAATATGTGGGGCATCACGTCCTCGACTATTCCCCGGGGGTCTTTGGTCCGGAAGTCGGTCTTAGAGCCGTACATCCCGAGGTTGTTCTCGAAGTTTAGTTTGACGCGCCTCACCTCGCCGATGGCCCCCTGCTTGATCTTCTCTTCCATTTTGTAGAGGGCTGGAGTGTAGACGTAGTTATGGGCCGGGAGGACGACTAGGCCTCCCTTCGCATTCTTGATCTTCATACACCCCTCAACTGTCTGGGCGAGGGGCTTCTCGCAGAGCACATGCTTCTCCGCCTTGATCGCCTCGAGGGTCATCTCCTCGTGGAAGCGTGGGGGCGTATTGATAGCAACAGCTTCAACCTCTGGCCTCGTAAGTAGTTCGTGGTAGTCGCCGCAAGCATGGCCAACTCCCGTTGCGTTCTTCACCTCAGCGAGTTGTTCACCGCTTTTATCCGAGATGCTTACCAGATCCACGACCCCCGAGGCCTTCATGGCCTTAAGGTGGAACATGGTGGTAACCCTCCCACAACCGATTATCCCGAGGCGGAGCATACGCGAGAATAAACCGCACCTACGTTAAATAGTTACTACCCACTGGTGGCGAAGTACTTCGCCAGGAACTCCTTGTAGCCGAAGCGGAGTGCGACCGGGACGCAGACTATGACCTCGAACCAATACGTAGCGAGGCGGGTCAATAGGCTGATCGCGGCTGCCGTCGAGAGTGGGACCCCCGCGAGGACGAAGGCCCCTGCCAGGCCGGCGTCGAGCAGACCGATCCCGCTCGGGATGAAGAAGTTCAGCTGTTGTAGGAACTCGACTACGGCGAAGGCGAAGACGACGGTTGGGACATCCAGGTGGACCCCTAGCGCCTCGGCTGAGAGGTAGGCTGTTATGGCGCCGGCGCTCCAGTGGAAGAGCAGCATACCGAATGCTATGAGGCTGATCCCCATGTTCTTCCTGAGGGAGTCCACGGCCTCACCGATGTCGTCGATCACGGGTTGGAAGCCCTCCTCCACCGACTCCGGGTCGTGGAACCTGTCGAAGACTTTCCTCCTCACCCATGAGGGGCTCTTCATGTAGATGTAGCTAAGGACCCGTGTATTCAGCATCAGACTGAACACCGCGACGCTCAGCACCGCGAAGGTGATCAGGAACCAGCTCACCCAAGGGTTTATTGGTATCTCCCTCCCGCTGGCGATGGTGACTATAGCGGTCCCACCTATGATCATTCCGAAGGCGATGTTGTAGTACGACCTGTGGACAAGGACGCTGCTCAGGGCTTTTCCGAGGTTGGAGCCAGACCTATCCTTCACGAGGTAGGCGCGGACCATCTCAGTCATCAAGGGGAGGGGCACGAGCCAGCCTATGAAGAGGCTCGTAAAGCTCAGCTGTGTCGCCCCCCAGAAGGTAAGGTTAACCCTCATCGCCCTGAGTATGAGGTACCACGAGGCGGCGAAGAAGAGGAGGCCTATCTGGTCGATGAGTACAGCTAACGCGTAGACGCCGACGTTGAATCTCCCGACCTCGGCGAAGGCCGCGAAGGGGTTAGTCCAGGCGAGGTAGACTAGAAAGAAGGCGACCCCGATCAGCGTGAAAGCAAGCGACCTCTTATCCAACCCGGAGCCACTTCTGTAAAATGTCCTTAACCCATAAATAACGATGCACCCCCTCACAGCCTGAATTGGGGCCTAAGATACGGATCGCCACAGAAATGGACCTCTCCACCATCCACCAGATTGAGGTAGGAAGCTACCCAGACCCCTGGCCTCGCTCAATCTTCTTCTTGATAAGGGGGAGAGCTCCCGACCTCTTCCTCATAGTCGAGGCGGAGGGCACTATCGTAGGGTATGCCATCGGCGAGGTCGAGTGGAGGAGTGGCGGCAGGGTTGGGCACGTTATGAACGTCGCAGTCGCCGAGGCTAGGAGGCGAATGGGTTTAGCTATCAGGCTCCTCGACGAACTCGAAGACCGGTTCCGATTGCGGGGGGCGGAAGCGGCCTACCTAGAGGTCCGCGCTTCGAACACCCCGGCGCAGAGGCTCTATAAGAAGCTAGGTTACGTCGAGGTGGGATCCCTCCCCGGTTACTATTGGGACGAGGACGGCCTCGCTATGGAGAAGCCCCTAATCTGAAACGTTACCCTTCTATACCCGTAGCTGCCTCATCACTGAGCAGGTGGAACCATGGGTGAGATACGGGTCGCCGTCGCTGGCACCGGGAACCTCTGCTCAAGCCTAGTACAGGGTACATACTTCTACGCTAATGCGAAGGAGCCCCTCGGGCTCCTCCACCCCGAACTCGGCGGATACAAGCCCTCCGACGTTAAATTCGTCGCCGCTTTCGATATATCTGAAGCGAAGGTGGGGAAGGACCTATCCGAGGCCATTTTCGCGAAGCCGAATCAGGCTCCTAGGGTCGCAAAAGTGCCGAAGCTCAAGGTGGCAGTGCAGATGGGTCCCGCCCCTGACCTCACAGAGGAGAGTGCCCTCAGCAGCATCAAGCGATCACCCGCCGAAGCAGTTGACGTCGCCGCGGTGCTGAGGAAGGCGAGGGCGGATATGCTCATCAACATGGTCTCGGGGGGCAGTGACAAGGCTTCTACACTCTATGCGAGAGCGGCGATCGATGCGGGCTGTGCCTACCTCAATACT
>Ga0315286_10006026_pt1 | contig 11753 bp, 8 predicted proteins | sample YL17G10_0_MG_FD_205038 | JGI IMG/M metagenome (GOLD analysis project Ga0315286, IMG submission 205038) | Sediment microbial communities from Yellowstone Lake, YNP, Wyoming, USA - YL17G10_0 | ecosystem: Environmental > Aquatic > Freshwater > Lake > Sediment | place: USA: Wyoming | collected... | reverse complement strand
GGCGGATCAGTCGCCAAGCCTCGGACTGTGCGAGCGATCGGTTGGACAGCGGTCGTCCGACTCCGATGGCAAACGAACGGAATAACGGTCCCTTGGGCTGGAAGCGGATGCCGGTGATGTCGAGATACGCGTCGAGGTACTCTTCCAGGACATGGTGCACCGGCACGACGTGCTCCTTGCCGCCCTTCTCATGCAGGCGCAGCTTCCAGCGCTTGCCCTCGGGGTAGTAGTCCTCGATCTTCATCGCGAGTGCGGCGCCGATGCGGGCGAACGAATAGACCAGTGTGCCGATGAGCGCACGATCTCTGAGGCCAGCGATGGTGTCGGTCCTGATCGCGTCGAGCAGCTGGCGTGTTTCCTCGGCAGTGAGCACCGGAGTCTTGCCGCGCTTGATGACGTATTTCGGTCCGCGGACCGAGTGCGCGGGGTTCACCGGCACGACCTGGCCGGTGACCAGCCCCTACAATAGGCGCAGGGCTCCGGCAAAGTCGCCGACGACGGAGTCCGGCGATCGCAGTGCGTCGCGCCAAGGGACGACAGTTGAGCGCGCCCCGCGGGATGGACTCGCTCGCCGACTTCGGTTATGAATCGCGCCGGTGACGCTGTATGTGGAGCGTGCCGCGCACGTTCACCGATCCGTGGGCCGCTAGCTCAGTTGGTTAGAGCAGCTGACTCTTAATCAGCGGGTCCCCAGTTCGAGTCTGGGGCGGCTCATTTCGAAAGCCCTTGGAAACAAGGGCTTTCGTGCTTTCTGGCGGAGCAAGCGAGCGCAGCGATCTGTTCGGTGGGAAGAATCCGGGAAGAAACCGGCGGGAAACTCCGTCCCTCGGCGTGCTACCCTAGCCGGCCACGGCTGACGATGTGCCGCACTCCGCCGAAGATGCTCCAGGTGCGGTCAAAGCTGCGAATGTGACGATCAAATTCTCCGACGGCACGTTCAACTTCAAGTTCTCGGACGGGGATCTCTCTTGCTGCGACTGTTTTCACCCATCCGACGCCGGCCAGGCAAAGCTGGCGGCCTTCACGTGGGATGGCCTCCAGTGTAGTCCCTCGACCCCCACACCAACCCCGACCGACACGCCAACAGAGACACCCACCACCACGCCAACCCTGCCGCCGAGCGTGACGCCGGCGGCAACCGCGACAGCAACCAACACTGCAACCGCGACAACAACACCAACCGAAACCTCCACCTTGACTCCGTCCCTCACGCCGACACCGACGTACACCGCGACGGCAACCACCTCAGCGGTGATGGCTGCCGGGCAGACTGCACGTACGAGCTGATTCCAGGCGACGGCAACGGTTCAGCCGTTGCCGACCAGCACGCGTGCCTGATGGAATGGGCAGTGATCAATCCGCACAACGTTCCCGCGACGGATCGCCACGGCCGACCGAACTTCGCTCAGACCTGTACCGACAATGATCCGAGCTGTGACTTCGATCTCGACGCAGACGATCATACCTGCGAGTTCCACGTCGTGGCCTGCCTCAACAACAGGGATCCGAATCTCCCGGGCTGCTCGCCGTTGGGAATCGCCAGCCCGGTGCGCGTCACGCAACCGAGCGCCAGACGGGATGCGGCGAATTACAACGCGCTGGCCACGGCGCTGCAGAATCTACGCAATCCGACGACTGGCGAAACGGGACACGGCCTGCCGCTTGTCATCCGCGATACCAACTTCTGCACTGCTCCCATCGCCATCCGCGTTCCGCTGCGACGTGTTGGTCGTCCTTCGGCGATGCTCAGGACATGCTTCGAGCGACTTCGGATGCAACGCGTGGACAGCCAATCTTTGCCATCAATGCCTAGCGCGATGGTGAGGAGCCCTCCGGAACCGGTTTTGGGCAGTGCTTCTCGATGACCTTGAGCAGGGCATCGATGTCCACGGGTTTCTGGAAATACGCATTCGCTCCGAGTTGCGCCGCGTTGGCCATGATGTCGTGGTGACCGGAATACACGACCAGCGGGATCTCCGCGAACCGTGGATCTTGCATCTGCTCGCAGCGGAACTGGAAACCGGTCTTGCCGGGCATCATGAGGTCAAGCAAGATGACATGCGGTCGCAGGCCGCTGCGTAGCCGGTTCATGGCCTCGTCAGCGCCGGACGTAACAGTTACGTCGTAGCCGGCCATCTCGAGCACGGACTTCATCGATTTCTGAGTGTCCCGATCATCCTCCACCAAGAGGATCGCCGCATTGCCACTAATCTGCGTTGCCACGCTAACTAATATAGCCGGCTCGGCAGGCACCGGAAAGAGCCCGACCTCCAGCGGCCGCGCCCCGGCATATTGCGCAAGGCGTATTGCCTATGGCAGACTAATTAAGTCCACGATATGCAACGCGCGATAAGCGGTCCATGCGAGGCATGCCTCGTTGGCGTGAGGTGTGCCTCGCTTTAGGGATGTTGGTTATGCTTGAACGTATTAGCCCAGCGGAACTGAAGCAGCGCCTCGACCGCTGTGAAGATCTGGTGCTCTTGGATGTGCGTGAGCCGGAGGAAATGGCGCGCGCCGGGCTACCGGGCGCACTCCGCATCCCCTTGGGTGAGATCCCCGGGCGGATTCAAGATCTCGATCCGGAAAAAGAGATCGTCGTTTTCTGCCACTACGGGCTCCGCAGCGCGCAGGTAGCGATCTTCCTCGCCCAGCGGGATTTCGAACACGTTCTCAATCTCACTGGCGGCATCAACGCCTGGTCCCTGACCGTCGATCCCACGGTGCCGCGCTACTGATGAGCTGCTGAGCGTAAGACGTAATCCTCCTCGCCGGGCTCTCACGCTTCACGCCTTACGCGCGCCGCAAAAACTGCTCGATGGTGGCGCGCAGCTCCGCGGCCTCCGGTGACTCCGCACAAGTTGGGACCGTGCGCAAGCGGGCGACATAATCCTCCGGTAGGCCGTGCTCGATTGCACCGGCAATGAGCAGCTCCAGGTAGCGCTGTGATGGGCGGAGCACTGGATCGCAGCGGTCGCAAGTGAGCGTATACGCCGCAACCGGGCCGTCGGCGTTGGTCAATGGCATCACAGGAATTGCAATGCGCCGGTAATTTCCCACGAGCACGCCCTCGGTGAGATCAATGTGCGCAAGGTCGGCTGCGGCGATTTCGTACAGCACCCCCAAGACCTCCGCCTGTGGGTCAGGGAGGATATTGGCGAACGATTCGCCGATCGCGATCAGCGGTGGCTTGTCGAAGACCAGACGCCACCCGGACGCGCACGCCGGGACAGCCCGGTGGAACTCGATCCCACGGCGGCCCCGCAGCGTCGCCGTCGCCATGTTCGATCCATAGGCGAAATACCAGGCGGTCGACATCTGGGGTGTTTAATGCGTCCGCGGGGCAGCTATTTCAACCCGCGTCACCCAGGCGGTATGGGGCCCATCCGGACAGCGAGAGCAACGCGAGGGCACACCGGTGCACGTCAGAGTGCCGGTCGGTGTGGCTGTATCAGCGCGCGGGTTCTGCCGACTTGAACCCGATCTTGGCGTGGGTCCCATCGCAAAACGGTTTGTCGGCTGAGTGACCGCACCGACAGAGGTAGACGGGGTCCTTCGGTAGCTTGAACTCCCCGTCCTTCGCGTCCACGAGCTGGACAGACCCTTTCACCTGGAGGGGGCCGTCTTTCAAGGTTTTGATTCGCACATCCGCCATGGTGCACCTTCCTCGTCTAAGATTGTCACATCGCATGTATTGTCAGAATTGTCTCTACGTCCACCGGGGTGCGTCATTTCGAATAAATCGCTGAGTGACCCCTACTGCAGGAAGCGTTCGATGAGCGCGGCAACCTCCTGCGGATGCTCTTCATAGAAGAATAATTTCGCGTTCGCGATCGGGTGAAAACCTGCTACTTGTGGAAATTGAGTGGTCATCTCCCGCGCCGCCGGCTCCGGAAAGGTTGGGTCGTTCGTTCCCCAAATGAAGAGGGTCGGGATGGCCAGTTGCCGATGCAGCGTCTTGAATTCGTCGAGCCGCGCGAATTTCATCTTTCTCAAAAATTCCAGAGCACCGTCCATCCGCTTCTTCGAGGAGATTAAGGGCTCGACAAATCGTTTGTGAAACTCGCCCTCTAGGTGAGTCAAGTCGTGGAAGCAACCGCCGAAGACCAAGGATGATCTGCGAAACGCGTGGGACCTCAGGAGCTGCCGGAGGACGGTCCCGAATCCAGGAACGCGTGCCAGAACCTGATACATCGGAATCCACGGCGGGCGATGGAACGGAATCTCCGTATTGGTCAGAATGAGCTGCGACACCCGTTGCGCATCGGCCAGAGCGAGCTCGCGAGCCACCCAGCCGCCCGTGTCGTTGCCCACGAGCGCATAGGAAGCGACGCCGAGCGCCGACAGCATCCCCTGGAACGCGCGGGCCTGGCCCTGGGAGGAATAATCATCACCAGCGGTGCTATGCGATTGTCCGAGGCCGATCAGGTCGGGCGTGTAACAGGTGAATCGATCCCGAAGATGCGGGAGGACCTTGTCCCAGGTGTGCCCCGAGAGGGGAAAACCGTGCAAGAAGACTATCGCAGGCCCGCTTCCGTCCCTGCGCCAGTGGACTGACGCCTCTCCGACTCGGGTGTTTCCTTCGGCGGCACAGAGTTCGTTTTCCATGGCACCTCTACCTCTCTCGCTACACATTCTCCCGCTTGATTTCCTTCAAGCGTTTCATGATCTCGGGATTTTCGCGGCCGAAATGGTCGTGGGCATGACGATAGACAGCGTAGAGCCGGTCGTAGACGGACTTGGCCGCCGGATCGGGCTGATACACAGTGGCCGGCGGGCGGGTCATCTTGGCGATGACGTCCTCGATCATCGATGAGCGGTCAGCCGGCGTTACCGCGTTCTCCCGCTGGGCACCGGCATCGCTCGACGCCAGCGCGCCGAAGATCGCCGCGCCGAGCGCCACTGCTTGTGACGAAGCCGCCACCTTCACGGGCAAACCCATCACATCCGCATAGATCTGCATGATCATCGGATCCTTCACCAGACCGCCGCACACAACAAGCTCGGTCGCGGGGATTCCGGCGCTCACATGCGCCTCGATGATCGTGCGGGTGCCGAACGCCGTGGCTTCGACCCACGCGCGGTACACCTCCTCGGGACGCGAATCGAGCGTCAGGCCCAGCACCATCCCGGTGAGGTGCGCGTTCATGAACACGCTGCGGTTGCCGTTGAGCCAGTCGAGGGCCACCAGGCCGCTCGCCCCCGGCTTGAGCGCCGCGGCTTTGGCGGAGATCTCGTCGAACCCCGTCTTGACGAAGTCCTTCGCAAACCAGCCGAAGATGTCTCCTACCGCGGACTGGCCGGACTCGTATCCGTAAAAGCCGGGAATGATCCCGTCCTTCGCGACTCCGGCGTATCCGTCGAAGAGATGGAGCTGTCGCGACAGCACCATGTGGCAAGTCGACGTGCCCATGATGAGCGAGACGGGACCTTCGCGGCACACGCCCATGCCCGCTACCCCGCTATGGGCATCGATGGTGGCAGCGGAAACCGGTGTCCCCTCGATCAGGCCGCTGCGCTCTGCGAAGGCGCTCGAAACCACTCCGGCGCGCTGGCCGGGCGGCACGATGTTCTTGAGCCACTTGTCATCGAGGTCACGGATTGTTGGATCGAGCGCGCCGAGGAAATCCTTCGAGGGGAAACCCAGCTCGGCATTCCACAGGCCTTTGTACCCCGCCGCGCACGAGTTCCGCGTGAAGCGTCCGGTGATCTGCTGCACGATCCAGTCGCCCGCGTCGATGAAGATGTCGGTGGCCGCGTAAATCTCGGGCGCGTGCCGGGCGACCTCCCAGCATTTGGGCAGCATCCATTCGCTGGAAACGAGTCCGCTGTAATACTGCATGAACGGCTCGCCGCGGCTCCTCGCGACTGCGTTCACCAGATCGGCCTCCGGCTGCGCCGCATGGTGCTTCCACAGTTTGACCCACGCGTGCGGATTGCCGCGGAAGCGGTCCAAACGCATGAGCGGCGTGCCGTCACGCAGGATCGGCAGGATCGTGCACGCCGTGAAGTCCACGCCGACGCCCGTGATGTGTGCCGCCGGGACATCCTTCAAGACCGCGCGGATGGCCCCGATGCTTGAGTCGATATAGTTCTCCGGATTCTGCAGCGCGAAATCCGGCGGCAGCGCTCGCGTGATCACACCGTCGGCGTACGGAACAACGACCTGTGCCACCTCCTCGCCGCTGTCGCCGTCGACGACGAGCGCCCGGACAGACTCGGTACCGAAGTCCAGGCCTAGGGACTGCGCCCCGCGTTCATTCTGCGGATCCGTTCCCCCTGCGCCGGGGCCCGGCGCGGGCTGACGCCCGCAACCCACGCGCGAATGATCCTGGAGCCGGCGTGCCCTCACGCCGCGTCGGAGGTTCCGCCTGACGCGGGCTGAGGGCAGCCCGTCTCCAGAAATCTTCGCGCCGGACGACGATCCACTGATCAACATGTTGGTTCGAGCCATCGAACAAGCGCCCCGCTGCTGTGATTGCCGGCCATCACAACCAGCGCAGCTCACCGGTCGCGGTGAGCAGCACTCCAAGGCGCAGCTGGCGTGAGCCGACGACATCCGCGCCACGCAACATGTCGCCGTACAGCCGGAGCTGTGCTGCATACTTGGGGTACGCGGCGGCGAGAGCGCCGGGGGCCGGCGTATCCGTTTTGAAGTCGATGACCATGGCCATTTCAGGGCTCAGCGCCAGAAGGTCGATGTAGCCCGTCAGCAGCTTGCCCTCGTCCGCCGCCATCGCCAGCGGGTATTCGGTATGCACAGTGATGCCTGGATGACGCAAGACACCGAGGGTCCGGAGCGCACCGAGCGCACGCTGCACGTCGGCTTCCGCCGCCGCGGCGCCGTCAGCCATGTCGATTTCCTGCGCCGCGAGTGTCACTGCAAGTGAGGTGTCCGCGATGCGGCTCGACAGCACCAGCTCGAGGGCGCGATGCACGACTGACCCGAACGTCTTCCCGAAGCGGCTGGCCTCGGCCTTGCGCGCCCGCTCGGAATCCAGGCCGAGGTCTTCTTCGAGCAACGCGCCGGCCGCCTCCATCGTCACGGCCGTCGGCGCGGCAACCGGCCGTGCCGCGGACCGCAGCGCCGGTTGGAAGCTCGCGCGTACACTATCCAGTCGCTCCTGCAACGCCTCGTCGCCACGCACCGGCTCCGGCGCCACGGGCATGGCCACCCGTGCCCAGTCGGGCACGCGATGCACCCGAAAGGTTTCGAAGCGTTGTACCTGCGGCAACTCGCTGGCGTCTGCGAGGCTCCCGGTGGCGTAGGCCAGGGACTTGCCTTTGGTGAGTGGCGCCGGGATCACCAGCAGGTCGCGGGCACGCGTCGCAGCCACGTAGTACATCCGCCGTCGTTCCTGCTCGCCGAAGTGTTTCTCGCGCTCGAGCAAGTTCCCGCTCGGGGGATGCTCGATGGCAACCGGACCGAGGCTGAGGGCCCAGGCGCGACCGCCGCGTTCGACGCGCCACGTGCCGCCGCTGCGCTCGCTGAAGACCTGGAATCCATCCCACAGAATGACCACCGGGAACTCGAGCCCCTTGGCGCTGTGGATCGTCATCACGCGCACGGCGCTGATCCCCATCGGCTCGGGCGCATCGAGGAATATGGGCGCTTCCGCCCAGGAGCGAAAGATCTCCGTGGTGGCATCGTAGTCGAGCCCGTCAATGGCCGCGCGGCGATCCACTTCCGAGGCGACTTCGTAGAGCGCCGCCAGCGTTTGCCGCCCGTTGCGCCCGGTCATGACCGCCCGCCCCAATGCGGTGCGCTCGATCAAGTCGCGCGCCGTCGCGCCCGGCGGGCGCGCGTGCCGCCGGCCGCGCAGCTCGGCAACGATGCTGCGGGCCTCCTGCATCCGCGCCCGACGAGGATCGCCCGGGTCTTTGACCCGTTCGGCCACCGCGTCATTCCAATCGACGGCAAAAAAGGGAGACCGGAGCAACGCGGCTTCGGCCACACCGTCGTCACGGTCCGCCAGCGCCCGCAGCCCCAGCAAGTACTGCCGCACCACCGGATGTCCGAGGAACAGCGAGCCGCCGCGGGCGATGTATTCGATGCCCAAGGCCTCGAACTCGCGCAGCAACAGACGCAAGTTGGTGGTGACACACGCCAACACGGCAACGTCACCCGGCCGGACCGGGCGCTCTTCGTTGCTGTCCGGGTCGCGGATCACTTGTTGTGAGGCCAGGAGCCACCGCACGTAGCGTGCGAGCATGATGGCTTCCAGCGCACGACCGTCGGCCGCGAGCAGCCCTTCGTTGTTGGCATCGGCGTACGGCAGAACGTGGACCGTGATGTTGCCGGGGGGCACCTGCGCTGCCGGACACAGATCCTCGTAATTGGCTCGCCCGCCCTCGGGGTCAAAGGCGGTACCATCGCTTTTCCCCAGCACCTTCCCGAGCTGCTGATTGAAGAATGCGATGAGCTCCGGGCGGCTGCGAAAGTTGGTCTCCAGGCGTTGCTCGAGCGCGCCGTTCGCCAGCAGCTGCTCCGTCGCCTTGCCGTACATGGCGATGTCGGCGCGCCGGAATCGGTAGATCGACTGCTTCGGATCACCAACCATAGTGAGCTTGCCCGCCACGAGACGCGTGGCTTCCCAGCTCGGCGCCACCGCGCCATCTTCACAGAGGAAGAAGACGATTTCACACTGCAGCGGATCGGTGTCTTGAAACTCGTCGACGAAAATGTGATCGAACAAGCCCTGGTAGAACGCCCGCGCTTCCAGGTTGTCGCGCAGCAGATCCCGAAGCTTGATCAGCAGGTCGAGATAGTCGACGACCTCATGTTCCGACTTGACGCGCTCGTACATCGCGCGCACGACCTCGAACAAGCGCACCAGCCGTATGGCCAACCACCGGTGTGGACCCTTGAGCTTCGCCGACAGCGAATTGGGATTGGTGCTCTCCGGGCGAATCGCAGTGTACGTCGTCCAGCCACGCGGGTCGTCGTTGAAATCACGGCCCTTGTACAGCGGGCGCCCGCGCTGTGCCTCTTGAATGATGCGGAAGGCCTCGGCGGGGTCCGTGATGTCGCGCAATCGCTCCAGCGCGCGCGCCATGCGGTGCAGGCGCCGATGGCCCAACGCGCTCCCCGGCATCTTGCGGACCATCTCGCCAAAGCGCTCGGCAGCGGCCCGTGCCGCGTCGAGCTGCGGCTCGGGAATCGGGCACAGCTCGACTTCCACGTCGCGCGTGTCGATCATACGCGCCATGGTGGCTTCTACCGACGCGACCGGCCCGTAGGCGTTCTCGGCCCGTTCCATCTGCAAGCCGGCGCGGGCTGCCGCGCGCAGTGTTTCGACCGCTTCATCGATCAGTGTGGGATCGAGGCGGGCGCCGAATGGCCCGATCTCAGTGCGCAAGTTGCCGGCTTCGGCCGCGCGGCGCAGTCGCAGGAAGGTTTCGCGGACCAGTTCGGTGGTGTCTTCGATCAACGCGTAGGCCGGGCTCAGCGCGGCTTCGACGGGGCGCAGGCGCAGCAGCCGATCGGCGAAGCCGTGGATGGTGCCGACGAACGCGGCATCGAGATTGGCGAGCGCGTCACGCAAGCGCCGCGCGCGGTCCTCGTTCCGGCGTGCCTCCTGTTCCAACTCGCGCAAGAGGTGCTCGCGGATACGAAAGCGCAGCTCGCCGGCGGCGCGGCGCGTGAAAGTGATCAGCGCCATGCGTTGAATGGCGATCGGCTTCGCAGCGCCGTGCGCCGGCGCGAGCAGCTCGACGGCGCGGTCGATGATCGTCTTGGTCTTTCCAGTCCCAGCACCCGCTACGACCGCCACGTTGCATTCGCGTTCGCGGACGATCGCGTCACGCGCGGCTTGGTCCGGTGGAGCGGAAGGCGGGGTGACGTGTTCGGTCATTGGGAGCGTAGCGAGTCAATGGCTTGGTGGAGCCGCCAGCATGGTCTTTCCGTCGGATTCGTCGGCGCCAACGTATCATTGCGAGTGTGCGGAGCAACAGGCGGCAATGGCATGCAGGGTTCTCACGTGGGGTGGGGAATACCTCCGGGCGACGGCTCAGGTCGCGGCCCATCTCCGCGTCCGTGAGGGGCAATTCTATCCCCGAGGACACCGCATCAAGCCCCTGCGGGCGCCGTCGTGCGGGTGCAAACGTTTGCGGTGCCGTGACGGTTGCTGCGCGTCCGAGAATGTTTCGCAGCTGAGACTCTCAAGCCTGCGACCGCAGACGGCGAGGGTTGCACGCGTGCGCATGCAGTACCGTGCGCGTGCTCATGGCACATCCGGTGCAGCTCAATATCGTGAGCGTCGTGCTGCCGCGGGGCAGCCAAAGGAGGTGGCCCGATGCGTCTTTGGCGTTTTCGAGAAGTTGCTGCCGGCCTTGTGTTCAGCTGTGCGAATCTGGTTCTCCTCCGCAGCGTCGCGCAGGCGCTGCCGCGCTACGGCCCGTTGGAGATCTCCGGAAATCTCTCGGCGCAGCAGCTTATTCGAAATCCCGACATCGACACGTACTCGCTTGTCCAGCAACGCAACACCTTCAAGCTACGCGTGGACTACTCGCTCATCGAAGGTCCCACGTCCAATCTGCCCGCGCCGTTTTCCTACCTTACTGCGGTCGCAAATCAGGGGAGAATGTTCCTCCTCTATCGGGGCGTGTACGACAGCGTGTACGACTTTACGCCGGGCTTCGAGCAGAAAAACATCTACGGCGTACCCACCGGGCTGCGGCTGAAAGACCTCACGAACCGCGACTCGACAAAATTCGAGAATAAGCTCCGCGAGGCCTATATTGACCTCGGGTTCAAACACATACCGCTCAGCCTCCGCCTTGGCCGCCAGCAGATCGTCTGGGGCGAAACCGACAGCTTTCGCCTGCTCGACCGGGTCAATGCCCTCGATTTTAGTTGGCATCTGCAGCAGGAGTCCTGGGACGAGATCCGCACCCCCTACTGGATGATCAAAGGCATCTTCGACTTCGACCGATACGGCTGGTTCACCCCGCTGTCCAACACCTTCCTGGAATTCTACTGGAACCCGGGCGACTGGTATCCGTCCAAGCGCGTCTTCCTCCCGCGACCGTGGAGCGCGCCGATCACCGATCCCATCGCGCAGGCGATTGCGGCCTACCAGCTCACAAAGTATAAGAACGTCAATCGCCTGTACCACGGCACCGAGCTGTTCCGTCAGGGCGATTACGCGCGGACCCCCCAGGACAACAGCCAGGTCGGCGTGCGGGTGAGCGCGGTCACGCCGCAAGGGGTTCAGTTCACGCTCAACTATTTCTATCAGCGCTGGGCGAACGATGACGGGACCAATGCCGCCTCAGTCGCTGGCGTCCTCGACAAAAACGAAGCCAAGGCCGCACTCAAGCGTGGGGAGTTGCCAGTTGAAGCAATCGCCCCGTACGTGCACGCGTTCGGTGTCTCCCTCAACTACGCGGATGAGGAGTACACGCAGGCCGTTTTCCGGATGGAAAGTATCTACGAGCTCGGCGTACCGTTTTCTGATTCCAGTAAGCGGTTCTCGCCGGATCTGAGCACGGACCTGATCGCCAATGACGTATTCGGAGTCAGCAAACGTGACATGTGGAAAGGCATGATTGCCTTTGACCGGTCTACCTGGATTCGCCCGCTCAACCGCAACACCACATTTCTGATCCTCGGCCAATTCTTCTGGCATTACCTGCTCGACAACCCCAACATCCTGTGCGAGGGGAAACCCGGTCTCTGCGGCGGGGCGTCGAACCACCAAATCAAGGGCTTCCGCGGCGAGTTTTCGACCAGCGGCGGCGTGACGACCCCGGGG
>Ga0315286_10006024_pt1 | contig 11756 bp, 8 predicted proteins | sample YL17G10_0_MG_FD_205038 | JGI IMG/M metagenome (GOLD analysis project Ga0315286, IMG submission 205038) | Sediment microbial communities from Yellowstone Lake, YNP, Wyoming, USA - YL17G10_0 | ecosystem: Environmental > Aquatic > Freshwater > Lake > Sediment | place: USA: Wyoming | collected... | reverse complement strand
CCTCTCCGCAGCGCACCGGCGAGCCGATCTCCTGCCGCTTCTCTATCATCAGGGTCTTTGCCCCGTTCCTGGCCGCGTGCTTGGCAGTTACGGAGCCGGCCGGGCCGGCGCCGACGACCAGGACGTCGACCTCTATCGACCGGGTCATTTGGACCCCTCCATGAAAATGGCGCCGGAAGGGCACGCCCGGGCGCATACTCCGCAGTTCGTGCAATTGGGCAGAAACTCTATCCAGACCTCCTGCAGGGTCATCGCGTTCTCCGGGCAGGCGCCCACGCAGGCGCCGCAGTGCATGCAGAAGGCGCGGTCGATGGCTGGCTTCTTCGTCATGGTCTTGTCCCCGGGCTTGAAATGACTGGCAAGCCTTAAATTTATTGTAGCGCTTACTACCACAAGATGAAGACAGGGGAGATGAGGGAACTGCTGAAGGCGGGGGGCGTGACCGGCCTGGCCGAAAAGGTCGATTTGGCCGAGGAGTTCAAGGAGGCCTCCGCCCGGCTGGGCATGATAGGCCTTTCGCCCTACGAGTCCATGACCTACATAGCGCTGGTCGCCCACGGCTACGGCGACGCCGAGACGATAGCGGCCACGGCCGGGATACCGCGAACATCCGCCTACAAGGTGCTCCAATCCCTCCAGCATAAGGGCTTTGCCAACGCCACGTCGGGCCGGCCGGTCATCTACAAGCCCGAGTCCCCGGCAAAGATGCGGGGCCAGGTCGAATCCCAAATACGCGAAACGTTCGAGAAGCTGGAGCTTTTGCACGAAATTGTCGGCGAAAAGGGCGAGCCCCAGCTCATATACACCATCACCGGGCGTGACAAGGTCTTTGCCAAGATAGGCGAGCTTCTTGACAAGTCCGCCACCTCGTTTGTCATCGCCACGCCCGTATTTTCGGAAATACGCGACGAGCTCGGCAAGAAGTTCAACAACGCCATCCAGCGGGGCGTCGAGGTCATCGTCATCACCGCGCCCTTCCAGCGGGTGAAGGAGGACGTGAAGGTCATCCGCAACCAAAACCTCATCGCCACCGACGTCATCTCGGACAGCCAGCGGGCGCTTCTGGCCTCGCTGGACCTGAGCGCCTGCGGGTTCACGGACAACCCCGGCCTGTCCCAGCATTTGCAAAGGTTCTTGGATATTTTGATTAACAGCTCGAAGGGCCAAAACGGCCAAAGCGGATGACCGGCGCCAGCCTGTTTTGGGTTCAGCCGAACTGGTACAGCTCCGGGTTCATTCTCGGCAAAAGGGCGGCGATTATGGCCGACTCGGTGAGCTTTTTTCGCACCAGGATCCCCTTGGAAAGGTAGCCGACCACGCCTTTTTTGCGGCCTATCCCCTGTATGCCCGTCAGCCGGGCCATGGCATCTCCGACCGTCTGGCCGTCCTTGACCAGCTGCATCAGGGGCGGGGGGTACTGGAAGCCCGGCCCGTGGCCCAGCGTTATGCGGGCGCCCCGGTCCAGTATGGCGCAGTATTGGACATCGATGTGGTCCTGCAGGTGCTCGCACCAAAACAGCCCGGCCTCGATGCCCACCGCGAAATTGGCCCAGTCGTCCAGGAGGAGGGCGTTCTCGGCCCGGTGGATGGCGCCGGTTATGACGTCCTTGCCGAAAGGCTCGGACGGGACCCCGGAATGGATATCCCGCCCTTCGACCTCGAGGCGCCGGCCCTTGAAGGCCTGCCTGAGCACGGTCCGGACGGCCTCGACCTTGACGGGGTTTGCAGAGCCCACGCGCACGCGAATGACCTTGAGCTTTCCTTCACCGTCGACCTCGCCGCTCCGAACCCGCGTGGATGACAGGGGCTCCCCGTCCTCGGCCAATATCATGTCCTGCTCGATTATCCGAAGCGGCGGCAGGTGGCGGTTCCTCCTCAGCTTGTTCATCTCCTCTGCGACCGCGTGCGTGTCGTGAGAGACCAGTATGGCGTCGTACGGGGCGGTGGCCGCAGGCCCGAAGCGGTCGTTGAGCTGGAATATCTCGAAAGGTTTTCCCCGGGTCTTGAGGAAGGCGGAGACTGCCTTCACCCGGGCGGAGTAGGGCTGGACGCGCTGGCAGTTCTTGGTGGACTTGGCCATCCGGTCGGAGGTGATGCCGACGAATATCCGGTCCGCTTCCTCGGCGGCGCGGCCCAATAGGACCCGATGGGCGCGGTGGAGCCGGTCGAACGTGCCTCCCAGGCAGATCCTCATTTCGCCGTGACGACCAGGGCGCGCCCCCATCATCCTCCCCCCAACGAAAGCATCAACACCACGACCATGACCACGGCGGCGGCGATGTAGGCCACCAGCCACAACTTCTTCTTGCTTATGGTTTTGTCCCATTCGGCCTTGCACTCGTCGGAGCACATGGTCTCCTTCGAGCGGATGGCCTTGCCGCAGACCTGGCAGTGCTTGTGTTGCGGTATCTGGACGGTCACCATCGTCGGAGGATACAACATTCTGGTTAAAATCCTTTCGGCGGATGGTATTTTTATCCGGTACCGCGATATGGATGACGTGGCCTTGCAGGAATACAACAAGAAGGTCGTCCTGATAGGCGACCCGGGGGTGGGCAAGACCAGCCTCATCCGGCGGTTCGTCGAGAACTCCTTTTCGGACAAGTACATCCACACCATCGGCACCAAGATCACCAAGCGCGTGATCGAGTTTCCCGATATGGATTCGAAGGTCGTTTTGCTGGTGTGGGACATCGTCGGGCAAAAGAGCCTGGCCCTCCTGGACAGTTACTTCCGGGGCGCCGCCGGCGTCCTCGCCGTGTGCGACATCACCCGGGACGAGACGCTCCAGAGCCTCGACGATTGGGTCGCCAACGTCCGAAAGATCGCCGGCGAGGTGCCCATAGTCCTTCTGCCCAACAAGATTGATTTGCAGGAAACGGCGATGGTCGACAACCAGTCCTGCTCCATAGCAGCGCGCAAGTTCAAGGCGCCCTACTATATGACCTCGGCAAAGACCGGTGCCAACGTCGAGCTGGCCTTCCACGCCATCGGGCGGATGGTTCTTGGAGAACCGCCTCTTACGGGCTGACCGGTTGTTGCCAAGGGCGGAAGGGTGCAAGGGTGGAAAGGTGGAAGGGGTAGCATAGATGGCCGGCGGCCATGAATTTACTGAGATAGGCATCTGCGGGCTTTCCTGCCGGCTTTGCCCGGCCAGGTACCGCGAGGGCGCAAGCCGCTGCGGCGGCTGCAAGTCCCCGGAGCGGATCAAGGTCGGGTGCAGCTTCATCCGGTGCATCCGCGACAAGCCCGGACTCGAGTTCTGCGGCAGTTGCGGCCAGAGCCGGGGCTGCGGGAAATGGGCGAAGCACCGGGCGTACAGCAAGAAGGGCGACAGTTTCGTGTGCTACCAGGGACTGGAGCGGAACATTGCGTTCATCCGGAAGCAGGGGCTGGCCGCTTTCGAGAAAGCCGAGAAAAGACGGCAGGCCCTGCTCGAGCATATGCTCGAGGGCTTCAACGAGGGGCGGTCGAAGACCTGCTACAGCATCGCCGCTACAGTCATGGAGCCCGAGGAACTGGAGCGGGCGCTGGACGAGGCAGAGCGGGAATCAGCGGGCATGGGCATCGAGGGAAGGTCGCGGGCTCTTCATGCAGCGCTGGACGCCATCGCCTCGCGGAAAAAATATCATCTGAAGCTCAGGAAATGATTCTCGATAATAACGGGCAATACGGGCAATGACGGGCAATGATTGCAATACGGGACGGGACGGGCAATACGGGCAATGACGGGTGAGCGGGGACGGCGAATAGCCCGTCCCGTATTGCCCGTATTGGCCGATTGCCCACCCGTCCCGTATTGCCCGTATTGCCTGTTTCACAGATAGAAAGGATTGCCCGTTTGAGCAACGGGACAGGATTGCCCAAAATAATTTCTCGGCGCCCCGAAAAAACCCGGGGCGCCGGTGGTTTGTTTCTTCAGACCCAGCCGCGGAGCTTGCAGCAGTCGGCCACGCGCTTGACCGCGACCATGTACGCGGCCATCCGCATGTGGACCTTCTCCTTCTGCGACATGTCGTACACCGCGTTGAAGGCGTTGGTCATCTTGGCGTCGAGCTGCTTTTGGACATCCTCGAGCGTCCAGTAGTAGTTGTAGGTGTTCTGGACCTGCTCAAAGTAGCTCACGGTCACGCCGCCGGCGTTGGCCAAAAAGTCCGGAAGGACGAGGACGCCGTTCTTGAACAGTATCTCGTCCGCATCGGGCGTCGTCGGGCCGTTGGCGAGCTCGCAGCTGATGCGGGCCTTGATGTTTCGGGCGTTCTTTGCGGTTATCTGGTTCTCGAGCGCCGAGGGGAACAGCACGTCGACCTTGAGCTCCAGGAGGTCCTCGTTCGAGATGGGCTTGGTCCCGGGGAAGCCGGTGACCTTGCCGGTCTTGTTCTTGAACTCGATGAGCGCCTTCGGGTCGATGCCCTTCTCGTTGATGACGCCGCCCTGCGAATCGGAGGCAGCGACAAGCTTGAGGCCGAGTATCTCGGCGCCGAGCGTCGCCGCGAACTGGCCGGCGTTGCCGAAGCCCTGGATGGCCATGGTGGCGCCCTGGGTCTTCATGCCTATTTTCTTTGCGGCCTCGCGGACGATATAGATGCCGCCCCTTGCAGTTGCGTCGCCCCTGCCCTGGGAGCCGCCCAGCGGGATGGGCTTGCCGGTGATGACGCCGGGATGGCTGACCCTCATTATGGTCTCGTACTCGTCCAGCATCCAGGCCATTATCTGCGGGTCGGTGTAGACATCGGGCGCGGGGACGTCCTTCATGACCCCGATCTCCGAGGCCACGCAGCGGATGTAAGCGCGGGCCAGCCTCTGCTTCTCGTCGACCGAGAGTTTCTTCGGATCGATGGTCACGCCGCCCTTGCCGCCGCCGAGGGGAATGTCCACGACGGAGCATTTCCAGGTCATCCAGGCCGAGAGCGCCCTGACGGTGTCGATGGTCTCGTCCGGGTGCCAGCGCAGGCCGCCCTTGTTGGGCCCGCGGGCGTTGTTGTACTGCACCCGGTAGGCCCGGACTATCTTGAACGAGCCGTCGTCCATTTTGAGAGGTATCGTGTAGACGAACTCCTTCATGGGCCATTTCAGGAACTCGGTCGTCGCCTTGTCCAAGTTGAGCTTGGCCGCGGCCATCTCCAGTTGCTTTTGCGCGATCTTAAACGGATTCAGCTCTTCAACCATTTTTTTACCCCCATTGCCCCTTTTTGGCAGAAAGGCTAACCACGACCATTCTCATAACCTTTTTGTCCACTAGTATAATAAAGATTATTGATGAAGATTGACATGCATGGTGGCCGCGGGTTGAAAAACAAAGGGAGGGGGCCACGGGGCGTAAATCGTCGTCGTCCCTTGCCCCCGGGCCGGATCCAGGCCCCCGCCAGAACCAACCAGTACGATGGACCTCATGACCCCCGGAGCCGTGGAGGCGGTTTGCGTCGATACCCCCATTTGGTGACCGGCCGGGTGGACGGACCGTACGGCCTCAGGCGGGCTTTCCTGAAAGTCGACCCGGAACCATTGGATGCAGGAATCCCAATGTTCCCAAATAGCCGCGATAACCGGCCGCCTCTTCAGCGGAAGGGCCCGACCTGTTCCCGCTGGCCGTTGCCTTGGCGGCGGCGGGGGCATTGATAGGGGCATCGGGGCTGGTCTATATGGGGTCGGGTCGGCGAAAGGGTGAACATACCTAGTTATAATATATAATAAGCCCCAGAATCCGGCATTTGCATGTATTAAAGACTTTTCCGCTACGCCAAAAAAATTAAAAGGGATGACTTCATAGAGACTGCCGAAAGGGAAAGGGGACCGGACATGCTAGGTCGTAAGATTATTCTAGGAATAATGTTAGTGTGCGCCATGATATTCGCCGCCTGCGCCCCGATTCTTCCGGTCGTGGCGGCCTCTGGACGGCCGGCCGGCCAGAACCTGACCGTGGATGTTCTCCACACTGTGGTCGGGACCGAGACCTGGGACCTCGTCTATATCAAAACGGACGGGAAGCTCGTGGTGCCTTCGGGAACGACGCTCAACGTCAAATCGATCTTCCTGCAGGGCGGAAGCTTTCAGGTCAGCGGCGGAGCTGTGAATGTTGTGCAGACCGCACCAGGCATCGACGCGGTCATAATGGGCGATTGCGTGGATTTCAATGTGTCCGGCGGAGCCCTGATAACGGTGAACGCACCTGCTGGCGGAACCACCATCGACCTCAGCCAGGGAGGCGAGTCCATCGTATCGGTCAACGCCTCGAACTCGGTCGTGGTAACGGGCGGGTCGAAGATCCAGTGCACCGGAGGCAGCGGCTATGGCCGCACCACCGCCTGGACGACATCGGCCCTTGGGGGCTACATTTCGGCCGGCGGGCGTGGACTGATTTCCCTGGGTGGCCCGGCCACTCCGTATGTGGAGATCTCCGGCGGCGCCCAGCTTATCACTACGGGGCAGAACGGGGGCCGTGCGGCTGACGGAAAGGCCGGAAGCGGAGCCACCGGCGGAACGGGCGGCGGATACAGCAACGGGGGCATGGTCAGCGGGTTCGTCGGGTCCGGCGGGGACGGGCGAGTGGAGCTCACAGGGCTCAGCGCGGTCGTCAACAACGCTGTCGTAACGTGCAACGGGGGGCGGGGCGGGGATGCCGGCAACGCCGGGGCGGCCAGCACCACTGGCTCCGGGAGTTCCTCCTATCCCAACACATACTATTGCGGCGGCGGCGGCGGAGGGGGCTACGGCGGCGGCAACGGCGGGTCGGACTGGCAGAACTCCGGCAAGGGCGGCACCGCCACGGAGAACGTCGGAGCGGGTGGCTACGCATTGTTCAGCCTGAACGCCCAGAACGTGACCATAACGAAGTCGACCGTAACGGTCAAGGGCGGCAGCGGCGGCACTCCCGGCAATGGAGCGGTCGGCGGCTACTTGCCCACCTACTGGTATTATTCACCCGGCGGCGGCGGCGGCGGGTATGGCGGCGCCGGCGGGGCGTCGTCCTACGCATCCGGAAGCAGTGGCACCGCCTCCGGCAATGTCGGCGCCGGCGGGGAGGCCAACATGTCGATCACCTGCAGGAACCTGACCGTCGACGGTCTCACGCTGTTTGGGACCGGCGGCAACTCCCAGACCGGGGGGACAGGCGGTGACGGATACTACGGCGGTGGCGGCGGAGGGGGCTACGGCGGTGGTGGCGGCGGGAGCGGCTACTACGGAGGCGGCAACGGACAGGTAACCGGTAACGTGGGCTCCGGAGGCAACGCCACAATGGTGGCCGTCATGGAAAACGTCTTTTTTGTCAACTCTACCATCGACATGGATGGGGGCGTGGCCGGCAACGGCGGCAGCGGCGGCAAGGGAGGCACCTACGGCGGGGGCGGCGGAGGGGGCTACGGCGGCGGCGGCGGCGCCGGATACTACAACTACAATGCGGCCGCCGGAGCGGGGTCTTGCGGCCAGAACGTCGGCCGCGGGGGCATGACCCTGTTCAGGCTGGCATCGTCAGGCAACCTGTGGCTCAGCGCCTCCAAGGTGAACCTGACCGGCGGCCCCGGCGGGAACGCCGGAGCGCAGGGGTCGGGCAGCGGCGGCGGCGGCGGTGGCGGCGGCTACAGCGGCAGCGGCGGCGCGGGCAGCCAGGGCACCGGCGGCGAGGGCACCGTGAACCAGTGGGTCGGCGATGGTGGCGACGCCCAGCTGGAGCTTTACTGCGCCCGCGGTTCCATCCCGTCGGCCACGGTCCAGCTCGGCGCCACGGGCGGCCCGAAGGGCGACGGCCTGACCAAGAAGGGAGGCGGCACGGGCGGCGCCGGCAAGGGACGCACGACCAACGCCGGCGGTACGCCCAAGAACATCCCGAGGCTTCTGCCGATAACGCTGGGACCGGCGGACGAATCATTGTTCAACAACATGGACCCGCGCCTGACCTGGATGGGGTGCATGGACGGTGTCATCTTCCCCAACACCCTCGACCCGGTGTGGAACTACGAGGTGCAGATAGACAACGATTCCGAGTTCGGCTCGCCGGATGACGACAACAAGGACATCGAGCCGACAGAATCAGCCTACCAGCCGAGCGGGCTTCGTGGCGGGAGGTACTACTGGCACGTGCGGGCCCTGTACGACGGAGCGAAGAGCCCGGGATGGTCGGCGGTGCACAACTTCCTCAAGAACGGCCCGCCGAACCAGCTCCGCAACATTCCACCGATATCCCTGGCAGAGGACACCAACCTGACCCATGGGCTGGACCTGAGCATCTACTTCACCGACGATCTTTATCCAAAGGACATAACCTACATGATATCCTACGAGCAGGAGCAATCGAAGATCCATGCCGAGATCGTCGACAAGAGCTGGGTGAACTTCTATACCATGACCCCGGAGTGGTACGGCAAGCGTGAGTTCAAGGTCCGTGCCACTGACAAGGGCGGCATCTCCATGGAATCGAACAACTTCACCGTATCGGTGACTTCGGTGAACGACCCGCCGGTCTTCCACGACGTGCCGCTGATCACGGTGACAGAGGACAAGCCGTACACCTTCGACATGGCACCTTACATAGAGGACACTGACACGTTACCGGCGCAGCTGAAGCTGGGCCTGTTGTCGGCCTATGCCACGGTGGAGGGCACTCTGCTGTCGTTCGACTACCCCCGGGAGACCGGGACGGACCGAATCAACCTGAGCCTCTCGGATGGGCAGTGGACCGTTTACGTGATGCTGGAGATCAAGGTAATATCCGTGAACGACCGCCCGGTGACCCTGCCCATGCCGGACCTTACGACGAACGAGGACACCAAGCTGTTGCTTGACCTTTCGCCTTTTGCAATGGACGAGGAGGATGCCAGCGACAAGCTGGCCTGGCGTGCGGAGAACGTCCCGTTCGACCTGCTCAACGTTTCGATAGACGAGCGGAATGTGATGACCATCACGCCACTTTCGGACCTCTACGGGGATGCGAAGTTCATAATGATAGTGCGGGACCGCGCAGGCGCCGAGGCGATGGTGAATCTGACCGTAAAGGTGCTCCCGGTTAACGACCCGCCGGTCGTGAAGGGGATACCGAACATCGAGTCGAAGGTGACAGTACCGTACAAGCTGGATGTCCGGCAGTACATAACGGACGTGGACAGCGATGTTGCCACCCAGGTACGGGTGACCACGAACTCGCTTTATGCTTCCGTGTCGGGCTTTGTGATAACGTTCCAGTATCCCAACGACGAGAACCTGGAAAGCGAGGTCGTTCGGATAACGGCCAGCGACGGACGCGCCTCGGGGCACCAGGACATGACGGTGTCCCTGAGCTTCCCGCCAGCTTTCACGGAGGCCATCGGGTCGGTAACCGTCGAGGCGACCCGGGATGCGGTGTTGGACCTCACGCGGTATGTGAACGACAGGGAGGACGGGCCCGGTACACTGAAGTGGGCCGCAAGCCGCGTGGACAAGACGCTGATAACAGTAAGCATCGACTCCAACGGCAGCATGAAGATAAGGTCGGTCGGCGAAAAGACCGGTACCACCGAGTTCATCCTGACCGTGACGGATACGGGCGGGAACAAGGTGAACCAGAGCATCCAGGTGACGGTACTTCCGAAAAAATCGGTTTTCGGAGGCGTGGCGGGCAACGACCTCCTGCTCTGGGCGCTTCCGGTTGTCCTGGTCGCGGCGATACTGGGCGGTTCGGGCGCCTTTTACGTGATGGCTTCGAGGCGCAAGCGGCGCCTTGAGGCGGAGCAGGCGGCCTCCGCAAAGCAGATGCTGCCCACGCAGGAACAGCGGATGGTGACGCTGGGCGGGTCGTCGGCCGCGGCGCAGACGGTGCCGGCCGGCAAGGTCTGCTTTGCTTGCGGCTCGAGGCTCGTGGTGACCGGGCCTGGCACATTCCAGTGCACCAAATGCGGAAGGTCGCAAAAGTAGCGGGAAAGGGAAAAGAGAACAAAATAACTAGTGAACAAGCGGGAAAGGGGACAGGTGACGCCCCTTTCCCTCAACCAGTTCACCTTAACTTGTTTACATGTTAAATTGATTCCCCGGATAGTTAGTTTGATAAACGCGAACGTTCATTGAACCGCCATGGGCGCTACGCGTCCGAAGAACGAGCTCACCGCGTTCGATGTGCTCGTTTTGGCCGATGAGCTCGGTGCCGCTTGCGGCTCCTACATCGACAAGGTGCTCCAGCCTTTCGAGCGGGAGCTTTCGCTCCGGCTGAAGCTCCCCGGCGGGGACCGCCGGGAGCTCGTCGTCGAGAACGGAAAATGGGCGTACCTGCGGGGCCGGAGGTCGGGCGAGGGGTCCGAGCCTTCGGCATTTGCCATGCTTTTGCGAAAGCACCTCGAGAACTCGCGTCTGATATCCGTCGGCCAGCACGGTTTCGAAAGGATCCTGGTCATCACCACCGGGAACGGCTACGAGCTCATACTGGAGCTGTTCGGCGAGGGAAATGTCGTCCTCGTGAAGGAGGGCTCGATAGTCCAGCCCCTGCGCGACAGGAGCTGGGAGCACCGGGAGGTCAGGCCCGGCCAGACCTACCGGTTCCCCCCGGCCCGCACGGACCCGAGGGAGCAGGACGAATCCGCCCTTGCAAAGATCCTTTCGGGGTCGAAGGGCGACCTGGTCCGCACGCTGGCGGTCTCGCTCAACCTGGGAGGAAGGTACGCCGAGGAGGCCTGCGCCGAAACCGGCCTGGACAGGAACCTCAAGATGGGAAAGCTCACGGCAGCCAACATTCGGGCCATCCATTCGACCGTATCGGGGCTGTTCTCCCGGCTGGCGACCGGCCGCATTCCCACAATGTATCTCGAAGGGGGCGTCCCGATCGATTTTGCCCCGCTTGCGCTGAGATATTCCGAAGGTACTGAGGCCAGGCCCTATCCGGACCTCAACTCGCTTGTCGAGGCATATGTCGATTACTGGCGGGGCAAAAGGGCATTCGATGCTCGCGCATCGCGATTGTCCGATGAGGTGGACCGGGTCAGGCGGCAGATGGAGAGCCAGAAGAAGGCCATCGAGGCCTTCCGGGGCCAGGCGGCCGCATGCCGGCGCGCCGGCGAGGCCGTGTCCGCCTCCGTGGTGATACTCTCTGATGTCCTTGGCCGCGCCGGCGGGCTCCGCCGGTCCGGAGGCTGGAACGCCGTCGAGGAGGCGGTCGGCCGGGGAGAGCTTGGCCCGGCGACGTCGGTTCACCCCCATGAGGGGACGATAGTCGTGCGCATCCCGGATCTGGCAGGGGTGGAGCTTGAGCTTTCCCTCGATGTCCGAAAAGGCGCCAGGGAGAACGCCGCGCGCTTTTTCAGCGATTCCAAGGAGGCGGCCGGGAAGGCCGACCGCACCGGGGTGCAGCAGGAGGAAAGCCTGCGGACCATCGAGAAACTGGAGCGGGACGGCCTCCCGGGAGGCCGCGGGCCCGAAGAGGCCGTTGAACGACGCAGGCAACAGTGGTTCGAAAAATACCGCTGGTTCATCTCGAGCGACAAGAACGTGGTGGTCGGGGGCCGGGACGCGTCAACCAACGACCGGATAGTCAAGCGCCACCTGGGGGACCAGGACATCTACGCCCATGCCGACTTCCACGGGGCGCCCAGCGTCGTCGTGAAGCGCTCTTCGGACCAGGCGGAAATACCCGAAAGAACGCTTCGCGAGGCCTGCCTGTTTGCGCTTGCGACCTCCAAGGCCTGGGCGGCCGGCATTGCCTCCGGCAGCGCCTACTGGGTGCGGCCGGACCAGGTAAGCAAGACCCCGGAAAGCGGCGAGTTCCTTCCCCGGGGCGGGTTCATGATCCGCGGCCGGAA
>Ga0315286_10006023_pt1 | contig 11756 bp, 9 predicted proteins | sample YL17G10_0_MG_FD_205038 | JGI IMG/M metagenome (GOLD analysis project Ga0315286, IMG submission 205038) | Sediment microbial communities from Yellowstone Lake, YNP, Wyoming, USA - YL17G10_0 | ecosystem: Environmental > Aquatic > Freshwater > Lake > Sediment | place: USA: Wyoming | collected... | reverse complement strand
CCCCGTCGGCGGCACCGAGCCCGTCCCGGTGGACGTGCGCCTCATCGCGGCCACCAACCGCGACCTCGAGGAGGATATCCGGGCGGGCCGGTTCCGCTCGGACCTGTTCTACCGGCTCAACGTGATTGCCATCAACCTGCCGCCGCTGCGGACGCGGCGGGACGACATCGCCCTGCTGGCCGAGGCGTTCCTGCACCGGGTCGCGGCGGAGCGGAAGGAGGAGCTGAAGGCGCTGGCCCCGGACGCGCTCGACGCGATCCTGGCGTACGACTGGCCCGGCAACGTGCGCGAACTCGAGAACGCGCTGGAGCGCGCCATCACGCTCACGCCGGGGCGCGAGATCGGCGCGGCGGCGCTGCCGCAGCGCGTCACCGAGCGCCGAACGGAGCCGCTCGTCGCCGAGCGGATCCACCCGAACCCCACGCTGGACGCGATCGAGCGCGCCTACATCCAGTGGGTGCTGCAGGCGGAGGCGGGCAACAAGACGCGCGCCGCCGAGGTGCTCGGCATCGACCCGTCCACGCTGTACCGGAAGCTCAGCCGCTACGAGACCGGCGAATGACCGCCGGCCCCTGGCGCGCGGCGTCGGACGTCGTCCTCTCGGTGCTGGTGCCGGCGTACAACGAGGGCCCGACGGTGGCCCGCGTGTTCGAACGGCTGGCGCAGGTGCCGCTGCGGCTCGAGATCATCGCCGTGAACGACGGGTCCAGTGACGACACCGGCCGGCAGCTCGACGCGCTCGCCGCGCAGGGCCGCATCCACAAGGTGATCCACCACCGGAAGAACCGCGGCAAGGGCGCCGCGATCCGCACGGCGATCGCCGCCGCCACGGGTGACGTGATGGTCGTACAGGACGCGGACCTCGAGTATGACCCGGCCGAGTTGCCGATCCTCCTCGCGCCGATCCTGGACGGGCGCGCCGACGCGGTGTACGGCTCCCGGTTCCTCGGCGGGCCGCACCGGGTGCTGCTGTTCTGGCACTCCGTTGGCAACACGGCGCTGACGTTGCTCTCGAATATGCTGACGGACCTGAACCTTACCGACATGGAGACGTGCTACAAGATGGTCCGCGCGGACCTGATGCGTCGGCTCACGCTCACCACGGACCGGTTCGGCTTTGAGCCGGAGCTGACGGCGCGGCTGGCGCGGGCCGAGGCGCGGATCTACGAGTTGCCGATCTCGTACGCCGGCCGCACCTACGCTGAGGGGAAGAAGATCAAGTGGCAGGACGGGGTGGCGGCGATCTGGCACATCCTCCGGTTCAATCTGTTCCCGCCGGGGTCGCCCCCGTCACCGGCCGATGCCGCTCCGGGCGCTCCCCAGACTCCCGACGGCCACGCCCCAGGAATCCGCTAACGAATCGAGGCGCGCCGGATAGAAGCGGATCGGCGCGTCGACCGCCGCCCAGGCCCTTTGCAGGACGAAGATGGGCCGGCCGGGAAACATCCGCACCAGCGCGGTGTCGCGGGCGTGCAGGTCGCGGGCGTACACGTTGCCGCCGCGCCGCGCCAGCAGGAGCGGCGTGTAGAGTGTGAAGCCGGCGCTGTCGTCGGCGAGGCGTTCCGTGCAGCGTCCCCCGTACGGGGTGCCCGGCAGGTAGCCCCGGGAAGGGTCCTGCGAGAACGGCGACCGGACGACCCGAGATGAGTCGCGGAGCAACGGTGTCAGCGTGGCCAGCGCCCGCCGGCTCCGCACCCCCGTCCGTTCGGCACTCGTCAAGGCGTTTTCGAGGCGGCAGGCGTCCATGCGGCGATAGACCCACTCAGCATCCGAGCGCGTGATGCCGAGCCCCCACATCCTCGCAATCAGCTGCGCACCCCAGCTCTCCCGCACCAGCACCAGCGCGTCCCGGACGCCCGCCGCGGCCGCGGCGCCCTCGGCGTCCCAGCGCATCGTCAGCAGGCCGTTCCGGTACTGGCTGGCCCTGTCGGGCATCTGCAGGGTGAGCGCCATCAGCGCCGTCACCGCGAATCCGGCGAGCACGAAGCGATGGACAAAGCCGCGTCCGAACCGTTGCCGCACGAGGCCAGGCAGTCGGACGGTCCACAGGACGAGCACGGGGGTGAGGGGAAAGAGGAATCGCGGCCCGAGGAAGAAGCCGTCGTGCCAGTAGGCGAAGTACATCCCGACCAAGAGCCCGGAGCTCGCGAGGAGCAGGCGGTCGAACGCCGAGAGGGCGGGCGCCAGGGCCAGCGCCGCCAGCGCCGGGAGCAGCGCGGGCACGGGGGACTCGAACAGGTACGTCTGCAGGCGGAGGAAGTAGAGGTTCACCAGCTCCAGGCCGCGGGCCGGAGTGTGCACCGGGCCCCACGGTGCGCTGTGGAACCCGAGGCTGTGCGCCCGTCCCCAGAGCACGTCGTATCCGAAGACAAGCGGCGCGCCGGTGGTGCGGGCGTTGTACCAGAAAAGCACGGCGAGCGGGAGTGCGACGCCGAAGCCGGCGGCGAGCAGGTCGCGGACGCGGCCCCGGTCGCGCAGCGCGCGTGTCAGATACCACACGCCGGCCGGCAGCGCGAACGCCAAGGCGTCCACGGGCCGGATCGTGGCGGCGAACCCGTACCCCAGCCCCGACACGAGCGCGAGCACGGGCCGCGCCGTGGGGGCGGTCACGACCTTCGCCAGGGCCGCAGTCGCCACGAGCAGCGCCGCGAGCGTGAAGCCGTGGTTCATGTGGGACGCCGACTGGAACACCGTGAACGGCGCGAAGGCGAACAGCGTCGCGGCCGCCCAGCGCGTCGCGCGGCCCCGTTCCGTGGCGCGGAGGAAGACGAGGAAGGCCGCCACGGCGGTGGCGCCGCAGACGGGCCCGACGAGCCAGGCCGCGCCGAAGAGGTCGCCCACGGCGAGCAGCGCCGGTCCGCCGGGCGGGAACTGACCGTAGACCTTGCCCCCAACGTCGACGAGGTGCAGCGAGCCGAAAAGGTCGGGCGCCCCCGTGGAGGGAAGCCACAGACGTCCCTGCTCGAAGATCCGGGCCTGGTAGAGCTGGATCAGTTCGTCGATAAGGAGCGGTTTGCGGCTGAAGACCGACGAGGCGGTCGCGGCATACAGCGCGAGCGCCGCGAGCACCAGTGCCGCGCCGCAGACGAGCCCTGAGGGCTGCGGCGCGGCGGCGAGCCTCGCGCGGAGGTGCTCGAGGACCTCGCCGTAACGCCCAACGGCGAAGGCGATGAGAACAGCGAACGCGCCGACGATGAGGCTGCCGAGCAGCCACAGGTGCGTGTTTGTGTCGTACCAGTTCGCGGCGTGCCCGCCGGGAATCCAGTTCACTATGGGGAGGAGCGACAGGCCGGCGAGACAGGCGACCAGCGCGCCGCGGGCGATGCGTTGCCGGTATCTGTGGGGCTGGCTGGGGGTCATGGCCAAAGATACTGTCCGGCCTGCCCTGCGGAGCCGGTCACCATGAGCGAGCCTCCGAAGGGCACCCGGAGCACCGCGTTCACCCGTTCCTGAACTTGGCCGATGATCCGGAGGACGCTATTGAACGGCTCGGGAGGAATGATCGGAAGCCGGGGTGGGGCGTTCCGCAGACGCTCCAGCAGCCGCGCCGCCAGCTTGCCAGGAACCATCCACGGAAAGAGGTAGCGCTCGCGGGTGATCGTCATGCCGGCCCGTGCGGCCAGCGCGCGGAAGTCCCGTCGGTTGTAGCGGCGGCGGTGGTGATTGATCACGTCGTGGCTCGTCGTGAGCCATTGGAAGGCCGGCACGGTGCTGACGATCACTCCGCCGGGAGCGAGCAACTCGACGGCGCGGTGCAGCGCGGCGGCGGGCTCGTCGAGGTGCTCCAGCACGTCGAGCAGCAGGATCGCCTCGAACCGATCGGCCGGCACGAAGGCGTCGTCGAAGGGCACGGCGTGAATCGCATGGCGCCAGGGGCCCTGGGGATCCAGCAGCGTGGTGTCCGGCTCCACCCCTTCGACGGCACCTAGCTTGCTCAGGCGGTCGAAGAACAGGCCGTTGCCGCACCCCACGTCGAGGATGTGCCGGAAGCCCCCCGCCGGACACAGCCGCCGCAGCTCGGCCAGGATGACCGCCTCGCGGACCCGCCACCACCAGTGGCGCCGGTAGAGCTCTCCATAGAAGTCCCCGTAGGCCGGATCCATGCCGCGGTGCTAGGTCGCCGGGCCGGTGCGCTGCTCACGCCCGTCGCGGATGAGCCGGCCGACGACATACAGGGGCCGCGCCTTCGCCTCCTCGTACACTCGGCCGACGTACTCCCCGATCACCCCCAGGAAGAAGAGGTTCATGCCGGAGAGGAACGTCACCACCACGATGACCGCCGTGAATCCCTGGGGCGACTGGTGGAGCACCAGCCGCGCGTACACGGCGTACAGCGCGAAGAGCGTCGCGAGCAGCACGGCAATGGTGCCGAGGACCGCCGCCGCGCGGAGCGGCGCGATCGAGAAGGCGAAGATGCCGTCGAAGGCCAATCGGATGAGGGCGCGCACCGAGTACTTGCTCCGGCCGGCGAAGCGCTCGCGGCGCTCGAGCTGGAGGCCGGTCTGCCGGAATCCCACCCAGGTGCGCAGACCCCGGAGGTAGCGGTTGTGCTCCGGGACGCGCCGGATCTCGGCGACGACCCGCCGGGACATCACCCCGAAGTCGCCGGCATCGACCGGAAGCTTGAGCTTCGACATCGAGGCGATCAGCCGGTAGAACACGAAGTAGGCGAGGCGGAGCAGCAGCCGCTCCTTCCGGTGCACCCGCTGAGCGTACACGACGTCGAACCCCTCGGCGAACCTGGCGACCAGGTGGGGGATGTCCTCCGGCGCATCCTGCAGGTCGCCGTCCATCACCACCACGGCGTCTCCGGTGGCCTGGTCGAGCGCCGCGGTCAGCGCCGCCTGGTGGCCGAAATTCCGGGACAGCGACACGACCACGATGCGCCGATCCGCGAGTGCGGCCGCCTGAAGCAGGTCCAGGGTCGCATCGCGGCTCCCGTCGTCCACGAAGATCATCTCGTGGGGCCCGCCGGGGAGCGCGTCGAGCACCGCGCGGAGCCGGTCCAACAGCTCCGGCAGCACCTGCTCTTCGTTGCGCATGGGAATCGCGACGGACAGCCGCATCGTGCTCCTCATCGGTGGGGCCGGCCTCGGCCGTACACCATGTTCCACAACGTGAGCCCGCCCACGCCCAGCGGGTAGGGTTCGAAGATGTCGAGCGCGAGGTGCCGGGAAAAGAGCTCGCGCCAGCGCTCCAGCGGCCGCGGATGGTCGCCGCGGTCGAGCCGGGCCAGCAGGCGGGCGATGGAGGGCCGCGCCGGGAGCACCAGATCGAGGATATGCACGGCCCCGTCCTCGGTGAGCAGCGTGGCGAGGTGCCCCAGCAGACGGTCGGCCGCGTCGTCGGGCAAGTGGTGGAGCAGGCTGTTGACCAGGATGCAGTCCCAGCCTCCGCCAGACGCGAGTTGCATCGTGGTCACGTCCGCCACGCGGAATCGAGGACCGAAACGCCGCTCCGCGTCCCGGACGTAGCCGGGGTTGATGTCGACTCCCAGGTAGTCATGTTCCAGGAAGTGCGCGGTGTTCGTCCCCGGCCCGCAGCCCACGTCGAGTACCCGCCGGATCTTCGAGCGATCGTTGTGGCGAAACAACGGCGCGATCTTCCGCTCCGCAGCCGGCGCCTGCCAGAGGCGATAGACCAGCGGGTTCTCCGTCGGATGCCGGCCGACGTTCACTTCCGCCACCTGAGCTCGAAATTCCCCACAGGGTGTCCCTCGGGAAATCGTGCCCGGAGCGAGTCCATCAGTTCCTTCGAGAGCGGTGGGGAGAATGCCGGCTTGGTGTTGAGAGCCACGGCGGTGACTCCGTCGAACCTGGAAATCGGCGGCTCGCCGGCGTCGCCCAGGAAATCGAAAAGCGCCCGCCCCCGGTTGCGGAATCCGCCGAGGAAATACACCTCAGGGGCATCCGGCCCGGCCCAGATGGGCCCGCCGCCGGCGCGGACGACAAGCTCGTCGATGAGCGCCTCGTAGACTTGGGCTTCCTCAGGCAACAGCCTGAGGTGGGCGCGGGGGAGGTTGAGCGTGGCGGTGACGTAACTGCGCTGGGTGGCGTAGCCCATCGCGCCGGACACCGCGCCCGGGGTCACCAGGAGCGCGGCGAACAGGCCATAGAAGCCCAGCGTCACGGCTGCGACAGGAGGAGGGGTCTTCCCGATTCCCCTTACCAGCGAGACCAGCGTGAGCAGGAGCAGCGGCGCCGAATAGAGGAAATACACAGGCGCAGAGAAGGGAAACTGGACCAAGCTGGCGAAGGCGGTGACGAACGCCAGCGCCACGAACCGGTGTTCACTGGTGGGGGCCCACCGCTGTGCCAGGCGCGGCCAGGCGACGACCGCGGCGGCGATCGCCGCCGTGAGCGGTATTGACCCGCGCAGTGATTGCCAGACGAATCGGTGGGGAAGGCTCTTGAAGGCGGCGAGCACCAGGACCAGGCCGAGCACGACGGCAGCCGCCACCGCTCGGAATCGCCACTTACGATCCCCCGAATCGGGCCCGGGCCGGAGCAGGATTGCGAGCGGCGCCGCGGCCAGCACCCACACGAGGTACGGCGGCCCCAAGCGAGCTAGGAAGACGCGGCGAAAGGGAGCCACGAACACCCCGTTGATCAGCGCCTGGAACCCACCGGCCAGGCCAAAGACCACCCCGAACAGCACCACCGGAAGCAGGACGCCCGCCAGGAACGGAATCGCCGCGGCGAAGAACGCTCTGGCGCGGGTCGCTGGCGCCGGATACGGCGGGCTCCATTCGCGGATCGCGAGCGCGATCGCGATCACACCGACCGGGAGCACGAAGTGATAGACGGTCCGGCTCGTGTAGAGTGGAGCGATCGAGCGCGCTACCAGGAGCACCAGGAGCAGGAGCGCGAGGGTGACCGCCACGGCGAAGAGGCGCAATCCACGATCCGGCCTTTCGGGCGTGGCCGATGGCAGGCGCGTGGCGTAAAGGAGGAACAGCCCAGCCCCTGCGACGTAGAAGAGGCCGGAAAGTTTGATGAGGAACGAGATGCCGCCGACGAGTCCCGCGAGCACCAGCCAGCGGGAACGGCCCGATTCGTCCCAGCGGAGGAGCGCCGCCACGCCGAACGTGGCGAAGAACAGGTTGTACCACGATGGCATCGACGCGGGATAGTTCGGCACGCTCCAGGCGAGCGCCACCAACGTCACCGCGGCGGCGCCGGGCGGCCCGGTGCTGCGCAGCGCGATTCGGAAGACCGCCACCAGCCAGAACAGCGTCACGATGAACAGCGGAATCCGGAGCACCGACAGGCGGACGCCTCCGATCGCGAAGGCCGCCGCATGCATGTAGGTCAGCAGTCCGGTATACGGATCATCGAAGTCGCGGTGGGGCACTTCGCCGCCCAGCACGCGCTCGGCGGACTGCCCCAGCATGCCCTCGTCGTGCGGATACCACATTCGGTCGAGGTAAAGCCCGAGGTAGGCGCCGCCGGCCAGTAGCGCCAGAAGGAGCCAGAGGTGCGCCGATGGCGCCGGGGCTCGGAGCACGGGGGCGTTCATCTGACCGATTCCGCTTGGCCGGGGGTCATGGCCAAAGATACCTTTCGGCGTGCCGTCCGCTAAGACGTTCGCCCTCGAGCTCGGCGTGGCTCTGGCCGCGTCGGTGACGTCGCTCCGCGTGCGGCGTGCCGCTGGGGTGGCGGCCCTCGTCGCCGTGCTCGTCTACCTCCCGGCTCTCGGCAACGGGTTCACCCTCGACGACATTCCCATCGTCAAGCGCAACCCGGCGGCGCACTCGATCGGCGCCGCGCTGGCGGCGTTCGACCAGCCGTACTGGAACTCGGATATCGGCCGCGCCCTCTACCGTCCGCTCGTGGTGCTGTCCTTCGGGGTCGATTGGCAGCTGTCGGGGGGCAGCGCCCGGTGGTTCCACGCCGTGAACCTGGGGTGGCACGCGGCCGCTACCGCGCTCCTCGTCCCGGTGATCGCCGCGTACGCTGGTCCCGCCGCGGCCCTGGCGGGCGGTGTCGTGTTCGCGGTGCACCCGGTGCACGTGGAGGCGGTCGCGAACGTGGTAGGACGCGCGGAGCTGATGGCGGCCACATTTCTATTCGGCGCCCTGCTCCTGGCCCGCGCCATCCGGAGGCGCCGCGGCCGCGGCGCCTCCACGGGCGCGCTCGAGGTCGCGCTCCTCGGTGCCGTGGCGCTGGCGCTCCTCTCGAAGGAGCACGCGGTCGTCGCGATCGCGCTCCTCGCGCTGGACGACCTCGGGACGCGAGCCGCTGTCGGTCCGCGAATGCCGTGGCGAGTCTACGCCGCCGTGCTGCTGCTCACCGTCGTCTGGTTCATCGGGCGATGGGCCGTCGAGGGGGGCGAGTCGTTCGAGGCCGTGGCCCCGATGTTCCGCCTGCTCGGTCCCGGGGGCCGAGTGAGCACGATGCTGCCCGTGGTCTTCGTGCTGCTGCGCCTCCTCGTCTGGCCGTTCGACCTCTCGCCCGACTACGACCCGCAGGTCGTGCCCCGGCTCGAGCACCTGACCGTCGTAGGCGTCGCGGGGGCCGCGGTCCTCGCCGCCGCCGCGGCGCTCGCGCTCGCGCTCTGGAAGAGGCGGCGCGCCGCGTCGGTCGCCCTGCTCTTCATCGGCATCGCGTGGCTCCCCACGGCGAACCTGCTGTTCCCCACGGGGGTCGTCATCGCGGAGCGGACCCTCTACCTCGCGTCCGCGGGCGTCGCGCTGCTCGCGGCGCTGGGAGCGGCGGAGGTCGCGCGTCGCTGGGGCGCCCGGCGGGCGATCCTGGGCACGGCCCTGGTGGCGGTGGTGTTGGCTGCCCGGTCGGCCACGGCGACGGGCCTGTGGCGTTCCAACCGGGACCTCGTGCTCAGCGTTCTGGTCTCGCATCCGGAGTCGTACCGGGCGCATCAGGCCGCGGCGCGAATCCTGACGCGCCGCGGAATGGGGCGGGAGGCGGTGGCCGAGTACGGCGTCGCGGTCGAACTCTACCCGCTCGAGTACCTGAACCTCCTGGAGGCGGGCGAGGCGGCGTTCGAGGCGGGGAACCGGCGCCTCTCCGTGCAGTGGCTGCGGCGGGCCCTCGAGGGACTGCGCGCTCAGGAACGACGCGATCCCCACCACGCGCCGACGCAACGTATGCTTGCGTTCGCGCTCCTCCGCCTCGATTCCGCCGCCGCGGCGCTCGGTCCCGCCCGGCGGGCGGCACTGGGCGCGCCGCGGGACCGGGAGGCGGCGCGCGTGCTCGCGTCGGCATTCATGGCGCTCGGCCAACCGGACAGCGCGCGGGCCGTGTGGCCGGCGTTCCTGCGGCGTGGCGGCTCGCAGTTCTGGGGCTGGCTGCTCCGCTCGTCGACATTCGCGAACAGCGGCATGCCGGACTCCGCACGGCTGGCGTACGACTCGGCCAGCGCGCGCGTCTCCAGCGACTCCGCGGACCAGGCGGAACTGCGGACCCTCCGCGATGTCATCGAGCGATCCGGGAAGGCTCCACCACCCAAGTGACACCCAAACTCTCATTTCCGAGTGATACTATCGGCATTGCGTACGGCGAAGAGACTTGCACAATGCGATGGTAAGGTATGATCGTCCGAAGCCTCGTACGAGGCTGCTGCTGCGATAACATGTTGATTTTCATGTAGATGTGCGCTTGCTGGCATCCTGGCACGTGGGTTGCTACCCATTTGCTTGGTTCTCTCTTTTCTGAAACCTGAGCAGGCGTGTTTCGGGGTTTACTCACCAGGGAGGTAGTTGCATGAGAAACAGCAAGGGCTTCACCCTCATCGAGCTTCTGATCGTCGTGGTGATCATCGGCATCCTGGCCGCTATCGCCATTCCGAAGTTCGGGGCCACGAAGGACAAGGCGTACCTCGCCACGATGAAGTCCGACCTTCGCAATTTGGTAACGGCCGAAGAGTCGTACTTCGCCGACTACGTGACCTACACGAACACATTCCCCACCACCCAATGGGCTATGTCGACGGGCGTTTCCTTGACGGCCGGCATCACCGCGACCGGCACGGGCTGGAGCGCCAAGGTTCAACACCAGGCGCTGACAGGCAAGTTCTGCGACATCTTCGGCGCCGCCGGTCCGACGGGTGGTTTGGCCGTCAACGAAGGCGAAGCGAAGTGCACGCCGTAATGTTCTCGGTGTGAGGCACGGGGGCGGCGCACATACGCCGCCCCTTTGCTTTCCACGGGCTTTCGCCTTATCTGTGGCTGGCATGAGCGGTCCCATTCCCCGGCCGGCCCGGCGCCAGGCGCCCTCGCTGCGCACTGAACTCCTCTTCAACCTCGCGTTCCTCGCCGGGGGCGCGCTCGTCCTGGCCGTGGCATCCGCGGTCCTCGCGCCGCTGTTGACGCACAGCGGCCTGGGTTCGGTGCTGCTCGCCGGGCTCGTCCTCGCCGATCTCGTCATCTTCATCGCGTTCGGACGGTACCTCATCCACCGTTTGGTGACGGGGCCGATGGACGCGCTCGTCGAGGCGACGCAGGCGGTCGCGGAGGGGCAGCTCGCGCGGCGTGCCGCGCCCGGCGGCACGCTCGAGTTCGACCGGCTGGCGGCCAGCGTGAACCGGATGACCGAACGCCTCCTCGACGCGCAGGGGCTGCTGGTGCGCGCCGAGAAGCTGGCATCGGTCGGACAGCTCGCGGCGGGCGTCGCGCACGAGATCGGCAACCCGCTCTCGGCTATCGGCAACTACGTCGAGGTGCTGAGGAGGCGCGGCGCCGACCCTGATCTCGTGGCGGCGCTCGCGCGCGAGGCGGAACGGATCGACCACATCGTCCGGACTCTGCTCGCCTACGCCACCCCGCGAGACGCGCGCCCGGAGATGCTGGACGTCGCGGCGGTCGTGGACGGCGTCGTGGCGCTGCTCGATGCGCAGGGGGTGCTGCGGCCGGTGACGGTCGCGCGCGAGGCGGCGGCGGATCTGCCGCGCGTCCGAGGCGACCGGTCGGCGCTGGAGCAGGTCTTCGTGAACCTCCTGCTCAACGCGGTGGACGCCGCGACGCCCGGTCAGGGGGGGCTCGTGCGGGTGCGTTCGGCGGCGGTGCGCACGGGGTCGGCGGGAGCCGCGCGGTCGCTGCCCGGCGTGCCGGACGACGCCGCGGCGGTGGTCGTGACCGTCGAGGACAGCGGCCCGGGCGTCGCCGAGGCGCTGCGTGGCAGGATCTTCGACCCCTTCTTCACCACCAAGGAGCCGGGGAAGGGCACGGGCCTCGGCCTGGCAATCGTCCAGCGCATCGTGCACGACCACGGCGGGCGTGTGGACGTGGACGGCAGTCCCCTCGGCGGCGCCGCTTTCACCGTCACGCTCCCCGCGGAGACCCCGTGAAGATCCTCGTCATCGACGACGAGCTGGGGCTCCGGCAGTCTCTCTGCCTCATTCTGGCCGACGAGCGGCACGAAGTCGAGGCGGCGGTTGACGGGGCGCAGGGACTCAAGGCGGCCCTCGGGGCGCCGTTCGACGCCATCCTCTGCGACGTCAAGATGCCGGCGATGGACGGCCTGGAGTTCCTGCGCCGCTATCGGGCCGCGGGCGGCTCGGCGCTCGTCGTCATGATGAGCGCGTACGGCACCGAGGACGCGGCGCTCGAAGCGATGAAGCAGGGCGCCTACGACTACGTCGCGAAACCGTTCCGGGCCGACGAGATCGTGCTCGTGCTCCGGAAGGCGGAGGAGCGCGAGCGGCTGCGTGGCGAGGTGGAGTCGCTGCGCTCCGCGCTCGGCGCCGCCGCCGCGTCGCCGGGCATCGTCGCGGAGTCCGACGCGATGCGGGGCGCCTTG
>Ga0315286_10006019_pt1 | contig 11758 bp, 13 predicted proteins | sample YL17G10_0_MG_FD_205038 | JGI IMG/M metagenome (GOLD analysis project Ga0315286, IMG submission 205038) | Sediment microbial communities from Yellowstone Lake, YNP, Wyoming, USA - YL17G10_0 | ecosystem: Environmental > Aquatic > Freshwater > Lake > Sediment | place: USA: Wyoming | collected... | reverse complement strand
GCATTGCTAAGGGAGAACGAACCATCAGAGTGTAAACCCCGTTAGAAACTCTTCGACCTTCCAAGGTTAGAGCTCACACGGGACTTTAAACCCCGTGTCCATTCTAAAAGGAATTTTATCTTCACCCCTACTGCAAGCTGTGGGGCTTTCTAACGGGGTAAAGAACCCGTCGTACCCCCTCCGCCTCCCAAGAAGACAAAGGATAGGGTGATAAGAAGATAGGGAGACAAAACAAATTCCAATTGCCCCTGCCTGCCAACAGGCAGAGATTGTGGAATGAAGAATTAATCACTAAGGTTTGAGCTTTCAGCTTTATTTTATACGCCCTGCGCTATGTGCTTTCCGCTATCACTTTTGGCGGAGAAATCTGAAGCAGAGGCTGAAAGAGAGATTAAATGGGAATATTCATAAATTTAAAACTTAAATTTAAGACTGGTTATTTATTTCCAATTAGAACAAAGAGTACTTCCTGAAGTCGCCAGGGCGAGTATTCAGCTCCTTATACCAGATTTCGAGCGATAATCCTTAAAAGATAATTTTCACAAGCCTTTTTTAATATTGACAAATTTGGTGCCTCTGGTATCTTTAGTTCAACAATCCTAATAAACTTTCTCTTTCCGAAGGGGGTGGTGGATTGAGAAAGACCTTTAAAATTTTCTCTCATACAATTTGAATCCTCATCCAGATATTTCTTCCCAGCTTTGATTTAAAGGCCTTCCAGAGAAAAAACTAAACAATAGTATCATGACCTTTTTTTAAGAGGTGGTCATAATGGGTTGGGAAAAGCGATTTTTGTTACTTGCCCTTATTTTGTTTCTTTCAGGTTGCGCTACAAACCCGATTGATTTTTCCAAGTCAAAGACTGTCCCCCAAGAAGAGGCCGTTGTCTTTGGGCGCGTGAATGTAATTTATAAAGACGAGCCCAAGGTTTGGGGAAAAAGCTATCTTCACCTGGCGTGTTTAACATTCTTGTTTTACCAGGTGGCTCATCAGAGGCATTTTCACACATGTTGCGGGAAGATGGATCTTTCTATTGGCACCTTCCGCTAGGTTCTTACACCATCTCGGGATTTCAGTGGACTGGGAGAGGCGGTACTAGGAGCGGCCGCATTTTTGCAGAATTTACTATCCCCGAAAGAAAGTCAATTACCTTTATTGGAAAATTAACTCTAATCTTTGACAGGAACTACAGCTCCGTTATGCAGATTGAGGATGATTTTGATCAAGCCATCCAAGAATTTAAGAAAAAATTTCCAGAGATCAGAGATGAACCGGTCAAGAATCTTATGAAATTGGAGGTGCCAAGATGAATCGCTGGATTTGTATTTTAATTATTGTGCTACTGGGAATTAGTGGTTGTTGGTCACATTCTGGTCTCAAACCAATCTATCCGGAAGCGATGACTTCACCAGTTGTAACGGATAGTGTCCAACCCACCCTTCGGTGGAAGCCAGCTTCGGAGTCCAATGTAACTTATGATGTGATTATTTACGATGTGATAACAGCTAAGCCCCCTGCAAAGCCAAGAGCGATGGGAAAAGTGGTCTATTATCGTGAAGGGATTAAGGAGTCCCAACACAAGATTGAAGATCCCTTGAACTCAAACACTGAATATTTCTGGTCTGTCAGATTTCGAAGTGGCGAGAAGGTCTCAGCTTGGTCAACTTGGAGCTATTCCTTTTACGTCTATGGACAGAGTATAGAGGAGAGGAATGTTCCTTTCTTGTTTAAGACTCCTGAAATTAAATAGTATGGAACTTTTGATGCACTGTAATGCATTTGATTTGAAGATAGGTTATTGCATTTTCTACGTTAAGTAACGAGAATTGATCTCCTGGTCAGACAAATGACCGGCCCCGGAAGTTGGGTAGGAACATGGATCGCGTTATCGAAACGACACTCTGGAACTATCTGCGTGAAAACTGCCTGCCTCAAAACTGCGAAGTCGTTTACATGGATGATGAGAATCTATTCGATGCCGGGATCCTGGATTCAGCAGGTATAATTTCTTTCGTTTGTTTCATGGAGGAGGAATTCAGCCTGAAGATACCCGACGAGGATCTGCTCCCAGAGTATTTCTCTTCTGTTGCTTCAATCGCTGCTTACATCCGAGCTAACACAATGAGAACCAGCTAATCAGGGGGTATGATAAATGTCTGAGATAAGGAAATGTGTGATATGGGACCTTGACAATACCCTATGGGACGGGGTGTGCATTGAGGGTGAGGTGCGGGTGCGCCCGGGGGTTCGCCATGCTATTGAGGAGCTTGACCGCCGCGGGATCCTTCATTCAATTGCCAGCCGCAGTGTTGGTGAGGTGGCAGTCGCGGTTTTGAAGCAAAATAATCTGGACGGTTTTTTCGTCGTTCCCAAGATCAATTGGCTGCCCAAACCAACAAATATCATCGCCATCTCCAAGGACCTGGGCGTGCCTCTCGACGCGATTGCCTTTATCGACGATGACAGGTTTGAACGGGAACAGGTGTCCTATATGCTCCCTGATGTTATGACGATCGAAGCCCAGAGAGCAGAAGAATTGCCCCTAATGCCGCCCTTTATTCGATCAGAAATAACAACAGAGGCTGGTTCCCGTCGACAGTTCTACCAAAATGAACAGAAGCGAAAAAACGCCGAATCAACGTTTTCGAATCGGGAGGCCTTTCTAAACTCCTGCCATATCCGATTGGTTTTACGGTCTCCAACTGAAGAAGACATTCCGAGAGTTCTTGAGCTAATGTCTCGGACTCACCAATTAAACACGACAGGTCAGGTTCTTTCTCGGGAGGAGCTGATCAAGGTCTTTCACGGGAAATCGGGCCAAACAGCGGCCGTGGTAGCTGATCTGATGGATCGGTTCGGTAACTATGGGACCATCGGTGTGGCTCTTGCGGAGACGGGTCCCACTTCTTGGACATTACGGTACCTCGCAGTCTCATGCAGGGTTCTTGGCCGCGGAATTGAGCGGGCCTTTCTTGCTTCTTTGCTCTCTGAGGCCCTGAATCTTGGATTCAAACAGGTCAGAGCGGTATTCCGGGATACGGGAAAAAATCGAGAAATGCGCGTTCTCTATCAGATGATGGGCTTTCGGGGATGTGGCGTCTCCGAGGAAGATGGAACGATGGAATTCCATGCGAGAATCAACGAGGCTATAGCAGGCCCCCCTTGGGTGGAGGTAACATGCGGATTCTTCTCATTGACATAATAAGAACTACCCTTGAAGAGGTTTGGCCTTCAGCAGAGCATTCCTTGGGGCTCATGTACCTCGCATCATCCTTAAGAAGAAGGTTTCAATCGAAAGTCACGCTGCGCATTTGGACGCTCGTATCTAGACACAATCGTTTTAATGATGAAAAAGAGGCACTCCTCAAACAACTGAAGGAGTTCACACCCGATGTCGTTGGCGTCAGATGCCTTTCCATTGGAAAAGACAGTCTCCACATTGCTGTTGAAACCGTCAAGAATTGGAATGGAAGATGTTTTGTTGTAGTAGGGGGACCGCACGCAACGGACGCACCGGGAGACGTGCTTCGGAACGACTCCGTTGACTGTGTGGTTATCGGCGAAGGGGAGATAACCATTCAGGAATTAATAGAACGATTACTTAAGGAGCAACCCATAGCCGGCATACCTGGCATTGCCTATAGGCAGGGTGGGGAGATTACCCAGACAGAGTCACGGAATCCTATCTTCGAACTGGACTCTCTCCCTTTTCCTGATTACTCCCTTATTGATTTCGATGTCTTCACAAATCGGTATCTTACCTTTTCATCAAAGATCTACAAGCCGCACGCCAATATTCTCACGACGAGGGGTTGTCCATTTCGATGCATGTATTGTCATAATATCCACGGCAAGAAATTCCGGGCACGCTCCCCTGAAAACGTTCTTTCAGAAATCCGGTTCCTCCACGAGGAATACGGCATTAGAGATTTCCAGATTATCGATGACATATTCAATCTCGATCTGAAACGGGCCAAATTGATTTGTGATCTCATCCTCAAGAGTGGGATAAAAATTACGCTCTCCTTTCCCAATGGTGTCCGGGGAGACATGATGGATGAAGAACTCATTGAGAAGATGGCCGCCGCCGGCACCAAATTCATATCATACGCCATCGAGACCGCTTCCCCGCGTCTTCAACGTATGATAAGGAAGGACTTGAGGCTAGAGAAAGTGTTTCGAGCCATCGATTACACGGCGAAACTGGGAATTATTACCAGAGGCTTTTTCATGCTCGGTTTCCCAACGGAAACGGAGCAGGAGGCCTTGCAAACCATTGAATTTGCAAAGGCATCTACCCTGTGCGGTGCAACCTTTTTCACGGTAGTCTATTTCCCCGGGACTGACCTTTACAAGCTTGCACAATCCCTTGGCTACTTCCAAGATGAAGGTTATGAAATCCGCCGCGACTACGTACAGGTGGGTGAGGGGCCTTACGAATTCAGCTTGGAAACACTTACACATTTAAAAAGGAAGGGGATTCAGGAGTTTGCCTTTACACAGGAAAGACTCGAAAACGCTATGAATATACTGCCAAACTACTTCACCCAGCGAGAGATTGATGGTTTCTTTATGTCCTATATTGTGAGTTCCGGGCTAACCCTAAACGAAATCGCAGATGAAACGGTGAAACGTTTCCTGCACCGATATCTCGTGGTGGCAGAAAGATTTTCAAGAGGCCAAGAATTTTATGTCTGAAAGAAATTGTGAACAAAGCAGATCGGAATTCAAGAGCATTAGCAATATTGAGCATGGCGTCACTAAGAAGGTGCGTGAGTTCTACGAACGGTTCCATTTTCCGGGTGTTCGGCCAGCGGACAAGGACGGCCTCATTCTCATGAGACGCATGGTGAAATATGTCTTCAAACGAAGTCCCCAAAGAACAAAGATGCGTGTGCTCGATGCCGGTTGTGGGACAGGAAACACGGTCATATCTCTGGCGCGCCGGTTTGGGGATGTCGACTTCTTAGGAATCGACATCTCAGAACCCTCACTTTCGCAGGCAGAACAAGCAGCATCGGACGTGGGACTCCTAAACCTCCGTTTCAAGAGGTGGGACTTGATGATCCCATTCCATGAAGAAGGGATATTCGACGTCGTCCTCTGCCTTGGAGTCCTGCACCATACTGCAGATATGGAGCACGTTCTCCTAAACCTCCGCAGCATGTTGAAGAACGAAGGAGAACTCTACTTATGGATCTACGGTAGCCATGGAAGGTATCGGCATGCCCTAAACCGGCGTCTTCTTGAGATGCTCCTCGATGCTAAGGAGGAATCTCTTGATTCATTATCCCTTGCTAAGGAATTCGTCTTCAAGGTGGGGCATGGTGTCATATTGGCCGACCTGTTTGGCAATACGCCGGCATCTTCGAAGTATAAAGAAATCCTTGAAGACCCAGCTTGGCTGGCTGATCAATTCCTTCATCCTAACGAAATATTGATCGATATGGAGAAGCTACTTCTTTTGGTGGCAAGATCAGGTTTAGAAGTCGATGCATGGCTCGGCATTCCAGACGACATTTCGAAACACATTAATTCCCCTGAACTGGTAGAACGTTTCGACCTCCTCCCGGGGAATAAGCGACTCGTAGCTCTCGACCTTCTCTTGAAACCAGACCATTATTTCATGACATTTCGGAAGAACGCTGGGCAGAAAGGCGGGTTACCATGATTGTACTGGGATACAGCGGGTTTACGAGAGATTCTCGTTTGCCAGGCGGCGGCAGAAGTCCGCTAGCCAAGACGAACCAGGGGTTCGACAACCTGCTCCGCTTCCGGGAAGGGGAAGTGCCCTTTTCAATGTTCCCCCTTGGCTACCTTGGGCACGACGCTTCCGCCGCTCTGGTCATCGATGGCGAAGTCGTTGCATGTGCCTCCGAAGAGCGGTTCACACGTGCAAAGCATGCGTTAAATCTTGCTGGAAATACTCTTCTTCCAAGAAATGCTATCAGATATTGTCTCAAGAAGGCATCCATTGAGATGGAGCAAGTCGATCTCGTTGCCCATTACTGTGATTTTCAACAGGAGGGTATTACCGACCGATTGAATCTGTTGCGGCCATTTTTTTCAGAAGAAGATATCGAAAGGGTAGAAGTCTCCTATCAGCAACTATACGAGTTGATGCTTTGTGAGGAATCTGTTTTGAATCAGTTTGAGAAAATAACCGGTGTGAGGCCAAAAAGCTTTATGCCGGTCCGCCACCATGAGGCTCATGCAGCCAGTGCGTTTTTTGTCTCAGGGTTCGATCAATCCCTGATTCTGACCCTCGATGGTACAGGGGAGTTGGAGAGTTCCCTCCTTGCAGAGGGACGTGATTCGAAGATAACTGAGATTCGGCGAACCTTTCTCCCAACTTCCCTGGGGGCCCTTTACCTAATTATCACGGTCTTCCTGGGTTTTCGAAGCCTGGATGATGAGTACAAAGTGATGGGACTGGCGGCCTACGGTGACCCCCGCCGATACCGGGAATTCTTTGAGTCTCTTGTTCTTCTAGAAGAAAATGGGGGATACTCGACCCGGTGTGTTGTCCGGAACGGATTCAAGGAACGGCTTATCGAAGGACTCGGCTCCCCAAGGCTTTCGGGAGAACCTATAGAGGAACGACATGCGGATATCGCGGCTGCACTTCAGGAAGCAATCGAGCGAGCCGTCCTCCATACGCTTAAACATGGCCAGGCCATGACCGGAATGAAGCGTCTATGCATGGCAGGGGGTGTGGCTTTAAACTGTTCTCTAAATGGAGTCATCGCTCGATCGGGCCTGTTCGAAGATATCTTTATACAACCTGCAGCAAGTGACGAGGGATGTGGTGTCGGCTCCGCGCTGTATGCATACCATTGTAAAAAGGAAGGGGTAACAAAGAACGTTAAGTGGGACCATGCCTACCTCGGACCCGATTACAGCTCTAGAGAGGTTCTTGAATCTCTTGAAAAATATTGGAGTAAGCTCTCCTGGGACCAGCGAGACGATATCGCATTGTCGATAGCAAGAGAATTAAGTGAGGGAAAGGTGGTGGGCTGGTTTCAGGGTTGTATGGAGTTCGGCCCGCGGGCCCTCGGAAACCGGAGCATCCTGGCAGACCCTCGGGACCCAGGAATGAAAGATCGAGTCAACGCCAAGGTAAAGCGACGGGAGTCATTCCGGCCTTTTGCACCGGCGGTCATTGAAGAAGAAGCCATGAGCTATTTTGACATGCAGGGGTTACGAACTTCGCCCTTCATGTTGTTCGCGGTCCCTGTTTATGAAGCCCAACGGAAAAGGATTCCTGCAGTCACCCATGTTAACGGTACGGCGCGACTGCAAACGGTGTCCCGGGAGACGAATCCACTATTCTGGGAGGTCATTTCACGCTTTGGAGAGTTAACTGGGGTGCCTGTAGTCCTGAATACGTCCTTCAACGTGAGGGATGAGCCGATCGTTTGTTCTCCGGAGGATGCAATTCGCTGTTTCTTATCAACCGAGATAGATACGTTAGGGATAGACCGCTTTCTGGTCAGAAAACGTTAGAGGATTCAGGACGGGCCAAATCTCTCGGCTGCCGGTCCCGTTCTATTAAGCATCTGCGGGCACTGAAGGATCGGATGAGGGAACCCATTCAATCTTGGGATTGCCGTGCTGTGCAAAACGGGATTATCATCAGAGCTGACGAAACGTTTTCGCCTTGTTGGCTTGTTCCGAACATTCGGAAGAAAGGTTTAGAGAAACGGACACTGCAGTGAGCGAACAGATCGCATTCGTGACCGGTGCAAATGGATTCATGGGTAGCTGGGTCGTGAGGGCATTGTGTAAAAGAGGGATTCGTGTTCGGGCTGGAATCCATCGAGCGAATGGTGCAGACCGGTTTACGGATATCAGTAATGTGGAGCCCATGGTCATCGATATTCTTAGCCAACCCTCACTTCTGTGTGCCCTGGACGGGGCGGACTTTGTTTATCATTTCGCTGCCCTGATAGACCCCAAGGCCGGCAAAGAGAGGCTGACGCAGGTTAACATGGAAGGAACGAAAAACGTCTGGCAATGCGCTGCTAAGCGTGGTGTGAGAAAGGCGCTCTATTGCAGTAGCGCGGCAGTGTACGGCCTACTCGCAAGCTCCGGGCAACCGATATCGGAAGATGTAAAGCCACGGGCAGTGGAACCTTACGGCCGCTCGAAGCTGATGGGTGAATCTATTGCTCGGGAGATTGCGGCAATATCTGGTCCAAATACAGTCATCATTCGACCGGTAGCAGTGTTTGGACCAGGAGATCGCACGCCCTTCGGGCAACTCCTGCGAAGCGCAGCCGTCTCGAAGCTCCTCCTTGGAGGAGCTGCTGCCGCATGGAGTTTCAGCTTCACTCACGTAGAGGATGTTGCAGAGGCGGCTGTGCACCTGATGCATACGGAGGGTGCCGAAGGCCATGTCTTTAACGTTGCAGCAGAGACGGTCTCGTTCGATGAAGCGTTCCAGGCGTATCTCCGCGCATTGGAGCGCTCTGGCCGTTCTCTCTGGCGCGCGAGGCTGTGGGCACGATTATCGGCATTAGCTCAAAGACTCTCTCCGATCGCAAATTCACTCGCTCGATTGAAACGAAATCAGTTTGTGTTTCCGATATGGCGTCCTGGGTTCGACATCACTTACACGTCAGGAAAGCTCTTGGATACTTCTTTTCGATTCAAGTGGAATCGATTCGAGGACGTTTTATTATCTTGCATAGCTGAGAACAAATAAGAAGATTAAACCGTTCAGTGAAGATTAATTGAACCCGCGATGAAGAGAGAAAAGACCGTAAACCAAGAACAAACGTTTTATATAAAAGCCATTTTGCTCATTTATCTGACCTGGATTTTGAGTTTTGCGCTTGTTGGCTTATATGCGTCGAGCCTGCCTTCCCATAATCTTATGACCTCCCTTGATGAACAGATTCCCCTAATTCCAGAATTCGTCTGGTTTTACGCAAGTTGTTTCGCCCTCCCTTTTTTGTCATTAATTATTATCACAGATTACCATCGCCTCAACCGTATGCTCCTGGGCTTTGTTATTGCAAACCTCGCTAGCTTTACACTTTATTTGACTTTCCCAGTAAATTTTCAGAGACCCAACCTTGGTCAATCCATTTCTGAATATTTTCTCCACTTTCTATATGGCGCAGACTTTATTTCAAATGCGAATAACCTTCCAAGCATGCATGTTGCTTTCGCCTGGTTATTTTATTTTATGTGTCGCGGGCAACGATTGAATAGGATAGGAAATGCTTTCGTATTCCTTCTCGTCGTCATCATAACCATTTCGACATTGTTTGTAAAAATGCACCTGATTGTGGACATGTTGGGGGGTATCCTATTGGGACTTGCGACCTGGTCACTTGCCCTCTTTCTCTATCCACTTCTGGCGAATCCTCATGAAAACGGAAGTGTTGCACTAAGACAGATAGCCAAAAAACTCGCTCCTCTTATTTTTTTGTTTGGTGCGGTTATTTCTCTCGTCGTGGGCCTTAGGCTACTGACTTCTAGCTAATGAATATTCTATTCACGAACGCGTGGGTGGCGACGCCAATATGGCACGATTTGGAGCCACAGGAGGAATTCCTCCCGACCAGAGATTGTTGAGTCGGAGAGGAACATATCCACGCTTATGGCAGCCCGAATAGGAACGGAAAAAGGCAGGCTAAAATGCCGGTTAGATGACCTATAAAAAGTGTAGACGATGGATAATGAATCAACGCAAAAAAGGTCGCCGTGAGCAAAGACCCAACACCGTCTTGAAAGAAATCTCACTTGTATTACTGGTCCGCCAAGAGATTTACGTCGAGTATATAATGGACCCGAAGTGCGGCTGAGAGGTGGAGGAGGCTTTTATGCCTAGACAGGAAAAGCGCGTGGGAAAAAAGATATATCTCATCCAGCCCACCTATCGCGATCGCGACGGCCGTCTTTTGAAGGAACGGAGTCTTTTTACGCACTCACTGGCCCTTCCAGCCTTGAGCGCCGCAATTCCGCCCACCTGGGAAAAGGAAATCTGCCTGGAGCATTTCGAAGAGGTGAATTACGATAGCGAAGCATCCGTCATCGGCATCTCATGTATGGTTTGCGATATCTTCCACGCGTGTGAGATTGCTGAAGCCTTCAGAAAACGAGGGAAGACCGTACTTATTGGCGGCTGCGCAGCCCCGTTATGGAAACACGTGGTCAAGGCCTCGGTAGACGCGCTGGTATACGGGAATCCAGGGCCTGAGGGAATGGGGAGGGTTCTCGCCGATGTCGAAAACGGCAGCCTTGCCCCGGAGTATCAATTCGGCACAAACGTCGACTACCCCTTTGATTACGAGGTCTTGGCGGGCAGGCGGATTTCATTCATGCCCGCCCTTGGGAGCATCGGCTGTGCAAACCGATGCGAGTTCTGCTGCACTGCAGCCATGTGCAACGGGCGATATCATCTCAGGTCGCTTGAGGCCGTGATGGCAGACCTACGGGCTGTTCGTCGCCTGACGCGACGCGTGGCATTCGTAGATACGAACCTTTATAACAACCGCGAACATCTCAAGGATCTCTGTAGGCGGATTGTAGATGAGAACATAGACATTATCTGGGGCGCGGAATGCACCCTCACGGTGGGAGACGACCCAGAAGTTCTCGGCCTGTTAAGGCTGGCGGGATGCCGCCTCCTGGTGATGGGAATCGAGACGGTCAACCAAGGTAACTTGGGGAAAATGGGAAAACCAAACCTCGTGAAACGATACAGTGAGCAGATCAGACGGATTCGCGAGGCAGGCATTTTTGTTGCCGGATTCTTCATCTTTGGATTTGACAACGATGATCGTTCAACGGTCGAAGATCTTATTCGTTTCATTCGCGAGGTCCACATTTCTGTGCCCCTTGTTAACGTATTAACTCCGGTGCCCGGCACGAGGCTTTTCGAGAGACTTAAAAGCGAAGGACGAATGCTAATGAGTAACGAAGCGGATTTCCTCCGACAGAACCTTCTCTACGACACACCCATGTATCGTTGTCACTTTTTGCCGAGGCAAATGTCTCCCGAGGAAACTGAGCAGTCTTGTCTCGATCTACGGAAAAGACTCAGCTCGCTTCGCGCCATCATCAGTCGGTCGCTTGTGCCAGATCCTTTTATGGCAACAGTTCTGTTCCTGTTGAATTTGAGGTTTCGCCGTGAGACAAGAGCGATAGCAAGATTTTTGAGGAAAGAGGCCAAGTCGAGTCCTTCGGCGACGCCGTTGAATCTGAGGTCTCGCTTCCGCGGGCCACAGCAATCCGTGTTAAGAACTGTTAACGAAGGGGGTCACAGAATAGAGGAACTGAAAGAGTAGATACTTGCCTAACAAGGCAATGGAGCCGACGGTTGTTATCGGACAAATTACTGAGAGCAGAGCAAAGTAGAGGCCCCCCGCGGCTCATTGCTAACGTTCGGCCAACACGGAATATGATGATTCAAAAAGGTGTGCGGGGAGGTCTTAAAAAGGGTTCCCCATCGCCACTTTGTCTTCAGTCTTCCCAAGATCCTTCGACGTTATTTCCTTTACGATCGTTCACTCCTTTCGGAACTGAGTCGTTGTGCTTGGGATGCCTTGAGGGTGTTTTTCCGTGCAGCCGGTCTCACAAAAGGGTACAGTTCTGGGTATGTTTACGGCCATCCAGCAGAAATGTTTGTCACTTGCTTTCAAATGGTAATCTGCAATCTGTCTTAATGAGGAGACCTGAACATTAGGTAGGTGAAGTCGACATTGCTGGCCTCACATTGCCCGTCAATTCAAGTCTTGTTTTTCAC
>Ga0315286_10006018_pt1 | contig 11758 bp, 1 predicted proteins | sample YL17G10_0_MG_FD_205038 | JGI IMG/M metagenome (GOLD analysis project Ga0315286, IMG submission 205038) | Sediment microbial communities from Yellowstone Lake, YNP, Wyoming, USA - YL17G10_0 | ecosystem: Environmental > Aquatic > Freshwater > Lake > Sediment | place: USA: Wyoming | collected... | reverse complement strand
TGTACTACGGCTCAGCCGGAGGGCTCTCAGCTACGCCATCTTGGACGGCCGAGAGCGATCAGGCAGGTGCCTATTTCGGCTGTTCCGTCTCCTCAGCGGGGGATGTCAACGGGGACGGCTTCGACGATGTTATCGTCGGGGCATACTGCTACGCTAACGGCCAGGGTGTCGCGTTCGTATACTACGGTTCTCTAGGAGGTCTGTCGACATCGGCTGCGTGGACGGCCGAGGGCAATCAGAATTATGCCTTTTTCGGCTATTCCGTCTCCTCAGCGGGAGATGTCAACGGGGATGGCTTCGACGACGTTATCGTCGGAGCGTACGGCTATGACAACGGCCAGACAGATGAAGGTCGCGCGTTCGTATACTACGGCTCTTCTTCAGGCGGTCTGTCGACATCGGCTGCGTGGACGGCCGAGAGCGATCAGGTAGGTGCTTTTTTCGGCTATTCCCTCTCCTCAGCGGGAGATGTCAACGGGGACGGCTTCGACGACGTTATCGTCGGAGCGCGCGGCTATGACAACGGCCAGACTGATGAAGGTCGCGCGTTCGTATACTACGGCTCAGCCGGAGGGCTCTCAGCTACGCCATCTTGGACGGCCGAGAGCGATCAGGCAGGTGCCTATTTCAGCTGTTCCGTCTCCTCAGCGGGGGATGTCAACGGGGACGGCTTCGACGATGTTATCGTCGGAGCGTACGGCTATGACAACGGCCAGACTGATGAAGGTCGCGCGTTCGTGTACTACGGCTCAGCCGGAGGGCTCTCAGCTACACCATCTTGGACGGCCGAGAGCAATCAGAATTATGCCAATTTCGGCTATTCCGTCTCCTCAGCGGGAGATGTCAACGGGGACGGCTTCGACGACGTTATCGTCGGAGCGTACGGCTATGACAACGGCCAGACTGATGAAGGTCGCGCGTTCGTGTACTACGGCTCAGCCGGAGGGCTCTCAGCTACACCATCTTGGACGGCCGAGAGCAATCAGTCAATTGCCTATTTCGGCTGTTCCGTCTCCTCAGCGGGAGATGTCAACGGGGACGGCTTCGACGACGTTATCGTCGGAGCATACTCCTACGACAACGGCGTGATCGTAGATGGTCACGTGTTCGTATACTACGGCTCCTCGGGAGGTCTGTCGACATCGGCTGCGTGGACGGCCGAGGGCAATCAGAATTATGCCAATTTCGGCTATTCCGTCTCCTCAGCGGGAGATGTCAACGGGGACGGCTTCGACGATGTTATCGTCGGAGCGTACGGCTATGACAACGGCCAGACTGATGAAGGTCGCGCGTTCGTGTACTACGGCTCAGCCGGAGGGCTCTCAGCTACGCCATCTTGGACGGCCGAGAGCGATCAGGCAGGTGCCTATTTCGGCTGTTCCGTCTCCTCAGCGGGGGATGTCAACGGGGACGGCTTCGACGACGTTATCGTCGGAGCGTACGGCTATGACAACGGCCAGACTGATGAAGGTCGCGCGTTCGTGTACTACGGCTCAGCCGGAGGGCTCTCAGCTACACCATCTTGGACGGCCGAGAGCAATCAGTCAATTGCCTATTTCGGCTGTTCCGTCTCCTCAGCGGGAGATGTCAACGGGGACGGCTTCGACGACGTTATCGTCGGAGCATACTCCTACGACAACGGCGTGATCGTAGATGGTCACGTGTTCGTATACTACGGCTCCTCGGGAGGTCTGTCGACATCGGCTGCGTGGACGGCCGAGGGCAATCAGAATTATGCCAATTTCGGCTATTCCGTCTCCTCAGCGGGAGATGTCAACGGGGACGGCTTCGACGATGTTATCGTCGGAGCGTACGGCTATGACAACGGCCAGACTGATGAAGGTCGCGCGTTCGTGTACTACGGCTCAGCCGGAGGGCTCTCAGCTACGCCATCTTGGACGGCCGAGAGCGATCAGGCAGGTGCCTATTTCGGCTGTTCCGTCTCCTCAGCGGGGGATGTCAACGGGGACGGCTTCGACGATGTTATCGTCGGGGCATACTGCTACGCTAACGGCCAGGGTGTCGCGTTCGTATACTACGGTTCTCTAGGAGGTCTGTCGACATCGGCTGCGTGGACGGCCGAGGGCAATCAGAATTATGCCTTTTTCGGCTATTCCGTCTCCTCAGCGGGAGATGTCAACGGGGATGGCTTCGACGACGTTATCGTCGGAGCGTACGGCTATGACAACGGCCAGACAGATGAAGGTCGCGCGTTCGTATACTACGGCTCTTCTTCAGGCGGTCTGTCATCTACAGGCACTAGCGTTACAAAGCGCTATCTCATCAACTTTGACAAGACAGGGGTCCCAGCGGGTGCCATGGCGTATGTTACAGTCAATTCGGTTCAACATGAATTGCCATACTCTGCCGAGTTCGAAAGTGGCACGAGCATCAACTTTGAGTACGAGAGCACCGTGCCCGGGGCTGCAGGAATCCGGTACATGCTAGCTTCAGTCTCTCATGGATCGCCACTGGCAATCTCCGGTCCTATGACCGTGACAGCGCAGTACAAAACCCAGTACAATCTCTTGATGTCCACCAGCTTCGGATCGGTATCTCCGGCAGCTGGCTCTCATTGGTACGATGCAGGGTCGACCGTAACGATATCTGCGACATCTCCGGCAGCAGGTGCAGGTGAGAGATATGTCTGGAACAAATGGACCGGCTCGGGCACTGTGAGCTATTCCGGAACTAACAACCTCGCGACAGTCACCATGAACAGCCCGATCACGGAGACGGCATCATGGACTCACCAGTACGAGCTGACGATGTCGACTAACTTCGGCACTACCGCTCCGGCAGTTGGAGGCTCTCATTGGTACGATGCAGGGTCGACGGTCACGATACAAGCATTCGCTCCTGGAGTAGTCACAGGCGAACAGTATGTCTGGAACGGGTGGACTGGAACGAGCACGGGAAGCTATACTGGAACCGACAATCCAGCGACCAATGCCGTCGCCATGAATGGTCCTGTCACCGAAACAGCGTCATGGACTCACCAGTACCTTTGGACTTTCGACCAGACTGGGTTGAGTAGCGACGCAATCGGAACCGTGTTGACAGTCAACGGCGTGTCGAAAACCTACACTGATCTTCCGTACTCCAAATGGTTTGACTCCGGGACTCCTATCTTCTGTCGTTTCACTAATCGAATACAGGTGGACTCTGGAAAAGAGTACGAGCTCCAATCCATTTCGCCTAACCCTCCGTGGGTCGTGGGCGGACCCGTGACTCTTGTCGTGGAATACAGGGTAGCGTACAGTGTCACATTCGACCAGACTGGACTCAGCAGTGATGCATCCGGAATCGTCCTTACGACGTGGGGAGGTCATTGGACTTACTCGACCCAATCCCTACCAGAGACTTATTGGTTGCAGACGTGGGAAACGCTCCTCACCTACAGTTATACGCCTCTCATACCTGCAGGACCAGGGAAGCAGTATGTCCTCACAGGAGTCACAGGTCCATCTTCGCCGGTTACCGTGAGCGACGGGCCCGTGAGTGTTATCGGGATCTACAAGACACAGTACTATCTCACGATGTCCACTAACTTCGGAACCGTCTCTCCGCTAAGCGGCTGGCACGATGCAGGGTCGACGGTCACGATATCTGCGACACCTCCGAGTACTGTTGCAGGCGAGAGGTATGTCTGGAACGGATGGACGGGAACGGGCACTGGGAGTTATTCCGGAACTGACAACCTCGCGACAGTCACCATGAACAGTCCGATCACGGAGACGGCGTCATGGACCCATCAGTTCGAGCTGACGATGACCACCAACTTCGGCACTGTCTCTCCAGCAACTGGCTGGTACGATGCAGGAACGGTTCTCACGCTAAATGAAGAAGCGTTGTGGGGCCCAGGCGAGTTTTATGTATGGAAAGGATGGACCGGATCGGGCACGGGAAGCTATTCTGGAATCGACGGTCCCTATACAGTCACCATGAACAGTCCTATCACAGAGACGGCGTCATGGGTCCACTATTACAGGCTGGATTTTGTGGTATCGGTATACCCTGGCTGTCCGGTCCCGCAGTACGACTGGTGCCTGGCAGGCACAACGGTGTATGTGACCCAGGCGAGTGGTACGGTCAGCGGCGGCTCAGGTGTCCAGTACGTCTTCACCGGATGGTCCGGAGCCGCGACCGGAACCGGTCTCACCAGCAATCCCATCACGATGGACGGTCCGAAGGTTGCGATCGCAGACTGGAAGACACAGTATTATCTGACGATGTCAACCAACTTCGGCATTATCTCTCCGGGAACCGGTTGGTGCGATGCAGGGTCACAAGTAATGATATCAGCAACAGCTCCGACACCAGGCGCTGGCGAGAGATATGTCTGGAACGGATGGACTGGATCGGGCACGGGAAGCTACTCTGGAATTGCCAATCCCGCAACCGACAAGGTCACGATGAACGGTCCGATCACGGAGATGGCGTCATGGACCCACCAGTATGAGCTGACAGTTACCTCAGACCATGACACTCCCGGAGGAGCAGACTGGTATGATTCGGGGAGCCTCGCGTATGCAACATTGTCATCAGGAACCATCAGCGGTGGAGCTGGGATTCAATATGTCTTCACTGGATGGTCTGGAGATGTCGCGGGGGTTGGTCTCACAAGCGATTCAATCACGATGAACGCTCCGAAGAGTGCGACTGCTCTGTGGAAGACACAGTTCCTTCTGACAGTTCAGACAGTCCCTGGCGGCATCGACAGTCCGACTGGAGCAGGCTGGTACGATGCCGGTGTGACTGCTCACGTCTCTGTCGATCAGTACGTGAACATTGTTTCTGGGGAGTCGAGATACTGCTTCTTCTGTTGGGTCGGAGGACCGCATGGAACCTATGCGGACGCAACCGTCACCATGAACAACCCCTGGAACGCACAGGCCGACTACTTGCAGCAGTATTATTTGACTATTACCACTGACCCCCTCGGTCTCGACAGTCCGATTGGGGCAGGCTGGCACTATCCCGGGCCTGTTCACGTCTCTGTCGATCAGTACGTGGAAATCACACCTGGGGAGTCGAGATACTGCTTCATCTCTTGGACCGGAGCGACTGGAACCTTCACGGACGCAACCGTCTTCTTGAACGCGGCCAAGACCGTGACGGCTAGCTATGTGACTCTGTACTATCTGACGGTCACATCAGCTCATGGCACTCCTGGAGGAGAGGGCTGGTACCCAGCAGACGCACAGGCGTTTGCCACTCTGGGAAGCGATACGGTAAGTGGCGGCCTAGGTGTTCAGTATGTGTTCACCGGATGGTCTGGAGCTGCGACCGGGACTGGTCTCACCAGCGATCCCATCATGATGAACGGTCTGAAGGTTGCGACTGCTGTTTGGAGGACGCAGTACTCTTTCACGATGTCCATCCCCAATTTCGGGATAGTCTCTCCAGCAAGTGACTGGTACGATGTAGGAACGGTTCTCACGATATCTGCAGAAGCTCCGTACGCATATCCTGGCGAACAGTATGTCTTCAACGGATGGATGGGCATAGGCACGGGAAGCTATTCTGGAATTCTCAATCCCGTGGACGTCACAATGAACAGTCCGATCACGGAGACGGCGTCATGGACCCACCGGTTCAAGCTGACGATGTCGACCAATCTCGGGACAGTCTCTCCCGGAGATGGTTGGCACGATGAAGGGTCAAGGGTCAGCATAGAGGCGACTCCGCCAGCGCTTGCCTATCCGGCTGGTCAAGAGAGGTATATCTTTGGCGGTTGGAAGGGGACTGGGATGGGCAGTTACACGGGCACGGTCAACCCTGCCACAGGCATGGTTATGATCGGTCCAGTCACGGAGGTGGCGTCATGGTCCCACGAGTACTGGCTGACGGTCTCTTCAGCACATGACAATCCTTCAGGAGCGGTCTGGTATCCTGAAGGCTCGAGTGCGCATGCGATCCTTTCAATGGGAACGGTCATCGGCGGCTCAGGTGTCCGATATGTGTTCACTGGATGGTCAGGCGACGCCTCTGGGACGTCCTTATCGAGCGATCCGATAGTCATGAACGCTCCGAAGACGGCGATCGCGGATTGGAAGACACAGTACTATCTCACGATGTCCACCAATTTCGGGACGGTCTGTCCAGCAACTGGCTGGTACGACGCAGGAACGCTCATCACGATATCTGCGACATCTCCGAGCACTATTGCAGGCGAGAGATATGTCTGGAACAAATGGACCGGCTCGGGCACTGTGAGCTATTCCGGAACTAACAACCTCGCGACAGTCACCATGAACGGCCCAATCACAGAGACGGCGTCATGGACCCATCAGTACGAGCTGACGATGGCAACCAACTTCGGCATTACCGATCCGGCAGTTGGTGGCTCGCATTGGTACGATGCAGGGTCGACGGTCACGATATCGGCGAATGCTCCGACAGCAGGCACTGGCGAAAGGTATGTCTGGAACGGATGGATCGGCTCAGGGCTAGGGTCGTATGGCGGAATGACGGCCTCTCCATCGATAACCATGAGTGGTCCTATCTCGGAGGCAGCTTCTTGGACTCATCAGTATCAACTGACCATGTCCACTAACTACGGCACCGTCTCTCCGTCCGCTGGATCTCGATGGTATGACGCCGGAACTAAAGTCACGATATCGGCCTCTGCTCCAGCGCTGGTGTATCCCACCGGTGAGCGGTATGTCTGGAACGGATGGACTGGTACAGGGACCGGGAGCTACACCGGGTCTGACAATCCGGCAACCAACGCAGTGACCATGAACGGGCCGATCACAGAGGCTGCGTCGTGGACTCACGAGTACGAGCTGACGATCGCGACGATCCCCGGGGGCCTCGACAGCCCGAAGGGTGCTGGATGGTATACTGCCGGTACGACGGCTCATGTATCTATCGATCAGTATGTGGAAGTCATATCTGGGCAGTCGAGATACAAGTTCATGTCTTGGACCGGAGCTAGTGGAACCTATGCAGATGCGACCGTCCTCATGGGCGCGCCAAAGACGGCCACGGCCAACTACCTCCTGCAGCACAAGGTGACTCTGACCTATACGGGAGACACGGTAGTCTCGACCCAGACAAGCTCGATCAATCTCAGAGCAACGATGGAAGTGCTCGGGTCTCCGACCTCGACGGCGAACGCCTATATCACATTCAAGCTGTCCAACTTTGCGGGAAGTCCATTGTGCACATACACGGGGAACAAGGTAACCTGGTCAACCACGACGGTCGGATATGCGGTGAAGGGCTGGTCCCAGCTTGGAGAGGGAACGTACCTCGTCGTCGCCGCCCTGGAAGCCAACGACTACTACTACATCGATGGCGACTCTGAACCTGCCCTGATAACGGTCTACGAACCCACCGGTTCGTTCGTGACTGGCGGAGGATGGATATGGGACAACGGCGACCACGGCAACTTCGGATTCGTGGCGCACTACAACAAGAATGTGCTTCCGAAGGGAAGCATGGTTTACGTCTACAGGAGCGGTGGATACAACTGGATTGTCAAGAGCAACTCGTGGATCGGGCTAGCTATCTCGAGCGACGGACACTACGCGACATTCCAGGGAAAGGCTACCGTCCAAAAGGTCGACCAATATGGAACTGTCGTCTTGTCCGCTGGCAACTATCAGTTCACCGTGGAGGTCTGGGACTACACAGGAACGGGCACCAACAACGGAGTGGACGTCTTCCACATCAAAGTCCTAACGAACACTGGGACTCTCTTTAAGGAAGCGGGCGCCATGCCCCCGAGCACCGCAGGAAACCTACAGGGCGGGCAGATATTCGTGCACGCGGCCACGAAGGGCACGGCCGCATCCGTCGGGTCGCACGATCCGCTTGCGCCTGGTAGTCTCCTGATGATTGCAGTGATCCTGACTATCCTGTCACAGGCACTCCGGTGGCCAATCCACAGAATCGCGTCTGCACGCATCCCCCGAGGTGGTCGAGGTCTCCTGCAAGAGAGCCGTGGATCGAAGACTCGCACACTGAAGTATCCGGCGACCTTCGCGCAACTGGAGATTCAGGAGCCACTTGGGTAGATCCGCTGCCAGTGTTTGTGCCTGAGAGAAAGCCTCCCCAAATTCACGCTGCAGGATTTGCTGACGTCGCGACTGAGCATCATGGAGCAATACTATGGTCGCATCAGAGCAGAATCCGCATTCTCCCAAGTGAGAGCCGCTTGGCAGGCACGGAAGCCCCTGTCACAGGAAACTCCAATCCCTGCTGATTAGACTCATAGCCGGCATGGTAGAAACCGGGGCCGATCTACCCCACATTCTCACCATTCCCTCACATCGAATTGATGAAATGGCTTGGGTGGTGTGACCAGCGAATCTCATGACTACTGATTTGGCGGCGAATTGTCCTGCTTTTGGAATTCAAATCGCGGAGTTGATTTCGAATCAGAGGATGTCTCCAGAGCCCTCTGCAGGGCTCCCGCTGCATCAATCGTAGGAAAGGAAAAGGGGTTTGGTACTCGGACCTAAGGAGGACTCATGCCAATTTCGAACATCACTCCGGCATACACTCCGTAGAAATTGCCATTGTGCATCTTTTCGAAGTTGCCCCACCATATTGTGTTGTCCCAAGTGCTGTAGAACGCGTACAGCTTGGCGCTGCCAAGCTCGCAATAACCGATGACAGCCACAATGTGATCTGTGTCCCCGTTAGCGTCCGTGTCCACTACGAACGCCATCGGCCGTCCCGCGGCGACTTCGGTTTGTACGCCCTTCCAAGTGAGCGCGGACTGACGCAGCGTCGCGCTGACACCGTGGTACCTCCCTCCGGACACCGCGTTGGTGTATTTGACAAGCGCATCATCCATCATATCGAGAGGACTCTCTCCATATGCCAGATGGTAGTAGGACCGACTAGTCAGCATGTAGTCCGCGAGGCAGTCGTCAGGACGGCCGCTGCTACCTCCGACTGCTGACTTGTCATCAACGGGAGCCACCCGCACCCAATGCCCGTCCGGATACTGATCGTTCACCACCCACGTCCAACCATCCAGAGGCACGGCATAGTCATAGTAGTGGCCGGTGCTGGCAATCGCGTTGTTTATCTCGCTTGTTTGAACCATTGCATCATCGCCTGGCATGAGATCTGGGAAGGTCTTGTCATAGTATCCTAATATCATTCCGGCGACAGTCGGACCACACCCGTGATACCAGATGTAGACGGGAACGTCAGATATGAGGTGCTGGTTGGCAATCAACGCGGTCGCTAGGTTGGCATCAGAAGTCAGATCCCATCCGTCTCCGGCATTTATCGTGCCTGCTACCGTGTACATTGAGACCATGTTGTTGAAGGCTCCCAGCACGTTTGCCACTTCTCCCCCTCCTATCTTGCGTCCGCCACCGATCTTGCGTCCTTCCATCAACCAGGCCGCGGTATACGCCTTTGCCTCCAGATTAGCTATTGTTTGCTCATCAGTCGGCAGGTTCTCAATCGAGACTATCATGTCGGCGAGCACGTCCGAGGGGTCCGTTGGAGTGGGTAAGGCAAGATTTATGGAGGTTATCGCTGAGCCAATCATGCCTTCGTTGTCCGTCACCGTCAGAATGACAACATAGTCCTTCGCTACCCAGTAGTCATGGGTTATGCTCATTCCTTCACCACATCTGGAGTCGCCGAAATCCCACTTGTAGGTCACAATCGTTCCGTCCCAATCGTTCGACAACGATGCGTCGAACGTGACGCTCAAGCTCCCCTGTGTCACCGTCTTCTGGATTACGGCAATTGGCGGCTGAGGAGCCCTCCAGATTGTAGGAGCACTACCGTCGGCGCCGGCGATATCTCCCTTTTCGTTTATCCACCAAGTTATGGCACTGGGGTAGGATGGAGATACAGACGGCAAAGGATGCACAGTCGAAGTCATCCTATCGTAAGTGAGCGGCTCACCATATCGATCCTCATCACTCCAGTGTGTGTTGCGCATGCCCGCAATGTCACCTCTGCAGTTGATGGCATATGCTGCGCCGTTTGGCCAATCAGGTGATGTCAAGTCTACCGGAGATGTCGGCCAGACGCCTCCCACCTTCTCCCACAAGAGTGCATGAGAACTGCCCGCAATATCGATTCCATATCCAACAACCGTCGGGGCGCTGTTGACGCACATAGCTCGGCATGTGGTGCCGCCCAGTCCGCCCAAGTCGACCATCAGGTCGTTTTGACCAAAGGGGGCCACGCTGTCGACATTCCACACATATGAGTCGTCGTCTCCCCTTATTGGCTCTATCACGAACGCGTGTTCGTTGAAATCAGCATCCTCGGCATATCCGACAACAACTCCTGTTTCACTCACCACCGTTGCCACGGAGTTCTCCCCGCCAAGGGTTCCAAGTTCGACCCACGTGCCATCATACCAGATACTCGCTACGGTGGTGGTGTAGGGCTCATCATGCACAATGTATCCGACAACCATCCCCAGGTCGTTGATATCCCAACACCAGCTTTGGGTGCCTGATCCTAATCCGAGTGGAGTCATGAGGGCGTTAACGCCGAGATTCTGGCCATCATCCCTGAACCATTCCTTCCTACCGTCATTGTTCAAGTCCTCAGGAACAATAGTGTAGGCCTGCTCTCCATCGGAGAAAAGCGCGGTGCCCGCAATTACCCCCATTGAGTTTATTGAGTTCGCTTCAGCAGGCGCCCAGAAGTACCCAACTCCCTTCCCGAGGTCCTGGGCAAGAAGGTTTATGTATCCTTTACCGGGAACATTTGCCTCATCAACCCATTGATCGGGCAAACCATCTCCATTGACATCGATTGGGTCTGTGACAAACGCTTTGTAGTAGCTGCCTGTGTGAGTACCGACCACTTGCCCAAGGTTGTTGATGTCCCATGCTTCTCCTATGGCACCTGCGTGACCTACTTGGTATCCCATATTCCTTATCTCCGTGTGCGCCGAGACTTTGTTCGAAAGCACAGTCAAAGCTCCGCAACACATCAGAATGACTATCATGACACTTGCTACCTTGCTCATCCCCCCGATTCGACCTCTATTCATTCTCATTTCCCCCCATTCTCGGCCAGAGAACCCAAGAATCCACAAGAAGTGGACCGCGGGATCAGGGGAGGAGAACATATCGTTGCTTTGTCGTAAGCCAGAGATAGAAGCTCGTTCCGTCCTCCCTGTGCTCTCTCCTCCCCCTCGAACGCACCTAGGTACTGACCTGGCCGGACCTGGAATTTCATTCCAAGTATATTTGTTTTCCTTCAGAACAGCCATCAAAACCCACAATGTGCCAGAAAAGACAATAGGGGAGAAGAGGCCATTAGCCACCGGACCGGGGGAAATGCCCGACGGAAAATCTACCGATGGGTCCTTCATGGACCAGGCAATCGAACACGAGAAGAAGTACGACTGGTCAAAGGCAGCGGGAGCCTACGACAAGGCGCTGAAACGATCCGACCAATCCAAGTCATCGCAGATCGGAGAGATTCTCGAGCGGAAAGGATATGCGTCTCACAAGGCAGCGATGCAGGCAGAGAACGGTGATCAGTTCGAGAATAGGGCTCGTGGCGCGATGGAATGCTATGAGAAGGCGCTACGGGCATACGAAGGGGTCTCTGACCAAGAAAGCCCTGGCAGAAAGCATCGTTGTAGCGCGATGATGTCCTATCTCAACTATTGGCTCGCTGACAATCCCGCTGACAAGAAGAAGTCCATTGACGATGCGTGGGTTCGCGCGAAGGCTTCCTTGAACGTCTTCGAGTCAATCGGGAAGTCCTTTGATTTTGCCACTACATTCGACCAGCTTTCATATGC
>Ga0315286_10006017_pt1 | contig 11759 bp, 12 predicted proteins | sample YL17G10_0_MG_FD_205038 | JGI IMG/M metagenome (GOLD analysis project Ga0315286, IMG submission 205038) | Sediment microbial communities from Yellowstone Lake, YNP, Wyoming, USA - YL17G10_0 | ecosystem: Environmental > Aquatic > Freshwater > Lake > Sediment | place: USA: Wyoming | collected... | reverse complement strand
TGTTTTCGAGGCCTGCTCAGCGTTCACTCGCGTTATGGCCTGCATGCTCGCCAAGTCCCTTAAGGACCCTCTACATCAGAGGCTTCAGCCGCTTCGTTACCTCCACGACTGCTCCGATTGCTACCGGTTGGAGCGAAAGTTGCCGGGCGGGATTTGCACCCGCTGGAAAACAGCGCCTTTCCACGGCGCACTATTGAAGCCACCTACAAACAAACGGTTTTCAATCTTGAATTGAATTGAAGATTGCCAATTGTAATCTGTGATTGAAACTATGGCTCAGCGCAGACCCTGTCCTTCCCGTTCCTTTTTCCCTGATACATGAGTTGATCTACCCGGTGAACGAAGATCCTCATGTCTTCTTTCAGCTTGTATTGGGCAAGACCAATGCTCACCGTCACATGAACATCCTGACCCAGCGTAGGCGAGAAAGTCTCCTGCCTGAACTCCTTCCGGATTCTTTCTGCTGTAACGGCGCCATCCACGCTTGCTGTCATGGGTAACAAAATGGTGAACTCTTCACCGCCGTAACGATAGGCGGAATCCGTCTGGCGCAGGCAGCGTTTCACTACCTGGCCGAGTCGCAACAAGACCTGATCTCCTTCGATATGGCCGTAAGCATCGTTGAATCGTTTGAAATCGTCAAGATCAAGCAGAAGGAGGGTTAAAGGTTGTTCATAACGATCCACCCGATCGATCTCCATCTTGAGTTGATGATAAAAGTGCCGGGAATTGTAGAGTTTGGTGAGATCATCGATAATGCTAAGCTCACGGTATTTTTTTTCGCTTTCTCTCAGCGTCTCCTCAGCCTTCTTGCGGGCGGTGATGTCGCGGAACACACAGACAAAATGGCGGTCATCAATTCGGAAACACGAGATGTCAAAGGCTTTGTCCAGGTTATCCCCAGCGTAGTAGAAATCCTCGATTATGGCTGACACTCCGGTTGTCATCACGTCCGCGTAGCGATCCAGAAGGCCCCGTTCCACGATATGGGGATAGAGTTCCATCGCAGTCCTGCCGACGATCTCTTCTCTGGCCATATTTGCTATCTTCTGTGCTGCAGGATTGAAATCGAGGAAGCGATAATCAACCATTCTACCGCTCTCGTTAAAGATCGCCTCATGAAGCGCATACGCCTCAAGCATATTGTCAATCGATAAACGCCGAAGCAATTCGCTCTCCCGCAGCGTCACCTCTGTTTTCTTACGTATATCAATTTCCCACACCAACCGCCTGTTCCAGAAAAGCGTCAGACCCAGGATGAGAGTAAAAACGCCTACGATTACAACTGCCCACTTCGTTATCTCGGACCAGTTTGGTCGGTACTCAACCCGAATGGTGAACCATTTCTGGACAATCGCATCAAACCTATCTTTTGGAATGGATTGGATCGCCTTGTTCAGAATGCCGACCAGCTCCGGATAATCCTTGCGGACCGCGTAAAGATAAGGCTCCGGAGGAAGATCAGGAACACCGACTGCCTTGAGATTAGGATAGTTCGGCATCATATAGCCGGCTAAAAATGTTTGTGCAATCAGGGCGTCGGCTTTGGATTCCGACACCGCCCTGAACATTTCCTCCATGGTGCCTACCGGAACCGCTTCAATCTCAGGATATGGGCTGAGCAGCTTGTCATATAGTCTCACCCCTTTTACCGTGGCCATTTTCTTGCCTTTCAGCGCAGCGATTCCGCTCATAAACGGGGCGTCGTTCCGGGCAATAATGACCTGCTTGAACTCCATAAAAGGTTTGGTAAACGTCATATACGATAAACGTTGCGGTATATTAAAGGAAAGAAACATGTCCATTTCGCCGGACTTTATCTTGGCGTCCATCACTGAGAAGTCACAGACAACATACTCAAACTGAATGCCCGTATATTCGGACAGAAGGTTCAGGTAGTCAGGCTCAATCCCTTTGATGACCCCTTTTTCAGAAAATTTCAGCGGAGGGAATGTGGGTGACATTCCTACTCTGATAGGTTTATGGTTTCTTAGCCAAGTTTCTTCTGAAGGAGTTAGAATGACCAGTGTGTCCTTGGGCTTCTGCACTTGGGCAACAACAGGGATAGCCGCCATGAGTAGTATAATGACGAATAGGGATAATTTTCTCATCGTAATTTTATACCTGTCTATTCAGCAACTTTAATTCAGCATTGTGGCGAGAATTTCCACGAATTATCAAACCCCTTCAAGTCTGAAACCTTTTTCCCGAAATAATCTTAGACATGCATCCACCGCATGGCTATCGTAAAGAAGCGCCCTGTTCTTCTCAATCTCTGCCAAGGCGGCGTCAATTCCCAGAGCCGGGCGGTAGGGCCGGTGTGAGGCCATGACTTCCACTACGTCCGCAACAGCGATGATCCGCGCCTCCAGCATGATGTCATTTCCGGAGAGCCCTTTCGGGTACCCCGATCCGTCCATTCTCTCGTGATGTTGCAGAACGATTTCCGCGATGGGCCAGGGAAACTCGATTTGACGCAGGATGTCATAACCGGTTTGAGAGTGGTCCTTGATGATCTCATAGGCCTTGTCGGTCATTTTGGCGGGATTGGAGAGGATTTCGCTGGGGATTGAGATTTTGCCGATGTCATGAAGCGTTCCGGCCATGCGAACGGCAGCGCATTTGTCGGTTGAAAGATCCATCTCCTGCGCGATTGCCCGCGAGAGACTGGCCACGCGCTTTTGATGGCCCGCTGTGTAAGGATCGCGGCTTTCAATAACCGTCGACAAGGTGAGCGTGATCGTCCCGATGGATTTGTGCAGGGATTCCAGTGTGCGTTTCAATTCATTTTCATTGCGCTTGAGATCTGTCACGTCTCGGACTATGCCCTGGTATCCCAAAATGGCGCCCTTCTTGTCCCTCCGGATGGTTGCCGTCAAAAGGCAGTCCATCACAACGCCATTTCTCCTGTTCAACCTGAGTTCATGCCCCCGAACGGTGCCGTCCCGGTCCAATATCCCTTGGAATACTGTATGGTCGTGGGAGTCGGTAAAGATCGTGGAAATTTCAGAGCCGATCATGTCTTCGGTATCGCTGCCGAATATCTCAAGCACCGCCTGGTTTACACCGAGGATTTTTCCTTCGGCGGTCCAGATGATCACGCCGTCTTTAGAATCCTCAAAAAGATTCCGGTACCGCTCCTCGCTCTCACGGAGAGCCTCCAGGGCTCGTCTGCGCTCCGTCGTTTCCCGGATAATGGCCGTGAAGGTCCATGAGCCTTCCTGCTTGTCTGCCGAGAGGGATAACTCAATCGGCCTGGTGCTTCCGTCTTTCCGAAGGCCTTCAAACTCGGCAGTCTTTCCCACAAACCTTGCTGTCCCCGTGGCAAGAAAACGGTTGAAGCCTTCCAAGTGTTTTTGCCTGAACTTCTCCGGGACCAGGATATCGACCGGTTTCCCCATCATCAGTTCTTTGGAATAACCGAAAAGATCGGAAGCCGCCCGGTTCCACTGGATGACCTGCATCTTTTCGTTGATGGAGATAATGGCGTCGGTGGAGGTTTCTACCAGCGTGCGAAAGCGCTCTTCGGTCTCCTGAAGCGCCTCTTCCGTCTCGCGTCGCTTTTGGGCGGTATACTGGATATGAGAACCGAAGATGATAAAAAAACAGAACACGATCAAACGCTGCCAGAAACCTCTTGTGTTGATAGCCAGAAGCGTTTGAAAGAATGGGGAATCCGTGTAGAAGACAGTAAAAATGGTATCAACGATCCAGTAGATAGCGCCGAGTTCCAAGCTGACCCAAAGCATGGATTCGGAAATACTTCTCGGTTTATGTTTCTTTTCCTTCATTTGTAAGGTTCCTGAGGGCCTCCCACTAGGGCTGTCCGCCACGTGCATCTTTCATCCGGGAAGTCGCTCCCTGGGTCAAAACCTCCACCTTTCCCGTTATTCCCGATACTGGGGTACCTTGAAATCCTTCACATAGAACCCAAGTTCAGGATCAAAAACATCTCTGCTCAACCGACAGCCTATTGTCATCCCGAGGATCCGGAGGACCGTTGCATATCTTTCAATCTTGGTGCGCTTGGCGTTATCCAACTTGAAGAGCACTTTAATCGTATCGCCGGGCTGGAGCGTATGTTTATCGTAGACACGCAAAGAACAACCGTCGAGCGACAGGTCAGTGACCGTCATATTTTCGAAATCGTCCGGGGAATCCTGTTTCATATAGAAACCGTCGAGGTTTGTTTCTTTCCGGAAATCTTTTCTGACTTCGATCTGCAACTCATGTGTATTGCCGCATGAACAGGCTATACTCACCGGTTGGTGAATAGGAAACAGTTTTGCATCCTTCATACTGCTTTCGCGGCAGAAGGGACAAAGCACATAGATCATCCCTTTATTATCCGTAACTACTGTTTTGACAGCAATCACACTCCTCCCTTCCTTATACAAACTCCAGAGGCTTTCATTGGATCTATTTTTGACTGAGGCTTAATGCTTTAAGAAATTTTTTCAACTCCGATTGACCCAGGTCAGTCATCGATTTGAATTTTACACTCTTGCGCCAGTAGGGATCCTCTGTTTGTGATACTCCGGAAACCTGGACATCGGAGACTGTCTCGAATCTAATTTTCCCGGAATCCGGCCCCGCTTCAAAGAGTTTAAGAAACCCAGAGTTTTCGAACTCAGAGGAGCTATTGTAGATAAAGACAGCGCCGCTCTCGCTGATATCTACAATCCGGACTTTTTTCCCCTGCTCGGAAGAGATGGCAGGGGACAGGGTGACAAAGGTGTCATTAAAGACTGTAAACCGCTGATTTCGTCGGCGCGTGAATAACCTATGAAATATTTCAATGATATTAGGCATTCCCCGACCTCCTTACCGTTCTGGAAAAACAATGAATTTTACATATTTCTGTTTTTAATTTTTTTACCGGCTCATGGGCCTTCCTGCCCTGAACCTTCTCATTCGCATGACATAAAGGACATATACTGTTTTCGATCATGTGTATCAGATACTGATGCTTTTGATGAAGTCCTTCAAATCCGCTTTTCCCACGACTCCCATCCACTGGAACTTCACACCCCGACGTCGAGATGCTAACGATGTATCCGTAGATTCGGAGGCCGGTTTATCGGAGACCGTTTCAAATCCCACTTTTTCGAGACTCACATCCTTGGCGAGCAATTTCAGGACGCCCGATTTCTCGAGGTCTTCTTTGGACCCTTGATAGACGAAGGCCGCGCCGCCCTGGCTGATATCTATGACCTGAACCTTCCGTTCTTTATCCGTACCGGGTGACACGATGACAAAGGTACCTTTTTGGACCATGAAACGCTGGTGTTGCCGGGCTTCGCCTGTCTTCAGAATTTCGGCCATGCTCCTGTCTCCTTTCTAAATGAATATTCCTATAAAGAGGGATACAATGGCATCCATGATGATTCCTCCTGCCTCTGTTTTCAAGTCGCTGCATCCTTGGAGTGGCGCTGATCAACGGTTTTGTTGGATCTCTTTGCCTAATCGTGATGCCACCAAATACGGATTCGCGTGATGAATGCCCACCCTGCACCAATGAGTGTCATGAACCAGCCGATGCGGCTATTGTAGTCGTTAAACGCCAAGAAGACAAAACCGACAATCAAAATAACGGCGGAGAGCCATTCCTGCGTCTTGAGCGGCTTACTTTTGCGCTGGACTGTTGCGGGAGGCGTCGCGATTTCCTCTGAAGCGAGGGGAGCGCCGCATTCGGGGCAAGTCTTTGCCTCCGTGGAGACTACTGGATAGCCGCATTTCAGACATTTGAAGAGAGTCATTTCCTTTCCTGTTTAAATAAACAAATCAAATTAAGCATGACCCATCATGGCCGTTTTTGAGATATTTATCTATTTCTGTTTGAATCAAGCATATTCCTCAATGGCGGTCTTTTACTGCCTTCTTTGCGTCACCATTCAAGCCCCTTCCCCTTTAAGAAAACCTGCGCGGGTTTGGAACCCGATTTGGCCGCCACTTTCATATCCTCTATTGCCTGGTTGTAGTCGCTGATCTCCTTGCTGCGGACCGTATAGGTAAGCGCTCGATCATAATATGACTCCGCATATTTCGGATCCACCTCTATGGCTTTGTTAAAATCTTGGATCGCTCGGTTGTAGTCGCCCAGCGTGCGATGTGCCTGTCCCCGGTTATGATAGGCTAGTGCATCTTTCGGATCAATCTCGATGACCCGATCATAGTCCTGAATCGCCTGATTGTATTTGCCGAGTCTGCTGTAGGCAAGTCCGCGGTTAGCATAGGCACGAGCATCCTTCGGATCAATCTCGATGACCCAACCATAGTCCTGAATCGCCTGATCGTATTTTCGTTGCCTGATGTAGGTTACCCCCCGGTTATGATAGGCGCTGGAATTCTTGGGATCTATTGCAATGGCCTTGTTAAAATCCTGTATCGCTCGATCATGATCGCCAAGCCTCCCGTATGCATTCCCCCGGTTGCTATAGGCCTGCGGATCGTTCGGTTGAAGCTCAATCGTCTTGCTGAAATTCTCGATTGCCCGATGATGATCACCGAGTTTGCCGTAGAGCATCCCCCGGTAATAATAAGCCGATGTGTATAGGGGGTTTATTTCAATGGCCTTGTCGAAATTCTGTATCGCCTTCTTGTAGTCGCCAAGGCTGCTGTTTGCGATTCCCATGTTATAATAGGCCGTTGCATCGTTCGGCTTCATTTCTAACGTTTTGACTTCTGCCAGGGCTATTGGTCCGAAAATCAAGAACAGGGAAAGCACCAGGGTTGTCGTGAATAACTTGTTTTTCATGATGTATGTAAATCTCCTCTGAAAAAATGATCTCTTATCAATGAATAACGGATAGCAAGATATGCGGATTAGTATGTTCAGGTATCGTGGCCTCCGTTCGCATTGAACTATTTAATTGGCTTGAATTTAGCAAATTGCTTGCCAATAGCCAAAGGAATAGCATAATTTTTTAATTCACCCTTTAATAACAGTTGATTACTTAATCGGAGAGGGCAGAAGAAAAGTATGAAATGATTCGTTTGCCTCAATATTTGGAGGAGCATCAACATATTGAGGGGGTACGTTAAGGTGATCGCCATTCATTTCCAATTGAAGTGTAGCATTGGCTTGCACAAATCGAAAAACAACATTACAGGAAGATAGTCACACCCTCGTTCATCCGAAAAATCTCCCTCCAAAACTGCACATTTCAATTGGTATTTGAAAAGGTATTACGTGCTATGGGTGTGAAACTATAGGGTGCTGTTTTTACTTGTCAAGAAATATTACCCCCGTACTGCCTCAATTTGTTCTGCAGCGTACGGCGGTTGATACCAAGGATTTCAGATGTTTTCGTTCGGTTGCCGCCTGTTTCGGCAAGCGTTTTCACAATCAAGGCCCGTTCCATCTCGTCAAGGCTGATCCCGGAAGGGATCGTAAAGTCGTCCTTCCCCTGATCCGGTGCCAGCAACCGGATCTGCGGCGGGAAATCGGCCGGGACGATGACCTCTTCCCGCGCCATGATCACCGCCCGCTCGATGCAGTTTTCCAGCTCCCGGATGTTCCCCGGCCAGTCGTAGCGGACAAGCAGATCCTGCGCCTTGCCCGAGATGCCTTTCACGGATTTCCGGTTCTTCTCCCGGTAGATCGCCAGAAAATGGTCCGCCAGCGGGGGGATGTCCTCTTTCCGTTCGCGCAGCGGCGGCAGCGTAATGGGAACCACATTCAAACGGTAATAAAAATCCTCACGGAAATGGCCCGCCGCGACCTCTTTGTCCAGCTCCAGGTTCGTGGCCGCGATCAGCCGGATATCGACTTTGACCGTCCGGACGCCTCCCAGCGGTTCGAACTCCTTCTCCTGGAGGACCCGGAGAAGCTTCGTCTGGATGGCCGGACTCATCTCGCCCACTTCGTCGAGGAAGAGGGTCCCCCGGTGGGCCAGTTGAAATCTCCCTTCGCGGCGGGAAACGGCTCCGGTAAAAGCGCCCTTCTCATGTCCGAAAAGCTCGCTCTCGAGGAGGGTCTCCGGAAGGGCGGCGCAGGAGACCTTGATAAACGGCTGCCCCGCCCTTGGGCTGTTGTGGTGGATCGCGTTGGCCACCACCTCCTTCCCCGTCCCGCTCTCCCCCATCAGCAGCACCGTGGCGTCGGAGGGCGCCACCATCGCCAGCGTGTCCAGCAGACTTTCCATCTTCCGGCCCCGGCCGATGATCCGGGAAAAATCGAAACGGTCGCCCAGGCGTTCCTTCAGAACGAGGTTCTCCGCGCGGAGATGATAGTGCTCCAGCCCCTTTTCGATCAGAATCTTCAACTCCTCGATGTCCAGGGGTTTCGTCAGGTAATCGAAGGCCCCCGCCTTGAGCGCCTCCACCGCCGTTTTTACGGAGGCGTAGGCCGTCATGATCAGGACCGGCACAAGGGGGCTGATTTCCCGGATCTCGGTCAGCGCCTCGATTCCGTCCATGTTTGTCATGCGGATATCCATCAGGATAAGGTCAAATGCCTCTTTTTCGACGGCCCGGACGGCTTCCGTGCCGTCGGAGGCTTCCGCCACCGCGTATCCGTCCGCGCTCAAAACGGCCCGCAGCATGATCCGATGGCTCTCTTCATCGTCCACCACGAGGATTTTGCGTTTTTCATCCATCTCCGTGCCTCGAGTCACTGTCGCCGTCCACCGGCAGGGTCATCCGGAAAGTGGTCCCTCTTCCCGCGCCGCTCTCCACCCGGATCTCACCTCGGTGGCTTTCGATGATCTGGTGGACAATCGCCAAGCCCAGACCGGTGCCCTTCCTCTTTCGGCTGAAAAAAGGCTCAAAAACCTTCTCCAGGTCGTCCTCCGGGATGCCTGCCCCCGTATCGGCAATGGCCGCCAGGACGGCAGGCGGAGGACCGCATCGGCGAAGGGTGAGGCGGATCTCCCCCCCCCCCTCCATCGATTCGATCGCATTCAGCAGGAGATTCAGGAAAACCTGGGATATCTGATCGCGGTCGACGGAGACCGCCGGCAGGCCCGGCTCATATTCCTTGAACACCTCCACCTTGCGGGCGGCCAGATCGGGGGCAAGAAGTTTCAGCGCGTGGTCGGCGATATCCTCCAGAGATCGCGGCTCCCGACGGGGTTCTTTCGGTCCCGCAAAGTCCAGGAGTTCCGTGATCACCCGGTTCAGTCGATCGACCTCCTTGACCATGACCGAGGCATACCCCTCCTCCTCGGTCTGCCCGTGAAAGCGCTTCACAAAATACTGGGCAAATCCCCGAATGGAGCTGAGCGGGTTGCGAATCTCATGCGCCACACCGGCGGCCAGCCGCCCGAGAGACGCCAGCCGTTCGCTTCGCCGCACCTTTCCCTGAAGATCTCGGATCTCGCGCAGATCCTTGATCAGCAGAACAAACCCCATCTCGCGTCCCTTTTCGTCCCGGAGCGGCGCCGCGCTGAGGCTCAAGGGAATCATCCCGTCCGGATCTCTCCGGACATCCACCTCCCGCTCCCGCACCAACCCCTGCCCCTCCGCGGAACCCAGAATCTCCCCGACCCCTTCCCCCAGAACATCGGTGATTTTTCGGCCTTCCAGGAGTTCTCGGCTGGAGCCCAGGATTTGGACAGCCTGCCGATTCAGGGTCACGATCCTTCCGTCGCGATCCATCGAGATGAGACCGTCGGCCATGCTTTCGACCACGTTTTCCGTGTAGCCCTTCATCCGGTCCAGCGTGCGGTCCACCAGGTAGTAATTCTGAACGATAAAAATGAAGTAAAGCGCCCCTGTTCCCAGCACGACCAGGATCGCCCCCATCAGCAGGGTATGATGTCTGTCCTCCCGGCGGGCCGTTTCAAAGGCGGCCAGATGGAGACTCAAGGCGATCATCTTGTCTCCGGCCCACCGGCGTAACGGAGTTTCCTGCAATGTGGATCCCGATTCCACCGTGCGGCGCAACGAGGGGGGAGTCTGGTAGGAAAAGGGACGAAACGGCTGGATCACCTCGAAGACCTGAACCCCTCCCGGCTGTTCCGGATAGCGGGTGATCATTCCCCGGTCTTTCAACAAAAGAGTTAGAGACGGCGCCCCCTTGATCTTTTCCGGGACCGGACCGGCCGGGAGGCTCGCCGCCACGATGTTCCCTGCGTGATCAAAAATCGCGATGGCGGCAACTTCCGGCTCGCGGGAAACCTCTTCCACCAGCTTTTGAAGGCGTTTTGCATCGGGGGGAGACGAAGGAAAGTCTGCACGGACGCTCGCCTCGATGGCCCGGATGATGACCAGCCCCTCCCGGATGAGGGAATCTTCCATCCGCCCCCTCTCCCGGCTCATATTCCGGTAGGTGGAAACGGCGATGACCAGCAGCAGGGTAAGCACCGCGGCCACGATGGTCCAGGCAGGCAGATAAAGCGATTTGTAACTTTTACCCTTCTTCATCGATGACCCATTCAACGTCGGGAAGTCCTGTTTTTAACAGCCATACTCTCTTTCGTTAGCAGAAATATAGGGGAAAGGCCATGGTGCGTCAAGCAGAAACGACACAACATCCCGGCCGAATTCAGAAAAGATTGCATTGCTGTTCATAAACGTGTATATCTGCATCTACACTTGGCATGCATAGTTTATTCTTTATGATTATCAAACCTCCATTGGGAGGAGGATGGGGTATGAGGACTCAAAGACGGGAGGAACAGATCATGAAAAATGTCAACGCCCTGAAGGTCCGGAATCAGTTGGGGGAAATCCTGGACGGACTTGACGAAACGGGCGAGCCCGTTCTGATCAGCAAGGGACGGAAGGTGCGGGCTGTGTTGATCACGCCCGAGCAGTATGAAAGGCGTTTCCTCGACTATCAGACGGAAGAAAAAAAGCAAAAGCTCTTAGAGACGATAGAATCCCTGAGGGACCGGCGCATCGGTGAAAAAGGCAGCGTGGACGTTCTGAGAGCGTTAAGAGGGTACGAAGCATGATCTGGATCGTTGATGCTTCCGTCGTAATGAAGTGGTTCCTGAAAGAAGAGCGCAATGCCCATGCCGATGCCGTTCTGGAGCGCTGGATGGATCAGCCGGAATTCTTTGCCGTGCCGGAACTGTTCTGCTTTGAGCTCTTTTCCGTCCTCTGCCTCGTTCACCCTCGCGGACGTGATGTTTTTGTTGAAGGCGTCCTGCCCCTGATCCAGGGCGGAGCTCTCCGGCAGCCCATGACGGAGCAACTGGCCGGCGATGCGGCGCAGTTCGTAGCGATCGGACTGACCGGCTACGACGCCTGTTACGCCGCGCTCGCCCGGCAGTTGCGGGGATTATGGCTGACTTTCGACGCGCGGGCTCACCGCCTGATTGCAGGCGAGAATGTTTCCCACAACCTGGCCGAGGGGCTGCCCGAAGGCTGGCTGTAGGCGGACCTCCGCCCCCGCTACCCGGAAGTGCCTTGGCGCCGGACAGTGGGGAATCACATCGTTTTTTCTATAGAAAGGAAGCCGATCATGAAACCGGTGACAACCATTGTCGCGATTCTCCTTATGGCCATTTCCATTGCCCATTTACTGAGGCTGATTCTTCAGGTAAACATCGTTGCAAATGGTATGAACATTCCTATCTGGTTGAGCATCGCGGGATGTATTATCCCTGCTGTACTGGCGTTCATGCTGTGGCGGGAGAATAGAAAATAGGTCGTGATGCTTATAGGTTAGATGGGTCTGATCAACGGACTATCGAAACCATGTAGAGACAGTATGGATAGCAAGATTAAGGAAGCAATCTTCAGGCAGGTAGAGCAGGAACCTTTTGCCAAGAAATTCGACCTGAAATTGGTTGATCTGGATGAAGGCT
>Ga0315286_10006015_pt1 | contig 11761 bp, 11 predicted proteins | sample YL17G10_0_MG_FD_205038 | JGI IMG/M metagenome (GOLD analysis project Ga0315286, IMG submission 205038) | Sediment microbial communities from Yellowstone Lake, YNP, Wyoming, USA - YL17G10_0 | ecosystem: Environmental > Aquatic > Freshwater > Lake > Sediment | place: USA: Wyoming | collected... | reverse complement strand
GCGCGCGGGTGATCACGCTCTCGATTCCGCTCCGCTACGTCCACTCGGTCAACGAGTGCGCGCACCGGGGCGACATCCAGGCGGCCGTCGATCTGCTCGCCGCCTACCTGGACCGCTAGCGGAGCCGCTACGAGGTGGTGATGGGCCATAGCGAGGTTCGAACCCGGGTCGCGCCCTCCCCGACGGGCGATCCTCACGTCGGGACGGCGTATCAGGCGCTCTTCAACTACGCCTTCGCCCGCCGCCACGGCGGGAAGTTCATCTTGCGCATCGAGGACACCGACCGCGCCCGCTCGACGCCGGAATCGGAACGGGCGATTCTGGAATCCTTGCGCTGGCTGGGACTCCGCTGGGACGAGGGCCCGGACGTCGGCGGGCCGCACGGCCCGTACCGCCAGAGCGAGCGCCTGCCGATCTACCACGCCGAGGTCGAGCGCCTGCTCGCCGCGGGACATGCCTACCGCTGTTTCTGCACCCGCGAGCGTCTCGACACGATGCGCGCCGCGCAGGGGGCGCGGACCGCCTACGACCGTCGGTGCCGCGACCTGACGGCGGCCGAATCCGAAGTCCGGACGCGGGCGGGCGAGGCGTTCGTGGTGCGCATGAAGGTGCCGCTCGAAGGCACCTGCGTCGTGCACGACCTCTTGCGCGGCGAGATCCGCAAGGACTGGGCCACGGTCGACGATCAGGTCATCCTCAAGTCGGACGGCTTCCCCACGTATCATCTGGGCGTGGTCGTGGACGACCACTGCATGGGGGTCTCGCACATCATCCGCGGCGAGGAGTGGATCAACTCCGTGCCGAAGCACATCCGGCTCTACGAATACCTCGGCTGGGAATTGCCCGTCTTCTGCCACCTGCCGCTGCTGCGAAACAGCGACGCAACCAAGTCGAAGCTCTCGAAGCGGAAGAACCCGACCTCGATCGCCTACTACCGGCGCGCCGGTTTCCTGCCCGAGGCGCTGCTCAACTACCTGGGCATGATGGGCTGGCTGATGCCCAACGGCGAGGAGAAGTTCAGCGTCGAGGAGATGTCCGCCAACCTGGAGTTGGAGACGATCTCGCTGGGCGGCCCGGTCTTCGATCTGGCGAAGCTACGCTGGCTGAACGGCCGCTACATCCGGGAAAACTACACGCCGCGGGAGCTCCGCGCCAAGCTGCAGGAGTGGGCGCTGGGGGAGGCGCAGCTCGATCGGATCGTGCCGCTGGTGCATGCGCGGATGGAGATCCTGGGCGATTGGGGTCATCTCACGGCGGCCTTCTTCGCCGATACGGTGACGCTCGATCCGGTGCGTCTTTCGATCCCGGGCAAGACGCCGGCCGAGGTCGCCGGCTACCTGCAGCTCGCCGTCTGGCGGCTGGAGGCCCAGCGCGATTTCACCGCGCCGGCGTTGGAGGCGTTGCTGCGGGAGATGGGGGAGCGGCTCGACATCAAGCTGCGGAATTTCCTCGGTCCATTCTACGTCGCCCTGAGCGGCTCCCCGGTCTGGACCCCGCTCTACGGTTCGATGGAGGTGCTCGGCCCGGACATGGTTCGGGTCCGGCTGCGCCGCGCGATCGAAGCGCTCGGCGGTCTCTCGGCGTCCCGTCGCGAAAAGCTGGAGCAGCAGTACGTCGCGCTCTACGGGCCGCGGGACTGATCCACGTTGGGGAACGGGAGGGGGATGACGGAGAAGCCACGCGAGCGAGGCCCCGACGTCGCGCCGGCGGCGGGGGCCGGGCCGGGCGATGCGGCACCGAGCGATTTCATCCGGGCCGCGATCCGGGAGGACCTGGCCGCGGGCCGCTTCGACCGCGTGCGGACGCGTTTTCCGCCCGAGCCGAACGGCCACCTGCACATCGGCCACGCCAAGGCGGTCACGATTGACTTCGGCACCGCCGCCGAGTTCGGGGGCCGCTGCAACCTGCGTTTCGACGACACGAACCCGGCCAAGGAAGAGACCGAATACGTCGAGGCGATCCAGCGGGACATCCGCTGGCTGGGCTACGACTGGGGCGACCAGGCGCTCTATGCCTCGAGCTACTTCGAGCCGCTCTACGACTGGGCGGAGGAGTTGATCCGTCGGGGGAAGGCCTACGTCTGCGATCTGAGCGCCGACGAGGTCCGCGAGCATCGCGGCACGCTGACCGAACCCGGTCGCGAGAGCCCCTACCGGAATCGAACGGCAGAGGAGAACCTGGACCTCTTCCGCCGCATGCGGCAGGGGGAGTTCCCCGATGGTTCACGCACGCTCCGCGCCCGGATCGACATGGCCTCCCCCAACGTCAATCTGCGCGACCCGGTCATGTACCGGATCCTGCGCGCGCCCCACCACCGAACCGGGGAGGCGTGGTGTATCTATCCGATGTACGACTGGGCGCACGGTCAGAGCGATTCGATCGAGGGGATCACCCATTCGCTCTGCGACCTGGCCTACGAGGATCATCGGCCGCTCTACGACTGGTTCCTCGACTCGCTTGGCGTTCATCACCCGCGCCAGATCGAGTTCGCGCGTATGAATCTGACCTACACCGTCCTGAGCAAGCGCGTGCTGCGACGCATGGTCGAGCAGGGGGTGGTGACCGCCTGGAACGATCCGCGGATGCCGACGCTCTCCGGCCTGCGCCGGCGGGGCTACACGCCGGAGGCGATCCGGGCCTTCTGCGACCGGATCGGCGTCGCCAAGCGCGACAGCCGGGTGGAGGTCGAGCTGCTGGAGCATGCGCTCCGTGAGGACCTGAACCGCCGGGCGCGGCGGGTCATGGCGGTGCTGCGTCCGCTCCGCGTGGTGATCGAGAACTACCCGGAGGGACGCGTCGAGTGGGTGGAGGCGGAAAACAACGCGGAGGATCCGGGCGCGGGGAATCGCCGTCTGCCCTTCTCCCGCACGCTCTGGATCGAGCGCGACGATTTCCGCGAGGACGCGCCGAAGAAGTTCTTCCGTCTCGCCCCGGGCCGGGAAGTGCGCCTCAAGCACGCGTACTTCATCCGCTGCGAGCGGGTGCTGAAGGACGAACTCGGTGGGGTCGTCGAGCTGCGCTGTACGTACGATCCGGCCACCCGCAGCGGCGAAGCCCCCGACGGACGCAAGGTGCCCGGCACGCTCCACTGGGTCTCTGCGGACCACGCGGTTTCCGCCGAGGTGCGCCTCTACGACCGCCTCTTCACCCGCCCCGATCCGATGGCCGACGACGAGGACGGCAGCGGACTCCGCGCGCATCTCAATCCGAACTCACTCGAGATCCTGCGGGACTGCCCGGTGGAACCGGGGCTGGCCGATGCGGCGCCGGGGAGCATCTTCCAGTTTCTGCGCCTGGGCTACTTCTGCAAGGACCCGGATTCGACACCCGACCGGCCGGTCTTCAACCGCGCCGTGACGCTCCGCGACACCTGGGCCAAGATCGAGGGCCGCGGCTGATTCGCGATCGGCGCACGCCACGCCGACGACGCGGGAGGAACGCATGGAACGCGATCGCGAGCGAGTGCGGCGCCTGCTCGACGCCTTCACCGGCCGCCGGGTCCTGGTCCTGGGCGACGCAATGCTCGACCACTACATCTGGGGCGAGGTGGGGCGGATCTCGCCCGAGGCGCCGGTGCCGGTGGTGAGCGTCCGGAAGGAGAGCTCGCGTCTCGGCGGCGCGGCCAACGTCGCCCATAACATCCGCGTTCTGGGTGGCGAGCCGATCCTGGTCTCGGTCGTGGGCGCCGACGATGCGGGCCGGCGGCTGCGCCGCGGGCTGGAGCGCTGCGAAATCGCCACCGAGCGTCTGGTGCTCGATCCGGACCGGCCGACGGTCGAGAAGACCCGGGTGATCGCGCGCAGCCAGCAGATCGTGCGCATCGACCGTGAGGAGATCCGCGACGTCGAGGGTGCCGTGCGGGACGCGCTCTCGGCGCAGCTCGAGGCAGCGCTGCCGCAAGTGGAGGCGATCGTCGTGTCCGACTACGGCAAAGGGGTCATCTCCGGCCCGTTGCTCGAGCGCTGGCTGCCGCGCTTCCGGGCGGCCGGCACGCCGGTCTGCGTCGACCCGAAGGAGACGCACTTCCACAGCTATCGTCGCGTGACGGTTCTCACTCCGAATCTGGCCGAAGCGTCCTTCGCCGCCGGGCGGCGGGTTCGTGACGCGGCGGGCCTCGAGGCGGTCGGCCGGGCACTGCTTCAACAGCTCGAAGCGGAATATCTCCTGATCACCCGCGGCGAGGAGGGCATGTCCCTCTTCCCTCGCGAAGGCGCGCGTCTCGACATCCCCGCGGTCGGCCACGAGGTCTACGACGTGACCGGCGCGGGCGACACGGTCGTCGGTGCCCTCGCGCTCGCCCTGGCTGCGGGGGGGTCGATGGAGGAGGCGACGCGGGTCGCGAACCATGCCGCGGGGCACGTGATCCGCGAGCTGGGGACCGCCACCGTGACGCGCGAGGAAATCCTCGAGAGCTGGCGCAACGGCGGTCCGGCGGCGCGCGGATAAGCGAGGCGGACTCCGGTGAACGCGGAGGAACGGATCCTTCCCCTGGACGCGCTGCTCGTCCGCCTGAAAGCGGAGCGCGCGGCGGGGCGCAAGGTCGTCTTCACCAACGGCTGTTTCGACCTGCTGCACGCCGGACACGCCTTCCTCCTCGAGCGGGCGGCGGCGTTGGGGGAGATCCTGGTTGTCGGGCTGAACACGGATGCCTCCGTGAGGCGCCTGAAGGGTCCGGAACGCCCGGTCGTGCCGCAGGGCGAGCGGGCAGCACTCCTGGCGTCGCTGCGGGCGGTCGACTATGTCGTCCTCTTCGAAGAAGAAACCCCGCTGGAACTCATCACGGCGCTGCAGCCCGACATCCTGGTCAAGGGAGAGGACTACCCGATGGACCGGATTGTCGGCCGGGGGATCGTCGAAAGCCGGGGAGGCCAGGTGGTCCGACTGCCCCTCCTTCCGGGTCGGTCCTCGAGCGGTCTGCTCGCGCGGCTCCGCAACGGCCGGTGAGGCCCGCCCGGTGGCCGCCGGCGCGGGTGGGGCCGCTTTGACAGCCGTCCCGCCGTCTGCTATCCTCGTCGGCTTGCGATCCGGGGGCCAGGTTCGATTGCCGGTCCCCCAGGAAAGGTACGCCGATTCGGGTCGCCGGGTCGAGGCTGCGGGGAGAGGGTCGGCATGTCCACGAAACGAAAGCGAATCGTCATCCTGGGTGCGGGAGGGCGGGACTTCCACAATTTCAACGTCGCCTATCGGGGCGACCCGAGGGTCGAGGTCATCGCCTTCACCGCCACGCAGATTCCGGGCATCGACGCACGCACCTACCCGTCCGTGATCGCCGGACCGCTCTACCCCCAGGGCATCCCGATCGTTCCGGAGGAGACGCTGCCCGAGATCGTCCGGCGCCAGGGGGTCGACGAAGTCGTACTGGCCTACTCGGATCTGTCGAGCGACGCGGTCATGGCCAAGGCCGCCTGGGTGCACTCGCTGGGGCCGGATTTCAGCCTGCTGGGCCCCGCCGCGACGGAGATCGCCAGCGAGAAGCCGGTGATCGCGGTCCTGGCGGTCCGCACCGGATGCGGCAAGAGCCAGACCTCGCGGCGCGTGACGGCGATCCTGCGCGAGCAGGGGAAGCGGGCGGTCGCCGTGCGTCATCCGATGCCGTACGGCGATCTGGCGCGGCAGGGCGTGCAGCGCTTCGCGACGATCGAGGATCTGGCCCGGCACGAGTGCACCATCGAAGAGATGGAGGAGTACGAACCGCACATCGTGAACGGCACGATCTGCTATGCCGGGGTCGACTATGAGGCGATCCTGCGCGAGGCCGAGAAGGAGGCCGACGTCGTCGTCTGGGACGGTGGCAACAACGACCTCTCCTTCTACCGTCCGGACCTGACGATCACCGTGCTCGATCCCCACCGGGCGGGTGACGAACTGCGCTACTACCCGGGCCGGACCTGCTTCCTCACCGCGGACGTACTGGTGATCAACAAGATCGACTCGGCGAACCCGCGCGCGGTCGACCGCGTGCGCCGCTCGATCCGGGAGCACAATCCGCGGGCGACGGTGATCGACGCCGCTTCCCCGGTGCGGGTGGACGATCCGGAGGCGATCCGCGGCAAGCGGGTCCTGGTGGTCGAGGACGGACCAACGCTGACGCACGGCAACATGCGCTACGGGGCGGGCGTGGTCGCCGCGCGCAAGTGGGGGGCGGCGGAGATGATCGATCCGCGTCCCTATCTGGTGGGCGCGTTGAAGGAGACCTTCGCCAGCTACACCGGCATCGGTGCGCTGCTGCCGGCAGTCGGCTATGGGGCGCAGCAACGCCGCGATCTGGCGGCGACCATTGCGCGCGTGCCGTGTGATACGGTAATCGTCGCCACCCCGATCGATCTCCGCCGCGTGATCGACATCGCGCAGCCGGCGGTGCGCGTGCACTACGACCTGCAGGAGATCGGCCGCCCGACGCTGGCCGACGCGCTGGCGGAGTTCCTCAGCCGGCGTTCCGGCGTGGGGACGATGGCGAGGTAGCCGCGTGCTCGAGCAGACCCTGCTGATGGTCAAGCCCGACGCGGTGGAGCGCGGGCTCATCGGGAAGATCCTCGGTCGCCTGGAGGACGCGGGGTTCCGCGTCGCGCGTCTCAAGCTGGTCGCCCTGGATCCGGCCGAGGCACGGCGGTTCTACCGGGTGCACGAGGGCCGGCCGTTCTTGGACGGGCTGGTCGAGTACATGTCGTCCGGACCGGTGGCCGCCGTGGTGCTGGAGGGGGAGGGGGCGATCGCGCGCCTGCGCGAGATCGCCGGTGCGACCGACCCGTCCCGGGCGGCCCCCGGCACGATCCGGCGCGATTTGGGTCTCGACGTGCGGCGCAACGCGGTGCATGCATCGGATGGGCCGCAGACCGCGGCGGGGGAGATCGCCTTCTTCGGGCTGACGCTGCGGCGCGACGAGGGAGCGTGAGAGAATGGAGACCCCGCTTCGCTTCCGACTGCGGGCGATCGAGGAAGGCGCCCGGCGGCACGCGGTCGAGTTGCCGGCGGCGGACCTCGATCTGCCGGTCGCGGGTGATGTCGAGTATCTCGGTCCGGTCCGGATCGACCTGGAGATCGTCCGCAGCGGGGACCAGTTCCAGGTGCGCGGCGAGGTGCGACTCGGCGTGCGCCAGGGGTGCGTACGGTGCCTGAAGCCGGTCGAGACCGAGGTGTGCGGCGACGTGTCGGTCGTGGGCCGGAAGCCCGGGGCGGGCGAGTCGACCGACGACGTCGCGGATGGCATGGTTTATCACGATGGGGAGTCTTTTGATCTGGTGGGAGAGGTCCGGGAGGTGATTCTGCTCGAGGTCCCGGCCGCTCCGATTTGCCGGCCCGACTGCGCGGGACTCTGTCCGCGTTGCGGCGCGGACCGGAACGCAGGACCCTGTGCCTGCACCGAGACACAGGCGGTCGATTCACGGCTGGTGGCGCTGGAGGCGCTGCGCCGGCCCCCGAACGAGCGCTGACGCGCGACGTGAGGCAGAAAAGGAGATCTCATGGCTCTTCCGAAGCGGCGTCATTCATCGGAGCGACGGGACAAGCGGCGGGCGAACTGGAAGCGTTCTCCCGCGCCGACCACTGTGCTCTGCGCGCACTGCGGCCAAGCGAAGCGGCCGCACCGGATCTGTCCCCATTGCGGGCACTACCGGGGCGAGGAAGTCCTCATTGTGAAGGAGGGCTGAGCCGGGGTGACCGGCCGCCGACGTATCCGGATCGCGGTCGACGCGATGGGCGGCGACCTCGGGCCCGGCGTGATCCTGCGCGGGGCGATTGAGGCGCTGCGCGGCGCGTCCGAACCGTTCGACGTCCTGCTGGTCGGGGACGAGCCGGTCCTGTGGCGCGAGCTGGAGCAGCTCGATGTTGCGGATCTGCCGATCTTCGTCGTGCATGCCCCGGAGCAGGTCGAGATGGCGGAGAAGGCCCAGCGTGCCTGGCGGGGCAAGCGCTCCTCTTCGATCGCCGTTTGCGCCGCACTGGTCGGCGGCGGCCGGGCGGAGGCGTTGGTGAGCGCGGGGAACACCGGGGCCGTCGTGACGACCTCGCTGCTCAACCTCGGCCGCATGCCGGGCATACTGCGCCCCGCGATCGCCACCACAATTCCGACCTTCGCCGGGCAGTGCGTGATCCTGGACGTCGGTGCCAACGCCGACTGCAAGCCGATCCACCTCTTCCAGTTCGCTCACATGGGGCGCATCTATGCCAATCTGGTCCTGGGCATCCCCGAGCCGCGGGTCGGGTTGCTCAACATCGGCGAGGAGCCGACCAAGGGGAGTGCGCTGACGCAGGCGGCCTATCAGCTCATGGACGGCTCCCGGGCCGCCCTGAACTTCGTCGGCAACGTCGAGGGACGGGACATCTTCGCCGGCGCGGCGGAGGTTGTGGTTTGCGATGGCTTCACGGGCAACGTGATCCTGAAGCTGGCCGGCAGCCTGCCGGGGGTCGGTTCACGCATCCTTGGCGAGGAGGTTCGCCGGAGCATGACGGCGTGGCTCGGCGCGCTGTTCATGAAGCCGGCGCTCTTGAGGCTCAAGCGGCGTTTCAACTACGAGGAGTACGGCGGCGCCCTGCTGCTGGGCACCCGCGGGGTCTCGGTCATCTGTCACGGCCGTTCGTCGCCGCGCGCGATCGGGAACGCCATCCGCATGGCGGAGAGGACGATACGCGGGGGCCTCGAGTCCGCGATCTCACGCGTGCTTGCATCCCGCGACTCGGGTGCCCCGTTGGCGATCGTGGGTGAGGCGTAAAAAACCTTGCATCCGAGTCGGGGTCGGGCTACTAGTCATCCGCTGTTGATAGACACCCCGAGACCGGTCAGGGAATCGGGGTGTTGTGCCATATATGGCGCAGTCCCAATCCTCCGGGAGAGGGTTCGACGTAAGTCATGAAAGCATTGCTGTTTCCGGGACAGGGTTCCCAGTTTGTTGGGATGGCGCGGGATCTCCACGAGCGATTCCCGGAGGCGCGCCACGTCCTGGATGAGGCCGACCGGGTTCTCGGGTTCCCCTTGACTCGCCTCATGTTCGAAGGCCCGGAAGACGTCTTGCGTGAGACCCATAACGCGCAGCCGGCGATTCTGGCCCACTCGATGGCGATCTGGGCGGTCGTCCGCCCGGTACTCCGTGGCGCCCGCTGGATGGCTGCCGGGCACAGCCTGGGTGAGTATTCGGCGTACGCCGCGGCGGAGACCTTCACCGTCACGGATGCCGTGCGTGTCGTGCGCCGGCGTGGCGAGCTGATGCACGCGGCGGGGGTCGCCAGGCCGGGCACGATGGCCGCGGTACTCGGATGCGATCTCGAGGTGGTGGAAGAGGTCTGCGGCAGCACGGCCGGGCTGGTCGTGCCCGCCAACATCAATTCGCCGGCTCAGGTCGTGATTTCGGGGGAACGCGAGGCGGTCGCGGCGGCGTCGGAGGCGCTCCGCGCGCGCGACGCGCGCAAAGTCGTCGGGTTGAGCGTGAGTGGCGCCTTCCACTCGCCCCTCATGTCCTCTGCGGCCGAGGGATTGCGGGAGGTGCTGGCCGGGGTCGGGATGGCGGACGCCGCCTCTCCGGTTTACGCCAATGCCACGGCGCAGCCGGTGCTCGAGGCCGGAGTGATCCGAGCTTCGCTCGCCCAGCAGCTTCTCCGCCCGGTCCTTTGGGATGCTACGATGCGGCGCATGATCGGACTGGGCGCCACGGAGTTCTATGAGATCGGTCCCGGACAGATCCTGAAGGGGCTGCTGCGTTCGATCGATCGGAATCTCCCCTGCCGCACGCTGGGTACGGCGGAGGAAGTGCAGACGTTCTTGGAAGAGCAATGGGCAGGAGGGGAAGGGGACTCCCCGACCGTGCGTGGTGCGGACCCGGAGTCCACCGCGCTGCCAGGAGGACAGGAGCATGGAGAACTACGAGGCTAAGGTCCGCGAGATCATTGTCGAGCAACTCGGCGTAACCCCGGAGCAGGTGATCCCCGAGGCTTCTTTCATCGACGATCTGGGCGCCGACTCGCTCGACACCGTCGAGCTAGTCATGGCCTTCGAGGACGCTTTCAACCTCGAGATTCCCGATGAGGACGCGGAGAAGCTGCAGCGGGTGGGGGACGCGATCGAGTACCTGAAGAAGAAGCTGGCCGAGGCCCCGAGCAGCAAGTAGGGCCGCGACCGGCTCTGGCGCGCCGGCGCGGAGGGCCGAAAGGACCAGGGATGAAAAACCGCGTGGCAGTGACGGGCTGTGGGGTCGTGTCGCCCGTCGGCAATGATACCGCCACCTTCTGGCGCAGCCTGACCGAAGGACGGGGAGGAATCGGCAGGATCACGCGGTTCGATCCGGAGGCGTTCGACAGTCGGATTGCCGGGGAAATCAAGGATCTGGACCCCACGCGCTTCATCGACCGCAAGGTGTTGCGCCATACCGACCGCTTCGTGCAGTACGCCTGGATCGCCTCACTCGAGGCGCACCGCCACGCCGGGCTCGGCGAGAACGGCGTCGCGCCCGAGCGCTTCGCGGTGATCATCGGTTCGGGCATCGGGGGCATCGAAACGCTCGAGCAACAGCACAAGGTGCTTCTCGAGCGCGGGCCGGCGCGGATCAGCCCGTTTTTCGTGCCGATGATGATCTCCGACATGGCCAGCGGGCAGCTCTCGATCGTCTTCGGCGCCAAGGGACCGAATTTCGCCACCGTCTCGGCCTGCGCCTCCGGCGCCCACGCGATCGGCGAAGCGTACCGGATGGTCGCGGACGGTCTGGTCGATCTGGCCCTGGCGGGGGGGAGCGAGTCGCCGCTGACCCCGCTGGCCTTGGGCGGATTCTGCTCGATGAAGGCGCTCTCGACGCGCAACGATGATCCGGAGCACGCCAGCCGCCCGTTCGACAAGGATCGTGACGGCTTCGTGATGGCCGAGGGCGCGGGGACTGTCGTGCTGGAGTCGTGGGAGCACGCGCGGGGGCGCGGCGCGGAGATCCTGGGCGAGTTGATCGGCTACGGTTCGACCGCCGATGCCTACCACGTCACCGCCCCGGAGCCGACCGGTGAGGGCGCGGCGCGCGCGATGCGGCGGGCGCTGGAGGATGCCGGGATCGCGGCGAGCGAGGTCGACTACGTCAATGCGCACGGCACCTCGACTCCGCTCAACGACAAGGGCGAGACCCAGGCGATCCACACGGTCTTCGGCGCGCACGCCGGGCAGCTGGCGGTGAGCTCGACCAAGTCGATGACCGGGCATCTGCTGGGCGCCGCCGGAGCGGTCGAGATGATCGCCTGCCTGCTGGCGATCCGGGATGGCGTGATTCCCCCCACGATCAACTACCAGGTCCCCGATCCCGAATGCGATCTGGACTACGTCCCGAATCAGGCTCGGAAACAGGCCTTGCGAGTCGCCCTGTCGAACTCGCTCGGCTTCGGCGGCCACAACGTCTCCCTGCTGGTTCGCGCGCCGCGCTAGACGGCGCGCCGCTGGTCGGCCCGCACCGGGAGCCCAGACCGCGCCCGGACGCCAGGTTGTCCGGGTCGCCCGGGAATACGACGATGGCTTCCTGGCGTGAACGAATCCGGCGCTGGCTGCGTCGGCCGGCGCGTCGCCTTGCGAGCGACCTGGACGCCGGCGCGCGCGTGCGGGCTTTCCAAGAGCGTACCGGAATCGCCTTCCGCGACACGGATCTCCTGCGCCTCGCGCTCACTCATCGTTCCTATCTGGGGGGCGAGGAGGCGCACGGCGCCCAGTCGAACGAACGCCTCGAGTTCCTCGGCGACGCGGTCCTCGAACTGAGCGTCATCGAACACCTCTACCGGACGTTTCCCGAAGCCCAGGAGGGGGAGA
>Ga0315286_10006013_pt1 | contig 11763 bp, 14 predicted proteins | sample YL17G10_0_MG_FD_205038 | JGI IMG/M metagenome (GOLD analysis project Ga0315286, IMG submission 205038) | Sediment microbial communities from Yellowstone Lake, YNP, Wyoming, USA - YL17G10_0 | ecosystem: Environmental > Aquatic > Freshwater > Lake > Sediment | place: USA: Wyoming | collected... | reverse complement strand
CTGCTGCCACGCGAGCCAAGTGTGAATGATGGCCTTGGGTTCGGCGAGTTGGCTGAACCGCCGCTCGCCTTCGGGGATGGCAGCGACGCTGGATTTGACGTGTCCGAAAAGCTTGCTGCCTGACGGCACCAGGAAGTGCAGGAAGTCTTCCAGGATGCCCTTGGTCTGGTTGTCTGGCATAATCCAGACCCCGACGCGAGGCAGGAGACCGTCGGCCGGCGGAGCGAGGATGGTGCCTGCCGGAGCCGGAGAGGCGGGAACATTCTGATACCCCGCCTTGGTCAACCGGTCGTGGAGGGACTGCCAGCGGGCCGCAAGGTCGGTGTCGGCATCAATGACAACGCCCAGGGCCTCAACGTCGCTTTCCTTGAGCCGAACCGGAAAATTCTCCAGCAGCCGCAGAACGTCTCCCTGGGGTTTGACTTCGTCGAGCTGGCCGACGCCGCGTTCACCGCAGATGTGTTTCAGGACATGCTCGTCGTCGCTGCCCTCCACCAGCAGAATCTTTTTCCCGGCCATATCAACGCACCTCAATCTTGTCGCGTGTGGCCACTGCCAATTCCTGTTCGCGGAACAGCGTCGGAATGACGGACTCGCCCTTTCTCGACAAACGAATGAGCAAGCCCTCTTCGGGATCCTCGGCCGAGGCTTTCTGGAAAGCTTCGACGGCGTCCCAACTGTGGGACGTGGCAAAAACCTGCACGTTGAGCAATTTGGAGAGGCGCAAGATTCCCCGCCAAACGTCTAATTGGATGGTGTGGTGCATTCCGTTCTCGAACTCGTCGATGAGCAGCAGTCCGTCTTTGGCGTTCACGAGGGAGAGAACAATGCCGAACAGCCGATTGAGCCCATCGCCGAAGGAACGTAGCGGCACCGGGCGTTTGAAGCCACTGGACCGGACGATGGCGGTTCGCATTTGCCGCTGCCCTTCGCCGCCCACCATTGAAACCGCCATGATTTCGGGCGCGATGATTTTCAGCGCCTCGACGACGTCTTCTTCCCGGTCAGAGAGCGCAATCTTGTCCCAGAGCGATCCCAGGTTGGCCGTGCGCTCGCCTCCGTATGGACTGACGAACACGCAAGGCAGGCGTGGTTCTTCGGGCAGGTCGCCCCGGAAGATGCGGCCACGGGCGAAGCGTTTGAGGTAGTCCAGTGGCAGGACCTTGCGAACCGAGCCGGACTCCATGACCAGGGCGGGCATCAGTTCGGCTTCCGGAAAGAGCTGAGCTTGCTGCGGGACGAGACGCCTAGAGCCGTCCGGCTCCCGCTGCTCGGAAAACAAACCCACGGAGATGGTCAAGCGCATAGACCGCTTGCCGCCGTTGGCCGCAAGGACAATCGGCTCCTTGATTTCTGAAATCTGGGGGAAACCGGTGAAGAGGTTTCCGAGTTGCGACAGGCTGTCCACATCGACAGGTCTTCCTGTCTCCTCGGCTTCGCCGATGTCTTCCTCGCGATAGCGGAGGATGCTGGAAAGGACCGGCGGCGAAGCGTCGGAGGCCAGGATACGCAAGGCTTCGAGGATGGACGACTTGCCGGTGTTGTTCCGGCCGGTGATCAAGTTGACCCTCCCCAAGCCTTCCAGCTTGAGCTGTCGGAGCGACCGGAATCGCTCGATGGTCAGAGTAGAGATTCGCACTTTCATTGGATCAATTTCGTTGGAGTTGAAGATACCGCTTCCGCGGCCAGCGCTTGAAGCTCATTCTGGAGAGACTGGATGGGTTGGCATTTATCGGCTTCCATTGGCGTGAATTCGCGGTTACGGGGAGAAGAGAGCCTGGGCCTTGCGTTGCAGTCGGGCGAAGGAGGGCACGGCAGCCGCCTGAGCAAAGGAGAAATGTTCGGTGAACAGCGGTTGGTGGTTGGGGGCGTCGTATCCGTTCGGCATCCGCGTGGCCAGCCATTCTTTGGCTCCCCGGATGGCCTCCGGGTCGGCTGGGGCATCGAGGTCGGCGGGCAGCCCACCCACCGAGCGGAGAGATGGGGCAGAGGCGAGAAACCACGTTTCATATTCCCGATGCGCCAGAACCACCGTGAACGGAACCTGCGAATGGACCTTGCGGGCGCGGGCAAGCAACTGCGGACCCAGCTTGCCGGCGCAGTTATCCTCGCAATCGAGCAGGATCAACACGTTGCCGCGAGAGTGGCCTTGGGCCTTGCGGGAAGCCAGCTCGACGTAGCGGCGGAAGTAGTCTTCGTCGTTCAGGAAACTGCCGGATTTGATGCGGATAGCCGGATTCACCACGAGAAAGCCGTGCTGACGGCCTTGCGGGAAGAGGCGCCGCAACAGCTTGGGAACGGCCTCGACTTCGCCTTTTCCCTCGACGATGGGAGCGATGAAACAACCACTCATGGCTTGACGAGTTCAAACAGCTTGAGCTGCCGCTCCGATTCCATCTCGGCCAGAGCGGCGGGATCGGGAGCAAGCTGGTTGTGGCGCAGCAGTTCTCCCGGAGTGAAGAGTCGGTCGCGCAAGACCGACCGCCCCGCTTCATCAAGCGGGGCGATGCGAGTCACGCCCTCCTGATTGTCCACGGCGAGCAGCGACTCGGTGGGGATGTCTGGATCGTCCAGCAGGTCCGGGCTGTGGCTGGTGACGAGAATCTGCGTCCGGCGGGAGGCTTCGCGCAAGGCGGAGAGGAGAATGCCGGTGGCGGCCGGGTGCAGCGCCATTTCCGGTTCCTCCAGGCCGATGAGCAGCGGTCCTCCGGCTTCCATGGCTGCGTTCTGGAACAAGGCCAGAAGAATGCCAAAAGCGCGCAGAGTGCCGTCGGACATGCTGGAAGCCAGAAAACGCCAGGAGTGCTTTTGCCCTTTGACGGCCTGGCGAAATTCGACGGTTTCTTGCGAACCGAGGGCCTTGGCTTGGGCGTCGGCAATGCCTTGCACGATGCGCGCCAGGTAGCCGTTGATCTGTTGTCGGGCGGGTTCTGGGAGCTTTCGAAAGATGCTGGAGGCATTACCGCCATCCCGGCGGAGCACTTGGCCAGCGTCCGGCTTCTGCAAGTTGGCAATCTCCTTGGGATTGAGGTTGTAAACCTCGATGGTGGAAAGCGCGTCATACACGGGGCGGAACTGAGGCAAACCGGAAGCCGCCACCAGATAGAGTCGGTCCGCAAAAGCGGCCGGGGCCACGCTCACGGACGTCCGGACCACACGCCCTTTTTCGACGAGGTAGAATTGCTCGTCCATCCGGTCGGCGTTGACGAGTTTGCATTCCTCAGTCTGAACCTCAAATCCCCCCGATTCCTTCGCCCCGATTTGGAAGCTGTAGTTGCCCATCTCGCCCGTTGGGAGACGGAAATCCAGGCGAATGGCAAAATGGTTGGGGTGACCGCCGGAGCGCCGCCTGACTTCGCTGATGCCGCTGCGTTCGCGCAAAGCGTGGTCCAGGGAACTGTGGAGCGCGTCGCTCACGAAGCGCAGGGCATCCAAGAAGTTACTCTTGCCGGAACCGTTTTGCCCGACAAGAAAAACGAGCGACCGCAACGGGACCGAGCAAGTCGCGATGCTCTTGTAGTTCTTGAGCACCACCCGCGTTATCAACACTGATCCATTCATGGGGGCGTTATATCAGTTCGGGCCGTGCGATTCCACGTGAACCGCGTACCCCGAAAAAGTCGCATACTCGTATGATGGTGGGATTATTCATTTCGGCGCCTCTCCCCGCCTCAGCAGCTCCGCGAAGTTGTAGTTCACGCTTGTCACCCCAAAATCCGGCTCGCGCTGGAAGGGTTGCCGGCTCATGGAATGCTCACCCCGCATTTAGTGGCGATGGCCTTGGCCAACTTCTCGAAATCACCATAGCACTCCTGCACAGCGTAGATGTGACCGCCGAGCGCGCCGTCGGCTGCCTTGAGATGGAACATGGGTTTCAAGGCTTCCTGCGCCATCGGCATGAGGCTGCGGTAGTGTTTCAGCAACGCAAGGCAACAGGCATCGGATTCGGCGGTAGGAACTCTCCCGCCATCCTCGTCGAGCACTTCCGTGCGGTAGACATTCGGAATGCGCTTCATCCATTTCTGATACGCCTTGACGGGCCGATCTGCCCGCACGGCGTGCTGCATCACGATGTAGCCAGCGGGGCGGATGTCGGCGGAAGGCAACTCGAGCGTCGGGTCAGGTGGGCGGCGGGCAAGCCGATCCTGCCATTCCTTGCGCCATTCTCGCAATGTCGGTCCGAGGTTTCGCAGTCCCTGAAGCGAAAACAGGTCCGGTGCAAGAGGAAAGACCACGTAATTCGCCGCAATGATGGCGGCACGGTTGATCGCGCCGAGGTTCGGGCCAACGTCAATTAGTACCAACTCCGCATTGCTTTCCTCTGCCGCTTTCAGGATGACGCGATGGAAAGCCGATTCCGTGCGGAAGGCCGCTTCGTCTCGGCTCATGCACTCGGGCCACGCAGATGAGAGTTTCGCCTCGAAACGCGACAACCCCAGATCGCCAACGAGCAAGCCCAATTTCGATGCAATCTCTTCGATATGCGGTCTCTTGATGTCCCCCAGTCCGCGAAGGATCGGCGCAACCCCACCCAGAATGCTGTCGGGATGGTCCCCATCAGGCCACAGGGTTTCCAGCCGTTCTTCTCCCAGGAACATCGCCGTCAGATTGGCTTGGGGATCGAGGTCAGCAGCCACAACGGAGACGCCAAGGTCCGCGTACATCCACGCAAGATGGTAGACCAGCGTGGTCTTACCGACTCCGCCCTTGTTGTTGAAAAAGGCGATTGTTTTCATGGTTTCCTCCAGATCGTCGCCAGGAACTGGGTTGGCTCGCCGGTGACGAACTCGGCCGGCGGATTGCCGTTCTTTTTCAACGCATCCTGAGATCGAACAATGCCCCGACCGTAGGCGTTGACGTAACCGAGCGTGGACATGGCCTCGGCAATGACCGGATTTCTGTAGTCTGTCTGGCGCGGAAAGTTCTCCGCTGATGCCATACCATAGAGGCCACCCGGATTCTGAATCTCGACCCGGTCGTCGTACCAATAAAACCGGACAGGGGCGTTTGATTCATACGACCGGTGCATGACCGAGTTCCACAACAGCTCGCGGATGGCCACCGGCGGATAATCCGCCTCGGCGCGCTCTCGGAGCGGGGATTCCGCCACCGGATACGTTTGGATCGGCAGCGAAAGAAATCCCTGCATCTCGCGCAAAACCGTCAGCAGATCGCCCGTGAAACGCTTGTCGTCGTTCGGCTCGTCGGACATGGTAGTTCCCGCCCAGCGGACAAACTGCACGTAAGCCCCAGGAATCCAGCGTAAAGGATCCTTTGCGAACAGCAGGACACCGGCATGCGTGGGGCAGTCGGCCCCAAGATCGTAGAACCGTAGCGAAGCCAGTTGCTCTTTCACGTCGCGTTGGTTTTCCTCGATGACCTCCCGGGCAATGGCTGCCGTCCGGTAGGTGACGAGGAATAGATCCAACACCAGGTCATCCAAGGTGCATCCTCGGCACGGCTGCGCATCGAATGTGCGCATATGGGCTGTGCGCTTTTCGCTCAGAAGGCGTTCTTCCTGCTCGCTGGCGATCCCCCTCCTGGGGCCCACGCGAATGTGAACACGTCCCTTGTACCGCACCGGCGGCATATCTGCGGGTTGGACCTCGACAACGGCGACCTCTCCCCCGGGTAGAATGTGCTTTTGGACCTTCATGGCCGGGAGGGGAAGGATATGTCCGTTGGATCGGTGAGACGCCAGATTCTGCAACAGTTGATCGGTCACCACCAACCCGGATGGATGACCTTCCGGGGTCACCCCCACCAGCAGGTATCCCGGTTGTCGGGAATTGGGCACGTCGTTCGCAAAAGCGCATATTGCCTCGCAAAACTTGTCTGTATCCGTTGTCGAAATTGTCCGTTCCACGCGATCCGATTCGATATCGGACATCAGCGCATGAAGTTGTTCTGTCGTCAGCATGTCAGTTCTCCTTTCGGAATTGCGATGGGATTGCTCATTTCGGCACCTCCGCCCGCGCCAGGAATTCCGCGAAGTTGTAGTTCACGCTCGTTACCCCAAAATCCGGCTCCCGCTGGAAGGGCCGCCGCACGTAGTGGACTTGGTGCGTCTCACCCTCGAACTCGACAATCCCGAGAATGAAATCATCCGGCTTGTTCAGCGAATATAGAATCTCGTTCTTCGTCACGGTGATCGTCGCCGCGCCGCTTACTCATCTCACACGCTTCCCATTACCAACAGCTACACTTCAGATTGCTTACCCGTCTCGTTCACCGATTCGGATGCCCTGCCGTCTCGGATCCATCCGTCAACCTCGGTGGCCTGGACCATCCAAAGACGGCCCACCTTGTGGGCAGGCATCTGCTTCCGCTCGGTCCAATTGTGGAGGGTGTCCGGGTTGACGCCCAGATGGGCGGCAAACTCCTCCACCGCTAGCCATCGCTCGTTCGTGTTCATGCGCCACGCGAGTGCGGTCCGGAGGCTCTAGCCTGCAAGTTCATCAATAAGCCGGAAACCTAGCAAAGACCGTCCAGCAAGCCCAATCGAAAACGACCAAGACCGGCCGGGATCGGCAGACGCAGGTTTAGAGCCTTTCGACCCGTTCAAGCACCGACGTGCCCTCCCCACCCAGTCTCCATCGCGACGTGCGGTCACTCGGCTAGGAAACCCCACGCTGGCCCGGTTCAAAGGCGTGACCGTTGTGAGGGCGGGGTGTGGCAGCCTGGTTCGGTCGGGCGGGGTGTCCCTGATCGACGCGCCGCAACCGCCCAATCCGCCAGGTCCGGTCGCGGTTTCCGACCCGGGGTCTCTCAGGCGGAATCGGTCGTCGCCGTCAGGACGTCGTCAGAACTTCGCGCTTGACGCACTTAGCCACTTGGCTAAGTTCCTATCCACAATGCCAACCAAAGCAACGGTCGCGCAGTTCAAAGCCCAGGCGCAGGTCTTCAAGGCCCTCGCCCATCCCGGCCGGCTCCTCATGGTGGAGGAATTGTCCCGCGGCGAGCGGTGCGTGTGCGAGCTGGCCGCGTTGGTCGGTTCCGAGATGCCCACGGTCTCAAGGCACCTGTCCCAGCTTAAGAACGCTGGCATCGTGGATGACGAAAAGCGGGGCGCTCAGGTGTTTTACCGTCTGGTCACGCCTTGCGTGATGAATTTCTTCCAGTGTGTGGCCTCGGTGCGAGAGAAGTCGCGCGAGTAGAAATGCGGGCAACATCGGTTTTTTTTGCCCTCGTATTTACCGAGTTTGCTAAATGTCGAATCCGCACAGAATTGTCAATTCATGAACGGCGCGTGTGAAGTGAATGCCGAAAACGTAAACTGGGGCCGGGAACTGAAGATTCTCGGCGCGTTTGCGGCTGTCTTTGTGTTGCTCTTCTTCCTCCCGGTGGGCGTGCCGCGTTTCGACAACGCGCTCAAGGAAGGGCTGGAACTGACCAAGTGGTATGCCCAGGAGCATGTGTTGCTGTGCCTCGTGCCGGCGCTGTTCATCGCGGGCGGCATCAGCGCGTTCGTGAACCAGGCCTCGGTGATGCGCTACCTGGGACCGAAGGCCAACCAGGCGGTTGCCTACGGCGTGGCGTCCGTCTCTGGCACCATCCTGGCGGTGTGCTCCTGCACGGTGCTGCCGCTCTTTGGCGGGATCTGGACGCGCGGGGCGGGTCTGGGGCCGGCCACGGCGTTCCTGTACTCCGGCCCGGCCATCAACGTCCTGGCCATCGTGATGACCGCGCGCATTTTGGGGATCGAACTGGGCACGGCCCGGGCGATTGGCGCGGTGGCGTTCAGCGTGGTCGTGGGGTTGGCCATGCACTTCGTCTTCCGGCGCGAGGAACAGGCCAAGGCGGAAGCGGCGGCGGAGATGCCCGAAGTCGAGGTCAAGCGTCCGCTCTGGCAGAACGTCCTGTTCTTTGCCGCGATGGTGGGTGTGCTGGTGTTCGCGAATTGGAGCAAGGCGGCCGAGACGACGGGGCTGTGGGCCACCATCCATGCTTGGAAGTGGCCGGTGGCGGGCGCGTTCGCGGCGGGTTTGGCGGTGGCGCTGGGGCTCTGGTTTGGTTTCAAGTGGAGGGAACTGGTGCTGGCGGGTGCGCCGGTGGTCATCCTGAGCTTCGCGTTTCCCCATGAGCCGTTAATTCCGTTCATCGTCGGTTGTGCGGGGCTGGCGGTGCTCTGTGCCAGAAATCCTGGCGAAGGCCGCGAATGGCTGGACGCGACGTGGACGCTGGGCAAACAGATTTTCCCGCTGCTCATCGGTGGCGTGTTTGTCTCCGGCATCATGCTCGGCCGGCCTGGGCACGAGGGATTGATTCCCTCGGAATGGGTCAGCCAGTCGGTGGGTGGCAATTCGTTCATGGCCAATCTCGTTGCGTCGGTCGTGGGCGCATTCATGTATTTCGCCACACTGACGGAAGTTCCCATCCTACAGGGGCTCATCGGGGCCGGGATGGGGAAAGGTCCGGCGCTGGCGTTGTTGCTGGCCGGCCCTGCGCTTTCGCTGCCCAGCATGCTGGTGCTCCGCAGCATCATGGGAACCAAGAAAGTCGTGGTTTATGTGTCGCTGGTCGTGGTCATGGCCACCGTCAGCGGACTCATTTACGGAGCGTGGTAGGCGTGAAGCGTGAAACCTGAAGCGTGATGCGTGATGCGTGAGCTTTGAACAGTGAAACACAATTGACCAAACGAACCATGAACATCCTCGTCATCGGACCTGGCTGCGCCAAGTGCAAGACCCTGGCCCAGTTCACCGAACAAGCCGTCAAAGAACTCGGCCTCACCGCTGAAATCAACAAGGTCACCGACCTCAAACAAATCATGGCGCTGGGCGTGATAATGACCCCCGCCTTGGCGGTGAACGGCACCATCAAGGTCGTCGGCAAGGTGCCAACCATCCCGGAGATCAAAGCCATCCTGCAACAGGCGGCGGCGTGAGGCTTGGAACATGAAAGGGCATCCATGAGCAACAAGAGCATTGGCTTCATCGGCGGCGGGCGAGTGACCCGCATTTTTCTGGAAGGCTGGAAGCGGGCGAACGCCCTCCCGGCCAACATCGTGGTGAGCGATTGCAGCCCGGAATCGCTTGCGAAACTGAAAACGCATTTCCCCGTTGTCCAGACGGCGGCGGCAAGCAACGTGGCGGCCTCGCAAGACATTGTGTTCCTCGCCGTGCATCCGCCGGTGATGGCGGAAGTGGCGGCGGGCATCAAAGGCCGCCTCAAGCCGGACGCACTGGTGGTATCCCTCGCGCCCAAATTCACCATGGTGAAACTCAGCGAACTGCTCGGCGGCTTCGCTCGGCAGGCGCGAGTGATTCCCAACGCGCCGTCCCTGGTGAACTTTGGGTTCAATCCCGTCGCGTTTGCACCGGCGCTCACCTCGGCGGACAAGACGGAACTCACCGCTTTGCTTTCACCGTTGGGCGAGTGCCCGGAGGTCGCCGAGGAGAAGCTGGAAGCCTATGCGGTCCTCACCGCGATGGGGCCGACCTACCTTTGGTTCCAGCTTCAGGCGCTCCGCGAAGTGGCGGCAGGGTTTGGCTTGAACGACGCGGAGATTGCTCCGGCTCTGAAACGCATGGTCTGCGGCGCAGCGCGCACGCTGCTAGAATCTGGTCTCACCCCCACCGAAGTGATCGATCTGATTCCTGTTAAACCGCTCGCCGAAATGGAGCCGCAGGTCACCGAGATGTATCGCACGCGCCTGGTGGGCATCCACCAGAAAATCAAGCCGTGAACGAACCGTCAAAGAAGCTGGACCAGGACAAGGCCATCTGCCCTCGCTGCCGCCAGCCGGGCCGGCCCGTCTCGGCGGTGACGGTCGAGGCCATGGTCACCCCCGCAACGCGGGAGCGACTGACCTCCTTGGCCGGGCTTTGCTTCTGTGCGACGCCGGCTTGCGACGTAGCCTATTTCAACACCGTTTCGGGCGAGTTGGTAATCCAGCGCGAGGTGCGCGTGCCTATCTTCCAGAAGAGCACCGACCCGCATCGGCTGGTCTGCTACTGCTTCGGGCACACGGCCGAAGCCGCTCAGAGTGAAGTTCGTGCAACGGGGCCGTCTAACATCCTAAAAGACATCAAGGCCAAGTGCGCGCAAGGTTTGGACGCCTGTGAGCGCAACAATCCGCAAGGGGCGTGTTGCCTGGGCAATGTTCAGCGCCTCATTCGCCAGACGGGAACCAGCACGGTGCCGCCCTCGTCGGGAAGCTGCTGCTGTTGTGGAGGCAACTGAAGAATCACCCAACTCCACCAACCATCCGAATGCTCAAACGCTTTCACGCCAAACGAAGACTTTTGAACAACCGACACCTCACAAGACTATGAAAACACCCATGAAACTCCTCATCGTCGCTGCGCTGGCCGTGGCCGTGGTCGGGGCTGTAGCCCTCAAAAAGGGAAAGGCACCGGCCGAATCCAACACCACTGCGGCGGGGCCAGCCGCCCGTGCGCCAGGAGAAAGCCACGATGCCAAGGGCGCGGCTGCGTCCACGGCCAGGCTACCCAAGCTGCTCGACCTGGGTGCGGGAAAGTGCATTCCGTGCAAGATGATGGCGCCCCTCCTGGAGGAGCTGAAGAAGGAATATGCCGGCAAGATGACCGTGGAGTTCATCGACGTGTGGCAGAACCCGGACGCTGGCAAGCAATACGGCATCGAGATGATCCCCACTCAGATTTTCTACGACGCCGAAGGCAAGGAACGCTTCCGCCACGTCGGCTTCTACGGCAAGGAAGACATCCTCGGCAAGTGGAAGGAACTGGGCGTGGACATTGGCGGCAGTAAGCCGTCGGCCGGCATCGTGCGCGAGACACCGGTCACTGCCGACACCCGCCCGCGCGACAGCGTTTGCTTCATGTGCGACGACGCGGTGAACGCCAAAACCAAGACCCTGGTGAAGGGCCAGACCGAGCAGCACCTCCTCTGTTCGCCGCATTGCTACTTCATCTATTTCTCCAGCATCGCGGGCGCGGACCCGAAAGCCGAAGAGGTTAAGGTCAGCGTGACCGATTGGGCGAGCGGCAGCCTGATCCCGGCGACGAGCGCCTCGCATCTCTACGGCATGGACGCCCAGGGCCGGCCCACGATCAAGGCGTTCGCCGACAAAGCCGCGGCTGTGAAGGAGCAACAGATCAGTCCCGGCAATCTCCTCGCTTGGGATGTCCTCCGCTCCAAAGAACTCGCCACGCGCTGCGCCTTCTGCGACCGCGCGGTCTATCCGGAGGACGCCTGCGGCGTGAAATTCGGCACGACGCACGGCCACGGTTGCTGCACGCATTGTTCGATGGGTGTGGCCGCGCGGCTCAAGCAGGACATCGAAGTGGAGGCGAAGGACGGCCTGACGGGCGAACTCATCCGCGTGAAAACCCTCGATGGGCAGATTGCGTCGCTCGAACCGGCCACCGCCGTCGCGTGGTTCGGCCAGAAGAAAGGCCCGGATGGCAAGTGGGCCTCCGCTGGTTGCTTCAAGCAGGGATTCTTCGTGAATGAAGCCAATTTGCAGAAATGGCTTGATGCGCGTCCGGCGATGACCGGCCGGCAGATCACCATTGCCCAGGCGCTCGCGGACAAGATGAAGCTCACCCCGGAGCAGATCGCGAAAGCCTGCAAGCTCGGCGAGTGCAAGTGACATGGAACAACTCTTTACCAACCTCAGCCGCGCTGTCGAAGGTGCCCCAGCCATTGCTTTGGGCGCGTCGTTCGTGTGGGGCATCCTCAGCATCATCCTCAGCCCCTGCCATCTCGCGAGCATTCCGCTCATCGTGGGATTCATCAGCGAGCAGGGGCCGGTGACCACGCGGCGGGCGTTCTGGA
>Ga0315286_10006012_pt1 | contig 11763 bp, 9 predicted proteins | sample YL17G10_0_MG_FD_205038 | JGI IMG/M metagenome (GOLD analysis project Ga0315286, IMG submission 205038) | Sediment microbial communities from Yellowstone Lake, YNP, Wyoming, USA - YL17G10_0 | ecosystem: Environmental > Aquatic > Freshwater > Lake > Sediment | place: USA: Wyoming | collected... | reverse complement strand
GGAGGGTCTTGCAGCGGACTTGGCAAGCCAGATGGCGACTGCGAAGGATGTTTGGGCGAGGGCGAAGGCGGCGCGTAACTGGAAGATGTTCGAGCCCGAGCTGCAGAAGCTGGTTGATTTGAGCATCAAACGTGCGGAAGCGACAATGCATGCTAGGGGTGCATCATGTGTGTTCGACGCGATGATAGATGACTACGACAAAGGAATGACGCATGAGCAGGTGGCCAGGTTGCTGGCGGACTTGAGGGGGTCGCTCGTGCCTCTCGTTCGAAAGTACAGCAAGGCCTCGGGAGAAGTCGACGCTTCCGTCATGAAGAGGCATGTCCCGATAAGCACCCAGCGCGATATCGTGAGAGACGCTGCGGCCCTGATTGGCTATGACACGACCTCGGAGAAGGCCTGCGGTAGAATTGACGAGACCGAACATCCATTCACTAGTGGTTATTTCAACGACGTGAGAATCGCGGTGCACTACCATGAGGACGATCCGTTCAATGCCTTGCTCGTCGGATTGCATGAGTCTGGTCATGCTTTGTATGAGCAGAATCTGAACCGTGACTGGATGTATCAACCTGTGGGGAGAGCTGCCAGCATGGGGATCCATGAGGCCATGTCGAGATTCGCGGAGAACATCCTCGGGCGCTCGCGCAGTTTCTGGGTGTACTACCTGCCGAGGCTGAAGGAGTTCACTGGTAGTGCATTCTCCGGTGTTCAGCTTGACGACCTGCTCAGAGCAATCAACAAGGTTGAGCCGTCGAAGACACGAATCTCAGCTGACGAGCTCACATATCCACTTCACATAGTAATCCGTTTCGAGATTGAACGCGATCTCTTCGAAGGTAGGGTGGAGGTCTCCGAGTTGCCTCAGGTTTGGAACGATCTATATGACAAGTATCTTCAAGTTCGATTTGATCATGATGGAGAAGGAGTCCTCCAGGATGTGCACTGGAGCGCCGGATGCTACGGTTACTTCCAGAGCTATGCCTTGGGCAATGTGTATGGCGGCATGTTCTTGCGGAAGATGGAGCAAGAGAATCGCGCCTGGTCTGACGAGGTTGAAAAAGGCAGGCCAGGAATAGCCATTGACTGGCTAAGAGACAACGTTCAACATTGGGGAGCTATGTACGACCCAGGGGAACTTGTCGAGAAAGTCACCGGCACTTCTCTGACACCCGAACCGTTTGTTCAGTATCTGACGAAGAAGTACACCAGTCTCTGGAAATAGATGTGTGACACTGCAGTTCGAACTGAGCCGGATTTAAACTTTCGACACTGGCCAAATTTCAATTTGGCGATTTTAGCACCGAGCTAAACTCCTTCCTTCTTTCCTTTTCGATGGCGTGAGTGAGTTGACAGTTCATCGAATTCGGTCGGGTTCACACCTTGGATTGCCCTCCTCGGTAGCGCTTCTCACTGCGCATCATGAAGGTCCGCAAGACCTTCAGATAATCGTTTGTCTGCTCCAAGAAGGTCATGTGCGATGATCTTTGGAACACAACGAGTTCCGAGCCCGGCAACTTACTATTGAAGTTAGCAGTGGTTCCCGGCGAGGCTTCGTCATATTTGCCGCATAGGAATAGCGTCGGCACTCTGATTCTCTTGAGCCTCTCGGTGCAATCATAGTCTTTCAAGGTCCCGGTGATCGTAATCTCGCTGGGGCCCCACATGTACTCATATACATTCAAGGCTGTCTTGGAGAAGGATATTTTCAGGCATTCAGGCCAGGGATCTAGCCGACATATGTGCTTCCTATAGTACTTCATCACGGCGTTTTGGTACTTTTTGCTGGAGAAGTTCCTGGAGATCGCTGCCCCCTTGACGATCCTCCGGACTCCACTTGGCATCTTAGAAAGGAACCTCCTTTGGTCCTTCTCCCACAAGGGACCACTCAAGAATGGACTTGACAGCGTGAGAGAGACAATTCCCGCGGGCCTGTGCGATATCATGTAGTGTGCGGCAAGCGTTGCCCCCCATGAATGGCCAAGAAGGTGGCTGCGTTCGAGCTTAAGCGATTGGCGCAGCTGGGCAAGCTCCTCGGCATATCTGTCTATCGTCCACAGTGAGTCATCTTCTGGTTTGTCGGAATTGCCACATCCCAGTTGGTCATAGAACACCACGGGCCGCTCATCCGAAAGCGCCTCGAGCGGTTCGTAGGCGTCATGACAACCACCAGGTCCGCCGTGAAGTATTATTAGCGGGATGTTCTTCCTCTCCATTCCGACTCTCCTGTACCAAATCCTCCCGCCTTTCACTCTGACCTTTCCTTCTCGGACATTTCTCCCCAGGTTCTTGGCAACCGCCGAAATCTGACCACCCGACTCTGAATCGCCTTTCCTCCCCTATGAGCTTTTCCGAGGATGTAGGGTCCATCATTGAATTAAGCCAGTCTTTTTCTTCTCGTTCCTGGAGAATCAGCAGTATTCGAAAGCGTATTAGAGTGGGTATTCATTGCAGGACGTGGAAGTGTAGTGTCCTGTCCAGCAATGCCTCGGAGGAATTCAGAATCGCTCTCGTCCAAATGACGTGCTCGCCGAGGCCCGAGGAAAACGTCGCCGCTGCGAAGCGCGCGATAGGCGCCTCCTCTGCAAAGGATGTCAACCTCTGGATACTGCCCGAGTTGTTCACGAACCGCTATGTGGGCCAGTTCGAAGACCACGAAGCTCAGACAGCACGTTTCCCAGATCACAAAAGACTCATGACCGAATTCAAAGATGTCGCAAGGGAGGCCGGAGCCGCGGTGGTCCTGCCGTTCGCAGAGGTCGTGGATGCGAGGACCTGTTACAACTCGCTCGCGCTGATAGATAGGAGTGGGAAGGTGAAGGCTTCTTATCGCAAGGTCCACATTCCGGACTCAGAGGGATACAGAGAGGATCTCTACTTCAAGCCTGGAAACGGGGGATATGTTGTAGCCCGTATGGGCGATGTCCAAGTCGGCCTTGGCATATGTTGGGACCAATGGTTCCCGGAGGTGTCCAGGACCTTGACCCTCAAGGGCGCGGAGATCCTGATCTACCCCAGTGCGATAGGCTCCGAGCTAATAAGGCCGGATTTCGACTCCCGTCCCGAGTGGGAGCTTGTGATGAGGGCACAGGCAATAATGAATCGGGTATTCGTTGCTGCCGTGAATCGCGTCGGCCAGGAAGAGAAAATCAAGTTCTATGGTGGCAGCTTCGTTGCTGACCCATGGGGCAAGGTCCTCAGGCGCGCATCCACGAGCCGTTCGGAGACGGTGTTTGTGGACCTGGACCTGTCGCAGATCCGAGATGCCCGCTCGTTCTTCGGATTCTTCGACACGCGCAGGCCGCATACCTACGGAGACCTGATAAAGACGAGGGGGTCGAGGCATGGCCATGAGAGACGCTAGCGAGAAAGCGCGACAGACGCCCGCAGAGGACGAATTCAGAATGCCGGCGGAATGGAGTCCGTATTCCGGATGCTTCATTTCCTGGCCGTGTAGGGAACAAACTTGGCACGGACACTTTGAGGACGCGAAGAGGGCCTACTCCGATGTCATTAAGGCGATTGACCGCTTTGACCCCGTGACGGTCCTCGCTGATCCCTCGACAGCCCTGGAGGCGCGGAGGAGACTTGGTCCCGAAGCGAAGATGATCGAGGTGGCGCTTGATGATTCGTGGTCAAGAGACAACGGTCCGATCTTCGTCCGGAGGGGGGACAACGGGCTTGCTCTCGCGAATTTCAGGTTCAATGGCTGGGGTCATAAACAGCCGTGCGAGAAGGACGACGGACTGCCGATCTTCCTGTCAGAGCGATTGAGGATCAGGCGTTACGATGCGCCAATGGTCCTCGAAGGAGGGGCGATAAGCGTCGACGGCGATGGTACACTGCTGACGACCGAGCAATGCCTGCTCAATGTCAACCGCAACCCGAGCATGTCCCGGGAGGGGGTCGAGGAAATCCTCGCCAGCTATCTGGGCATAAGAAAGGTAGTTTGGCTCGCCAGAGGAGTCGAGGACGACATGACTGATGGACACGTTGACGGAGTTGCCGGGTTCGCAATGTCCCATGTTGTGCTAGCTGCGCACACAGGTGACAACTCAGATCCGAACTATCGGAACCTAGAGGAGAACTTGGCTCGCCTGGAATCCGCTACTGATGCCAAAGGACGACCCCTGGAGGTTGTTAGAATGGTCCAGCCGAGGTCGATGTTGGTTGGAAGGGTTTCCATAACGCCCAGTTATGTCAACCTCTACTTCGCCAATGGCGCAGTTGTTTTCCCGACTTATGGAATTCGAGAAGACAATTCTGCCCGTGAGACCCTCGCCTCTCTTTTTCCCGAGCGCGAGATTGTTGGTGTTCGGTGCGAGCACATCAGCATTGGAGGAGGGGATGTGCACTGCATCACACAGCAGCTGCCTGAGGGCAAGCCTCTGTACCCCTGATGCAATCCGGCAGCGGATGTGTGCGGAGAGCCGGATTTGAACTTTCGACACCGGACAGATTTCGATCTTGCGATTCTAGCGCCGAGCTAGACTACTACTTTCTTCTTGGAGCCATCTTCGAATCATATCTGCTGGGGCGGCATTCTCATGAGTGTCCGGACGCAGAGAAAGTCAATATAGTCTCACGCTAGCTTCGGGTCGCGGTCGTCTTTGATTCCGGGAGGTGAGAGCCTGAGCAGGAAGGTCGGACTGAGAAGGAAGCTGAACACCTTCGACGTCACTGGTCTCGTTGTAGGCTCCATCATAGGAGCGGACATCTATATCGCGGCGGCCATCGGTGCGCGGCTCGTGGGCCCCGCCTCGCTTCTTGTCTGGCTGGCTGCAGGAATCGTGGCAATTATCATCGCTCTCTCGTTCTCTCATTGTGCTGCGATGATGCCCAGAGTCGGAGGGCCCTATGCGTATGTGAAGGAAGTTTCGGGTCTGTTTTCCGGATTCATCGTTGGCTGGGGCCTCTTCTTGGCAGAATGGCTCTCGCTTGCGGTATTTCCTGTGGCGTTCGCAACTTATGGCGCGGCGCTGTTCCCGGATCTTGGCTGGGGCTCGGGAGTGCCTCTTAAAGTCGCATTCATGCTGCTCGTGTTCGCAACGAACGCATTCGGGATCAGAGCTGCTGGCAGATTCAACGACATCCTCACGATCGCCAAGCTCGGACCTTTGCTCCTAGTCGTGGTTGGCGGATTGGCTCTAATCGGCCTCCATCCGGGTGCGGCTCTCTCAAATTTGACGCCTTTTTCCAAAGGCGGCTTCGGGGACTTCGGTCAGGCGTTTGTGCTGATATTCTGGGCTTATGCCGGCTTCGAGCTGTCGACCCTGCCCTCGAATGAGATTGATCGCCCCCAGAAGACGATTCCCAGGGCGATGGTGATCGGGATGATCATCGTGGCCGGCTTCTATCTGGCAACCAACTTCGTGGTCGTGGGAGTGGTGGACCAGACCACCCTCGCCCATTCAAAGAGCCCGCTCTTGGATGCGGGCTCATCAATCTTCGGCTCAGTCCGTGGTCTGTCGGGAGTGGCGTTTCTCGTTGTCGGAGTGGGAGCATTGGTCTCGATCCTCGGCGCCGACGAATCCGGGACCATAGGGACATCAAGGCTGGCCTATGCTATGTCCGTGGACGGCCTTTTCCCAGCTTCTTTCTCCAGGTTGGCAAAGAGATCCCAAGCCCCCCTTGCGGGCTTGGCGATAATCTGCTCCTCCGCTCTCATCGCAAGCATCGTCGGAGGACTGACTCAGCTCATCGCCACCTCGGTCTTCCTGCTGGCCTTCGCGTATCTTTGTACCTGCGTTTCCGCCCTTCTCCTCGGAAAGAAGTTTCCCGAGGCGTCTTCGAGACTTACTGGGCGAAGATCGATTCCCGTCGCGGGGATCGTGTTCTCCGTGTTTCTCATGGTCCTGGTCGACCCGAAGCTGGTCCTGCTCTCGGCGGGATTGCTGCTGGTTGGTGTTCCGATCTATGCGCTGTTCTCGCCGAGAAGGGAGCTGCACGACCTGCGCGAAGCCTTCCTGTCGAAGGAGGCAGTCCTGCGGAGAACCTATGAGCAGGGGGATCGGTTCCTTGCCCATCCGTTGCGTCACTTTGTGTGGTTCGTCTACAGGCGGAGGCACCAGGAAATGCCGTTCATTGTTTCCGATAGTGTCGAAAGGCCGCGTGAAGGGATGGGTCTGTGACATGGTTGGCCGGATGTCGATTGGCGCCGAGAGGGTTCGAGTCTGTCCGAGATGGAGGGAAGGTGTTCGTGGCGCTTCAAATCTCAATGCTGGCTATCATTCTTCTTGCCAATGGCGTGGCATGCATCATTACTAGTAGTTGGACCTGTTAGACTGCTCTGCGATGAGCGCATTATGTGCTCGCGCAAAAAAGGAGAAAAGCGTAATGAGTTTCGGCACGTATGGAGGCGGCAGCCGTAGATATGACTCAGGCCCCAGGGAGATGCACAAGATAAAGTGCGCCGACTGTGGAACTGATTCAGAGGTTCCCTTCAAGCCAACAGAGGGAAGACCTGTCTACTGCCAAACCTGCTTCCAGAAGCACAGACCCCCACGAAGAGACACGTTCTGATCGTTCAGTTCATTTTGATGAATTATTCGTTCAATTCGTTTTGATTCGCAAACCCCTTCATGATTCTTTCAACACTCTTGCATGTGCTTGCCGTCCCATTGGTTGTCATCCAAGCTTCATCAGAAATCTAGATATTGCGTCGGACTCACCTCGAGTCGTCACAGGTACCTTGGGTCGTGCCAGCATCTTTCTGGCTTCTTCGCTTGCTTTCTTGGCTAGAGCCCCTCTTGCGCCGGTCTCTTGTCGGCCCGAGAAGACGGCGTCTGGATAAGTCGTTGCGAGGAACTCTTTCTTGAACCTGGACAGCGTGTGTCGCTTGCTCAAGTAGCCGCCCTCCAATCCAGCCTCCCGTATTGTCTCGTAGGAGATGGCAGCCTCGTCCGCGTCAAAAGATCTGGAGATCCCACTTGCGATCTCCCATACCCACGCATCGATGAGCAACTGCTCGAAGGATGCCGCGGAAGCCTGATCAATTCCTCCGAATCCAGAAGCCAAGTCTGAATCGACGAGCGACTGAACCATCATGTACGGTATTCCTTCCTGAACACTGGAAAGAGAGAGTGAAGTCGCTTCGATTCCGACACCTGCGACCATTGTGGGAACGCCATAGTACCTTCCCATCTGGCCTGAGCCCGCTCGAATGAGAGGCGTCTCCAGGGCTCCGTAATCCATTGAGCCCGTTCGCAAATCGCCCGGAGATGAATCGCAGCTGTAGATCCAGGGTGATCCTTTCCTGCTCGTCTGGGACACCACCAGGCTTGCCAGGTTCTCTGCATTCACCTGGGCGATTGTTCCGGATAATGTGACGGGAGATGACAATCCAGCGACCGATGCCACCATTGAAACGACGGGCACCCCTGCCTTGGCGAACTCGACTTGGGCTTCGACCAAGTTCTTCTCGAGGATGAGAGGGGAGACTGGACATTGTACTGCTGAGAAAATAGGGTGCCTCTCCAATTCCTTCTCACCCCCGGTGAGAAGAGAGGCCAGCTTGACCATGTTCCTCGCCTCCTGGCCCGACGAGCACATCACTTGGACGTGTTTGGATGTGAATTCAAAGCATGTCCTCATTTCGACAAGGTTCTGCATATGTATTGGTTGGTCGAGAGCGCCCACCATCATCCAGCAGAAATCGATCTGCGGCATTTGGTTCACGAAGATGGCGAAGTCCCTCACGTCATCCGTAGTAGGGTATCGGGATTCGCCCGTGAGCAGGTTTTTCACGAATGCTGCTTCTCCACCGTTCGCTACGAACGTCTTTTCGCCGCTAGGGATCCTGATATCCAACATCTTATCCCGAGCATGAAGGATGAACGATTTCGGAGCAGATGACACAGCTGATTTTACAATTTCTTCTGGAAAAAGGACACGCTTTCCGTCCTTCGATTTGCGCGCACCTGCCTCCACGAGCATATCAGCTGTGGAGGGGCTATGCACAGCAACTCCGACGTTTTCCAGAATCCTCAGAGATATCGCATGTATGCGTTCGATTTCACCTTTTAACAGGAACTGTATTCTTCCTCTTGCCATGCGTATCGTTCTCCGAGAGCGATGTTGAACTGCAGTCCGACTGAAATAAGCTTGTCTCTCCCGCGGACGACCACTCGCTGAATCCGAATCAACCTGAATGGCTCGCTGTGGTCCAAGCGTCCAATGACCTAGACAACGAGCACCAGGCCGCTCCAAGTCAGCTTTTCGAGTGATGCCATCTTCAGCTTCATGCCGACGTTCCGGTATGTGCTGAACACATCTATCCCGCTCGCCTCCATCGATGGCCTCGCCTCATACGGATGCTTGCACGGACCAGAGGTGTCGCAATAGCCAGTATGCTTCGAGGGGTCGTAACACAGATAGCAGGTCGAAGCAACATATCCTGTCGCGAAGAAATAGCCCCTGTTGTGAGCCTCTCGCTCGATCGCCATCACTATGTCATGCAACTTGAACCAAAGAGGCATCTGAGTCATTCTCTCGAACTGCATCGCCTCGTTCGTGTACTGCAGCCTACAGAGGGACAGGTCTTCCGTTTGTAGCATGGCCCAGTACTCCTTCGGAAGAGGTGCGGATACGTCCGTGAGAATCGCGTACTTGTACTTCGAGACGATCTTTCTAGTCTCTTCTGCTTTGGGAGAGAAAGGGGGGTCCATCAAGCACTTGCCGTAGCACTCACAGGGCGGGATCGCGCACTTCAATGTGACCCTCTCGTCTACAGCCACTTTCTTCGCTTCGATCAGCTTGGCGGTTTCGGCGCCATGCGCCTTGGCCTTGTCGCATATTTCTTTCATGTCCCTCTTGAAGCCGCCTATGTCCTCCTTCACGATGTCCCACGTATGCTTTGGATAGCATGGCTCGTACTTCGTCATCTCATGATTCCCCCTGTCTGTGCCTAGGTCCTCGGACTGCACCGCCCTCGGTCAACATAAACATGACGAGCCAATCGCTGCTCAGAATGTCTTCTCGTAGAGGTCTCTCAGCTGGTCCTGCGTGACCTCCCTCGGATTGCCCGAGATGTTAGCCCACGGAAATGCCATAGCCACCAAAGTGGAGATGTCCTTCTTCTTGACGCCGACCTCGCGCAATGTCCGAGGGAGTTCGATATCCTCCGCCAGTCTTCTGACCGCATCTATGGATTTCGCAGCGCCAGACTGCAGACTTGTGCCCTTGATGTCTTCTCCCATGAGCTCTGCAATCCTGGAGAACTTCTCTCGTCTGGAGCTCGCGTTGAACTCCATCACGTTGGGCAGCATGAGCGAGTTGGTGATGCCGTGGGAAATCCTGTAGAATCCTCCGATGGTCTCTGCCAACGTGTGAACAATCCCACAGGATGAGTTCGAGAACGCGATGCCCGCCATGTAGCTCGCGAGGAGCATGTTACCGCGTGCTTCGACATTCTTTCCATCAGAGTAGGCAGTTCGGAGGCTGTCCGCGATAATCTTGACCGATTTGGCGGACAGCGCATCGGTGAAAGGGTTAGCGTACGCCGATACGAAGGCCTCGATTGCGTGGGTCAGGGCATCCATCCCTGTCGCGGCTGTTACACGAGGAGGCATCGTCGTCGTGACATCCGGATCGAGGATGATCATATCTGCAATCAGCCGAGGGTCCTGGATTCCGGCTTTGAATCTTCTCTTCGGGTCAATGAATATGGCCCAGACTGTACTCTCACTCCCTGTCCCTGCCGTCGTGGGAATGGCAACATGGGGAAGGAGCCTGTCAATCTCCTTCTTGTTGTCTTTGCCTTCTTCATAATCAAGTATGGAGCCTCCGTTCATCGCCACAACGTTTGCGCATTTGGCAGTGTCCATGACACTGCCGCCGCCGAGCGAGACTAACAGATCGACATCGCCAGCGCCTCTCAGCGCGGCAAGAGCACTTTCAATTGACTTGATTGTCGGTTCTGGTTCCGTCCTGTCGAAAACTGCTACACGCTTCGTGTGCTCTTTGATCACATCGACCAAATGTTCAACAAGACCTGCCTTCGCCACGCCTGAATCAGAAATGATGAACACTTTTCGAGCTTTGAATTGGCGAACTGCTTCTTCGACCCTTGCAATTGATCCCGCTCCGAAGTGAGACCTCCTCGGCAGCTCCAATTTGTAGCCAAGCCCGCTCAGGATTATCCACCAGAACACTCAGAAGCCAAGTGTCCATTATATATGGATTTTCCAAAGAGATCTGCTCAGAGTTCGCGTTTGAATCGTCAAGTTTGGAGCATCTTTTACGGCAAATCTAAAGGATACATCTGCCATATGCTCGCCGCCAGTTGGGGTTCTGGGATAATGAATCCCGCGTGCTCGGCGAGATTGGAGAACATGGATTCAGAGCTCGATGCCGCGATAAAAACCTCAGAGATGTGTTCGCTTTGTAGGTGCGGGTGCTGCAAGGACGAATGCCCCATGTATGCCGAAATGCTCGAGGAGAGCATCTCACCAAAGGGCAGGAACGTGCTCTTCCGTGCCCTTTCCCAGGGCTTGGTCTGCCCAGATTCGAGGGCAGTCAGGATTGCCTATTCTTGTCTGTTGTGCAAGAGGGATGAGATCTCATGCAGCGCTGGCCTTAAGAATGCCCAAGCGACGGAGGCCTTCCGCCAATACCTTGTCGACTATGGTATTCCGATGCTTCCGGGACACGACGTCCTGGTCAAGAGCCTTGAAAACTACAGGAACCCTTGGCAGGAGTCAAAGGAGGCAAGGAAGAGATGGGCAAAGGAGTTCCAGGATAGGCGCGTAGTACCTGGAAAGACAAGAACGCTGTTCTATGTTGGATGTACCTATGCGCTCGACAGAAGTCTTCAGGAGAGTCCGCGGGCTCTTGCGAGAGCGATGGAGTTGTTCGGAGAGGACTTTGGCATGCTGTTGGAGCAGGAGACTTGCTGCGGCTCCACTGCCAAGCGGATGGGTCACAAGAGACTGTTTGAAAAGCTTCGAGAGGAGAATGAGAAAAGCCTCAGAGAAGCCAGAGTCAAAACGATTGTCACGGCATGTTCTGGATGCTTCAAGACCCTGAAGCAAGACTATCCAGAATTGGACAAAGAGGTCCAGATACTGCATTCGACAGAGTACCTAGCAAGTAGAATCAAAGACCATCGTCAAGAGCTAGCTCCCGTCAAGATGAAGGTGACCTACCACGACCCATGTCATCTTGGCAGATACATGAAGATCTACGAGGCGCCAAGAGAGATACTCCGCTCGATACCTGGTCTGAAGCTTGTCGAAATGAGCAGCTCTCGCGAGTTGTCGAGGTGCTGCGGCGGTGGTGGAGGCGTCAAGACTGCCTATCCAGAGATATCGTTGGCAATTGCCAAGAAGCGGCTGAAGGAGGCTGAGGCGACGGGTGCCGATGCTCTTATCACAGCTTGCCCGTTCTGCGTGCAGTCTCTCCGGGCTGCTGCCGAAGCGACTGGCTCCAAAATGGAGGTTCTCTCGTTGGAGGTTCTAGTGTGGCGTTCTCTCAGTCAAGGGGGAGGTCAGAGGAATTGATTGACCGTGTTCTGCTCGAGCAGACCCGAGCCCATCTCTCCAATGTTCTGGGGGAGCGAAAAGTCCTTTGGGAGAAGACTGACCTGCTCCCTTACACAAAGGATACGTTTCGAAACCCACGAGGTGAGGATTTCAGATACTGGCCCGATCTCGTGGTCCTCCCCGAGACAACTGCCGAGGTCCAGGCCGTGGTGAGGGTGGCAGCCAAGCACAAGATACCGCTACTGCCTAAAGGCGGTGGTTCAAACCGGACGGGCATGCTAGT
>Ga0315286_10006011_pt1 | contig 11764 bp, 14 predicted proteins | sample YL17G10_0_MG_FD_205038 | JGI IMG/M metagenome (GOLD analysis project Ga0315286, IMG submission 205038) | Sediment microbial communities from Yellowstone Lake, YNP, Wyoming, USA - YL17G10_0 | ecosystem: Environmental > Aquatic > Freshwater > Lake > Sediment | place: USA: Wyoming | collected... | reverse complement strand
ATGCTCCTTCCTCGGATCAGGTTCTTGTTGACGGCCTTCCTGTAGGTCATCGCCGCGGTCTCCCTGACGTTCCTCGGGAGGCCCATCGAAGAGGCCATCCTGTCCAGCTCGCTCAACGCGAATGCCAGATTCCTCTCCGTGGCATTAGACACCCTGATCCTGCGCTGCCACTTCCTCAGTCTGTACAGTTGCGCCCTGTTCCTCGTCGGGATGCTCTTCCCGTACGAGTCCTTGTTCTTCCAAGAGATCTCGGTCGAAAGTCCCTTGTCGTGAATGGTATAGGTCATCGGAGCGCCGGTCCTGGCCCTCTTCTCACCCTGCTCGACGTCGAAGGCCCTCCACTCGGGCCCCTGGTCTATGAGCTGATCGTCGAGGACTATCCCGCAGTCCTCGCACACTAGTTCTCCCCTTTCGTAGTCTCTCACTAGGTGAGAGCTGTTGCACTCTGGGCATCTCTCGATTTGTTCAGTCTCTTCTCTTACCTTTGCCATAGTCTCCCTCCGTCCTTGTCTGAACGTAGACCTCCTTGCCGAGCACAGCAAGGGTCTTCAGTTCCTTCCTCGGTTCGATCGCGACGTATGGAGCTCGAACAGGGCCGAACACTCTCGAGACCCTACCGACCTCCGCCTTCAGATTATCCCTCACAAACTCTCTAGGACTCGGAGCGAACCTCGCCTTGACGATGAGCTTCCCGTCATGGGATATATCCTGCACCACACCGAGAAGACGCAAAGGGCTCACCGAATCTTATATATAGTTTGTGCTACCGGGCCAACGCTCTATTCTATATATAATGTTTTCCTCAAGGTATTTAAGCTTTGAGCCCCACTCCGGTCTTGGACTGGGCGACCCTAGACGAGTCACCTGGTGGTACATTTCATGTGGAGGTCTGATGACTGATATCCCGACTACCCATCCGCGCTACAAATCCCTCGTCCGAAGAGAGAAGCTCGTCGAGGGTTTCAAGGAGGGGATCGTGGTGCCGCAGGGGCTCATCGCGCACGGTCGCGGTGAGATGTTCGACTATCTCCTCGGGGAGCGGACCACCAAGGAAGGAAGGGCCGCGTCCCGCGCGGCGGCCGCTCTTCTGCTCAAAGCGAAAAGACCGATCATCTCAGTCAACGGAAACGTCGCAGCCCTCAGTGCTGCAGAAGTCGTGAGGCTTTCACAGGTGTCCAAGGCGCGCATAGAGATCGGTCTCTTCCACCGCACCGATGAGCGCGTGACCAAGATTGAGAAGGTCCTTGTCAAGCACGGGGCGACGGACGTCCTGGGGTTCTTGCCCGATGCGAAGATCCCCGGATTGGGCAGCCTCCGCGGCCTGTGCACGAAAGATGGGATTGGAATGGCCGATGTCGTACTCATCCCGCTCGAGGATGGCGACAGGGCAGAGGCGCTGGCGAAGATGGGCAAGAAGACCATCGCCATCGACTTGAACCCGATGTCCCGTACTGCCAAGAACGCGACCGTCACGATCGTCGACGAGCTCACGCGAGCGATTCCCGAGCTCATCAGGAATGTGGAGGATCTTGCCGAAGATTCCCGCGCGGCCAGGCTCGCGCTGTCCAGCTACGATAGGGACGAGAACCTGAAGCTCGTCTCGAGGGGTATGGCTGGCAACCTGAGGCGTTTTCTCGAGCGCTAATCGCTGTGGAACAACAGTTATTAATGGACCATCCGATTAGCTTCCGGTAGAATGGCCAAGAACGAGTTGCTCGAGAAGGGCATCAACAGGATCGAATGGGCGAGGACCCACATGAAGGTCCTCGGCAAGATCAGAGAGCGGATGGTCAAGGAGAAGGTTTTCGAAGGCATGAAGGTCGGAATGGCCTTGCACACGGAGGCGAAGACAGCCGTGCTCGCGCTCACGATACAGGAGGCCGGGGCCGAGGTGAGGCTAACCGGATGCAACCCGCTCTCGACGGACGATTCAGTCGCGTACGCCCTCAACAAGGAATACGGTCTGGAGACATACGCTAAGAAGGGCCAGTCCAACAAGGATTACTATGCATCGCTGAACAAGGTCCTCGACATGAAGCCTGACTTTGTGATCGACGACGGGGCTGACCTCATATTCCTGCTTCACACCAAGAGGAAGGAACTGCTGGGAACGATCAAAGGGGCGAATGAGGAGACCACTACTGGTGTTGTGAGGCTCCGCTCAATGGCCCAAGATGGCGCGCTCAAGTTCCCTGTGATGAACGTCAACGACGCCTACATGAAGTACCTCTTCGACAACAGGTACGGGACTGGCCAGTCGACGATGGACGGGATCATGACAGCAACCAACCTTGTCATCGCAGGGAGGAACTTCGTCGTCGCGGGATACGGCTGGTGCGGCCGGGGGATTGCGATGCGAGCGAAAGGGATGGGGGCGGACGTGACCATCACAGAAGTGGATGCGATTAAGGCGATCGAGGCGAAGTGTGACGGATTCGCGGTCATGCCGATGAGCGAGGCTGCGAAGAACGCGGATTTCATCGTCACTGCAACTGGATGCAAGGATGTGGTGACGTCTGAGGACTTGAGGGTAATGAAGGATGGTTGTGTCCTGGCGAACTCAGGCCACTTCAACAACGAAGTATCGATACCGGCTCTGGAGAAGATGTCCAAAGGACACAAGAAGGTGCGCGAATCCGTCGTGGAGTACCGGCTGAAGAACGGGCGGAAGGTCTACCTGCTGGCGGATGGCAGGCTGGTGAACCTGGCCGCTGGACAGGGCCATCCTGTGGAGATAATGGACATGAGCTTCTCGATCCAGGCGCTTTGCCTGGAGTACATCGATATGAGCGCCCAGACGCTCGATCCCGATGTGTATGACGTCCCAGATCATTTGGATAAGCTCGTCGCCGACATCAAGCTGCAGACGCTCGGGGTCAAGATAGACAGACTGACGAAGGAGCAGCAGGCCTACATCCGGAGCTGGAAAGAGGGGACCTAGGCCTTCACTGCTCCGAGACGGGTCTGCACACGGAAAGTCGTGCGGAACCGCCGAACTTTTCAAGTGCGTCCTGACAGATACGGTCAGCGGGAAGCGACGAATTGAGAGCTAGCAACTTCCTTGGCGCATACGGCCACACCGCCCTGGACATCATTTACAACGCCGAGAGGTTTCCATCTCCGAACACCACGGTCGAGCTTCTCGGCAGGCATGAGCTGTACGGAGGAACGGGTGCGAACCTTGCTCGCATCGCCTCGTCGCTGGGAGTGAAGACGGCTCTGGCAAGCCACGTCGGCGATGATTTTCCGGCCCCGTTCATGGATGCACTGAGAAAGAGCGGGGTCGATACGGCGGATGTCGTGAAGGTCCATGGCGAGAGGACACCTTTCATAATCATGGTCTCGGACAAGGACCACAACCAGATAGGGTTCGTTGATCAGGGCGCGATGAAGCTGCAGGACCGGCTTCCGTTGAGGACTCACACGGTTGACAGCTCCAAGTTCGTGCACATCGGCACGGGCCGGCCCGGGTACGCGCTGAAGGTCGCAAAGAGAGCCAGGGCCAAGAAGAAGACCATCGCCTTCGATCCCGCGCAGGAGCTTCACTACGTCTACACGCCGGAGACGTTCAAATCCGTCCTCGACCAGTGTGACATCCTGTTCGTGAATTCGGCCGAGTTGGAGAAGGCAAAGTCGTACCTTAACCTCAAGGAGGATGTCGAGCTGCTCTCGCATGTCAAGATGGTCGTCAACACGAGAGGAGGCGATGGGAGCAGGATCATGACCGACGGCGACGAGATCACGGTTGGCACAGTGCAGCCCGACAAGGTCGTCGACACTACGGGGGCGGGGGACGGGTTCCGCGCGGGGTTCTACGCTGGGCTTTCGCGGTCGCTTCCCCTCGAGGAGTGCGCATGGGTCGGTGCGGCCACGGCATCCTTCGTGGTCGAAGGGGTCGGGGGCCAGAGCAGCCTGCCCAAATGGGACATGGTCCAGAGACGCTCCGCCCGCAGGAAATGCGTCTGAAGGTCGGTGCTCTATCCGGACGCGAACCCTCGGATGCTATCATCACTCGAATCTCCCTTGAACGACATCTCGTCCTTCAAGGTCATGCGCGTATTGTTCTTCACGGACTACTCGCGGTCGAGGAGGGGGACGTCCACGCCTTCCAGCATCCGCACACGTCGATTTCCTAGAGAACCAAAAAGTCGAAAGCTTTATGACAGGACACCCCATTACGCGAAATAGGTGAGGACCAGATGGCCGTGGGTTTCATACTCATAAGCACTGCGCCGGCAAAGGAACACGAGGTCTACAACGAGCTCCTCAAAGTGAAGGAGGTAGTCGAGCTGCACCCTCTGTTCGGAGAGTACGACCTGATCGCTAAGATCGAGGCTGAGGACTTCAACCTCCTCGGACAGGTAGTCGTCGACAAGGTCCGCTCGATTCCAGGCGTGATAGACACCAAGACGCTGACGGGGATAAAGTTCTGAGATATCTATTCCAGGAGAGGTGAAGTAGATGACAATGGGTCTGATGGACTTCTTGACAGTGCTCATAATGGTCTTCGCACTGTTCATGTTGCTTGCGGGAATATTCACGGCCTATTTCGGAAGCGGAAAGAGCCGGATGATCGGTGTGGCCCTGCTAGTCATAGGCCTCGTCGTCGGGATTATGTGGGTCGTCATGGGGATGGACTCCGTCGACATGATTAACGTTGACCTGTCAAGCGTCATTTGGAACGCGTTCGTGTACATCATCGCGGCCGTCATCGGCGCATTGGTGGCGATCGGCGTGTTCCTGCTCGCGATAATGAAGTCGTGAGCACGCACAAACATTTTTCTACAAACTATCCTTCTACCTTTTGCTATGAGCGTCCAGATTGTCCTAGGCAGCAAGAGCGACATGAAGGTGGCCGAGAAGGCCATCGCCGTCCTAAGGGAACTCGGGATCAAGTACAAACTCAGCATCGCCAGTGCTCACAGGACGCCTGAGCTCGTCGACAAGCTGGTCGCAGAGGCGGATGCCGAGGTCTTCATCGCCATAGCGGGACTGTCCGCGGCTCTCCCCGGAGTAATCGCGGCCCGGACCATCAAGCCAGTCATAGGCGTTCCGGTCAGCGGCGCGCTCAACCTCGATGCGATCCTGTCGGTCGTGCAGATGCCGCCAGGCGTGCCCGTTGCTGGCGTGGGGCTGGACAGGGGAGAGAACGCAGCTCTTCTGGCCGCTGCCATGCTCGCGCTCAAGGATGTCAAGATCAGGAAGGCTCTGTCCAATTACAGGCAGAAGCTAAAGGACCAGGTCGCCCAGGATTCGAAGGATGTTGAGACCTAGATGTTCAACGCCGAGAAATTCATAGAGGAGCAGATCAAGAAGATCAGGCAGGACGTGAAAGGGAAAGCCATCATCGCAGCCTCTGGGGGCGTCGACAGCACTGTCTGCGCCGCGTTGGTCGGCACGGCCATCGGAGAGCGGCTCCTGGCGATCTACGTGGACACCGGGTTCATGCGGAAGGGAGAGACTGAGAGCGTAGACAAGATGCTAAGGCGCCTCGGCGTGAATCATAGGGTGGTCGATGCCAGCGATGAGTACTTCGACGCTCTGAAGGGCGTGACCGAGCCAGAGCAGAAGAGGAAGATCATTGGTGAGAAGTTCATCCGGATATTCGAGCGCGAAGCGAAGAAGTTCGGCGCCGAGTTCCTAGTACAAGGAACGATCGCTCCAGACTGGATCGAGAGCGGCGGCGGCCTCCGGGACACGATCAAGTCACATCATAATGTCGGAGGACTGCCGAAGGATATGAACCTGAAGCTCGTCGAACCTCTAAGGGATCTGTACAAGGACGAGGTGCGCAAGGTCGGCCGAGCGCTCAAGATTGAGGTCGCCGAGAAGCAGCCGTTCCCGGGACCCGCCCTCGCAATACGCGTCATGGGGGAGCCGACGCGCGAGTCGGTCGCAATAATCCGAGAGGCATGTGCGATCGTGGAGGAGGAGATCGAGATAGCCGCCTCCAAAGGCAAGATGAAACTCCCCTGGCAGTACTTCGCGGTGCTTCTCCCCGTGAAGAGCGTCGGCGTTCAGGGGGACATACGCGCCTACGGACTCACGATCGCCGTTAGGGCAGTGGATTCGGTCGATGCCATGACCGCGGTCTACTCGAAGATCCCGCATGACGTACTGGAGACGATATCATGCCGGATCACCAACGAGATGAAGGCCAAGGTCAACAGGGTCGTTTACGATGTCACGAACAAGCCACCCGCGACCATAGAGTGGGAATGAGCGTTTTCCTCCTGGCTTGATGACCTTGCTCTGGGCCTCTTGGTCAAGAGTACTTGTTCTTCGACCCGAATAACACTGAAAAGTGGAACCTGGACTCAGCAGGAGATTTATACCTCTCCACTATTGCCTCTATCATGCGCATCTTGGTCGTTGACAATGGCGGTCAGTGGACTCACAGGGAGTGGAGGGTGCTGAGGGACCTCAACGTCGAGAGCGAGATCATCCCCAACTCGACCCCACTCGAGAGCATCAAGGCGGATGGGTTGGTCTTATCGGGCGGTGCCCCTCGGGTCGGGCTCGACAGCGAGAAGATGGGCAAGTGCGGGGAGTACATCGACAAGGCCGGCATACCCATCCTGGGGATCTGCGCGGGACACCAGTTCATGGCCATGCACCTGGGGGGTCAAGCCGCACCTTCGAAGACCGCAGAGTTCGGGAAGATGCTCGTTATGGTCGATGACGAGGACGACCTGTTCAAAGGCCTCCCGGACACATTCGTGGCATGGGAGTCCCACAACGACGAGGTGACGCAGCTCCCACCGGACTTCGTTGCGCTTGCCCATTCGGACACCTGCCAGATCCAGGCGATGAAGTGCAGCACGAGACCCCTGTATGGCCTGCAGTTCCATCCGGAAGTGGAGCACACGGACAGCGGCTACGAGATGTTCCAGGCCTTCATCGACATCTGCGCGCAGAACAAGAAGGCCTGACCGATGGACAAAGAGCGCCTTGAGGTACTCAGGGAAGCTCAGAGGATCCGACAGCGCAAAGAGGACCTGGAGCGTGCGATCGGAAGGGCAGCCCGAAAGAGCGGCCACGATTTTCAGTATTATGTCGCAATGGTTTCAGAGCTCAGGGAACTCGCGGCCTCGAAAGGGGTCTCCATGGACCAGGTCGCAGAGGGACTCCTAATGGAAAAAGACGGCGGCGACGATGAAGGCCGCCACCAGGACGACCCCGGCCACTAGCATGAATATCGCGATTGACCGGTTCGACCCAAAAGCTATCGGTATCGGCCCGATGAGTATGAGGCCTCCGAAGTCCGGCTTCGTCTTGTGTGATTCGGGTATCGCACCGTCGTGGATCTCCGCCTCTATCTCTTCTGGCATCTCGGGGGCATGCCGCAGCGCTTCAAGTTGCCCCATCATGATGAGCGCGAAACCCACGAAGAAGCTCATCACGATGAGCAGAACCCCGCTGATGAACAGAGGGCTGGTGCCGGTGAACACCGGGAATAGGATGAACAGGCTCACATCGGCCGTCCCTGCGGCCAACGCAGCCAGGATGAGCGCCACACCGGCCGCGAAGAGCACGACTGGCAGCCAGGTCTGGTGACCTACTCTGATACCCTCGTCTTGTGCCATCCGTGCGCCTCTTCTCTCGATATCAAGTCCCCCTGGCTATCTACTTTATGCCGACCCCACCAGCGGATTCAGAAGGCCTTTTATCGCGCTCTCGCATTCACCGATGGGGGGAGCAGCTGAACACGCTCAAGGACTACATGGTTGAGATCCTGAAGTCCCGGGACTTCAACATCGAGGAGAAGGAGGGCTACCTCTACGGCAAGCGAGACGACATCTCAGTCGTCATCCTCGCGGCCAGCGACATGATCGTGGACGATGTGCAGGACTTCGTCAAGAACGTCTCGGGCTTCTCTGGCCGGAAGGTCGTCGCCTCCCTCGGCAAGATAGACGATGCAGTCCAATCGTTCCTTCAGGAGAACGGGGTCCATTACTGGGGCAGGGAGGAGATCGAGCACGAGATAGGCAACATGCAGCTCGCCAGCGTGCAGAGCGTCATCGGCAAGAGCTTGATAGACGAGGTCATCTCCGACGAGCTGCCAGAAAGGCTCACCGAGCCTCCTGAGCAAGCCATACCGGTCATCGTGGAGAGCACGAAGGGTGAGATAGAGCGGATCGTGAAGCCCAACTTCCTCCTGGAGGACGTGAAGTACCTCGCCAGGCACGATATCCAGGGACACAAGTTCGATTTGGAGTTGGTCCCTCACTACCTATTCCATTATGTCCTCAACCTCGAGGGCGGCGAACAGAAGGCAGGAATCGCGGCTGTGAACGCGCTCACGAGCCATGTGGAGACCTGGCGCTGGGGTTTCGAGCTCGTGGAGGACATCGACGTCCCGCACTCGAAGCGAGAGCCGAAGATCGACTACGAGCGTGCGAAGACGCTCGCCCAGGACCAGATCTCAAAGGAGTACAAGTTGAAGGTCGAGACGGTCAAGGACTACGGTCACTCGGAGATAATCGAGCGCCAAAGACCGCAGAAGAATTCCATCGTCATGGAGCCCAAGGGCTTGGTATATCTGCCAGTGTGGTGCGTGGAAGGCAAGGGCGGAGCGATGATAGTTAACGCCTCGAGTGGGAAGGTAATCAGCGAGCACTTGCACGAAGCTCATAACGAAGTGCGGACATGCTAAGCGAGGCCCAACTTCCTGAGGCGCTCATTGATTCCCAGCCAGTGCGTGCCCTTCCAATAGATCTTGTCGCACTTGGAGCATCTCCAGAACTTCTCATTTACCGCGTGCGCTCCTTCAGGGACCTTGCCCTTGGCCTGTTCCTTTGGCAGGTCGACCAGCTCGCCGTTGCACGTCGAGCATCTTATCAGCTCTTCATGGAACTTCAGGCCGAACTTGGTCGCGATAGCCTTCAGCTGGGCGTCTAGGTCGACCTCCTCTAGGAGGAGCGCCCCTGGCTCCTTGGACAGTTCCTTGTCTCGCGTCAAGATGGATCTGCTCTCAGCACGAGCAACCTTGGCTATATCGGCGTCCTCAAGGGATTTGTCATAGACCGTATCGTAACCCATCATCCTCAGCCACCTGGCTAATGAACCGAGCATGTGGTCGACGATGAACCTCGGGAACGGAGTCGCCTCGCTCACTTCACCACCTCGTACCTTAGGAGGACGCCATTGCCAAGGGCTCTGGCGCTCTTGAGCGTCAATGCAACTATGTGCTTCTCGTCCAAAGCACCCGCTCCTCCCGCTGGCGTTGGGGATTGGTCCCCGCCGATGACCATGCTACCTACGAAGATGACCACTTCATCTGCCAGCCCGGATTCAAGGAACGACCATATCACCCTTGACCCACCTTCCACGAGGAGCTTCTCGATGCCCCTCTTCTCTAGTATCTTCATCAATTTATGCAGGTCCACTTCTTTCTTTCCGCTTCGGACGACATCAGCGTTCAGAAAGGTCTTCTTGGTGGATTCGTTGGTGACGATGAAGGTCTTTGACTCACCGTTCAGGACGAGTGCGCTCTTGGGCGTCCGGCCGTAGGAATCGAGTACTATTCTCACTGGATGCCGCGCGTTGTCTACATATTTCGGGTTGACCGTGAGCTTTGGGTCGTCGCTGAGGACGGTCTCCACACCCACGAGGATCGCATCTGAGGAGTTCCGAAGTTTGTGGACCCTCTTCCTGTCATCCTCGTTCGATATCTTCGTCTGGTGCCTCGTTGTCAGTGCGATCTTTCCATCGGCCGACATCGCGCAGTTGATTGTTACTCTCATTGCAGCAGCACGTTAGCATGTTCAACCTCCGTAAGAAACTTTCGGGGGCAATGGCGCTCTAAGAAGAATCAGATATCAGATTGGTGAAGTCCGTGTAGCCCCGGGGGTTACTTCCCGGGGCATGGTTGCGTTGGGGGACTATCGCGGGGTATGGAGAGGCGCGTTGCCTGACTCCGTAGAGCGCCTGCCCATTCAATCATCGTGATTGGCTGAGCTCTCTCGGTCTCTTCTTCTCCTACCACGCCCTCAATGGGGATAGCAGGCTATTCTAATCTGGACCGAACCAGACCGGTTCCCCCGCCTCTCCCAACTCTTATAAACTTGCCATAACATCCCGACACCCGATGGATAGGAACGATATCAAGATCCACGAATTCAAGCGAATGGACCTCAAAGGCGCTACCATCATCGACGGGTTCCCGAGCGTCGGCCTGGTCAGCTCGATCGCAGCGAACTACCTGATCAAGGTCCTCGACATGGAGCACATCGGGATCATGGATTCCGTGCATTTCCCAACGGTATCACTCGTGCGAAACGCCACACCCCTCAGCCCGGTGCGGATATATGCCGGTCAGAAAGGCAAGAGCGGCGACCAGATCGTCGCTTTCATATCGGAGTTCCAGGCACCTTCGAACCTTATCCGCCCCATCTCCTACACGATAGTTGACTGGGCGGAGGAGCAGAAGTGCAAGATGATCGTCTCGCCGGAGGGGCTAGTGGTCGACCCGGAGCTGAGAGACAGCGCGGAGATCTCAGACACCGTGTTCGGGATTGCCAGCACTGTCAGGGGTCGAGAACTGCTGAAGCAGCACGGCATCCAGTCCTTCGAGGAGGGCGTCATATCCGGCGTTGCCGGCGTACTGCTCAATGAGGGCAGGAAGCGGGACTTCGATGTCATCACCTTGCTGGCAGAAGCGCACCCTGACTTCCCCGATGCGAAGGCGGCCGCTCTTGTCCTTGAGTCGATAGACGACCTCCTGCTCGGGATCGATTTCGACGCGAAGCCTCTGTTCGAGGAAGCGCAGAGGATCGAGGCACATATCAAGGACATCCAGAAACAGGCGGTTCCGAAGAAGGAGGGAGCAGCCGCCCCCCGGCCGGACATGTACGGTTAGACTGTGCTCACCTGAACCAGATTCCGCGCTCTCTCGACGTCGAATCGTTTTCCTAGGAACCTCTCGATGACCCACATGTTGGTATCCGCGTGCTGGGTGAGCTCCTCCGCCAGGACCGTGGACTTCCCTCTGGCAAGCGCCATGTAGGGAAGTATCTGGTCGAGCATGTGCTCGTCCACGGTGGCACCGGATCCCGTCGTCTCCATCAGATCGAGGGCACAGCTCTCTCCAAGTGCCTCCGAGCGGACCCCCTTCGCTCCGAGCGCGCTCGCTCCCAGGATAGTGTTCTCGCATCTCGCCGCAAGGACTATCCCGGCGCCTGTACTGACCCCTTTCCTAACGTCGGATTCGATCTTGACAGCTCGATATTCGAGGAGCTTCTTGGTAGCAGCGTGCTCGACCCTGGTAGCGATGTCCTTCGGAAGGTTCTGGACATAGCTCACGCCATCGATCTGCAGCGTCTTTCCGGGAGAAGTCAGTTCGATGCCTGACAGGCCACCTGTAGGAGACACCTCGATGCTCACTTCCCCTCCTCCCTCGGGATAGAATCCGCGAGCGCGTATCTCCAATTCGAACGAGGGACCGAACATGCTCAAGATCGGCAGGTGCACCAATCTCATGTAGTCCATGGGCGGAGACCAGTTGACGTCCGTCCCGCCTCTGATGGTCATATTCACTGCGGATCTTGACAGGATTGCAGGTATGAGGCAGGCCTGAAGGACGAGGGATATGCTGCCCGCGGTCCCCACATCGAACTCGAACCGGCCCCCCAGCACCTCTCTCGGCTTGAACACCAGCTCTTTAGATCCGGGATACAGGCCATCGATGTCGGCATCTGACATCTTCGCGACCGCCTCGATTGCCGTCATGTGTGACGGAGCAAGTCCCGGATTCTTTCTCCTG
>Ga0315286_10006010_pt1 | contig 11765 bp, 11 predicted proteins | sample YL17G10_0_MG_FD_205038 | JGI IMG/M metagenome (GOLD analysis project Ga0315286, IMG submission 205038) | Sediment microbial communities from Yellowstone Lake, YNP, Wyoming, USA - YL17G10_0 | ecosystem: Environmental > Aquatic > Freshwater > Lake > Sediment | place: USA: Wyoming | collected... | reverse complement strand
AAATCAAGCTTTGTCTTATTGCAAATATTACTGGTCGAATAACTATGCGGATTAGTACATGCGCCGCCGCAAACAGTTCCAGTGCATTCAGAGGGAGCAGTAACATTACATCTCCTCCTATTAGCACTAGTATGCTGGCTAGGATTATGTGGAGACTCACAATAATAAGTGCATCTAGTATAATAAGTTACGCAATCCCCCATGCTTCCTGATAAATCAGCAACTGAGAAGACATCAACCGAAAGAGTTATGTTTGATACATAAGAAACGTTTTCCAGCCCAAGGCGGATTGGAATCGTCCTGTTGCTTAGCTGATTGTAATTCAAAAGAGAAGAAAGTGTTGAAGAAGAAATTGTCCTCGTTGTACCCACGTCGCTGCTTCCATTAAAGACAGTCACATTTCCAATATTAAGAAACATTGAGTAATTGCTTTTGTAGTGCAGAGAGATGCTCATGTTATCCAGTGTTCCGGGGATATAGAAACCATCATACAAGTTAATCGCGCCTATAATTCCTGGGAAGCTATATCTCCCTGGCTGCTCATAGTGAGCAGAGCTTTCGTAGATAAGCTTAAAATATCCCCCTGCAACTGCGATTTTATCCCCTTTTAATTCTACTATATTAGAGCCATTATGGAACTCAGAGATGTATGAAGAAATATTGAATGATTGAGGCTGAAAGCTTACATCTGGAGAATACCAGCCTGAAAGAATGCCATTAATATACAGGTAAAATCCCTTATTTACAGCAATTTCAAGGCTCATATTCTTGGCAACACCTTCATAACTTATATTCATTGAAAGATTGCCGTCACCCACATACCCTCCAAAGTAAAAATAAGAAACAGAAGCTGATTTTGAAAGAAAAGCGCGGGCAGAGTATCCTGTAAAGTTTCCTCCTGTCTGATTTTCTATTCCGCTGACTACATGTGTTTCTGATTCTATGTTTTTTGAGGTTTCATAGGGGCTTGAGTTCTTTGCTGCTATAAGGTCAGAACCAAACCAGATCCCAATATTATCCCTTGTGTCTAAGTCTGCCAGAACTGAGTCTGCCAAACCTCTGGCCAGAGTTATATCCTGATCATAGAACTCGCCTATCTGCTCAAGAACTGAGTTGTTTAGGTCAGTTATCTTGCCAGTGCTTATAAGATTTTTAGCATAGGAATTATCGATTTCACCAACTTTTAATGTAGAGAGAACTTTGAGAACATCTGCCGGTATTTCTGATTGATGAGTGTATGATCTTAAGATAGGGTACGCGATTGTTATTGTCATCAGGATTATCACAAGCGCTATCAGCGCGTCTGTGCTGAAAAATATCCCTCTTTTGTGTTTCATTTTTACTTTTATTCTTTACCCCCTCTTTTTATCTTCTCTTTCTTGATTTTACCAGGTTTTATTTGGTTTTATATCTTTACATTTTTTCGCAAGCTTGCTCGCCACATCAGCTTAAACTGATTTTTATAGGATTCTGCATTATCCTTATTCTTTATGATGACTGCAATTACTGGCTTTGCTGTCCAGATAAATAGAATAATTGTATCTTTGTAAATTATAGTGTCTGTTATGCTAGAATACTCTCTTGGGGTAAATCTAAAATCTCCGTGATAATTTTTCAAAAGCTCTGGATTTTCCTTGACTGCCTGATTGAAAATAACATAAGACTTTATTTTTAGCTTCTTTTTTTGTTTCTGCCATAGATGCCAGTAATCTCCCATAACATCCTTGAATAAGCCAGAGACACCAAAATCATAATATTCTCCATTCTTTCCGAGTTCAATCAGCATTTTCTCAAAAACAGCACGAATTCCCTTTATCCCTGAATAAACAACAACTTCCTGCTTTTCCTGGCTTGAATTAAGTTTTGCATTTAATTTTGGAAGTATCTCCTGCAGCTTTTCCTGTTTTTCTTTCAGCAAACTCAGCAGGATGTTTGGGTTTGCAGGCTCAAAATACTGCTTTTTTCCTTTTATTATTGAGGAAACAAGCCCCTTTTCTTTTAACCTCTGCAAAATCAAGTAAGTTGTTCCTCTATGAAAGCCGGTTTTCTTTATTATCGGGCCTGCTAAGCTGCTCCTTAATTCAATAAGAGCAAGGTATATTTTTGATTCAGCCTCAGACAAGCCAAGCTCTTCAAGCACTTCAATTTCTGCCATAATTCTATATAATTTCCTGCTATTTAAATCTTTCATTTTTGTCATCTTATTTAAGACTACAAATTGTTAAATACGTCTGAATTATTATTCTACTAAGGAGTGACAACAAAACCATGACATTAAATTTAGATTTGATTAAAGAAAGATTAGGTAGTCATACTGCCAGAGAGTTCTTTAGATATGCCAGACGGAGATATTTAGCTTCTTGCAAGTTTAAGGGGCCTTGTCAAGAAGATGAAACATTAGAAACTCTATTAAGACAAGTAGGAGAGGAGTTAGGAGAGAAGCCAGAAAATTTATGGGCTTCCCAAAAATTCCAACTGGTATTCAGGGTCACAAGTCCAGAACATCTAAAGATACTAGGCATTAATGGGGATTCTCAAAAAGATGCTGAAGAAGCTATTAGGGGAGGCAGGGTAATGAGCTTACTTCCATACAATGTAATAGTTGGAGATGAGCATCTTATAAGAAAATATCTTCCTTCAAAACCTGAAAAGTTTTCTGGTGACTGGAGACATAGCATTGATCCTTATGGTATTTTTAGAGAAATGGATAGGGTTGAAGCGTTTAACAGTAAAGGTAAAAGGACATATTTAGCAACAAGAAAATTTCCCTATGCTGTTCTTGCAAATTTTACAGAAGCATGTCATATTGGTTGCGATGGATGTTATAAAGGTTCTATGGTTAGAACTACATTGTCAGCATTATCTGATATTTATCCTGAATATGCAGAGATCAAGAGACAGTTAACTACTCAAGAAAAAAGAGCTGTTAAACAAGCAAGACTTTTAACAAAATGGCTTAATAAAAATCCAGAAGTTGATACGATTGTAATTAGCGGGGGAGAGCCAACACTATTTTCAAACAGTTCATTAGAGGGAATTATCAGTCAATTCAGGAAAGCAGAAAATGTTAAAGTTGTAAGAATATGTACTTCTTCTGTCTTTCAGGGCATGTGGTATAGAATAGATGAGGATTTTATCAGGATGCTTTCTGATTTTAAAAGAGAAACTGGAAAGCAATTTTACATTAATGCGCATGTAACTGACGAATCCCAGCTTTCTGCCCCAGAAGCAAAGATGGCTGTTGATAAACTACAAAATGCCGGAATATCAATTCATCTTCAAATGCCCATTCAAGAGGGAATTAATTTCAAACGTGATGACTTAGGCTGGACTGTTCAGAAACTTAAAAGAATATCAAAGGCAGCCTATTCTTTAGGAGTTATTCCTTACAAGGCGATTGTTGATATGCACTCTCCGTCTCATCCAGATTTAACAGTTCCGATAGAAACAGTTGTAAAAGTCATTAGATGTTTGGATGAGCATTTAGAGAATTCTGATATGGAAAGATGGCAGGCATATAATGTACTACACGAGCAAGGAAATTTGTATCTATATCCTGCACCGCATTTTACTGCTGTGAAAGAAGTAGATAAAGAAAATGGGAGGGTTGTTTATTTTATTCCTAAGAGAGACGCTGTTCATACATACGAAGAGCCTTTAATATCAGGACACAATGATAATCCAGATAGTTTAAGCCCAATTGCTGATTCAGAAACAAGAGAAAGAATAGAGTCTGTACGAAAGTTGTATCATTCTCTAAAAGGCAGAATAAGAGAATTAGAAGCGGGTAATTTAACCTTACAACAAAAAGCAAAAGAAATAGAAAGATTTGAAAGAGAGTTCTACCAAAAATCTGGAATTTTTTATCCTAAAAATGCCCCTTTAAAAAATGAGCCAAAGAAATAAATTCACAATAACTAAGAAAATAACTCGCAATCCCGCTCGTAAATAATAAAGAAAGATGGTCTCACGAAATTGCTCGGCAAAACACGGAAAGCAGGCGGTGATTATAGTCCCAACTTTACTTCAAGACAGATTAAAGGCAGGAAAGATTGTTAAGGTAGAAATTAAGATTCTAGAATAATTATTTTTTTCGCTACTGGCCTCTCTTCGTTTATCATTCCCATATATAAAGATAAAATGTCTGGGTTTTATTTTTGTATATTGTAAATCTGGTTATTTTTACAAGATTCTTTGCTGATGTGGCTATTAAATCTGGGTCTGTTCCTGGCTTTCCTATACCCCTTACTTCCACACCATAGGGATAAATATTATCTGTCAAAAAAAAGAAATAGTCAAATCGCGTGTTAAAAAGAGTTTTTGTAAATGCATAATTTGCAATTGAGAGGTCATAGAAGTTATCAAGTTTCGTTTCATTTATTCTATTATCTGCCAGGATTCCTGGGGTAATCACGTTGCCTAAATTCCAGTCTTTAGGAGTGCCTTCTGAGAGGATATTATCTGCGATTATATTACCGTCATAGAGAAGTGTGTTTAAATTTTCTGAAGCCTCGCCAGGAGAGTTTTGCAGATAAACAAACAACACGAGAATTCCAATTGAAAAAATAATTGCCGCTATCATCAAGTCAATCCCCCATGTCTGCGCTTTTGTATTTATTTCAGTTAAGATATACTGTGCCATTTTCCTTGTGAATTTGATTTTCCCCCCTTCTTACATCTCCAACAACAGGAATTACTGGAAGAGACATTGCAATTTTGTTGTCTAAAGTTTTTATGTAAACACTCTCTTCCACTATCATCAGAGTGTAATCCTGATTTGCTATTTTCTCAGGGACTTTAAACTTCCGGAGATAACCATCGCTTGATTCATATGCAAGATTAATCTCGTCTTGAACACTGAGCGCAATCTCTTTTACCATAGTGACTTTCCGCGATTCGCTTGTGCTTGAGATGTTGGATTGGATTGCAATAAAAAAGAGAGTGAAAAAGAGGAGGACGAAACCAACTAGAATAATAAATTCTACTGATGACTGAGATTTTTTTTCTAATTTACTTTTCATCTTAATTTGGCAAGGAGATGCCTATTATTTATGGTTAATTTTTACATTATAGTCAACGACTTTAATTTTTCACCATTTTGTCGTTGACTAGATAGGGAAAGACTTATGTCTTTCACTATAAATTTAATTTGATTATTAATTTTTATCTTATCCATCCTTGCGTAATTTACTTTTCATTTTATGCAGGGCTTATTACTGCTTTATCGTCCTGAGCTGTTATCTGAATTTTTTTTATTCCTGAACTAGTGCTCAGGGTTCCAAAGATAGGAACATTGCTTGAAAAAGAGATAATATTTACTCCCGTACTTGTTTGAATTGAAAATAAAAGGCTGTTCTCAACTATGCTTGCACTTAAAACCCCTTCTGGAAAATAAGTTGTTATTGTTGCCTTTGAGGGCTTTCCAGAATAAAAAACAGCTTCTGCACTTGATGTCACCTTGTTCGCGAAATTAGTCAACTGAGTGATTTTAATCTGGTCTTTTATTGTTCCGCTGTATAGAAAGGCCATTGCTAGAGTTGACAGCAAAACAAAAGTCACGAAACCAACAATAATAATGTACTCTATGCTAACCTGAGATTTTTTCATCTTATCACCCCTCTGGCTATAAAATAGCAGAATAGATTAATAAAACTATCTGTCATTCCAAAAAAACAAACACTGTCAGGTATATCCCACATCTCAAATATAATCTATTAAAACAATAAATATAAGGATTTTGGATAATTAATTTATGATACAGATTAAGTATTAATGCTCCCAAGTATATCACAAGAAGTAGCCAATATCGAATAAACAATAAGTTTATAAAATAATCAAGACATATGCTATTATGGCAAAAGAGGCGAAGCCTGTTTTTTTAAAGGTAATTATAATTGCAGCAGTTATACTCATCGCAAATCTTGCTTTTTTGTTTTATTTTTATGGCAGCTTGAAAAGCGGCATGACTGGATTTTCTGTTTTGGGAAGTTTTTCAAAGGCATATGCTGAAATGCCCTATTCTTCTAAAATATTTATTGTTGCCGAGTGGTCTATTTTAATTTTAATTTTAGCTGGAACATTTATTCGGGACGTGAGTGTTAAGAGAGGGGAGATTGAGGGGATAAACCTAAAAGATGTTAGCGGCAAAATCGGCACTGACATTGATAAGCTGTACAGCATACTGCAGGACAAGAATCAGTTAAGAATTTCAACAATATCCAAAGCATTCAAAGTAGACAAGGAAACTGCAATGGAGTGGTGCAGGATACTGGAGTCAGGAAATCTTGCCAGTATGGATTATCCAGGGGTGGGTGAGCCTGTTTTGAGAATAAATAAAAAAGAGGAAAATAACTAATCAATTTAGCAAGTAAAAAAATATGGCAGGGAAAAAAAGTTCAATAGAAGAGCTGGAGCATATGATGAAGGAAAAAGAGATTGCTGCTCTAGGTAAGAAGCCTCATTCAGCAGAAAAAAAACAAGAGAAACTCATATCTCTCAAACCAAAAGTGCAGAAAAAAAGCCATGAGGAAAAAAAGCAGGTTAAGCCTAATATACCTAAACCAAGCAAGCATGAAGAAACAAAGAAAATTATGGAAAGAATCAAAGAAATTCAGCAGAAAAGTGCTGCTCGTACAAAAACCCGCGTAAAAAGCAGGCAGCTCCAAGAAAAACAGATTTCTCTAAATCGTGCAAAAGAATTCAAAGTTCCGGAAAAAATTCCTGGAAAACCTGCTGAAGAGAAAGAAGTCAAGGTTAGTGAGGGAAAGAAGCTTAAGAGCAGCAAGAGTATAGAAAAACAAATAAAAGAATCTATAAGGCAGGATATAAAAGAAGAGAAAGAAGAAAAAATTGAAAAAAAGCAGGATGAAACAAAGTTTTTTGGATTTAAAAAAGAGGAGAAGAAACTTGGTGTTCTGGAAAAGTATACTATTGAGCTTGATGGGACAAATGTAGAGGTTGAAATGGAAAGAACCCGGTCTGGAACAATTTACAATCTTCACGTTCCTGAGATTGGAATTGCCTCTGCCTCCTTGCTTGGCGAGATTAGAAACGAGCTTGTTTCTGTTACCAGCATCAGCATGAAAGAGATATTGGATCCGAATGCATTCAGCGAGATTAAGAAGAGGTTTATGACAGAGGCTGATAAATTGCTTAAGACGCGAATACCCACCATAACTGAAGAAACAAAAAGGTTTTTTGTGGGCAAGCTTATTCAGGATATGCTTGGGCTTGGTGAAATCGAGTTTTTGATAAATGATGTTAATCTTGAGGAGGTTGTCATTCCTACCTCAAAAGAGCCAATACGAGTTTATCACAAGAGATACGGGTGGCTGCCAACTAATATGACAATTGCAAAAGAAGATGAGATAGCAAATTATTCAAACATCATTGCAAGAAGAGTTGGAAGGCAGATAACTGTTTTAACGCCCCTGCTTGATGCTCATCTTGTGACAGGAGACAGGGTAAATTCCATACTCTACCCCATAAGCACCAAGGGAAATACTATAACAATAAGAAAATTTGCGCGCGACCCATTTACAATGGTGGATATGATAACCAGCAGGACATGTGATTTAGATATTGCAGCATTATTATGGCTTGCAATTGAATATGAGATGAATGTGCTGATTTCTGGCGGCACTGCCTCTGGAAAGACCTCTCTTCTAAATGCATGCATGCCTTTTATCCCGCCTAACCACAGAATAATAAGTGTAGAGGACACCAGAGAGTTAATGCTTCCTGATTTCCTGTACTGGACTCCTCTTGTAACAAGAATGCCAAATCCAGAGGGAAAGGGAGAGGTGAGCATGTTGGACTTGTTAGTGAACAGCTTGAGAATGAGGCCTGACAGAATAGTTCTTGGTGAGATGAGAAGGCAGAGAGAGGCAGAAGTTTTGTTTGAGGCAATGCATACTGGACATTCTGTTTATGCAACCTTGCACGCAGACAGTGCTACTGAAACTATCTCAAGGCTGACAAATCCTCCTTTAAATGTTCCTCCAAATCTCCTGAAAGCAGTGAATCTTAATGCAGTCATGTTCAGGGACAGAAGAAAGGGAATCAGAAGAATATCGCAGATAGCTGAATTTGAAGCAGATGAGAAAGGGGCGAGGGCAAACATAATATACAGGTGGATTCCTGAAGAGGACAGATTTGTGAAGCATGCAGAGAGCTCGAGATTTTTTGAGGATATAAACAGGAACACTGGAATGTCACAGAGCGAGATAAATAACAATCTTGAAGACAAGAAAAAAATTATCAGCTGGATGGTTAAAAATAATATAAGAGACCTGAATGATTTTGGAAAAGTCATGAAGTTTTATTATACTGACAAAGAATCCTTGATGGAATCAATAAAGAAAAATGACATTAAAGGGATTCTTAACAGATAAAGATGGTGTTCAAAATCCCATTTACATTTTCAAATATAGAAAAATTAAAGAGGGGGGCTAAATTTTTTACAGGGCGGATGGGTCATAAGAAAGACTCCCATCTGGCTGATAACCTTAAAAATTCTGGCGTGGACTTGACGAGAGAAGAGTATCTTGGAATCTCCGCAAGAAGTTTTATTTTTATTTTTATTTTTTTATTTTTAATTTCAAGTACTGTACTCTTCTTATTAAAAGTAAGCTTATTTCATTTGTATGGCCTGGGAATTGCCATACTTTTCGCAGGATTCGTATTTTTTAGCCAGATGAATTACCCTAAAATGTACGTTTCAAAAAGGCAGAGGGATATTGAAAAAAATTTGATTCCGGCTCTTCAGGATATGGCTGTACAGGTTAGCTCTGGAATTGCATTATTTGGTGTCCTGACTAATATCTCTGATGCAGATTATGGAGAATTAAGCTCAGAGTTCAAAAAAGCTGTAAAAAGAATAAATTCCGGAGAGCCTGAGACAGATGTTCTTGATGATCTTGCTAAAAGAAATCCTTCTGTATTTTTCAGAAGAACACTATGGCAGATTAGCAATGGCATGAGAGCTGGAAGTGATATCTACCTTGTAATAAAAGACAGCATTCGGGCATTAAATGAGGAGCAACTGATACAAATACAGAACTATGGAAACCAGCTTAACCCATTAATTATGTTCTATATGCTTGTCTCTGTAATAATCCCAGCCTTATCTGTTACATTTCTGACGATAATAGCTTCAATGGTTAATCTTGCGAGTGGAATGACAATGCTGTTGTTCGTGGGCATGTTTATTTTTGTTGTATTAATTCAGATAATGTTTTTAGGATTAATTAAATCCAGGAGGCCAAGTTTGTTATGAAAAAACAATCAAATAAGAATATCAAGGTAAAAGAATTTTTCAAGCCAACCTCATTAAAAATAATTTTAACAATAATTATCTTTGTGTTAATATTAATAATCTTAGGAACGCCCCAAATGATTGTATTAAAATGTACTCCTACGGCTTGCGGAGCATTTTTGTCTTTTTTAGGATTAAGCATAGATGTATCAAGAATGAGTGGAGAAACCATATCTTTAATATTTCTTGCTGCGTATTTAATTGAATTTATTATAAGCTACTTATTATCTTGCATAATAATTTTTATATACAAAAAAGTGAGGAAGCAAACATGAACACAAAAAATTTTCAGAAAAAAACCCCGGAATTTGACAGCTTATCAAAGATGGACAAGAGAGAGACAGGAGCAGTTAAAGAAATAGAAGAACTGAAAGGATACTCCAGAGATAAAATAGAGAGGAAATCAGGCAGAGTTATGATTTTTGTTTTTATATTTGCACTTGCAGCAGGAATTATTTTGTATTTTATAAGAAAGAGTTATGTTATTTCTTTAGGCATCTTCTTTTTTGTTATTATAGCATTCTCGACATATAGATATTTTAGAAAAAAACTTGCTGAAAGCGGAAGAGTAAGAAGAATTGAAGAAGTTTTCCCTGATTTTTTGCGGTTAATGTCAAGCAATTTAAGAGCAGGAATAACAATTGATAAAGCTATGCTGCTAAGTGCGAGGCCGGAATTCTACCCGCTTGATAATGAGATACAAAAAACAGGGAAGGATATTGTAACAGGGAAGGATATTGAGGTAGCTTTGCAGGACATGTCAAAAAGAATTAAATCAGAGAAGATATATAAAACAATTCTTCTGATTATCTCGGGGATTAAGGCAGGTGGAAATCTAGCTGTGCTTCTTGAGGAGACTGCTGTAAATATGCGCGAGAGGAATTTTGTCGAGAAGAGGGCAGCAAGCAATGTTCTTATGTATGCCATATTCATTTTCGTTGCAGTTGCAATAGGCGCACCTGCCCTGTTTTCACTTTCAACTGTTATGGTTGAAGTGCTAACCAAGATACTTTCAGGCCTGCCGACTATGGAAGCAAGCACGCAGTCTGCTGCCATGAGCATGCCTTTCACATTATCAAAGATAAATATCTCTATTACATTCATCGAGTATTTCTCGATAGTATTTATTATTGTAATAGACATTCTTGCGTCATTAATACTTGGATTGGTAATGAAAGGAGAAGAGAGGGAGGGTTTGAAGTATACTATCCCCCTGATTATAGCAAGTATTGCCGTATTCTTTGCCATGAAGATATTTTTAGGCAGTTTTATGTCTGGGTTGTTATAGCATCGGCTTTAGCTTAATAATGCGCATAACTTTCTATAAACTATAATAAAACTCTAATCAGCTTAATAAATAAAACAAATGTGACAGATTTTTAAATGGGTTTAATTGATTGTTAATTGAGAGATAAAGATGTTTTACAAATATTTTTGTTTTTTCCTTGGCATATCACGATAACTAACCAATATCCGTTAGAGCAAAACTTTTTATACCTCTCTTTCTTTCAAAGAGAGGAAAAATAAAAAATGGTGGGAAAAACCAAAAAAGAAGTAAAAGTGAAAAAGACTAAAAAGGAAGATAAAGTTTCTACTGGAGTTGAAAATTTAGACAATATTAGCGAGGGAGGGTTTGAAAAGAATTCTGTAAATCTTCTTGTTGGCGGGAGCGGGAGCGGAAAGAGCATATTTGCTGCTCAGTTTTTAGTTGAGGGTATAAAAAGAGGCGAGAATGTTTTGTATGTGACATTTGAAGAGAAGAAAGAAGAGTTTTTTGAGAATATGGCTGAAATCGGATGGGATTTTGAAAAATCAGAAAGAGAGGGCAAGCTGGTTTTCCTTGAATATTCGCCTGAAAAAGTTCGAACAATGCTGGAAGAAGGCGGAGGAACAATTGAGAGCACTATTCTTAGTAAAAAGATAACCCGAGTTGTTATTGACAGCATCACTTCATTTGAATTATTATTCAATGAAGATGTTGAGAAGAGATCAGTTGTCCTTGAATTATTCAATATGCTGAGAAAATGGAACTGCACCTCGCTGCTAACCTATGAGCAGGATTTATCCAGGGACAAGAAGATTTCGTCCAAGATTCTTGAGTTTGAATCTGATTCAATAATAATGCTTTACTTTATCCGGGAAGAGGATGAAAGAGAGAGGTATATTGAAGTCTATAAGATGAGAGGAACAAAGCACTCAACAAAACTCTATCCTTTCGAGATTACAGATAAAGGAATAGTTATCAGCAGTATTTCTGCAAAGGGAAAATTGAAGATTTAGTTTAATTATGCGAAGTTTAGTTTCAGTTAGAAGTCAGCCCGCTATATATTTATGTCATTAATTAATGCCCTTCGGGCAACTCCGCTAAACTAAACATGCATCTCCAACCAAGTAGCAAGCTTATTTTTATCGGGAGGAACATCTTTCCTTGAATAGAAGACAAATTCCA
>Ga0315286_10006009_pt1 | contig 11765 bp, 7 predicted proteins | sample YL17G10_0_MG_FD_205038 | JGI IMG/M metagenome (GOLD analysis project Ga0315286, IMG submission 205038) | Sediment microbial communities from Yellowstone Lake, YNP, Wyoming, USA - YL17G10_0 | ecosystem: Environmental > Aquatic > Freshwater > Lake > Sediment | place: USA: Wyoming | collected... | reverse complement strand
GCGGCCCGGGCGGTGACGCCGTAGGCGAGGATCAGGGTGTCGGCGTTTTCGGCCGGCACGTGTTCCACGAAGGAAAACCGCGCGACCGCGCCTTCCACCTTCTGTTTCATCCGGTCGAGCATGCGGGTGATCTCGGCGGCGTCCGTGGTGATGTAGCCGTCCGGGCCGTGGGTCGACGAGGTCTGGCGCACGAGGGTCTGCCCGCCGATCGGCAGGAAGCCCGGCACCCGCTCGCCGGCCACGGTCTGGAACGGTAGGTGGGGGCCGATTGCGGCCGGCGTGCGCTCGATGATCGGCGGAGCGTCCAGATGCTCCAACTCGATCGTCTCGCGGGTCATGGCGATTTCCTTGTTGGAGGCGACAAAGACCGGGCAGCGGTATTGCTCGGCCAGGTTGAAGGCGTGCACGGTGAGCGTGTAGCAGTCCGCGACATCCGCGGGCGCCAGCACGATCACGGGCATGCCCCCGCTGTTGCCCCAGCGCAGGAAGTTGACATCCCCGTCCGCGCCCCGGGTGGCCGAGCCGGTGGAGGGCCCCAGCCGCTGGATGTCGACGATGACGATGGGGATCTCGCTGCCGATCGCAAAGGAGATCTGCTCGCTGTACAGGCTGATGCCGGGGCCGGAGGTGGCCGTCAGAACCTTCATGCCCGCCATGGAGGCACCCAGGCACAGGCCGATCGAGGCGATCTCATCCTCGCCCTGGATGCACACCCCGCCGAGCGGCGGCAGCATGGCCAGCATGTGGTTCAAGATGGTGGTGGCCGGGGTGATCGGGTAGCCGGCGAAGAACCGGCAGCCGGCCGCCACCGCCCCCCGGGCGATGGCCTCGTTGCCTTCCATTAGAGTCAAAGCCATGAATGCGCCTCCCAGATGTGTTCGAAGGGCTGCGTCGACCGATGACCGACGCCGTCCAAAACGGCATACGCACGCTGCCCCACAGAAACAGATTTTCTAACAAGCATCGCTGCGCAGTGCAAGGATTAATCCGAATATTCATGAAAATTTTTCAGCTGCGTTGCGTGCCAGTCGCGGTACTCCAATACGGCTTTATGGCCCGACGCCTTGCGGATGCGGCCACCCCGACTCGTGAAGGTTCCGGGGTTGAGTCGCTGTGCGACGCGGACAACCCCGCGGACGGCTTGATTTGATCTGAACCGGGAGGTGGATGGGTGTGCGGCCCTTCTATCGCTTCGCCGCCTGCTGCCACGGGTAGCGGATGCGGCCATGAAACATGGCCTCGAGGCCGTCCACCAGGGCATCGGTGATCTTCTCGATTTGGATGGTGTCCAGATCGCATTCGCTGAACTGGCCGTCCGCGATGCGCTTGACGATGATCAACCGGACCAGCCGGTCGAATGTGTGGCGGTTCGGTTGTTCCAGGGTGCGGGATGCGGCTTCCACCGCATCGGCGACCATCAGGATGGCGGCTTCGCGGCTCTGGGGTTTGGGCCCCGGATAGCGGAAGTCACGCTTGCGGACCTCCGTCTTGGATTCGCCTTTCACGGCTTTGGTGTAGAAATATTCAAGGAGCAAGGTCCCGTGGTGTTGGGGGATCAGGTCGACGACCATTTTCGGCAGGTGGTATTCGGCCGCGAGCCGGACTCCGTCGGTGACGTGCCGGAAAATGTGCTGCACGCTTTCCCATGGGTTGAGGCTGTTGTGGGGGTTGGGGCTGTTGAACTGGTTTTCGATGTAGTCGTTCGGGGATCGCATCTTTCCGATGTCGTGATAGTAGCCGCTGATGCGCAGCAGCAGCGAATCGGCATCCACCGCCTCACCCACCGATTGGGCAAGATGGGCCACCCCCAAAGAGTGCTGATACGTTCCGGGCGCATCGCTGAAGAGCTTCTTCAAGGCGGGATGGTCGAGGTCCGCAAAGCGGCGCAGCTTGATGGCGGAGGATAGGTACCGGGTGGCCCGGAGCCCCGGCAGGAGCAGCAGGGCCAGCGGGCCCGCCAGAAATCCGCCGCAGAAGGCCAGCGCCGTGCCGGTCACCACCGGCGGCGTCACCAGCTCGGAGAGGGACGAAAGGTCCAGGGGGGCGAGTGTGAGGGCCAGGCTCGCTGCGGCCTGCCAGTCGGGGGAATTCAGCACCGAGAAGACGATCGCATTGGCGGTTCCGATCAGGACGGCCGGCCAGAGAAACGCCATGCGCTTGGGCATGGTGTATGCCGCCGCCAAGGCCGTGAGGCTTGCGACCAAAATGGCGATCACCCCCGGGTAAGACCGGTCCACAAAAAGGGATGCCAGGACCGCCGCCGACAGCGAGACCCCCACGGCGGCGGCCCGGCTCTGGTTCAAAGCGACCAGCAAGAGCGGCAGCACCCCGAAGGGCAGCATGGCGGCGGGCAAAGGGGCTGCCAGCAGCAGCACCTTCAGCAGCAGGAGGTGCAGGATCAACAGCGTCAGGACCAGGTTGGGAGAGGATGCGCTCCGGGACCCGGCCCGAGGAGGCAGATCGAGGAACACCGCGAGGAATCCCGCGATGAAGATCATGGTGAACAGGATGAAGGGCGCGTCGCGATGGCTGGTGGCGATTACGTTCCGGCGACAATTGTCGATCAGCTGGATGTCCTGTTCATCGAGCTTTTTCATAAACGGGACGATCTCCTGCGGGGGGCCGATCTGCCAGGCGCCGGTCGCCTGCCGGCTGTCGGGGAGGCCGAGGCCTGCGTCCGGCTGCGGCAATCTGAGGGTGACCGGGGCGCGTTCCCCCACCCGGGGATTCCACAGGGTGAGAAAGGCATCCTCGAAGTAGCATGACAGAAAGATGCTGATCATGAGGACGATGTTGAGCAGAAGTCGAATCATCCCACGTCCCGGTGTTGTCTGTTTGTTACTAAAGTTTTTGGCGAAACAGGCGATGACAATCTATAGGCGGAAAATCTTACATGGCTTGGCGTGCCGAGTCAAACCGATCCGCCTTCAGCGGGGGCATATTTCCAAGCCCGATTCCCTCTTTCCGGAGGGGCCGCATAACAGGAGATCGCCGTCATGATCGACACGACCTGGGCAAAGTTGAAAAGGAGTAGTGATTCTAAACCGGATCGGGACGCGGCCCTGGGGATCCCGGCCGGCGGCGTGGCCCGCATGGTCAGCTCGTCGGGCCGGATCGGCCTGCCGGTGCTGCAGCAGGTGGCCCGATCCTTGTCCCGGGAGGATTTCGTCCGGTTCATGCAGCAGCCGGTTCTGGCCGGCGCAGCGATCCATCTCGGCACCTTGTCCGCGCCGTCCGGCGCCGGGCCCCGCGCGTTGAACCGCACGGTCCTCTTCGAGGCCCTTGAGGGCTCCAAGGAACCGGTTTCTGCCTCCGAGAGCCTGAAGCAGGCCATTTATCCTCTGGTGCGGGGTGAATTCGCGACCTCGGCCGGGATGATGTTCTCCATCGGCCGCATTGACGGCAACGACCTCATCATGCCCGACTACGCCATTTCCAAGAAACACGCGATACTCGAGATCAAGCGCGGCGACTATTTTCTGAAAGACTGCGGGTCTACGAACGGCACCACCCTGAAAGGCGAGCGGCTGCAGAACAAGCCGGTGCAGCTCAGCGACCGGGACGTCATCAGTTTCGCCCGCTACGAGTTTAGTTTTCTGTTCCCGGGTTCCCTCTACGACATGCTGATGGCCGTGTAAAATCGCGATTCCGGCGCTGCGCCAGGCCTGCCCTGCTGATTCTGAATGGGGAACTCGGGCTTTTTACGCCGTGATCAACGCTTGTCCAGCTCGGCTCTGACCGCCCGCCCGAACGTTTCCAGCAGATACGGCTTTTTGACGTACGCGCCGGCCCCCATGCGCTGGGCCTCCCGGACCCGCACGGATTCGGAATAACCGCTGGCGATGATGGTCTTCTGCCCGGGCCGCAGACCTAAAATGCGCCGGAAGGTTTCGAGCCCGTCGATCCCCGGTTCCATGATCATGTCGAGCACCACCAGGTCCGCCGGCTGACGGCGCAGGTGCTCCAGGGCGTCCTCGCCGCTGGCCGCGGTCGCTACCGAATACCCCAGTTTGCCCAGGATCTCGCCGGCGATCTCGCGCTGCTCCTTGATGTCGTCCACGACCAGAACGGCCTCGCCCTTGCCTTTGAACGCATCCAGCGGCAGGCGTTCGTGCCGGTGCAGGGCCTGGCGGGTGGCGGGGAAGTAGAGGGTGACGTCGGTGCCCTTTCCGACCCGGCTCTTGATGTCGATGTGGCCGCGATGGTCCTTAACGGTGCCCCAGACCACGGCCATGCCCAGGCCGGTGCCGCTGCGGCCCATGGTCTTCTTGGTGTAGAACGGTTCAAAAATCCGTTCCATGTCTTCGGCCGGGATGCCGATGCCGGTGTCGGAGACGACGAGGATGACAAAGTCCCCCCGCATGACCTCGTCGTACCCGATGGTGAGCCGGTCCAGATGACGGTTCTCGGTGCGGATGACGATGGTGCCGCCGTCGGGCATGGCCTCGGCCGCGTTGACGACCAGGTTCATGATGGTCTTCGAGAGGTGGACCGGCGAGCCGACGATGTTCAGCAACTGGTCGTCGAGGTGGACTTCCGTCGCCACATTCGGGTGGTCCAGCTTCAGCTTGGAGAACTCGGGGCTGGCGAGGTAGTCCGTCACGATCTGGTTTACATCCACCACCGCGGTCGCCTCCACCCCCCGCCGGGCCAGCGTCAGCAGGTCCTGGACGATGGCCGCCGCCCGCTCGCCGGATTTTTGGATGGTCAGGATCGGTTTGCGCAGCGGGCTGTCCTCCGCGATGTCCAGCAGCAGCAGCTCGGGGTAGCTGACGATCCCCGACAGGATGTTGTTCAGGTCATGAGCGACCCCTCCCGCCAGGGTGCCGATGGCCTCCATCTTCTGCGATCGCTGCAGCTGGAGCTGCAGTTCCTTGCGCGCCTGCTCGGCGTGCTTGAGCTCCGTGATGTCGTTGCCGATGCAGAGCATCTCCTGGAAGAGGCCGCGGTCGTCGTAGATCGGCCGATAGGCCCAGGCGATCCACACCGTCTTGCCCGAGCGCAGCGCGGTTTCGGTCTCTCCGACCACCGGAGGCAGCGGGTCGCGGCTCATGGCCGAAATGAACTCGGGCAGACTCCCGGCGCCGGACCCGTTGGCCGGAAGGATGAACCCGGAGGCCTCCGCCCCCAGCAACTCCGACTCGCCGTAGCCAAGCAGCCGCTGGGCAAAATCGTTCACATACGTGATCCGGCCCTCGCCGTTGACCCGCAGAATGGCGCTGTTGGCCGTTTCCACCAGCTCGCGGTACTTTTCTTCGCTTTCCTGGATCCGTTCAAAAGACAGGGCGTTGACGATGCTGGTGGCGAGCTGCGACGCCACGCCGATCAGCATGCTCATGTCGCCCTGCTGCAGGGGTCGTTTGGATTTGCTGTTGTCGACCACCAGAATGCCCAAGGCATCCTTTTCGTGAAGGATCGGAACGCAAATGAGCGAATCGCCGCCGAGTTTGCGAGCAAAGTCGAGGCTTTTATGGGACAACATGTCCTCGATGCTGCTCAAGTCTTCAATCAGGAAGGGGCGCCGCTCACGCAGGGCCAGAACGAAAACGCCTCTGGATTTAGGGTTGCCGAGGTTGAACTGAGTCTGTTGAAGGACCTCTGCCTGCGATGGCGTGTGACCGTAGCCGGCGACATATCGTAGGATTTGTCGCTCCCTGTCCGCCAGCATGATCATGCCACGGTCAAAACCCAGCCGCTTTTCGGTGATCGCCAACACGGCCGAAATCAATTTATCGATGCCCATGATGGTCGAGGTGGCCTGCCCGATTTCTTGGACCAACATGGCATTGTTGTATCGGACTTCACTTTCGCGCAGAGTCTCTTCTGCGGCTTTGAGCTGGTCTTCGATGGTTTTGATCAGCCCCTTGTTTTCCAGCCGCTCGGACCAAAATGCGCAGAGCCCGACCAAGATGGAAGCCATCAGGGTCAGAAAGCCCCAGTAAGGAAAAGGGAGAAAGTTATAGAGCGATGCGGGCAGGGCGATGCCGGCGATGAGCGCCAGGTCGCGGAAGCGGCGCCAGCGGCGTGGGGTGCTTTCCCGCCAAGTTGCGATATATCGGCAGCAGGGATTGCCGCGGTGAAAGCATTCGGGGTGCTCAATCGCGGCCGACTCATTGGTAAACAGGGTCGGGAAGGTCTCAAAAATTCCGGTGCGGTTGGCGCACTGATATGGCTTTTCAACAACACCGGGTTTGGGGGTGGCCGTAATTTCAACTCGGCGGGGCCCTATTTTTTTGACGGAGATGCTGGCCCCCCGGCTCAGCATGGGGTAATTCTTCTCCATCAAATGATAGATGCTCGCCGGGGTTATCAGCCCGAGGATGTATTGTCTGAGGGCGCCTCCGACCTGCGATGAAGCCGTATAACGCCCCACCTTGCGGGAGATATCCGTATCCCCGGTGCGTTGAACCAGACCTGCATGAAAGCGGTCCACTTCCTCCTGGGTGAACCAATGCGCCGCGTCCTCGACTTGGTAAATGGTCATCCCTGCATCATGCAGCACGGATTGTATATCGAGCTGCGGATAAAAGTGCCGCAGGTACGTGATATAGATTTTGGTCAGGCGGCTGTTATAAAGGGGCTGCTCGTCAATCATGAACGGTCTGCCGTTGCGTCTGGATGCGATGCCATGGGTGGTGGGCGATAAAATCAATTATATCATTTTTTTATACGCTTTGAAATCGGAATCTACCCGGCCGGGCGGACCAGCGCCGAGGCGGGCACGATCTCCACCTGCTGGCGCAGCGCCGGGAGTTCTTCCTTGAGGATGGCGTAGGTGGCCGGGTGGGGGTGGGCGATCCCCACCGCCTCGCCCTTGCGGTAGGCGATCCGGACGAGTTCCCGGATCTGCTTGCGGATGAAGGCGGGGTCTTGCTGGTGATCTATGAAAACGTCCCGCTGGGCGAACGGCAGCTGAAACAGCCGCGCCGAGGGCTTGCAGATGCTCTCGTCGGTGGTGCGGCTGTCGACGAAATACAGGCCGCGTTTTTTCAGGACGGAAAACACCTGGTACATCTGCTCGGAGCTTGCGGTCAGCCGCGACCCCATGTGGTTGTTCACCCCCTTGATGTGCGAAACCGCATCCAGGTCTTCCTCGAGCACCCGCAGCAGCTCATCCGGCCCCATGCGGGTGTGCAGTGTTCCGGGGCCGGGGTTGATGTCGGGGTATTCCACGGGCTCCATGGGCAGGTGCAGCATGAGCTCCAGCCCCCTGGCCTGGGCGATGCGCGCGATAGCGTCCTGGTGGGGGCTGTGGGGCAGGATGGCGAGGGTGAAGGGGGCGTTCAACCCGATCAGTTTTTCGGCGAGCGAACGGTCATACCCCAGGTCGTCGATGATGATCGCCACCCGCGGGAGCTTGCGGCCGGGCTCCAGCTCCGGCGCTGTCGGCGGCAGGGCCGCGTGCAGCGTCTCCGACTCGCCGTTCTTGGGCGCGGGCGGCCTTTCGGGGAAGACCTCGTAGGCCGGCGGCTTGGATGGGGCCGGTTTTTCTTCCGGGGCCGGGCGGGCCGGCGCCCGGGCGGCGGACGGTTTGTCTTCGGGCCGGGTTTCGGGCGGGCGGGGCCGCGCCGGCGGGGTCTCCGCCTTCAGCGGGGGCTTTTTGCGTTCGGTCAGCGCCGGTCGCGGCTCCGGCGGCGACAGGAAACGCGTCACCACGACGGCGCCGAGGACGATCGCCGCCAGGACGGCCACGGCCCCCAGCGCCTTCAGCAGCGACAGCCGGGAGCGGCTTTTTGGGCCGCTCGCACGGCGGCGTTTTCCTTTGCGGGGAGTTTTGGCTTGAGGCATACCGAAGCCGTGGGCGCGCCGGCCCGGCCGATCAGCCCTTCACGTTCTTGAGCACGTCGTGCCCCATGAGGAGCTCGATCGCCCGCATCACCTGGTTGTCGGTTTGCAGCGTCTCCACCTTGAGCGGTCCCACCCTGGCCTCGGCATCCTTGATGGGGGTCTTGCCCTGGTCGGTCTTTTCGGTCTTCTTGGTCGCGGGCTTTTCGGCCGGCTCTCCTTCGGCCTCCAGGTGGTTCTCCAGGTCCTTTTCCTTGAAGCTCATCTCGTCCTTTTCGGCCGTATCCTCCGTCTCCGTGCGCTTGAACTTGAGCGCGATGTCGGGCTCGATCCCCTTGGCCTGGATGGAGCGGCCGCTGGGGGTATAGTAGCGCGCGATGGTGAGCTTGAGGCCCGAGCCGTCGCGCAGGTTTTCCACCGTCTGCACCGAGCCCTTGCCGAAGGAGGTGGTCCCGAGCACCAGCGCCCGTTTGTGGTCCTGGAGCGCGCCGGCCACGATTTCCGAGGCGCTGGCGGTTCCCCCGTTGATCAGCACCACGATCGGGTAGTTGCGCTGCGCGGCCGAAGGGGTGGCGTTGAAGACCTTGGTGTTTTTCTTGTCGCGTCCCTTGATGGAAAGGATCTGGCCCTTGTCCAGGAAAATGTCGGAAACGCTGATGGCCTGGTTGAGCAGCCCGCCGCCGTTGTTGCGCAGGTCCAGCACCAGTCCCTTCATGGGGGGGGGGCTCGATTCCAGCTTCTCCAGGGCTTTTTCGAATTCCTGGGTGGTCGTGCCCGTGAAGTTGGAGATGCGCACGTATCCGTAGCCGGGTTTGAGGGAGATGGATTTCACGCTCAGAATCGGGATCTCGTCGCGGGTGAGCTCGAACTCGAGGGGCTTCTTGATGCCGTTGCGCATGATGGTCACGGTCACCTTGGACCCTCTGGGCCCGCGCATCATCCGGACGGCCTCCCGCAGGTCCTTGGCGAGTTGGCCGTCCACCTTGATGATGCGGTCGCCGGCCTCGATGCCGGCCTTGTAAGCCGGGGTGTCCTCGATGGGCGAGATGACCGTCACAAACCCGTCGCGCATGGTGATGTGGATCCCGATGCCGGTGAACTTGCCCTTGGTGTCGATCTGCAGGTCCTCGTAAGCGTCGGGCGGCATCAGGGAGGAGTGCGGGTCCAGGCTCTGGACCATGCCCTGGATCGCCTTGTGGATCAGGTCCTTGGCGTCGACTTCGTCCACGTATTCGCGCTGGATGAGCTCGATGACGTCGGAGAAGAGTTTCAGCCCCTCGTAGAGGTTTTCATTGGTGTTGGCCGAATTCGCTCGCTGGAAGCCCGCGCCCGCCATCCACACGACGACGGCGGCCACCATGACGAGCCACAGTTTCACGGGCCGGTTTCGTTTGCCCATACCGGTTACTCCTTTTCATTCAATATGGCCGGCGGCGGTCAGTGTTGCCCGCCGCCGGCCTTGGGACTGGTTCGGATTCATCTTATCGCCGGTGCGGCAGCACGCGCTGGGCGTGGTTGTCCTCTTTTCAACCATTCCAGCGGGTCCAGGGGTTTGCCGTGATGGCGCAGCTCAAAATAAACCCCGGGTGTTCCCAGGGCCCCGGAGTCGCCCACCGTGGCGATCACTTCGCCGGCCTCCACCGGATTGTCAATGGATTTGAAAACGTCTTCCAGGTGAGCGTAGACGGTACAGAAGTTGCTCCCGTGGTCGATGATGAGGACGTTGCCGTATCCCTTGAACCAGCTCGCGTAGATGATTTTGCCGCCATGAACGGCCTGCACCGGCTCGCCTCTGTCGGCCGCAATCTCGATGCCGCTGCGGAAGGCCTGGACATTGAGCCGCGGGTGCCTGAACGGACCATACAATGATACAATTTTACCTTTAACCGGGGGGAGAAGCAAGCCCTTCGAGTCCGAAAACGGTTTTGCGGGCCGATGCCCGCCGTCGGCGCCTGAAACGGCTCGTCGGCCCAGGGACTCGATTTGGTCGTCCAGCGCCCGGGCGGATTGCCTCAGGGTGTCGATCGCGGCCAGCTGAAGCTCCTTGCGGGTGCGAATCTGGGTGAGCAGCTGTTCGCGGTTGGCTTTCTCCCGGCTGGCGAAAGCGAGCTGCCGCTCATGCTCGCCTGCCCGCGTGCGCTTCTCCGCCTGCTGGCGCTCCAGGTGCGCCCGCAGTTCCTCGAGTTCGGCGTGCTGGGTCATGAAGGCCTCGCGGGCCCGTTCATCCTGGGCGAGGATTTGCCCGAGGGCTTTCCGGCGCCGAACAAACTCCGCCACGGAGTCGGCCGAGGCCAGCAGTTGGGCGGTCCCGAGCGAGCTGACTTTGTACAGGGCAACCAGCCGCCCGGACATGGCTGCTTCACCGGCCCGGATGCGGCGGGAAAGATCCTCGACCGTCGCCGCCGTGCTCGCGATGTTCTGCTCGAGCTCGGATAGTTCGGCCTTGAGCGCCGCCGCGCGCCGGCGATGACGCTGGAGCAAGAGCCCGGAGGCCTCCAGCGCGCCGGCGATATCGCCCTCATCGCGCGCGACCCGGTCGAGCTCGGCTTCCTGCTGCTGGATGTCCTGCCGCAGCGCGTCGGCCTCCTCGCGCAGGGTTTCGATGGCGCCGCGCTCCCCGGCGCTGCCTTTCGGTGACTGGGCGTCGGCATCCCCCAACGAGCCTGTCAGGCACAGGATCAGGGCCGCGCTCAAGCACCAGGCGAGCGCTGGTAATGCGGGGGTGGATGCCGTCATGCCAGTCCAACGTTTCAGATGGGCTCTTTTAAGCGCCATCATGACCTCAAGGATTGCCTGAGCGACACGTGGCAGCCCAGCCACCCGACGATCATGCTGGCCGCGACGATGGCCGCGATCATGTCCGCGGAGAGGAAGCGGATTTCGAACAGCCCCGCCACCGCGCTCTGCTCCGCGCCGGCCGTGAGGAGGCTGAAGACGGCGAACAGCATTCCCAAGCCGATGGCGGCGCCAACGAGCCCTTGGATCAGACCCTCGATGTAAAACGGGGCCTTGATGAACCCCTCGGAGGCGCCGACCAGCCGCATGATTTCGACCTCCTGCTGGCGGGAGTAGATCACCAGGCGGATCGTGTTGGCGACGATCGCGACCGTCGCCAGCAGGAAAAGCCCGGCCGTTACGACACTGGCCAGCCGGAGCAGGTCGACGATGCCCCGGAAGGTCGCGACCCATTGCTGTCCGTATTCGACCTCGTCGACATCGGCGAAGGCGCCGATACCGGCCGCGATGCGCTCGATCCGCTCCCAGCCCTCATCGGTCGGCAACAACCGGATCTCGAACGCATCCGGCAGAGGATTTTCCGCGAGGTGATCGAACAGCGACGCCTGGCGCCGCATCTGGGCCTTGAGGTGGGCCAGAGCCTCGTCGCGCGGGATGAAGTGGGCCGTCGCGACGCCGTCGATGGATTCGATCGCCCGCTTCAGGCTCAGCGCCGCGCCGGCTGCGGCGTCCGGCTTGAGATAGGCCATGATGCGGGCGCCCCGCTTCCAGGCCGCAAGGACGTCGCCGGTGTTCACGACGAGGAGCACCCCAAAGCTGACGATCAGGATGGCGAGCGAGATCGTAGCGATGGTGACGGCGTTGAGGAAGCGGTTGGCGAGGATGTCCTCGATCGCCCGTTTAAAGTACCATGCGATCATAGCGCTTCTCGACGTGGCCGGAGGCGTAGAGCCTCCCCTGGTTCAGGTACAGCACCCGCCCCCCGATGCTACGGATCATGCCCTTGTCGTGGGTGGCGATAATGACGGTGGCCCCGCGGATGTGCGCCGCCTGCAGCAGGGCGAGGACCGCCCGGGCGGACTCCTCGTCCAGGCTGCCCGTCGGCTCGTCCGCCAGGATGATCTTCGGGTCTCCCACGATGGCCCGGGCCACCGCCGCGCGCTGCTGCTCGCCGCCGGAGAGCCGGGGCGGCAGCGTGTCCGCATGCCCCTCCATCCCCACCATGTGCAGCACGGCCCGGACTT
>Ga0315286_10006008_pt1 | contig 11766 bp, 19 predicted proteins | sample YL17G10_0_MG_FD_205038 | JGI IMG/M metagenome (GOLD analysis project Ga0315286, IMG submission 205038) | Sediment microbial communities from Yellowstone Lake, YNP, Wyoming, USA - YL17G10_0 | ecosystem: Environmental > Aquatic > Freshwater > Lake > Sediment | place: USA: Wyoming | collected... | reverse complement strand
ATCAAGGAGCACGCGACCATCACTCGCAGCTCGACCGGGAAGATGTACGAGGCGAAGTCCACCGAGAAGGAGTACCTCGATGATGTTGCGGATAAGCTCGCATCCTCACACAAGCACGAACCCGTCGTCATCCTGGGTCCAGGGTTCGAGAAGGAGGCGCTCGCGAAGAGGCTGAGGGAGAAGTATCCTGAGCTGTCCAAGCACATCGTCATCCACCATACTGGACAGGCCGGCATGGCTGGGATCCATGAACTCATGAAGATGGGCATCGGAGGGAAGTTCGTCGAGGAGAGCCGGGTCGCGTTGGAGACCAAGCTGATGGAGGAGCTGTTCGCCGAGCTCGGAAAGAACGGGACGTTCGCCTATGGGGACAAGCAGGTCCAGGCGGCAGCGGATGCTGGCGCGATCAAGACGCTCTTGATTCTGGACACCAAAGTCAGGTCTCCAACGGTCGACCAGCTGATCCGGGCTGCAGAGAACTCGAAAGGGGAGTTCGTGATAATCAGCTCGCTCCACGAGGCCGGGAGAAGGCTGGAGTCTCTGGGCGGAATCGCCGCCCTCTTGAGATACAAGATGTAGTCAGTGTTCATCGTCTTCTGGCTTCGACGATGTCCAGCATCGCGTTCACCAGGAGACTGCACGGGAACGGTTTCGCCCAGAACGAGCATGCCCCGGCCTCGAGTGCCTGCTCGCGCACCGATATGTCGGCACTTGAGAATATGATCGGCACGGAAGGATCCATCTTGAGGATCTCTTTCGTGGTCTGGATGCCGTCCTTGCCAGGCATTCTGTGGTCCATGATGATGATATCAGGCCTGCTCTTGAGCGTCTTGAAGATGTTCACAGCCTCGTCTCCGCTGCATGCCGAGAAGACGGTGAGTCCAGCAGACTCGAACACGTCCTTGTAGAGGTCCCTGATGTAGTCCTCGTCGTCAACGACGAATACCCTCGCCTTGTTCTTTCGTTCGGCGGCCGCGCCGTCCGGTTCGAAACCCGGTTCGACCTTTGAGAGTGACATGATCAGCGGGCTTCGGGCGCGAGCGCTACGGCTGAAATGGTCTTCTAGACCTCCCAGTAACAATAGCGTGTCCTCGCATCCCATATTATCTGACGGCCCAATAATATCGCCAACCGTCTTAAGAGTATCGAAGTCCAAAGGACAGTTCTCCACTCCCAGCCTCAAACGGACGAGTCTTCAAACCTTTCATTTCTCGGAGACATAGCTGACCGATTCGAGGAGAATCCTTTATGTAGGGTGGATTGGTGAAATGGGCGGATTCCGGAAAAATAGAGGTCGATAGGTAGGAGGAGCATGAGTTCCTACCTATCTGGGATGGTTGGTTATCTTCAGTTTTCAACGGCTTGTGCTGTCGGTTCGATCTCGGGCTCGCACCCGAGCAGATCGTATACTTCTTCCCAGCTGTAGTGGTCGGCATCTACCATTTTTCACACCTGTTGAGTATCTCTAGTGGAAATGAAGGTCAATAACCTGACAGCAGGGGGTGCGCGAAAGTAGTCTGGCTCGTCAGATAGGCATCGCGAGTGCGTGCCTGACGTGCACAGCCTCCCCGCGTTCCGCCAGGTCCATCTCGACAGGGGTCATCCTTGCAACGCCGACCGCTCGCGCCTCCTTGTCGTGAACCACCACGACATCGTCGCCGATTCGGATCTCCTTGCCTGCCTTCTTCACTCCAACAACGAAGAGATTGCCCTTCGGCATGAAATCCTCGATCTCGACACAGTACGAATCCCTTTGGGCGAGGACGGCTGCGCCTTCCAAGGTCAGTGAGACCATCCCTCTCTCCCCGGTCAGCATTCCGAGCTGAGTGCGGTCCAGGGTTATCTTCAGGTTCGGCCATCTCCCGTAGACGGTCGCATTCTCGCAAAGGTCAGCACCCGCGTCCCCGAACTGGAACCGGCAGAGAGAACGCATGTCGTCGACATCCCTCGCTCCCCGTTTCGGACCTTGCATCTCGGGAGCCTGAGCCTTGATGGCGTCCGTCAGTCTCTGCAGGCTCTCCCGCGACCCGGGGCTTCCCTGCGAGGTGTCTATGAAATCCTTCAGGGCAGAGTTGACAGGCTCGCGCTCGTCCCCCAGGTGCGATATGACGAGGTCGTACTTCTGGCTCTCGACCAACCAGCTCACCATCTCCTCGACCATCCTCTTCTCATCGCGGTCCCAGTGACCCGTTACCGGGATGTCATAGTCTTTGGCCGGATAGAACAGCTCGAGCTCGCGCGGGACGAGGCCGAGGGGAGAGGTGACGACGACCTCGTGCACGAGGTTCGCCTTCCCGCTGTCCCAGATGGCCTGCCTGAATCTCATGTGCGATTGCGAGAGCGAGTATGGCTTCTTCGCGGAGCACGGGATCAACAGCAGGACGCGGGCTCCCTCTGGCCGCTTGAACCTCTGCTCCAAGCGCGTGCGCCATCGGAGGACGTCCGGCCTGGTGAGCGACTCCTTCGAGCCCGCGTGGAATCTCGTCCCTCTGATTGGCGCATGCATCTCCTGCAGATCCTGATGGTGGAGGTCGAGCAAGCGCAGGTTCTGGACCATCCACGGTTCGGACCTGATCCGGGATTCGACCAGCTCCCTGAGCATGCCCTCGGAGATCGAGTGCTTGACGAGTCTCAGCTCGTTGATCGCTGTGTTGTAGTTGTGTTGAAGCAGCTCGTCCTTGCCCCTTCTGCCCGTAGAGCATGCTGGACAGGAGCATGGCAACTCCTCCACCTTATCATACACCAGCTTGCCTGTGGTGGTCAGGTACCAGCCGTTCTCGGCAGACATGATCAACGGGATGGAGTCGAAGACGTCGAACCCGCAGTATGCCAGGAAGGCAAGCCTCTGCGGCGTCCCCATGACCGAGCAGAACGCGGGTCTGACCAGGTCCTCTCCGCCTTTCATGGTTGCGAGGGCCGCGACGAACATCTCTGAATCGAGCAACATCCCAGCAGGGTCCCGAAGGAGGGCGAAGTCATCGCCCGTAGGTTCCCCTGCGTATGGCGATCCGCGGAAGCCAGGATGCAAAAGGGCGTGGTTCTCGGATCGTCTTGGACCTGCTGAGAACGATGACGAAGCCATGACGAGGTCGCCCTTGCTCCCTGTCCATTCACGTTTGAGTCTGAGTTCGCCAGGGGGCGCGGGGTGTCTCTCGCTGTCGACGAAGGCTATGGCAGGGGTCCTGGTGTTGATCTCGTCGATCTCGAGCGAGCCTATCCTCGCAAGGCCGTCCCGCTCCAATATCTCGAATTTCACGCCATGGAATTGCCCGGATACTAATAAAAGGAATTGACTGACGGATCCAAGGTCAGAAAGTGGTCACGACATCGTGCTCGGCCGTCAGCTCCCTCACTTTCACTGCGGGTATGACCTTTAGCCCCTCGAAGAGCCTGGATTCCGGTATTCCTCTCGCGGCGAGGTCCTCACTGACGACATAGACCGGCACATCGAATTCGTAAAGGTCCTTGGTCGCGTCGATGTTGGACGGCATCTTCAGCACATCCGCCTTTTGCGCCCCGACGGCGTTGTAGACGCCCTCTTCGACGAAGAGCACAGAAATCTTCATGCCATTGACCGCCATCGCAAGTCCCAGTCTCAGTCCGGCGAATCCCTCTTCGAGCCCGTATGGTGGCTTAGTGATCAGCACTAGAACCGATGATGCCATTCTCTCACCTCGCAATCGTGACGAGCCTATCCGACTCTGACACGAACTTGAACAGGTCGTTCGTCAAGCTCCCGACCTTGGCACCCTCTATCTCCTCTCCACGCTCGAATCCCCGCGCCGCATAGCAGGTCTCGCACAGGGCGATCATGGCGCCGCCTTGCCTTACCTGCTGGAGTTCGTCGCCGACGTTGGGGAACCGCTTGGGCTTCTGTCCCTTCTTGACGGCGGTCACCCCCTCTCCGTATCCGAAGAGGTTGACCTTGTACCCCTTGTCAAGTGCAGCACTCGCTATCTTCACTGCCACGTTGGCATCCATCGCCATCATGGACCCGCTCCGGAAGAGTATCGTCATCGTCTTGGTCATCTTGTCACCTCACACTGTGATGGTCCTGTCTGTGCGCTCCATTATGCAGTCGACTATGGCCGGGTATCCGACCATCTTCCCCAGCTTCAGGTCGGAAGCGCCGAAGCCCCTGGCCTCTAGGTCTTCTTGGGAGACTAGCACTTCGGCAGCGGCCTTTCCCAGCCTGTCTGCGGCCTCGGACAGGACCGCCTGATACACGCCGTCCTCGACCAATATCGCGCTCGCATCCGACTTATCAGTGAGCCTTCTCATTGCATGGGTCGGGTCAAGCTCCTGCGGCGACTTCAGAATGATGAATGCAGTTCTCGACATTCGCATACCAGCTCAGCCGATGAACAGGTTCACGTTCGATTCCTGGGCCATCTTCAGGAACGCTGCCGCGCCTAGGACCTTCACTCCGGGCACTAGGTCGCTCTCCTTGATCCCCAACAGGCCCATCGTCGTGCTGCACGCGTAGAAGTTGACGCCGAGCTCAACAGCTTGCTTGAACATCTCTCCATAGCCGGGGATACCGACTTTCTTCATCCGGCCGATTATCATGCCAGTGAACAGTCTCATCATCCCAGGCAGTTTCGGCTTGACCCCCTTCGTGAGGAGCTTCGTGCCGAAGAACGTGTAGAACACGTTCACCTCGGTCCCCATCGAAGCCGCTGTCGTCGCTAGTATGAGCGGCATCACAGCCTTGTCGAAAGTCCCTTCGCTTACCACTATGCTCATTTTGTCTGCCATTTCGAATCACATCTCCTTGTTCGTCCTCACTTGATCTTGATGTAGAACTTGAGCGTCTTTCCGTCTTCTCCCATACTGATCAGGGTATGCCCGGTCCTGCTGCACCAGGCCGGAATGTCCTCTTTCGCCCCGACGTCGTCGCACAGAAGCTCCAATATCTGCCCGGACTTCATCTCTTTTGACTTCCTTGCGAGTTGTACGATCGGCATGGGGCACATCAACCCCAAAGCATCAAGCGTTGCGTTCTTGTCCAAGACTATACCTTCCACGGTTATGACACTACCGTGCAAACCCGATTCGCTAGTGGCTAGATAAGGTTTTTCACGTCACCGACACTGGCGGGTCGTCAGTGACAACGGTTAAGTATACTTCATGCACTACCGTGCGACATGGTGGAACCGCAGAAGATCCTCAGCGGGGACGCAACCTGCCGTGACATAGTGAAATGCCTCTACAAGCTCACGGATTTCGAGCTTGTGATATACAAGAAGCTCGTGAAGCAAGGTCCACAGAGGGCGGACGACCTCTCACCCGTGCTGAATAAGGATCGAAGCACGGTCTACAGGGCGCTCCAGAAACTCGTTGCGTCCGGACTCGCCTTCAGGGACACGAAGTCGATCGAGAGGGGAGGTTACTACCACGTTTATTCCGCTGTGTCGCCCGCTCAGCTCAGGACGAAGCTCCACAAGTGCGCGGACGACTGGTTCAACAACATGAACGAAGCGATAGAGGAATTCGACCTCGCCTGAGGGGTCCTCGCCGCAATCATTTCGACATAAGGGATACCTGGCCTCACCTTGATTCCACTTATGTACACACTCAAAATCATCGCATACTGCGCATTCTACGTGTTTGTCGTCAATGACGCGGTCAAGTACATTCTGATCAAGAGATCGGGCATGATCTGGTGATGCCGCCTCTTGTATCGGCGCCACGCCGACCAGCTGTAACAGTGCCAGGTCCAGCAAGATTCAAAAGGTTCAAATAGTTATGAATTATTATCCATAACTGTGCCAAGGCCCAAGAGATGCCGCAGGGTGTGTTGCGATCCCGAACACAGGTTCTTCAAGCCTCAGGGAATTCCGCTCGACCGTCTCCAGTGGATAGACCTGGCTCTGGACGAGCTTGAAGCGCTCCGCCTATCCGACAGCATGGGTCTCTCTCAATTGGACGCGGCCAAGAGGATGGACATCTCACAGCCGACTTTCAACAGGATCCTGAACTGCGCCAGAAACAAGACCTCGAGGTGCGTCACAGAGGGCCTCGCATTACGAATCTATGCCGACCCAGGCGGCAATCGGAATGCGGTCGATTCCGGAACTGTGCAAGGGCGCAGAAGGGTGCGAAAGCGAATGGGGTTGACGGAGAAATGAGGCAGGCCACACTCGTGCTCAAGATCCCAGGGAACTGGATAGGAGCTCTCAGCACCGCTTGCGACCTGTCCATCAGGGTGATGAAGTGTGTTCCTAGGAACGGCAACGGGGGACAGAGCTTCTTGCAGATTGACGGCCCAACCGCAATGACTCAGGAGGCGTTGGTCGAGCGGATTCGGTCGGTGGAGCCAACGTGCGACGTGCAACTCTCAGATGCAGGCCCCGGAAGGCATGTAGGTACTGTTGAGATCGGTGCGTGTGCTGCCTGCAAGCTCGTCGCAGAGTCAAGGTGCTTCCTTGATTCAGCCATTTCCAGGGAGAACGGGAGCATCCAATGGAACATCCTGGCTCCGAATGCGGCCGCTCTGAGTGAGCTGGTGGAGAAGATCAAGACGCTCGGCGGCGAGGTCAAGGTGGAAAAGGTCTCGATGCTGAGGACCGCATCTGAGCTGACGATTGCGCAGGAAAGGGTTCTTCAGCTCGCATTCGAAATGGGATTTTATGACATTCCCAGGCGAACGAATCTTGAGAGATTGGCCAAGCGGTTGGAGATCTCGAAGGCCACTTTGGACGTTATGCTCAGGCGTGCCCAGAGGAAACTGGTTTCCAGCCATCTGGGCGGAATCGCCTGACCTTTTGTGGTTGGATGGCGAACTTGTTCGCCGAATCCAGCTTATCGCCAGTTATTGTACGAGGGGGACGGACCTCAGGCAGCCTCTGCGTGGCTGGAGCGGTAGGATGACAGAAGATCAACTTTTGGCCTTTGGACCCGTGCCCTCAAGACGTCTTGGGCTGTCCGTGGGCGTGAACACGGTCCCCATGAAAACATGCACCTATTCGTGCGTCTACTGCCAGCTGGGTCCAACTGCTGACCTGACAGTGGCCAGAAGACCGTACTACCAGCCTGATTCGGTAGTGAGAGCGGCGCTCGAGTGCATAGATCGCTCACCCCGCCGACCGGACTACGTGACATTCATCGGTCAGGGCGAGCCATCTCTCGCTTCCAACATGGGAGAGATACATGAAGCCCTGAAGGCACAATGGAGCGGCAAGACCGCGCTCTTGACAAACGGCTCTCTGCTTTGGGATCCCCATGTCCAGGAATCGAGCCTCGCGTTCGATGTCGTGCTGCCCACGGTCAGTGCCTGCAGCGAGGAGATGTTCAGGAGGATTCACGGGCCACATCGGAGCCTTTCGTTCAAGAAGGTCATCGACGGCATAACCTCGTTCTCCGAATCCTACTCTGGCCAGCTGTGGGTCGAGACGATGCTCATCGCGGGTGTAAACGACGATAAGGTCTCCCTACAGGCGATCGGGGAGCTTCTCAAGCCGATCAAGCTCGACCGCGTCCACGTGGCCGCTCCGATTCGCCCGCCGTGCGAGAAATGGGTCCGGTGTCCCTCGGAGGAGAGCATCGAGCTCGCCCTCAGGATGCTTCCGCGAGCGACAGACACGACCACACCAGAAGGGGAAGTTCTCCCATCTCGAACGGAGGACGTAGTCCGTCATCTGATTGACATCGCGTCCGTGCACCCTCTGAGGGAAGACCAGGCGATCGACCTGATTGTGTCCAGCGGGCGGTGCAGGATTGATGCATCGACGATGCTCGATTCTTTGGTGGAATCATCTGCTCTAGAACGCAGGGAATATGCGGGAAGAGTGTTCTACACCAAGACCAGGAAGGCGAGTGAGAAACCATGACGAAGGAATGCGCGAAATGCTCAACCAAGGAGTGCTACGAGGGGAAGGACTGTTTCGGCCTGGTGGGGGAAGCCAGGAATTCCTACAAGGACGAAGAGGTCAAATCGATGCGTGTGTCCGGAGAGATCGAAGCGGAGCATTACATGAAATTGACCAGGCTGGAAGAGGTCGCCTTGTATGCGAAGAAGATGGGCATGCGGAAGCTCGGGGTGGCATTCTGCGTCGGCCTGTCAAAGGAGGCCGAGGTCCTGGACGCAATCCTTACGAAGCAGGGGTTCGAGGTGCATTCAGCCTGCTGCAAGATATGCGGGATAGACAAGGGCGAGCTCGGAGTTATCAAGATGGGCTCCCCTTCTGACAAGGAGGCAATCTGCAACCCGGTCGGGCAGGCTCTCAGGCTGAAGGGGTGCGGTACGCAGATGAATATCCTGGTCGGCCTTTGCATCGGACACGACATGCTGTTCACCAAGCATTCGCACGCACCAGTCACGACGCTCATAGTCAAGGACCGGGTGCTGTCGCACAACCCAGCTGGGGCGATATACAGTTCGTATTACAGGGAGACCAGGTTTGGCCTCCCGCCCGAATGAGAGCCAGGCTCCTTGCACGGCTAATATGTTCGCCATCACTGGCTTATCCGCCCCAAGCTAATAGTTCCATCAGAGGAATCGAAATGCCAAAGAAGACGGATTACTCGAAGAAGTCCCTCCTCGTGGTCGGGACTCACGGCAATGAGGATGTGGAAAGGGCCACGATGGCCTTCATGTGCGCCAGCGCTGCGAGCGCGCTCGGGGTGAAGACCACTGTCTTCCTTACGGGCAACGGAATCAAGTTGGCTCAGAAGAACTACGCAGCGAGGCTGCCGCGTGTCGAGGGCCTGGCACCCATCAAGGAGTTGATGAACGCCTTCGTGGAAAGTGGGGGCAAGCTGCAAGTGTGCATCCCGTGCAGGGAGGCCAGAGGCATTGGCAAGGATCAGTTCATGGCCGGCGTGAAGTTCGCGACTCTCATGGACTTCGCCGCCCAGGCGATGGAGACCGACAAGATCTATACATGTTAGCGAAGGAAGGGATACGGTGAGTGAATCGATAGAGAGTTGCAGGAGCAAAGGCGTGAAGCACGGTCCGGAGCCCAAGGGCATCACGGCCGTGAAGAACCTCGCGGGCGTGAAGCACAAGATCATAGTGATGAGCGGCAAGGGAGGGGTTGGAAAGTCCACCGTTGCGGTGAACCTCGCGGTCAGCCTTGCGCGGGGCGGCTCGAGCGTGGGCCTACTCGATGCGGACATGCACGGGCCCAGCGTGCCCAAGTTGCTGGGCATTCCCAACCTGCCGCTCGCGATGACAAAGGATGAGCGCATACAGCCTGCATTCGTGCCTCCCTCACTGAAGGTGATGTCGGTCGCATTCCTTCTCAGCGACAGGTATGCACCGATTATCTGGCGCGGCCCGCTAAAGATGGGCGCCATCAAGCAGTTCCTGGAGGAGGTCGAGTGGGGGGAGTTGGACTATCTAATCATTGACCTTCCGCCTGGCACGGGGGATGAGCCGCTCAGCATAGCTCAGCTCGTGCCCAATCCTGACGGGGCGGTCATTGTCACGACGCCGCAGGACGTCGCGCTTCTTAGCGTGAGGAAGTCGATTAACTTCGCCAAGGCGGTCAACCTGAATATCATAGGCATAATGGAGAACATGGACGGCTTCGTGTGCCCGCACTGCGGCAAGGAGAGCGCAGTGTTCGGCCATGGTGGCGTCCAGAAGGCGGCCAAGGAGACCGGGATCGAGTTCCTCGGCAGCGTGCCACTTTCCCTAGAAGTCTCCAAGAGCGGGGATGCGGGCAAGCCTTTCATACTCGACGGTGGGACGGCGTCAAAGGCGTTCGAGGAGATCGTGTCGAAGATCATCAAGAAGATCAACGGAGAAAAGAGGTGATTGCGAATGCCGAGAGGATACGGAAGAGGATATGGGATGGGCAGAGGCTACTGGGGCTGGTGCGCAAGAGGAAGAGGCATCCGGCCTGCATACAGTGCACGGACGGCAGGTGATGTTTCCGGAGGGGAAACCTATGTCGGCTCGTGCAGGTGCGGTCTTGGGCCTCATGCTTACTATCGTAGTAAGGACGGAAGGCTGGTGCACGCGTCTGCGATGTGGCCGGAGCTGACCGTGCCCGCCGTCTCCCAGAAGACCGAACTCGAGCAGCTCAGGAGAGAGAAAGAGCAGCTCGAGGAGGAGATTCGGACTTTGGAGACTGGCCTGGCCAGGACGAAGGCCGCGTCTCCAGAGAAGAATGATTGAGGGGAGTCGTTTAGATGGCTGGAATGAGAAAGTTCAGATGCTACGCGTGCCAGCACGAGTGGGAGGAGCCCTACGGAACCGGAAGGCCCGCGATCTGCCCGAAGTGCGGTAGCAACAACATACACAGGGCGGATTCCGACCGAGGCAGAATGGGCCAAGCTGGACGGTGCGGCGCAGGCAGGGGCCCATCTGATGAAGGCAGAGGACGAGGGGGCTCGGGGCGAGGGCCCAGGATGATGTAATGACGTCTGTGGAGAGCGAACTGGAGTTCGGGACCACGAAGTGCGTCTGCCCCAAGTGCGGGTTCACAATTGCACACGCAAAACGCGGGATTCCCTGCAGCGAGCGCAAGTGCCCCAAGTGCGGCGCGAAGATGAAGGGCGAGAAGTGCGCGGGGGTCTGAAGATGGATGGCGGAGTAGCTGACGGCGCCAAGGTGGCCATCACCTCCACAGGCCAGACGCTTTCTTCAGCTGTGGACGGCAGGTTCGGGAGGTGCGAGTACTTCCTGATCGTGGATGAGAAGAATGGCAGCGTGACACCTGTTCCTAACGGCGCACGCTCGCTCGGCGGAGGCGCCGGCATTCAAGCCGCTCAGCAGATCGTCGACCTCGGTGTCCAGGCGATTGTCACTGGAGATGTCGGGCCAAATGCCTTCCGGGTGCTCGCCACAGCCGGGGTCAGGATGTTCGTGGGTTCTTCAGGCACGTGCGAGAGCGCCCTTGCCGCTTACAGGGCCGGTCGACTGAGGGAAGCAGGTGCGGCCACCTCCCCAGGTCATCATGGAGGACACGGATTCGGAGGCGGACACGGGATCTAGGCGGAGGGTCTGTGACAGACGATAACAGCATGAAGGATCAACTAGACGAGCTTGTTGAGAACATGGTCCGGATTCTGGAAGGCGAAGACGCCAAGGTCTATTCTGAAGAGGTCATCGCGGAGTTTCGCAACTCCTCGAATGTCGGAAGGATGGCGGACGCCGACGGCGATGGCGTCGCTGACGGTCTCTGCAAAGATACCATGGAGATGTGGGTCAAAGTCCGCGACGGCCTCATAACGGATTGCACATTCTTCACGGATGGATGTGGTGCAACGATCGCCTGCGGCAGCAGACTCACAAGGTTCGTGAAGGGCCTGAGCACGGATGAGGCCATGCGGGTGAAGCCTCGGGATCTTGTTTCTATGCTCAATGGCCTGCCTCCGGATCATGAGCACTGCGCTGCCCTGGCCATCATGGCCTTCAAGGACGCCCTCAGGGACTGCGAGGCGCGAAGGAGTGCGGGTGCTGGCGGGGTGAAACGGTGAAGAGGCTCCGGCGATACAGATGCTTAGGATGCGATCTCCAGATGGTCCTTCCGGAGTCAGAGCGACCAGAGAAGTGCTTCTGCTGCGGGTCGACGAACATCGTGAGGGAAGGCTGGAGACAGCGGTTCAAGAAGATCAGTGGAAACCAACAGGAGCGTGAAAAGAAATGAAAATCTGTTTACCAACAGCGGGAAAAGGTGGTCTGGACGACCATGTGGGCGAGCATTTCGGCAGGTCGCCGACGTTCACGGTCGTGGACACGGACAGCGAGCAGGTGCAGATAGTGAGCAACACGAGCGAGCACATGGGCGGAACTGGGAAGCCTCCGGAGCAAAT
>Ga0315286_10006006_pt1 | contig 11767 bp, 13 predicted proteins | sample YL17G10_0_MG_FD_205038 | JGI IMG/M metagenome (GOLD analysis project Ga0315286, IMG submission 205038) | Sediment microbial communities from Yellowstone Lake, YNP, Wyoming, USA - YL17G10_0 | ecosystem: Environmental > Aquatic > Freshwater > Lake > Sediment | place: USA: Wyoming | collected... | reverse complement strand
TAGTTGGTGCTTCGCACCAACTAAGGTAAAAAACACCAGAAATAGCCAAGCGGTCGGACATATGTCAGGATTATATAACCTATTGACTTTCATTTCGTATAATAATCATAAGCTGTTGTACTGAAGTTAGTTGCGATTATTGAACATTGTTACATTATCCAATGTTACAACCGCAGCTACAACTAACTCGAAATTATCTGAAAAACGTAAACCATTTTTTTCGGAGGTAGGACCATGAGAACAATGAAAAGAAAAACACGTTCGGACAAATTCCCACTGACGCTCCATACGACAGGACAGTACTGCAAGAAGATCAAGGGCAAAATGTATTACTTCGGTTCAGACAAAAAAGAGGCTCTTCAATTGGTATTACGCGGATCTTTGTGGACAGCGACGGTGATGTTCGCAAACTCATGCCGATATAGCGGGAGGCCGGCGTCAATGGTATAATGCCGTTTGAAGTCAAGGCAGGCAATAATGTCGAGGAACTTACGGCTCAGTGGCCGGATATGGTGTTTATCGGCGGCATAGATAAACATGAGATCGCAAAAGGCAAGGCGGCAATTGACAAAGAACTCGGCAAGCGTTTGCCGTCAGTTTCAGGATGCGCACAAAAAGCAAGTGCAATATTTTTATCCATAAATACATTTCCTCAAACTATAGTAAGAAATTTTGGGTCTTGACGGCAATTCTGTCGAGCAGTGTGACGGATTGAACAATTTCCTTGAGTGTCAAAAGCGGTGCAATTCGCTCCCCTGACGTCTCTGGCTCGCTGCAATACATTATGAAATCAACGAGTTCATCTTTAATTTGGTTATTAAACGGCTTTATCATGCTGGGAACCTCGCAGTCAATCGGCTCGCCATTAAATAAAAGACACTTTCCTGCGAAATCGCCTAACAACGTTATGTTTTCACAAAATATTCTGACTTCACGCTTCTTTTCATCGCTTGGTACCAGCCACGATGCAAAAATATCTCCCCTTACATTATTTTCGTGGAATGCTTCCAGGCGTATCTCGTATGTTTGCCCGTGAACTTCTCTTGCCTCCTTAACGGTTACCTTTACTATAGGTCCCCAAAAATATGACGCCAGATCAATGTCGTGGATCAGTTTGTCTGTAATTATGTCATCCGCAATACGTTCGTCATGTTTCTGTATCCGCACAAATGAATACGAATTTACTTTGACCGATTTATCATGCAGCAGCGATACAATCTTAATCGCCATAGGATTATACCGTTCGACGTGGCCGGATATAAGTTGGCGGCCGTTGCGTTCTCCAATAGCTATAAGCTCGTTTAATTCAGAACGATTTGTTACCAGCGGTTTTTCCACGAATGTATGTACCCCACTTTCAAGCGATTCTTTCGCTAACTGCATATGGGTCCATATCGGCGCGATTATCAATATGTGCGGCTTTTGCTCCGAAATAAGGGCGTGCAGCGATTCATAACCGGCAATGGTCGGGTGCGATTCAAGACGCGATCTGCTGCAATCGCAAAGGCCGCGAATCCTGATTTTTTTGAGCTGCGACGTTACCCCGCCTTTATAGTAACCTTCGTATTGACCGTCTGTTAATTGCCGCAGCGCAGCAAGGTGAAAGTTTCCCATTTTCCCCACCCCGGCAATACCAATTCTGATTTCATCGATATCGCGTGGTATAAGTTGTAATGATTTATCAGAACTCATAATATTAACCATGAAAACTTTGAAGTATCTGGGCTGCACATTTAATATCGACAAATCGTGATGACCCGGCTTCACGCTCTATCGACAATGCTCCGTCAAAGCCGGTTTGTTTCAATGCTCCCAGGAATGTTTCTCCACCAACATGGCCGCTGCCCCAGGCGACCTCTGCGCCCCATTGACCCGCCGCAGAACTTCGCAGAGCGTCTTTGACGTGCACATGTTTTATCCACCGCCTCAAAATCTCCAAGGCCGCTGCCGGCTCTCCTTTACCGTACAGAATCATATTAGCTGGGTCGAAATTAACCGCCAGCGCCGGATGCGCAAGTTTTTCAAGAAATTCTGCAAGCATCTGCGCGGTTTCCTGTCCCGTTTCCATCAGCAGCACCACACCCGCTTTTGCAGCGGCATCGGCAAGATATTTGACACGGTCGGCCAATGCGGTGTTTACAGTATCAATAAAGCCAAAGGGAAATTCGAGATACTGTGCCCCCAGCGAGGCCGTCAGCTTAATAGCGTCAACCACAAGTTTCTTATTCTGCTGCCAGCAGTTGTCAGAAACGATCCCTCCGGTGTTGCAGATGGTTTCAAGGGTCGAATAATCTTCCTGTACAAATCCAATCATCGTGGCCGTAAGCTGCCTTTTCAATTGCGTCCAAATACGTCTTACCATCCTGCGCAAAAGCGGGGCCAATCGCAAGGAGGGTATGACTTATACCCACCTGCGCCCTCAATGCCACCAGTTCTGTTGTGTTATTATGCATCGACCAACTGCAAACGCCAATCGGCCAATCATTACATTTAATCATTTTAGGCTATTGCCACCTTCCTGCCGCTGCGAGCCGATTTCTTTTCCGCCTCGATAAGTTTCACCGAATCGCACGATTGCGCAGGCGTAAGCATCTTCGACACTGATTTGCCCGCAACTGCCTTTACAAAATGTGCAATTTCCAGCGAATACCCATCGCCTCCCTCGACCTTGGGTGTTATCACTTCACCCTTGAGCGGGCAAATTTTGAAGGCAGGGTTTTGTGTGCAGTTATAAACGATCGTCGCCTTTTCGAGTGCAATATTAAAACTCATTTCAAAACCAAATGTGGGCATCATAATCCAGCCGCCTTCTGCGGTAACGACCTTGCCATCATACATGTAATTTGTGACGATATGGTCGAAATCCCTGCTCGGCCCCTTGACTCCTCTGCTAAAAACTTCTTTCGGCATCCCGAACACATACTGTACATAATCGGTGTCGTGGATGTGCAAATCAAGTGTGGCTCCGCCGCTTCGCTCCCCATCCATTAGCCAGTTATCCCAGCTCCATGTCGGCGTAAGGCTCAGCCGCTGGAACGTCGCCGACAGCACTTTCCCATATTTGCCCGAATCAATTATCTGCTTTACCGCAGCATATTCCGGCCAGAAGCGAATGCAATGGCCAATCTGCAATAGTTTTCGGTTTTGTTTGGATGCTTCAATCATCCGCTGGCATTCCTTTATATTCATCGCCATCGGCTTTTCACAAAGAACGTTGAGCCCGGCCTTAAGTGCTTTAACGGTGAATTTCGCATGAAGATACGTCGGCAGTGTAATTGAAACAGCATCAAGGTCTGCCTCTTTGAGCATCTTGTCGAAATTTGTGTAAAAACTGATACCGCTTAAATCCAGAGGCTTTTCGGCGCCGCTGATATTGCCTGCCGTGCCGCCGGTCTCCTTAAACTTTTTTTCATCGATATCACAGATGGCAGTTATTTTGACATTCTTGAGGGCTTTGTAGCACCGAAAGTGCATCTTGCCCATAAAACCTAATCCAATAATACCTACCTTAATCATAGTTTGCTCCCTTATTTGAAAATTTTCTTCATTGCTTTTGCGGTTTTTTCGGGCCGACCTGGCGCGTATGGTATCATTTCGGCGGTAACATAGCCATTGTAACCGATGGCCGCAAGGGCCTTTTTAACCGCCGCAAAATCCACATCACCCTCGAGCAAATTCACAAATCCTGCAACCGTGCCGACCGACTTTTTGAAATCCTTTATATGCACACGCTTAATCCGCTTGCCAAGTATCTTTATCCACTGCTCAGGATACCCCGTCAGGATCACATTGCCCACATCAAAATACGCTCCCACCCGTTTCGATTGAAAGCTGTCGATGAAACATCGCATCTCAAGCGGACTTAGCAAAAATTTGTTCCACACATTCTCAATACCAATAGTCACGCCGACCTTCTCAGCCATATCCACCAGCTTTGCTACTGCTTCCGTCGCTCGTTTGTAGCAAACATCATACGGTATCACCTCCGCATCTGGCAAAAAGAACACATCCACCGCGCCCGGCACAAACAGGTATGCATCGGCGCCGAGTTGCTTGGTCATATGCAACGCCTTTTTGGTAAAGTCGATGATCTGCTTGCGAACTTTCGCATCGCTGGCCGTTGGCGATGCGCCCCAGCTTTCACCGCTGGCGACGCTCGATATCTCAATGCCGATTTTTTTCGCCTCTGCCACAATCGTCCGGCACTCTTCTTTGGTGGTCTTGTCGGTCAAAACACCCTGACGTGCGATACAAAGTTCTATCGCGTCAAATCCGAGCCTTTTAGCCTCTTTCATTGCTTCGACGATAGGCCGTTTGCCCTCAAGGCCGCCCTCAAACATCCAGTAACTCGCGCTGATTTTCATAAATTCCTCCTGCTGATTTTTGCGATTATCCAACAAATTCATTGCCGACCTTGCGAGCGCGGGTGGGTTTGTCGAGATTGATGCCGAGATTTATGCCTACCTCTACAAGAATATTCCATCCCGCCGATAAAACTTTTGCAATGGTTAAACAAGGGCGGCTGCGTCTTATCCCTGCGCGCCGCCCCCCTCCCACACCTGAAAAGTGCGTGCGGTATGTATTCGGCTTATCGCCGGGATCGAGGCGAATCATGATCTCACCGAGCGAGAGGATGTCATATTTGCACTGCGATACGGGCTTGACGCTTAAAACAGCCATTATTTGCCCTTCCTTATTGAAGCGATCAGTTCGATTGTTTCTCTTAACTTTGGCCGTTATATCCTTGTAATCCTTGGCCGCGAGCAATTCCTTTGTGATGAGATTCGACCCCATTCCCACACAGGCAACGCCCGCCTCAAACCATGCCGCAAGATAACTTGCCGCGGTTTCCAGCGACGTATCGCCCATGTACAGAACCGGTGCATTCATGCCAGCCTCTTAACGAATAAAAGTTATCTCATCTTTCTTTTCAAACACATTGCGATATCGCTGCGGCTGATACAAACGGAATTCAACCGCCCGCAGATATTCTTCCGGTCCGCCCTTTCGCACAATATCTATTAAAGACCCTATCTGCTTTTGCGAACGGAATGCGGCAATGGCATTTAGTTTCTTCTCAAGGTAAGACTCCGGTGCTTGCATCCGCAGTTGCGGCGGCTGGGAAAAATCGCAATATACTCCGAACTCGTGCACATACGGCACTTTTCCCAGCGGCTCTCCCAGTTCGGGCCAGATATCGCCGCCGGCATGAAAGAGGCTGATGAGCAATTCTTCGTACACGATCCGATGATCGGGATGCAAGTCGTTTGATGTCGGCAAAAAGCATTGCGTAGGCCGAATCTGCCGCAGATAATACGTGAAAGCATTCTGCAATCCGGCAAAGTTCTGAATAACGGCCTTGTCGTCGCTTCTGGCGTTGCGACGGCCGCGATATCCGCTCAATTGGCAGTCAGGAAACCCTATCCAGACAATATTCTCCTTGGGAATGCCCAGCGACTGATAGCACTCAAACGCTTCTTTCCGGCGGATGTACGAGATGGTAGTCATTTCCTCAAAACTGCAATACCCCATACTGCCGTCGCTAACGATAAGGATATGCACCGGAACTTTCTCTCGCAGGGCAAGCTGCATAAGCAGTCCGCCACCTAACACCGCATCATCATCATGCGGGCAGACAAACAAAAAACGCTCCTTCTCGCCTTGCCAGTGCCGCGAAACGCTCTCCAATGTCGGCCCAACGCGACGCTCCGTGCCAATCAAACGTACAAATTCGATATCATTGTTCATATACACCTGTCTATCAACCTTGAATCAGGTAATCTAATAACTAATGCCCACTAAGCCAGAGGGCAGCCTTACGGCTAAATAACTGATTTATACTTAACAACAATAGATGATTGTAACATAATAACTGGGATAAAAGTAACCAAATAATATCATGCGATGGGCTCTGCCGCTTTTCACAAAACTTTCACCTTTTTCATAGCCTTCAGCACAAAATTACCGCAAAACCCAGTTGGGCCATTTTCATCGTCCCCAATAAGGTCTTGCCAGGATGCGAACATACGATATTAGATTTAAGATGGACCATCACATCGTTCAACGAATAATGTTCGGGAGCAGCAGCATCAGCTTTGGCACGGCATAATCAAAGAATATCTGATAACTTTGGCAAAAATAGCTTTTGTCTTTGTAATCATTATTTAGGAAACAGCGCTCCTTGAGGCAACCGCCTCGACAAAATGCAAAATGCCTGCAAACAAAGCAACGGTTTGAGGCGCTATTCTTTTTCTCTGAAAACAGACGCTTGGTTTGTGAGTTTACCAATTGTTCGATAGGCATTTCAAGCAAATTTCCTAACAACCACTGAGGCTCGACAAAAAAATCACATGCGAAAACATCGCCATTGTGTTCAACAACAACATAGACGTTACATTTCTTCTGAAAGGTGCATATCGTCTGATTTCCATTAAGCAGATACGACATAATAGAATCGAACAGACGAATACTAATTTTTTGCGGACCATAGGCAAGCCACAGATCGAGGAGCCGACATAGGAATCTGCCATATTGATCAGGAGTAATAGAACAGGGAGCGATATGGTCACCTTCTTTTTCGAAGCATGGAATAAACTGCATGTAGGTGATGCCTTGCTCAAGAAGAAATTCAAAGAGGACATCGGGATCATTGACATTGTGGTCGGTGAGCAGCGTCAGAATATTGAATTCGACATGATGTTTTTTCAAAAGTGTTATCGCTGACATGACACGCTCGAATGAACCCTGACCAGTAGCGTTTTTGCGGTAATAGTCGTGGTATTGGGCAGGGCCATCGAGGCTCACGCCGACAAGGAAGCGGTATTGCCGCAGGAACTCGCACCAGTTGTCATCGAGCAACGTCGCATTAGTCTGCAATGCGTTGCTGACCACCTGGCCGTTTGCACCATATTTTTTTTGAAGGCCGATGGCCTGTTTAAAGAACTCAAGACCCATTAGGGTCGGTTCGCCGCCCTGCCAGCAGAAAGAGCTTGCGGGCAGCCGAAGCGACAAATAGTCCTGTGTGAGTTTATCGAGTATTTCATAGCTCATACGATGCGTCGAGCCGCCAAAGAATTGGGCTTTGCCGGCATAAAAGCAATGGATGCAGGCAAGATTACAATCTGGCCCAGCGGGCTTTATTAATAATGAAAATGGGGGCACTTCTTTTTCCCTGAATATTTTTCAATCATCATCCATAAGTTAGCAAAAACTAACACAAATAATTTTACATAAAATTATTATTACTACTGCAAGAACAACAAAGGAGAAGTAAAAATGCAATTTATGGTCGTGCAGTTTTAATCCTATCGCCGTACCGTAATGAGTTCCAACGAACCCGCCGGCCAGCATCGATGCCAACAAATAATAATTTATGTTACCGTTTTTCATATGGCCTACAACCCCCACCAGAGTGGTAAACCATACTACCATTAGACTCGTACCGGCAGCTTTTGAAGCCGGCAGCCCAACAAGATATATAAGCGCAGGAAGCAGAATCACTCCACCGCCAATCCCCAGCAAACCATTGAGCATGCCAATCACAAAGCCGAGGCTTAGCACTGGTACCAAAGGAGTTGGTTGTTCCCCCAATGATGGAAGTCCCACATACGGTGGAAAGCCTATCTTCGTAAACCACCCTTTGGCCAGACCCATTGACAGTCCTTTTCGATTCTCCAGCAGCAAAATCACGGCGATAACAGCAAGTATGAATGCAAATAGAACCAGCAATATGTATTGGGCAGCAACATGCTCTTTACCCCTTATAACCAGAGACGGCATGGCCTTTAGTTTTTCCAACGTCCACAGGCCAAGGATAACACCGATCGAGGTCGTAGTTGCCATTATAGCAGCAAGTTTAAAGTCGATCGTGTTCGACTTGCGCCGCTTGTAAATGCCAAAACTACTGGTGAAACCTATCATTGCCATGTCAGTGCCGACAGCAATAGCACCTGGCACACCCAGAAAAATCATAAGCGCCGGAGTTGTAAGAAAGCCGCCGCCAATACCAAATATACCTGTTAATGTACCAACACACGCCGCAAGTAACGCGGCACCACACAACACCCAAAAGCTACAACATTCCATAAAATAAATGCCCTTCCGAAATAAACACACTGCGCCATACAGTCACTCTAAGTGTCTGTGGCACGTTGCCTTTGAAATCACTATGCATTAGCCATTCCGGTTATTTACAATGTTTCATTTGATGTCGTTTGCATCCACCATTTTCCACCAAGGAGCCAAATCTACAACAGTACTGCTATTCATGGCCTCATCAACAGCAAAACAAGTAATGGCGGAACTCAAACCGTCTTCCATGTTTGTGGCTGGCTCGGCAGAATATGTATTTAAAACGGCTACTGCTCCATCATAGGCAACTATAAAACCTGCTGCCACATTAGAATCTATCACTTCCCTCTGGTCAACATAAAAAGAGCTTTTTGTCTCATTTTTGCCGACGACATACACAGTTTATATTCTTATGAGCGGAGAGTTTCTCATCATTTTCTCATGATAGAGTTTCTATACTATAAAGTTAAAAATCTTGATTTTTAAGATTAGGTTTGATATACTATTGGAAATGAGGCTCAGCGGTGTAGCTGAGCAAGAATATACAGGGTTATATGAGAAATCCCAGTTTGGGTACGGTTGTTTTATTTGATGTCTTTCGCTGGGATGCTTTTTAGGACAGGCAAAAGGGTCTTGGAGCACAAAAGTAAGGAGGGTAGTATGTCAATTGCAACCGGTGGGTGTATGAAAAATAGTAACCGGTTAGCAATAGTAATGTTACTTGTCTTGGTATCAACCCCTGTCATTCTTCAAGCCGCTCATCCGTTCTTAATTGTCACAGAAGCTAACTACACCCAACTGCAATCACGCGCTGCGACCTCGCCCTGGAGCACCATGAAATCTCAGGCCTGCAGCGATTGTCAGACTATCGTTTTTAATACAAGTACCGATTATGTAACTCAGACGCATCAAATGGACGATATCGCCAGCGCCTGCGCTCTCGCATATATCCTTGACGCAGCCAACCGTTCCACATATGTCACCAAGTTTTATACTACGGCAATGGCCGCCTGGCCCGGATACCTAAGACCGGGTTTAAACGCGGGTTCCTTCGACAGCACTGTCATGCCGGGTATATCGTATTTTAGTTCGGTGCTTGCGCTGGATATTATATACAACGGTCTTACATCCAGTCAGAGAAGCAATATAGAAACTGAGTTCCAGCTTGTAGCAAACTGGTACGAGGCCGCATCGACTTCTTGGCAGTTGAACTTATATGCGTGTCGCGGGATATGGGCTCTTTATATCAATGACCGAACGAAGATAGACCTGGCAAAGGCAGGTTATCGCGATGAACTTTTCAATGAGGAGACAACCACAGATGGCGTAGCGAATATGGGCCCCGGATATGCCGGTGTTCGATTAAGCCAGGAACGTGAATCGAAAGGCAATTTCATGGACGTTCTTGAATTTACCGGCGAAGACACCTACTACACCGACCCCGTTGCGATAAACCTTATGGAGTGGCTCTATGGGTACGGCACTACACCATTTAGAGAAGATTATACCTTCGGAGATACCGCTCCTAACCGCAGCTATCATGAAAGGGGCGCATCTACCTTCAGGGCGCATCGATTTTCTGATAAAGCAGGCAGGTACGCTGCATGGATAAATAATGGTCTTGCCCCGTACAATCGCCTCCTGCATTATGTACTAATGGACCAACCTCTGATGAGCAAGGAAAGGGGCACAAGTCGTATTTTCCCTGATGGCGGCGCCTGGTTTGTTGAAGCGGGCCTTGATACCCGTGCCTTGTCTGCTGCACTGTGGAATCCGATGTCAGATGAGAGTCATTCTCACAAGGATGTCAGTGCCGTCCATATGGCCGCTTACGGCGAACACGTAATTCGCAACTCCGGTTACGCCGGATGGGGATTGCCCGATTCCAGTTCCTGGACTTATATACACGACCAGGCGTTTTCAAACAGTACTGCTCTAATAAATTATACTGACCACGCCCAAAAATACGGGAATGGAATTGTTGAGGGTTTCGTTGCACCGAACTTGGGCTTTGATTATGCCTGTAGTGACTCCGGACCTGCCATTTCAAACGGCTCGCATTATCGAAATCTTTTGTTCATACACCACAGCGATGACGCAAACGGCTACTGGCTCCTTTTCGATGAATTCGATGCCACCAGTTCAACTCAGGCAAATATCCTTTTGCATCCAAACGCCGACAATATGACCAGCATGATCTTAGACACCGAATATAAGTCAACAATCAACAAGCTGACTTTCAGCGGACATACAGTTTACATATCGATGTTCCTCGGAACACCTCCGGCTTCGACGCCAAGCATCAATAATGGGGTATTGGCGCACATGGCAAGTAGTTCTTTTACGGGCAAATACCTGCGCTCAAACTACGATACAGACGCCAACGGTGTGAAAAATGTCGTCACTGTCCTTTACCCAAGTGACAGCACTCACGCCAAAGCAACTATGACAAGAATTACAGGTACCGGCTACACAGGTGCAAGCATCGCACTGGGCGGAATTGTGGATATTGCTCTCGAATCTGCCGGAACCAGCGCCATTACCTATAGCGGGGTTTCTTTCCGGGGACTGGCAACCTGGTACAGGAAGAATAGCGGCTTAGTAACTTCATATTTCGTCCGTAAAGGTTTAACTTTCAATGATGGTGTATCACCTCGAGTCGGCTTCGATTCGACGGGTAACATCAGCATATATATGAATAAAATGCAGGGCCGAATCGTCTCACCGGGCACAAATGTTACCTTCTATTATCCGTCTGTTGGTAGCGTGTTATTGAATGGTTCACCCCTTTCAATCATCAGCTCAGGAGTAGACTGGGTGCAGGTATATATTCCTTCAGGAACACATGAGGTGGAATTAGATTTCAATGCAGCCGACATCAACGAGGATGGTGCTGTAAATTTCGAAGATTTTGCGATTCTTGCCTCTCAATGGCTGAAGGTGCCTGGAATACCTTCTGCTGACATTGCGCCTGCAGGCGGCGATAACTTTGTTAATTTCCTCGACCTCAATGAATTTGCTAACAACTGGCTGGATGGTGTCGCTCCTTGAAACTTGCCTTAAAATCGGGGTGATTCCGGGTGCCGAAGGTTCTGGTTGGACTGTGATTCAAACCAATCCTGTTCGGCACAACCGAGAATGCGGTGAAGACGCAAATCTGGATTGCTGTCAGCGTTTACGTTTTGGTAGCGATTGTCATGATTCGTATGGAGTAACCATATACAGTATTATTTTACCAAATTTTTCCTTTTGATAATGGGTATTTTTCAGTACCAAATGACCCAGAAATTTCACTTGAAAGTTGTTTCCAATGAAAATTATCATAGCATTCGATTCATTCAAAGGAACTCTGACCGCAATAGAAGCTTGTTCAATAGTCTCAAAGGCTATAAAAACAAAATTGCCGGATGCTGACCTTGTTTTAAAACCTATGGCAGATGGCGGCGAAGGCACAGCTCAGGCGATGATAATGGCGCGAAATGGCAAGTGGATTCCCAGAAGGGTTATGGGGCCTTTATCTGATATGCAAGTTGATGCAGGATTTGCCTGGTTTGAAAAAGAAAAAGAGGCTTTAGTTGAAATGGCCAAGGCCAGCGGTATGGAATTACTTTCGAAAGAACAGTTAAACCCATATAAAACCACAACATATGGAACCGGGCAGTTAATAAAGGCAGCTATTGAATATGGAGCAGAAAAA
>Ga0315286_10006005_pt1 | contig 11767 bp, 9 predicted proteins | sample YL17G10_0_MG_FD_205038 | JGI IMG/M metagenome (GOLD analysis project Ga0315286, IMG submission 205038) | Sediment microbial communities from Yellowstone Lake, YNP, Wyoming, USA - YL17G10_0 | ecosystem: Environmental > Aquatic > Freshwater > Lake > Sediment | place: USA: Wyoming | collected... | reverse complement strand
TTACTGTGAACGGATTTAAATATCCCAAAGGCATAGGCACGCATGCCAATTCTTCAATAGAGTATATTTTGGACGGCCGCTATCGCATTTTGGAAGGGGCAGTCGGTTTGGATGACGAGCAGAAACATGGCAATAAGATCGAATCCTGGATATACGCAGACAATAAATTGATATATAAAAGCGGGATACTGCAGGGTTGGATAGATCCTAAATATTTCCGCCTGAATATTGCGGGAGTTAAGGAGATCAAATTAATGATCACGGACGGAGGGGACGGCATCAACTTCGATCACGGGGACTGGCTTTTGATCAAGGCCTTACCGTAGTTCGTGCCAGAGCTTAAAAAGCTCATAAAAAGCTTTCAATATCACTTTTATGTTCGCGCCGGTCTGCTTGCCTCCCTTTCGCGGATAATGATGGACACCGACCTGCTTTATCTTAAATCCTTTCTTTTTGGCTTTTATCAATAGTTCCGCGCTGATGAATGCTCCGTTGGATTTAAGATCAAGGCTTTCGATGACCTTTCTTTTTATCAGCTTGAACGCGCAGTCCGTATCCCTTACCCACATATTGAACAGGACGGCTATGAATGTCCCCCAAAGCTTGGCAAAAAGCCAGCGGTGGAAGGGATCGCTGCGTTTTATCCTGTAACCGATGACAAGATCGGCCTCATTAATAATGGGCAAAAGGAGCTTGATCTCCGAGATGTCGAACTGGCCGTCGCCGTCCGTGTAAAAAACAAGTTCTTTCGAGGCTTTCGCGAAGCCGGTCCTTACTGCAGCGCCGTAGCCCATATTTACGGGATGGTGGACAGACTTAACTCTAGCATCAGACCTTGCCAGCGAATCGATTATCTCGGGTGTTTTGTCCGAGCTGCCGTCATCAACGATTATGATCTCAAAATCATCAAAAATGGATGAGGCTACCAAAAGAGCCGCCGAAACCGTGGTTTGGATGTTCTTTTCTTCGTTAAAGGCCGGAAAAAATATTGATATGCCCGGATAAGCCATAATGGTCCCTTCTGTGGCTATTATAGATTAGAAGGTTTCACCGGTCAAAAGAAAAGCGGATTTATCAACTTGAAAGGGCCTGTTTTATCAGGTAACATTACAGGATATTTTATGGAAGAAATTAAAAAAACCAATGTCCGTGTCCAGCCTGTATTAAAGCTTTATCTGGACCTGTCAAAGACAAATTATCTCCATTTCGGCCTTTGGAAAAAGGGCGACAAGCTAACGCTTGAGAACTTCCAGAAAGCCCAGGAAAGATATCTATCCAACCTGATAAAGTTCATCCCGAAGGGAGTTAAGACCATACTGGACGTTGGCTGCGGGGTAGGGGGCAACGCGGCAAAGCTTGCAAGATCGGGCTATAAAGTGACCGGCATATGCCCGGACCCTTACCAGGGCCAACTTTTCAGGAAGAACACAAAAGGAAAGGCGCAGTTCCGCCTTACGACACTTGAGGACTTCAGGACCGACCGGAAATACGACCTTATACTCATGAGCGAAAGCGTCCAGTACATTCCTTTCAGGGACGGGCTGAAAAAGATAAAGCAGCTGCTCAAGCCGAACGGATATCTCCTTATTTCCGATTATTTCAAGAAACCATCGGCCAAAAAAGTCCCCAACCTTCCTTCCTCCTTCTTAAGCATATACCTGAAGGAAGTCGAAAGGGCCGGCTTCAAGGTGATAAAGGAGCAGGACATAACCTATGGCATTACGCCCACGCTCGAATACGGCACAAACGTTTATTACAACTATATCAGGCCCGTGCTTGACTGCATCATGACCACGATGAAGGTCCATTTGCCGCCGATCCACTGGCTTTTCAATCTTTTCCTGAAGATACCGCTGAAAGGAAAGTCCATCAAGCAGACAATAGTGAATAACCTTGTGCCGCTTCAAAGGGATGTTTTCGAGAAGTACCTGACTTACCGCGTGATGCTGATAAAGCGCAAGTAGCCGCCGCTTACCTTAAATATTCTTTAAGTTTCTTGCTTCGGGTAGGATGTCTTAATTTTCTTAAGGCCTTAGCTTCTATCTGACGTATCCTCTCGCGGGTCACGTTGAACACTTTTCCGACCTCTTCAAGGGTGCGGGGCTGGCCGTCATCAAGGCCGAAGCGCAGTTTAAGCACGGTGCGCTCCCTGTCGGAGAGCGACGACATTACCTCTTCCAGGTCTTCCCGGAGAAGCCCATGGAGGACCACTTCATCGGGCGCCTGGACCGCAGTGTCTTTCACAAAATCGCCGAGGCGCGAGGAATCCTCGTCGCCGACCGGCATTTCAAGCGACAGCGGGACCTGGGATATCTTTATGATCTCCCTTACCTTGTCCACGGAAATGCGCGCGCGTCTTGCTATCTCTTCATCCGTAGGCCGGCGCCCAAGCTGCTGCAGCAAAGTTCTCGACACTTTTCTGAGCCTGTTTATGGTCTCGACCATATGAACGGGGATTCGTATCGTGCGCGCCTGGTCGGCAATGGACCTGGTTATGGCCTGCCGGACCCACCATGTGGCGTACGTGCTGAATTTATAGCCCTTTCTGTGGTCGAATTTCTCGACCGCACGGATAAGGCCGAGATTGCCTTCCTGGATAAGGTCGAGGAAAAGCATCCCTCTCCCTGTGTATTTTTTCGCGATGGAAACAACAAGCCTAAGGTTGGAATTGGTCAGCCTGTGCTTGTCCTTTAAGCTCCCGGCCCTGACCTTCCTGGCGCAATCTATCTCATCGGTAGGGGAAAGAAGCTTGTACTTCCCGATCTCCCGCAGGTACATCCTGACAGTGTCATCTATGCCAACGCCTCTTATCTCCGTTTCAGTCACATTCGTAACTACTTCTTCGGGCGGAGGAGCGGCCTTTTTCTCCTTTTCCTCGGATATCGCTATTCCGTGAAGGAGAAGTTCTTCTATCTCGTTGATATTTTTCTCCGGTTCGGGATAAATGGACATTATCTCTTCAGGAGTAAGATATCCTTTCTTCTCGCCCATATTCTTCAGACTTTTAATATTCGTTTGCCCTTTCATTTATACACCCCGTTCGTTCATCATTATCGCCAAGAAACGCGGAAAATTTCACTACAACGACAAAGATCTGTAAGTGTCGTTAAGGACCTTAAATTCCTTATGGAACATTGAAACATTCTCCAGCTTTCCTTCCTTTTCCGCCGCCATTATCTCTCCTCGCAGACTTTCCATCTGCGATTTAAGATGGTGAGCTTTTATAGTGTTCACGCAATCGCTGGCGACCTTTCCGGCATTTTCGGCCGGATAATCGTTCATCATTATTTTTGAGAACAATTTCTTTGAATCCTCGTCCAGAAGATTGTCCAGCATGAAATGCGTGACATCTTTCTCGTCAATTTCAGTGGATTGCAGGAGTTCGGCGATCACCTTCGTGTTAATGCCCGTGAATTCCTGCCATGTCACGGACCTCTTGAACATATCCATTATTTCCTTGTTGTTCACCGACAGCTTGATCAAGCATTCTTCGGCCTTTTCTATCTTAGAAGAAGGCTTTTCCACGCTTTTTTTCAATGACAGAGCTTCGCCTTTCTTTGAATAGAAGCCGTGCCGTTTAACCTCGGATGAAACCTCTTCAATGTCGAATCCCAGCTTTTCCGCGGCATGCTTAATGTACCCCTTCTGCACGAATTCATCTTTTTCCTGCGCGATCAACAGGGCCACTGCTTTTACGGCCTTTGCTCGGCCCTCTATCCCGTTAAGGTCATATTTCGATAGGGTATTACTGATCATGTATTCCATCCAGGGAATGGCATCATTAATGGCCTTGATGAAGCTTTCAGACCCTTTTGCCTTCAGGGCTTCATCGGGATCCTTGCCACCCTCATATCTTGAAACCTTAACGTTCAGGCCTTCATCCTTCAAGATATCAACGCTTCTTGCGGTCGCGGTGTTCCCCGCATTGTCCCTGTCAAAGGCGATAACCACATTATCCGCGAACCTGTGGATGAGCTTTGCCTGGTTAGATGTGAGAGCCGTGCCCAGAGGGCAGACAACGTTCTTTATTCCGTACTGCCAGCAGGTTATAAGGTCAACATTGCCTTCGACCAGGACCGCGGTCCTGGCTTTTTTAATATCATCTTTAGTAACATTGATCCCATAGATCGAAAATCCCTTGTTATAGACCGGGGAATCAGGAGAATTAATATACTTGGCTTCCTCATCGGTCTTTAGGCCGGATGGGATGACCCTGCCACCGAAACCGATGACGTGGCTCCTCAAGTCGTATATGGGGAACATCAATCTTCCCCTGAACCTGTCGTAAAACCCGCTCTTGTCCGCCCTTTCAATGATCAAGCCGAGCTTTTCCATGTCTTTCTGGGCCACGCCCTTCTTGAAAAGGAAATTCAGGAGAGAATCCCACTTGTCCGGAGAATATCCGAGATCGAAAACTTTAACGGAGGCTTCGTTTAGGCCTCTCTTTTTCATGTAATCCTTCGCAATGTCGCCGTTGCTGCTTTCCAGGCTCTCAAGATAGAACTTTTGCGCGAGATCCATTATCCCGATGAATTTGTCTTTGTCGCTTTGAAGGGCAGGTGGGGCGCCGGTCTTCTTTACCGCGATACCGACTCTTTCGCCCAAAAGCTCAACAGATTCTGAAAAGCTGATGTTCTCTATCTTCATCAGGAAAGCAAAGACATTGCCCCCCTCGTTGCAGCCGAAGCAGTGGAATATCTGCTTTTCCGGGCTGACGGTGAAGGACGGTGTTTTTTCCGAATGGAAAGGGCAGAGCCCAAGGTAATTCTTGCCCCTTTTCTTCAAGGGGACATACTCGCCGACTATCTGCAGGATGTCAGCTTTATTTCTTATTTCGTCTATGGTAGAGCTTAATATCATTAATTGCCTGTTTTAGAGTGCCATTCGTTCGGGATGAAGATCTCCGTAAATTTGTTCGTGGCGTACCTGTCCGTCATGCCCGCGATAAAATCGATGATATTCTGCACAACATCTATCTCCTTCCACGTGCTTTTGTAATAAGGCAGCTTTTCCGGGTTCTCGTGGTAATACTTGAAAAGCTGGGCCAGGAGATAAGGTATTTTTTTCTCCTCGCCTTTTGCCGTGGAGCTTGTGTAAACTTTCGCATAAAGAAAATCGTACAGGCCGTTCATCGCATCCTCGATCCGCTTGTCCATCTGGATCTTGTTCTTGCCTTTGCTTTTTTCTATCATGTTCGGGATTATCGTGTCCAGTATGTTCTTCCCGAGCACCTCTGTATGCTGCTTCGGAAGGTCCTTTTCCTTGATTATCCCCGCCAGGATGCTGTCTTCAATATCGTGCCTTATATATGCAATATGATCCGAATATCTGACGATCTGTCCTTCGAGCGTAGCGGGAAGCTGCTTGTCTTTTTGAGGATGATGAAGTATGCCGTCCCTTACTTCCCATGTAAGGTTAAGGCCTTTGCCGCCTTTTTCCAGGACTTCCACGACCCTTACGCTTTGCTCGTTATGCAAGAAATATCTTTTAGGAGCGACATCTATGGTCTTCAGGATATCGTTCAATACATCCTCTCCGGCGTGCCCGAAAGGAGTGTGCCCCAGGTCATGCCCAAGCGCTATCGCTTCCGTCAGGTCTTCGTTAAGATTCAGAGCCCTGGCTATGGTCCTCGCTATCTGCGAAACCTCCAGTGTGTGGGTTATCCTTGTCCTGTAATGGTCTTCAACGGGCGAAATGAACACCTGGGTCTTATGTTTAAGCCGCCTGAAAGCCTTTGAGTGGATTATCCTGTCCCGGTCGCGCTGAAAGCAGGTCCTGATGTCGTCTTCTTTTTCTTTTCTGTCCCTGCCTCTGGAGTTCCTTGATCTTGCTGCGTATGGTGAAAGGAATTTTTCTTCCCTTTCTTCTATTTCATTGCGGATTAGCATTGAGCCCCCCGGATCGAATATACTTTATGTAGTCGCAAGAACGGAATTATACAGCAGATGCGCTATCTTGTCAAGTACTTCTTGAGGGTGGCCTTTAAAATACGTTGATATAAAGCCAAAAATCTGTCAATGAAAGCAGCCTGGAAAACCCTAAAAATGCCGAAGGCATAATAAGACTACTTGGTGGTATAGTGTGCCTTTGACTTTTCCTTGATCGCGCCGTGCGCGGCAGCAAGCCTCGCGATAGGCACCCTGTATGGCGAGCAGCTCACATAATTAAGCCCGGTCCTGTGGCAGAATTCCACGGATGCCGGATCGCCGCCGTGTTCGCCGCATATGCCGACCTTCAGATTTTTATTGACAGACCTGCCTAGTTCAGTGCCCATTTTCACGAGCTTCCCGACGCCGACCTGGTCAAGCGTGGCGAAGGGATCCTTTTCCATCAGGCCTTTTGCGATGTAAGTGTTCAGGAATTTGACGACATCATCCCGGCTGAAGCCGTAGGTCGTCTGCGTCAGATCGTTCGTCCCGAAGGAGAAAAATTCCGCTTCTGTCGCGATCTCATCTGCCGTCAATGCCGCGCGCGGAAGCTCTATCATGGTCCCTATCATGTATTCAAGCTTTACGCCGTATTTCTTTATGGTCTCATCCGCGACTTTTTTGGCAAGCGACTTTTGAGATCTGAATTCATTTATATGGCTCACAAGAGGTATCATGATCTCCGGGACTATCTTCATGCCGCTCTTGTTCAGTTCACAGGCCGCCTCAATTATTGCCTGGACCTGCATTTCGGTTATTTCGGGATATTGAATGCCAAGTCTGCAGCCTCTCAATCCAAGCATCGGATTGAATTCGTGGAGTTCCTCGACTCTGGCGAGAAGTGTTTCCTTTTGCGCAATCTTTTCCTTGTCTCCGCCGGTCGCCTTCAGCACTGCCACTTCCACCATAAGCTCTTCCCTTTTCGGAAGGAACTCATGCAGAGGAGGATCCAGCAGTCTTATCGTTACGGGATAGCCTTTCATTTCCTTGAACAATCCGATAAAATCGCTTTTCTGCATCGGAAGGAGCTTGGCAAGCGCTGCGCGCCTGTCAGGTTCCGTTTTCGCAAGTATCATTTTTTGCATCAAGGGCAGCCTGTCTGCCGCGAAGAACATGTGTTCGGTCCTGCAAAGCCCGATCCCCTCGGCGCCGAATTCTCTTGCGACATGAGCATCGTTAGGGATGTCGGCATTTGCGCGCACCCCGATCTTCCTGAAGGTATCTGCCCATTTCATGAGCACTCCGAATTCGCCGGAAAGAGTGGGTTCTATGGTGGGGACCTGGCCGAGTATTACCTCTCCTGTTGATCCGTTAAGCGTTATCCAGTCGCCTTCTTTTACGACAATATCTTTTACGCTGAATTTCCTTGCCTTTTCATCAACTTTTATCTCTTCGCATCCTGCAACGCAGCATTTTCCCATGCCGCGCGCGACGACGGCGGCGTGAGATGTCATGCCGCCCCTTGCTGTTAATATCCCTTTTGCAGCGTCCATTCCGTGAATATCATCCGGGCAGGTTTCACTGCGTATCAGTATCGTTTTTTCCGCGGCCCTATTGACGGCTTCGTCAGCGGTGAATACGGCTATTCCTGTTGCGGCTCCCGGAGAAGCGGGAAGGCCTTTTGCTATGACCTTTACCTTTGCTTTCGGGTCGATTATCGGGTGAAGAAGCTGGTCCAGCGACGCGGGATCTATCCTTAATATCGCTTCTTCTTTGGTTATCAATTTTTCTTCCACCATCTCAACGGCGATCCTTACGGCTGCGAACGCGGTCCTCTTTCCCGTCCTGGTCTGGAGCATGTAAAGCTTGTTTTTTTGTATGGTGAATTCAAAATCCTGGATGTCACGGTAATGTTTTTCAAGCTTGGATGTTATCGCCCTCAGCTGTTTGTAGACCGCGGGCATTTCTATTCCCAGCTTCGCTATCGGCTGCGGCGTCCTTATGCCGGCCACGACGTCTTCGCCCTGGGCATTGGTCAGGTATTCGCCGTAGAATTTATTTTCTCCAGTTGAAGGATTTCTTGTGAAGCCCACGCCCGTTGCAGAATCGTCTCCCATGTTCCCGAATACCATGGCCTGGACATTAACCGCTGTGCCGAGCGTCCCGGAAATGTCGTTAAGCCTCCTGTATGTTATCGCCCTTGGGTTGTTCCATGACTTGAAGACCGCGTCCCTTGCCATGTCCATCTGGATATAGGCGTCCTGCGGGAATTCCTTTCCGGTATGCTCCTTAACGGCTTTCTTATATTTTAAGATAAGGTCTTTAAGGTCCTCGGACTTAAGTTCAGTATCAAGCGCTATTCCCAGCTCGTCCTTCTTATGTTGAAGGATGTGCTCAAAATCGCTTTTTTCCATCCCCAGGACTACGCCGCCGAACATCTGTATAAATCTCCTGTAGCAGTCATAAGCGAACCTTTCATTCTTTGTTTTTGTAATAAGGGCATGGACGGTCTCATCGTTAAGCCCCAGATTAAGGATCGTGTCCATCATGCCAGGCATGGAGAATTTAGAACCGGACCTGATGGATACAAGCAGTGGATTCTTTGCGTCCCCGAGCTTTGCGCCCATGGACTTCTCCAGTTTTTCCACGTATTTAAGCTGCTGTTTCGTGACTTCGGCGGGTACTTTCTCCCCGACCTTGTAGAATATGTTGCAGACCTCCGTGGTGATGGTGAATCCGGATGGTACGGGAACTCCGGTGTTAGTCATTTCAGCGAGGCCGGCGCCTTTTCCTCCCAGAAGGTCTTTCATCTGCCCATTGCCTTCCGCCTTCCCGTCGCCGAAATAATAAACGTACTTTTTTGCGGATGATGCCTTCTTTCCCTTCACCATTTTTATTCCACCTCTCTGATATTTTTACGAAAAACCTTGCTATTATATAACGGCCGCAAAGATTATGCACGGAGATATTGAGCGGCTAGGCCAGAATTATCCCGGCGCCGAACCTCCCGGTAATGCCCCCTCCCGCGCGGGAAGAGAAGAAGGTATCGCTTTTGCAGTGCGTACATATTCGCGAGACCTCGATATTTGACGCGGATATTCCCGCCTTGATCAGCTGACTTTTATTCGCTTCCCACAGATCAAAGTAGCTTTTGCCGTTCCTGGTCTTTATCAGATCTTTCGGGGCTTCCCGTATGACCTCGCGGCCAACCTCATAACAGCAAGGGCCTATGGACGGGCCTATCCCTACATATATATATGAAGGATCCGACTTGAACCTTTTGACCATGCTGTTGACCGTATTCCGGGCTATTTCAAGGATCGTTCCGCGCCATCCGGCGTGCGTTGCGGCGATGACTCTTTTCTTCTGGTCGTAGAAGAGCAGGGGGACGCAATCGGCTACCTGTATCATCAATAATATATTAGGAACATTAGTTACCATAGCATCGATCCCGTCCAGCGCGGAGGCGTGATCATTCGACCCCTTGCCGCGCATATCTCTGGTTACTATTGCGACATTGTTGCCGTGCACCTGTTTTGCAGTCGTCAGGCTTTCAATCTTGAATCCGAGCGCGCTTGAGAGAAGCTTCCTGTTCGAGGCAACGTGCTTTGGATCGTCAGACACATTGAAGCTCAGGTTCAATGTGTCAAAAGGGTGACTGCTTACGCCGCCGTCCCTTGTGGAAATGAAGTGCGTTATCCCTTTCTGGCGCGAGAGGTTCTCAAAAAGGAAAGTATTCAGCGGTTTATGAGACTTTGCTGCCATTTGGTATGTCTTTATCTATTGTCACCAGGGTCAGGGATGACTTGTCTTCGGTAGATGCCGCAAGGAGCATCCCGTGCGAGATTACGCCTCTTAATGTCTTCGGCTCCAGGTTAGTGGCAACAACTACCTTTTTCCCGATCAATTCGTCTTTTGTATAAAACAGTTTAATGCCCGCGACTACCGTTCGTTCCTCCCCGACATCAACTGTCAGTTTGTAGATCTTATCCGCCCCTTCAATATCCTCGCAAGTCTTGATCTGGGCAACGCGCAGGTCCATTGCCTTGAAATGATCAAATGTTATGTTTTCCATGTTTTCTCCTTTCGAAATCACAAATTACAATGAACAAATTACAAACAAACCACAATATACAATTTACAAATGGTCGTTTTATTCATTGTAATTTGTATATTGTTTGTGTTTTGTTTATTGTATATTGAAATTTAAGGCTTTGCACTGATAACCATATTTTTCAATATGCCAATCTTTTCTATCTCCACCTCAACAATGTCTCCGATTTTAAGCGGACCGACTCCTGGAGGCGTCCCGGCGAGGATCACATCTCCCGGCAGGAGCGTCATTACCGATGAAACAAAAGAAACAAGTTCATACACGTTAAATATCATGTTCTTCGTGTTTGAGTTTTGTTTTGTCTTTCCGTTGATCCTGGTCCGGATGTTCAAATTCATGGGATCAATATTCTTGATGATCCTGGGTCCGAGAGGGCAGAAGGTATCGAAGGACTTTGCCCTGGTCCACTGGCCGTCAATGTTCTGGAGGTCGCGGGCGGTGACATCGTTTGCGCACGTGAAACCTTTGATGTATTTGTTGGCATCAGACTTTTTGACATTCTTCGCTTTTTTCCCGATGACCATCGCAAGCTCACCCTCATAATGGACATTCTTGCTTTGGCGCGGATAGATTATCGATCCGCCGTTCATTATAACGGCAGATGCGGGTTTTATGAACATGATCGGATGGTCCGGCACGGGCATTTTTAGTTCCCGGGCGTGATCGTAGTAATTAAGACCTATCGCGATTATTTTGGAAGGTTTTAACACGGTCATTGTTCCTTAATTTGTCATTTGCCTGCCTGCCGGTAGGCAGGTCATTGGTCATTTGTCATTCCAGCCCGAAGGGCTGGTGGAGCCGAGGGGGATCTCCTCCTGCGCTCTTTGAGCTTCGGAGGACAAGGAACCCCTGACCTTTCTTTGAGGGGGCTTCGCCCCCTTCAACGCTTCGCTGCTCCCCCTGAGAAAAAACTCCCGTTTTTTCTCCCTCCACCTCGCATCATGCTCGGCGGAGCCTCCCTCTTTTTCCCAGGTCAGGGTAGGGAGGATTACTGAAACAATTACTACTAACTGATTTTGCTAGGAAAAATGGAGCCGAGGGGGATCGAACCCCTGACCTCTTGACTGCCAGTCAAGCGTTCTCCCAGCTGAACTACGGCCCCACTTCTGTCAGACATTGAGCGTTATTATACTATTTCCCCTGTTTTCTTCAATAAATGCTTCTAAAGCTCAAAAAAGTATCTTTGAGTTCAGATGAGTTAAAAACCGTTTGGATAAAATCTGATGATTAGAAGGGCATTAGAAAGCATTGACTACCGTTGCTTAATGTTTTAGCAGGCGTATAATTCCTTATCAGGTGGTGAGATATATCAGTAAGCAAAAGGGCGTCAAAGCTCTCAATGTCTCACTCGATAAGCTGGTAAAATAAGGAGGTAAGGTTATGGGTATAAATTTTGAACAAGGAGTAAGACGCATACTGATTTTAATTTCGGCTTTCTGGATATTATTAATTCTTGTTCTGATGCTTTTTAGTATTTCCAGCTATTCCCCCCTACCTAAAGTAGTATATCCTTCTGCAGAATGGGATAAATATAAAGTGCAGAAACCTAGTAAATTTGTCGATACAATTGCTCAAGAGAAAGGGAGTATCATAGATGAATTCTTAAGAGAGGATTCAGATGCAAAGAAACTTGATTTGCAACCAATTCCCACATTATCAGATAAAATCTTTGGATTTATTTCGGATAGCTGGCTTTCTATAATTGGATTTCTCTTTATTCCGATTGCTCTATTATGGTCGGGGTATTATTCAATAAAATGGATTATTGCTGGCTTCCAAAATAAAT
>Ga0315286_10006004_pt1 | contig 11768 bp, 9 predicted proteins | sample YL17G10_0_MG_FD_205038 | JGI IMG/M metagenome (GOLD analysis project Ga0315286, IMG submission 205038) | Sediment microbial communities from Yellowstone Lake, YNP, Wyoming, USA - YL17G10_0 | ecosystem: Environmental > Aquatic > Freshwater > Lake > Sediment | place: USA: Wyoming | collected... | reverse complement strand
AAAAATCATCCAGCACCGGGCGCTCGCCGACCCGAGTCGCGTGCGGCTCCTCGAGCACCTGCGGGAGAGCGAGCGATCCTGTTCGGCGCACGAGCTCGCCGCCGAGCTCGGTCAGCACCCGAACACAGTACGGGCCCATCTGCTCGTGCTCGAGGAGGCCGGGCTTGTCGTCTCCGCGGCCGAGCACGACGGGCGGCCCGGACGCCCGCGCCGGCTCTTTGCCGCTGTGCCCGAAGAGGCCGAGGGGGAGCACGCTCTACTCGCTGCCGCGCTCGCCTCGTCGCTCGAGCCGCTGCCGGACGGTGTCGAGATCGCCGAGACGGCGGGGCGAAGCTGGGGTCGCGTCCTCGTCGACCGGCTCGAGCCGGGCCGCCGGCCCGACGAGGCGGCGTGCGTGGAACGGATCGCGCTCCTGCTCCGGCGCCGTGGCTTCGCGCCCGAGCGGACAGTCGACGGGCTGGTGATGCATCGCTGTCCCTTCCGCGAGCTGGCCGAGCGCTATCCGCGGGTCGTCTGCTCGCTCCACGCAGGCCTTATCGACGGTGCTCTCGAGGAGCTCGATGCTCCGGTGGCGCTCGAGGCCCTCGAGCCGTGGGCCTCACCCTCCACCTGCGTCGCTCATCTGGCGCCGCGGGTCACCGACCGCGGTTGAGAGCGGCTTCCCGCGACGCCTCAGCTCTCCGCAGTGACCTTCGCGGTTTCCGTTCGCTCTCGCGTCAGCTGAGCCCCGTGCACGACTAGCACCGGGCAGGGGGCGCTGCGGATGACTGCATTGGAAACGCTGCCGAGAAGGAGTGCGGCGACCGTGCCGTACCCTCGCGTCCCGATCGCGATCAGCCGCGCGCCGATCTCCTCGGCGTAGCCGCAGATCTGCTCGGCCGGGTCCCCCGTCGCGAGGCGCGTCGTGATGTGCACGCCGGCGGCCTTCGCACGGGCAACGGCGTCGCCGAGAGTGGCCTCGGCATGCTTGCGCTCGGCATCGAGGAGATCGTCGAGCATCGCCGCAGAGGGGTAGGCCAGTCCGAAGTCTCCCTGCAGCGCGCGCCAGACCGTGATCGCCGCGATTCCGTCACCCGTCTCGGCAGCGAGCGAGATCGCCTCGTCCAGGGCGGCGCCCGCCGCAAGGGAGCCGTCGGTCGCAACAAGGAGCACCCGCATGTGCCGATCCTGCTGGCAGCAGCGTCCCTGTGCATCCGTGCTGCCGCCGCATCTGTTGCGGGATTCCCGCAAGACCGTGCCGATTGCGGGAATCCCGCAAGCGGTACGGGGTGAACCACCGATTGTGTCCCTCCGGGCCGATCTCTAGGATCTCGCGGAATGAGCCACACGGCGATCATCATCACCGTGGCGTACTCGATCGCTGTTGTCATCGGCTCAGCGATCTCGTTCGCCGTTTTTCACTCGACGACGCGGCCGCTCGACGAGGACCGGGCCGGCACCTGGTCGCGCCGCGAGACGACCTGGCTCGTAGTCATGGTCGTCGTCCTCTTCGGCCTCCTGATGGGCACGATCTTCTACGTTCCCTACGGCGACACCGCGGGCCCGAACGGCCAGGTCGTGCGAGTCACCGGGGTGCAGTACGCCTGGGCGATCGACGTGCCGCAGCCGCTCGTCGTCGGCCGGCCGGTGACCTTCTTCGCCCGCTCGCGTGACGTCGCCCACGGCTTCGGCGTCTACAACCCGAAGGGAACGCTCATCTTCCAGGCCCAGGTCGTCGCCGACCACGAGCAGAAGATCGTCCACACCTTCACGGAGCCGGGCACCTACGAGGTGCTCTGCCTCGAGTACTGCGGTGCGGGCCACCACACGATGAAGTCGAAGTTCGAGGTGAAGCCCGCATGATGGACGAGCGGTCGCTCGGCATCGCCCGCCGGCTGACGATCAGCTACATCGTCGCCTCGACGGCGATCCTCGCCGCGTCCGGCCTGCTCGGTGTCATCCTGCGCTGGAGCCAGGCGGTGCCGCAGGCGCGCGTCGGCGACAACTTCTGGTACGCGATGATGACGGCCCACGGCCTCGGCGCCTTCGTCGGCTGGGGGGCCTTCGCGGTGATGGGCCTCGCCTGGTGGGTTCTGGCCGGCGTGGGCTTCCCGGTGCGCGGCTTCGGCCTCGCGATGGCGCGTGTCACCTGGTGGCTGATGGTGCTGGGCGTCATCGGCGTGATCATCACGACCATCTTCATGGGCTTCGCGGCCTCGTGGGTCTTCCTCTACCCGCTGCCGTTCTACGGCAAGGGCAACTGGGGCGACTGGGCGACGGGGCTCTTCTCGTTCTCCGTCCTGCTTGCGGGCCTCGCGATCGTGACGTGGTGCTTCGCGATCCTGCACACGGTGACGAACCGCGATGCGCTCGACAGCGTCTCGAGCTCGATCGGAAAGCGGCTCGGACTCGCGTTCGGCTGGGGCTTCCTGATGCCGCGCACGTTCGCCACCAAGGTGCGCTCGGTGCCGTACCCGGTGATCCCGCTCGCCGTGATCGGCCTCGACATGATCATCGCCACGCTCCCGCTGGCCGGGCTGCTCGTCTGGCAGATCCTGCAGTCGATGGGGGTCGTCGGCTCCGCGAGCGATCTGCTGGCGAAGAACATCCTCTGGTGGTTCGGCCACCCGGTCGTCTACCTGCTGCTCTTCCCCGCCGTCGCCGTCTACTACTGGCTGATCCCGCGCTACGCCGGCCGCAACCTCGTCGCGGGCCACGTGATCGCCGTCGCGTGGACGGTCGCCGTGATCGCGAACGTCTTCGTCTGGGCGCATCACCTCTACCTCGACTATCCGAGCGGCACGTCACAGGCACAGATCAACACGGCGATGCAGCCGATCACCTTCGCGCTGGTCCTGCCCTCGGCGCTCTCGCTCTACAGCCTCGCGTTCACGATCTACCGCTCGAAGTTCCGCTGGACTCCCGCCTCGACGGCGCTCTTCTTCGGTCTCGTCGGCTGGCTCCTCGCCGGGCTCTCCGGCGTCGTCAACGCGACGATCGCGCTGGACGTGGCCATTCACAACACGCTCTGGATCGTCGGCCACTTCCACCACATGGCGATGCTGAACATCGGCCTGCTGATCTTCGGCGCCGTCTACGCCCTCCTGCCCGAGCTCTCGGGGAAGGCGCTCTACAGCGAGAAGCTGGCCTGGGTGCACGTGTGGACGACGTTCGTCGCCGGCATGGCCTTCTTCGGCCTCTGGCTCGTCCAGGGGCTCGACGGCGCCCCGAGGCGCTGGTCGGTGCTGCCGTCGCAGTACGACTCGATCACGCGGATCTCGCTCGTGTTCGTGTTCCTCCTCGCTGCGGCACAGGCGCTCTTCTTCTGGAACGTTATCCAGACCCTTCGTGGCAAGTCCGGCGTGGCGACCTTCGACGAGCGCGGCATCCCGATCCCTGCAGCGTCGACGAAGGAGTGGTCGGTGCACGCGGCCGAGGGGGCGCTCGTCCTGGTCGCGCTGCTTCTGGCCTTCGCGTTCGCGGTCGGCGGCTTCTTCGTCGGGCGGGAGACAGGTAACGGAGGCGGCGGGGCGACGACGACAGAGACGGGAACGAGCGCAGCGATCACAGGGAATGCCGAGGCGGGAGCGGAGGTGTTCGCGAGCTCCGGGTGCGGCGGCTGTCACACGCTGGCGGCAGCGGACGCGACCGGGAACGTCGGCCCCTCGCTCGACGCCTCGAAGCCCACCGAGGCGCTCGTCATCGACCGGGTGACGAACGGCAAGGGGCAGATGTCGTCGTTCGACCCGTCGCTGAGCGATCAGCAGATCGCGGACGTCGCAGCGTACGTCGCCCAATCCGCCGGCAAGTAGCGCGGCGGCAACCGAGGGCAGGTGGGAGACAGGCTCTCGCCTGTCTCCCAGGTTTCTATGCGTCCCGGTGCGTCAGAGACGAGGTCACGTCGACGACGCCCGGCACCTTGCGCGCGAATGTCGGCAGCAGCTCGGCGTCGGCTTCCGAGGCCACCTCGCCGGTGAGCGTCACGACACCGTTCGTCACGGTCACCCCGACCGACGACGGACTGAGCCACATCACCTTGCGGATCACGTCCTCCTCGATCTCCTCCAGGATCTCCTCGTCCGACCGCGCGAACGCTCGCACGAGATCGCCGCGACTGACGAGGCCGATGAGCTTCCCGTCCGCGTCGACGACGGGGAGTCGGTTGACGTCCTCGTCGAGCATGATCGTGGCTGCCTCTGCGACATGGCGGCCGGCCGTGATCGTCCGGGCGGGCGCCGACATGGCGTCGTCGACGGTCACCGCGTCGAACCGCGCAGCGACCCAGGGGTCGCCGGGGTCGACGAGCCACTGCAGGAAGCCGCCGTTCTTGTGCTCGGTGCCCTCCTTCGCGAGGATGTCGGTCTCCGAGAGGATGCCGAGCACCTGGAGATCGTCGTCCACCACGGGCATCCCCGAGATCTGGCGCCGGACGAGCTCCACGGCGGCGTCCTTGAGCAGGACGTCGGGCGTGGTCGTCGCGACGTCGGTGGTCATTACGTCCTGTACCTTCATGGCGTTTCCTCCGGTCGGGTTCTGCCCCGATCGTCGCGCCTGCCGGCCGAGGCGGCATCGGGGCGGACACGGATCACCCTGCGGGTTTCCGGTTGGCCCCTTTTGGGGTCACGCGAAGCGTGCAGGCATCGGAGCGGACACGGATCACCCTGCGGCTTCGGGCCGGGCTCCTTCAGGATCACGCGAAGCGTGCAGTCAGCCGCGGAGGGCGCGGAGGGCGTTGAGGATCACGGCCACGTCGATGACCTCCTGGAAGAGCGCCCCCCAGACGGGCGGCAGGTACCCGAAGGCGGCAAACCCCATCGCGGCGACCGAGAGGCCGAGGCCGTAGATCACGCTCTGGCGGGCGATGTGCAGGGAGCGGCGGCCGATCAGGATCGAGAGGGCGATCCGGTTGGCGTCGTCCACCGTGATCACGACGTCTGCCGTCTCGGACGAGATCGTCGCCCCCTTGCCCGCCATCGCGATCCCCACGTCCGCAAGTGCGAGAGCGGGAGCATCGTTGATGCCGTCGCCGACCATGACGACGTTCTGTAGCCCGGGCCGGCCGCGAACTGCGCGCACCACCTCGAGCTTGTCCTCGGGGGTCTGTTCCGCGTAGACGTGCTCGATCCCGGCGTTGCGTGCCACCTCGTGGGCGATCTCGGGCCGATCTCCGCTGACGAGCGCGACGTGCTCGATCCCTGCCTCATGGAGCTCCCGCGCGAGCGTGTCGGCGCCGGGCCGGAGCCGGTCGCCCATCACGATCACCGCAACGAGGGTGCCGTCGACGCCGACGAGGATCTTGGCGCGACCAGCGTCGTCTCCGGTGTCGTGGGCCCGCGCGTGGTCATGCGCACCGTCGTAGCCGTTGGACTCGAGCCAGCCGCTCGAGCCGACGGCGATCCGGTGCCCTTCGACGACGCCGAGGATGCCGCGGCCGGGATCCTCCTTCACGCCCGTGGGGAGAGCGAGCTCGATGCCCCGTTCTCCCGCTCCGGCGACGAGGCTCTCCGCGAGCACGTGCGCCGACATCTGGTCGAGTGAGGCGGCAAGGCGCAGCGCCTCGTCGCCGTCGAGGTCTCCGAGCGGGACGATCCGCTCGAGCTCCGGCTGCCCGAGCGTGAGGGTGCCGGTCTTGTCGAGCAGCACCGTCTTTGCCCCGCCGAGCCGCTCGAGCGCCCCGGCGCCTTTGACGATGATGCCCGCCCGGGCGGCCCGCGAGAGGCCGGCGACGAACGCGATCGGCGCGGCGAGAATGAGCGGGCACGGAGTGGCCACGACCATGACGGCGAGGCCTCGCTTCGAGTCGCCCGAGGCGAGCCAGGCGATGCCCGCGACCGCGAGCGAGAAGGGCAGGAAATACGCTGCGTAGCGGTCTGCGAGGCGGGTGAAGTGGGCGCGGTCGGTCTCGGCCGCCTGAACCAGGCGCACGATCGCGGCGTAGGCGCTCTCGGCCGCCGACGAGGTGACGCGGAGGTCGAAGGTATCGCCGGCATTCGCCGTGCCGGAGCGAACGTGCCCGTAGCGCGCGATCGTGACGGGCAGCGCCTCCCCCGTCAGCGCGGACTCGTCGATGACGGCCTCGTGGCCGACGACGGCGCCGTCGGACGGCACGACCTCGCCCGCGCGCACCGCGACGACGTCACCCGGGCGCAGCGCGTCGACCTTCACCTCCTCCACCGTGCCGTCGACGTACCGGTGTGCGATCCGCGGGGCGCGCTCGACGAGGAGCCGGAGCTCGCGGCGCGCGCGGCCAGCGGCCCACGTCTCGAGCGCGGCGCCACCGGACATCATCAGGGCGACGATCGCCGCAGCGAGGAACTCGCCGAGCGCGAGCGCCCAGACGATCGCGACCAGGGCGATCGCGTCGACGCCCACGTCCCCGCGTAACAGCGCCCGCGCCGTGGAGACCACGAGCGGGACGAGCACGACTGCTGCCCCGACCGCCCAGGCAATGTCGGCCCAGCTCTCGTTGCCGAGGAGCCACAACACACCGCCGGCGACGATCGACCCGAGGGCTATCGCCGGCAGTCCCCGCTCGCGCAACTGTCGAACCTGCTCCGGGAGGAGGGCGCTGTCCTCGATCGCGTTACCAGCTCTTGGCGTCGGTGCGGAGATGCGGTCGTGCGACCCGAATGCGCGCGTCGACGACGACGGCTCGGTCGGGGAGGCCGATCACGGGGTTGAGGTCGAGCTCGGCGAGCTCGGGGAGATCGTCGGCGAGCCGGGAGAGCCGGTGGAGGACGTCGGCGAGAGCGGCTGCATCGGCGGCCGGCGCGCCGCGGAAGCCCGCGACGAGCCTCCCCGCCTTGCCTGCGCCGACGAGCTCGTCGGCGTCGACGTCTGTCAGCGGCGTCAACCGGAAGTGAGCGTTGCCGATCAGCTCGGCGAAGACACCACCGGGACCGAACGCGACGAGCGGGCCGAAGACCGGGTCCTGTGCGACGCCTGCGAGGAGCTCGACACCGCCCTTGATCATCGGCTGGACGATGACAGGGCAGCCGATGCGGGTCGCGGCGGCCCGGACGGCCTCCGCGTCGACGAGGTCGAGGGCGACGCCCCCGGACTCGGTCTTGTGTGCGCCGGCCTCCGCGGTCTTGACGACGGCCGGGAAGCCCAGCTCCGCCGCCGCCGCCACCGCCTCGTCGGGCGTGGTCGCGACCTTCTCGCCGACAAGCGGGATGCCGTAGGCGGTGAGCAGCCTACGGGTCGCAGCAGGGTCGAGCCACGCCTCGCCGTCGTGTGCGAGGGCCGTCGAGATGACCTCGGCGGCCGCCTCGACGTCGACGTCAGAGACGTCGGGGACGGTGCCGGCCGAGCGGCGCAGCCATTCGCCGTGCTCGACGGCGCGGCCGAGTGCCGCCGCGGCAGCCTCGGGATAGGAGAACGAGGGGATGTTCGCGACCGAGCGCAACGTCGCGGGCGCTCCGGTCGAGGCGAGGATGACCGCCAGCACGGGCTTGTCGGGCTGGTTCGCCTCGGCGGTCGCCCTGCTGATCGCTGACCCGACGCCGGCGGCATCGACCGATACGGTCGGGACGAACAGGGCGATCACCGCATCGATCCCCGGGTCGGCGAGGATCACGGGCAGAGCCGTCTGGAAGCTCTCCGCGTTGGCCGAGCCGAGCATGTCGACCGGGTTCGCGACGGACGCCTCCGCCGGGAGCGCGGCGGCGAGCGTCGCGCGGGTCGCCTCGGAGGGCTGTGGCAGCTCGAGCCCTGCCGCTTCGCAGGCGTCGGCGCAGAGAATCCCGAGCCCGCCGGCGTTCGTGAGCACGGCCACGCGCCGCCCTCGCGGCACGGGTTGGCTCGAGAGCAGCGCTGCGACGTCGAGGAGGCCGGCGAGCGTGTCGGCCCGGATTACGCCCGCCTGGCGGAACACGGCCTCGACGGCCGCGTCCGAGCCGGCCAGGGCTGCGGTGTGGGAGCCGGCCGCCTTCTGGCCCGCGCGCGAGCGCCCGCTCTTCATTGCGAGGACGGGCTTGGCGCGTGCCAGCCGGCGCGCGGTTCGCGCGAACTTGCGCGGATTGCCGAACGACTCGAGATAGAGGAGCACGAGGTCGGTGCCGGGGTCGTCCTCCCACCACTCGAGCAGGTCGTTGGACGACACGTCGGCCTTGTTGCCGATCGAGACGAAGGCCGAGAGGCCGAGGCCCCGGGCCTCGGCCCGCTCGAGGAGCGCGAGCCCGAGCGCGCCCGACTGCGAGGAGAAGCCGATCCGGCCGGTCGGGAAGGCGCGAGGGGCGAACGTTGCGTTGAGACCGACCGCGGCGGTGGCGATTCCGAGGCAGTTGGGGCCGACGAGTCGTGCCCCGTGCGCGCGGACGAGGCTGAGCAGCTGCTCCTGGCGCTCCACGCCTTCGGGCCCGGTCTCGGCGAAGCCGGCCGAGATCACGCAGAGGGCTCGCGTGCCGGTCCGCAGTGCCTCCTCGGCTGCGTCGATGACGCGGTCTCCCGGGAGGCAGATCACGCAGAGGTCGATCGGGTCGGCGATCTCCTCGAGCGAGGTATAGGCGCGGACTCCCGCGACGGGCTCGCCGGAGCGGTTGACCGGGTACGCGGCGCCGGTGAAGCCGCCGGTGAGGACGTTGCGGAAGAGCTCGCCGCCGATCGAGCCGCGGCGGGCCGAGGCGCCGACGACGGCGACGGTCTTCGGCTCGAAGAACGGCTTCAGTGAGGCGGTCACCGCGATGTGGTCGCGCTCGTCGACGCTTGCCTGGTACCGCTCGGTGGGCTCGATCGAGAACCGGACCTCGACGACGCCGCCGTCGAGCACACGGGTGGCCTTGAAGCCGATGTTCTCGAACACGGAGAGCATGACCTGGTTCTCGGGCAGGACCTCGGCGATGAACGCCTCGATGCCGTGGGTGGCCGCGCGCTGGGCGAGCTGTTCGAGGAGGCGGGTGCCGATGCCCTTGCGCTGGAAGTCGTCTGCGACTGCGAACGCGGCCTCGGCCGTGCGCGGGTCGCGGAGGCGGACGTAGTTGCCGACGGCCACGACCCGCTCTTCGCCGGGCTCGCCCATGACGCCGATCAGGGAGCCTTTCTCGGCCCAGTCGGGAGCAACGAGGGTGCGCACGAAGCGGTCGCCGGCGAGGGCGAGGCCATGGAAGCGGAGGAAGCGGCTGCGGACGGAGAGTGCGGCGAAGAACGCAACGAGCGCAGGGACGTCGGCCTCGACGGGAGCGCGCAGGCGCATCGTGGAGCCGTCGCGCAGGATGACGTCGACGGCCATGTCGGAATCGTGCATGAGATCGGTCATGTCCGTAGCCTGTCCGAGGCCGCCCGGCAGCGCATCCGGGGTGGGCGCGGAGACCGGCGCGGGAAACCCGCAGCGCTCAACCCAGGAGCCGCAGGAGCGTGCCTGCGTCGAGATCGCCCTGCAGGCGATGGCGTAGCGGGACGTCGGGATGGACGGCGTAGTGGTTGCGCCGGCCGACCCTGGCGCGATCGACGTATCCGGCGTCCACGAGGTCGTTGACGATCGCCTGCACGGCACGCTCGGTGATCCCGACCGCGGTCGCGATGTCGCGCAGTCTCACGTCGGGGTCGCGCGCGATGCAGAGAAAGACCTGCGCGTGGTGGGAGAGGAACGTCCAGGAGCTCATCCGGCGACTCCGGCCGGCCCGGTGCGTGGCTCTCCCCGGGTGCGGAGGAACGACAGGCCGATCGCTCCCGCGAGGACGAGCACGATCACGAGCAGGGAGAGCCAGGTCGGGATCTTCCAGACATCCGTGAGGAGCATCTTCGCGCCGACCCACACGAGGACGATCGCAAGCCCGTGCGTCAGGTACGCGAACCGGTCCATCATCCCCGCGAGAAGGAAGTAGAGCGAGCGCAGGCCGAGCAGCGCGAACGCGTTGGCGGCGAAGACGATGAAGGCGTCGTCGGTGATCGCGAAGATCGCGGGAATCGAGTCGATTGCGAAGATCAGGTCGGTCGTTGCGAGCACGACGACCACCGCGACCGTGACGGTCGCGCCCGGCCACACCCGCTTCAGGAGCCGTAGGACGATGTTCCGCTCGGGGTGCACCTCCTCGCTGGAATGGCGGGCGAGCTTGACGCCGGTGGCGACGAGGAGGAGGCCGAAGAGATAGATCGTGAAGTGGAACGCGTCGAGGAGCGCCGCCCCGGCCGCGATGAAGCCGGCGCGCATCACGAGCGCCATCAGGATCCCGATCGAGAGCAGCCTTCCCTGCTTCTGCGCCGGCACGGCGAAGGCCGCAAAGATGAGCGCGAAGACGAAGATGTTGTCGATCGAGAGGCTGCGCTCGATCAGGTAGCCCGAGAGGTATTCGCTCGCCGCCGCGGACCCCTGCCAGGCAGCCATGACAAGCGTGAACGAGACTCCGAGAGCGAGCCAGAAGACGCTCCATGCGATGGAGCTGCGGAAGGTGATCCCGCGCCGCCCGAAGAGCAGAAAGTCGATCGCGACGAACGCGAGAATGCCAGCGACGAGCGCGACCCAGACGATTGCCTCCGTACTCATTAATGAAAGATAATACCGGAAAAAAATTTCATAAGTTGTGAAATACACCCGAGGTTACACCCCTCGTGGAATGGTTCCCTCGAACGAGGTGCTCTAGCCTCGGGGCCATGATCACTACGACGATCCAGAGAGGGGCGGGACTGACGCCCAGGCAGCGCGAGGTCGTTGCGCTGATCGCGGCAGGGTGCTCGAACGACGAGGTCGGTGAGCGGCTCGGTATCTCGTCACGCACGGCGAAGGCGCATTCGGACACGTTGCGCTCGAAGCTGGGCGTGAGCCGGCGCCGGCAGATTCCGGTCGCGTTTCGGGTGCTCACGGGGGAAGACCCGCTCTCGGCAAGCCTCGGCGCGCTGGTTCGGCGGCCGGGGGTCTGACGGCAGGGCGCCCGCGGCTGGTTGCCCCCGCTCCCCGCGGGCGCCCCTTTCTCGATGAGTGAGCATGTTGTAGCCTCTCCGGTCACCGAAATGGCCGAGCTCCCCAAGCCGCCGCTGCGGCGTCGCCGCATCCTCGAGCGCCCGAGGTTGATCCGGGCGATCGATCGCTCGCGGGCGCCGGTGCGGATGCTGGTGGCCGGGCCCGGGTACGGCAAGACGACACTCGCCGAGCAGTGGGCCGCACAGGGGCGTCGGGTAGCGTGGATCAGGGCCCGGCGATCCTCGGCCGACGTCGCAGTGCTGGCGCGGCAAATGGCGGCAGCCGGGGCGGACATCGTGCCCGGCTGTGACCGCAGGCTCTGCGAGCGGCTGAATGCGACGACGGATCCGGCCGACGAGCTCGGTGTGCTCGTCGATCTCCTGTCGGAGGATCTGGCGGCCTGGCCGGATGACGCGTGGATCATCGTCGACGACTACCACCACATCAGGGAGTCGGCGACGGCTGAGGCGTTCGTCGAGGGCATTCTCCAGCAGTCGCCGGTACGGGTGCTGATCTCGACGCGCGAGCGCCCGGGCTGGATCTCGACGCGTAGCGTCCTCTACGGCGAGGTGCTCGAGATCGGGCAGACGATGCTGGCCATGAGCGAGGAGGAGGTCGACGATCTCCTCGCAGGCGCGCACGAGGGAATGAGCTCGGGGCTGCTTGCGCTGGCCGGCGGCTGGCCGGCCGTTGTCGGCCTCGCGAGCCTGACGACGACCGAGTCGGCGCTGCCCGACGAGGGGCTGGAGCTCCCCCAGCAGATCTACGAGTTCTTCGCCGAAGAGGTGTACCGGGGCCTCGAGCCGGACAGCAGGATCGGGCTCGGCCTTCTCGCAACGGCGCCGAGTCTCGATCGGGAGCTCGCAGCAGAGCTCCTCGGTCCGGAGCGTGC
>Ga0315286_10006003_pt1 | contig 11768 bp, 19 predicted proteins | sample YL17G10_0_MG_FD_205038 | JGI IMG/M metagenome (GOLD analysis project Ga0315286, IMG submission 205038) | Sediment microbial communities from Yellowstone Lake, YNP, Wyoming, USA - YL17G10_0 | ecosystem: Environmental > Aquatic > Freshwater > Lake > Sediment | place: USA: Wyoming | collected... | reverse complement strand
CACCGCTTGCGCTCCGGCTCATTCGGTCGCCTCCTCCGACGGCCCGATCACCACGGGCGCGCCCGCCAGGTGGTACCGGTCCGCGATGTCCTCGGGCTTGCGGCCGCGCTTGGCCGCGATCTCCCGCGCGGTCCGGAGGCTTTTCAGCCCGGAGATGGCCGCCCGCGCGATGTTGATCTTGTTGTTGGATCCGAGCGATTTGGACAGCACATCCTTGATGCCGGCGGCCTCGACGACGGCCCGCACAGCGCCGCCGGCGATGACACCGGTGCCGGGGGAGGCCGGCTTCAGCAGCACCCGTGCGGCGCCGTAGCGCGCCTCGACGGGATGCGGGATGGTGCTGCCCAGCATCGAGACCGTGATCAGGTTCTTCCGAGCGTCCTCACCCGCTTTGCGGATGGCGACGGGCACCTCGGCCGACTTGCCCAGCCCAACGCCAACCGAGCCCCGGCCATCGCCCACCACCACCAGCGCGCTCCAGCGCAGCGTCCGGCCGCCCTTGTGCACCTTCTGCACGCGGTTCAGCGAGATGAGTTTCTCTTCGTAACCAAGTTCGCTTGCACTATCCGCACGTGAGAACGCAGTCATCATTGTCTCCGCCTCCGATCAGAACTCGAGCCCGGCCTCGCGGGCGGCCTCGGCGACGGCCTTCACCCGCCCGTGGTAGAGGTATCCGCCCCGGTCGAACACGACCAGGCCGATGCCGACGGCCTTGGCGCGCTCCCCGATCGCCTTGCCGACAGTGCTGGCAGCGGCGACGCCGGAGTGCGAGGCGCCATCGGGCGCCAGGCCCTTCTCGTGCGTCCCTGCCGATGCCAGCGTCCGGCCGGTGTCATCGTCAACGATCTGCGCGTAGATATGGCGCGCGCTTCGGAAAACACAGAGTCGCGGTCGCTCGGCGGTGCCTCGCACCCGCTTGCGCACGCGCCGGTGACGCCGTTCTCTGCCGGTAAGTTGTGTTATTGCAGTCGTCACGCCTACTCCCCTGAATCGCTACTGGGTGGTCTGGGCGGCCTTGCCGGCCTTGCGGCGGACCACCTCGCCCCGGTAGCGGAAGCCCTTGCCCTTGTAGGGCTCCGGCTTGCGCGCCGCCCGGATGGTCGCCGTCATCTGCCCCAGCAACTCTTTGTCTATGCCTCGCAGCGTGAGCCGGGCCGAGAGGTAGCGGTTCTCGCTCGTCGGCACGAAGCTCTCGGCCTGCGCGGTGAGGCCCTCCGGCAACTCGAACACGACCGGATGGGAGAAGCCGAGCTGCATCGTGAGCCGCTGCCCCTGGTGCTGGATGCGGAAGCCGACGCCGTAGAGCTCGAGCACCTTCTCGTAGCCCTGGTTAACACCAATGACCATATTCGCGACGAGCGTCCGGGTCAGCCCGTGAAGCGACCGGTGCTGCTTGCTCTCCGAAGGCCGGCGGCACATGATGACCCGGTCCTCGATGGCGATCTCGATCTGGTCGTGGAGCTGCCGCGAGAGCGCTCCCTTCGGGCCCGTGACCCGCAGTGTATGATCCGTCAACTCGGCGCTGACGCCGTCCGGCAGTGGTATTGGTGCCTTGCCAATGCGCGACATGGTGCGTATCTCCTACCAGACGTAACAGAGGACCTCGCCGCCGATCCGGCGCCGGCGCGCTTCCCGGTCGGTCAGCACGCCCCGCGAGGTTGACATCACGGCGACGCCGAGCCCGCCCAGCACGCGGGGGATGCCCTCGGAATCCACATAGACGCGGAGGCCCGGCCGGCTCACCCGGCGGATGCCGGCGATGATCGGCTCGCCGCTCTGGGCGTAGCGCAGGTGGATGCGAATCTGCCCGTGGCGTTTGTCGTCCACCAGGTCGTATTTCTGGATGTAGCCCTGGGCCTTGAGCACCTTGGCGATCTCCAGCTTGAGCTTGGAGGTGGGAATGGAAACGTGCTCGTGCCGCGCCACGTTTGCGTTTCTGATTCGGGTCAGCATATCGGCAATTGGATCTGTGACAGCCATTTCTTACCTACCAGCTCGACTTGGTGACGCCCGGGAGAAGGCCCCGATGGGCCATCTCTCGCAGGCAGATGCGGCACATCCCGAACCGCCGGAAGTACGCCCGCGGCCGCCCGCAGATCTGGCAGCGGTTGTACCCTCGCACGCGGAACTTCGGTTTGCGCTGCGACTTCACGATCAGCGACTTACGCGCCAACGCTCCTACCTCCTGACCCGCCCGCTCTCAGGCTTCCTGGAGCGGCATACCGAACGCCCGCAGCAGCGCGAGGCACTCCTCGTCGCTTTTCGCGGTGGTGACGATGGTCACGTTCATGCCCTGGACCCGGGTGACCCGATCAATGTTGATCTCGGGGAAGACCGTCTGCTCTCGCAGCCCCATGTTGTAGTTCCCCCGGCCGTCCACGGCGTCGGCCGGCAGGCCCCGGAAGTCACGAATGCGGGGCAGCGCGACGCTGATGAAGCGGTCGAAGAACTCGTACATTTGGTTGTGCCGGAGGGTGACCTTGCACCCGATCGGGTTGTTCTCCCGCACCCGGAACTGGGCAATCGAACGCTTGGACCGGGTGATGCTGGGCCGCTGCCCGGCGATGAGGGCGAGGTCCTCGACAGCGCCATCCAGCGCCTTGGAGTCCTGGGTGGCGGCCCCGACGCCCATGCTGATGACGATCTTGGAGAGCCGGGGGGCCTCCATGATGTTGCGGTAGCCGAAGGTGCGCATCAGCAAGGGAACGATCTCGGTGAGAAACCGTTCCTTCAGCCGCGGCATCGCAGGCGCCTCGACTCCGCTTTCCTTTTTGTCTTTCTCTTCAGCAGGCATAATCCGTCCCTTGCTTGAGGATGTGACGGCGCATTCGAACTCCCATGCGCAGGTCGTTCTCTGGCAGCTGCGGCCGTGCCCTGAGCGAAGGCAGCGCGCTCGGCAGCGCAGAGAAGCCGGTCACACCCGCTACTTTATCCTGTCAACCGGCTCACCGCACCGCCGGCAGATGCGCGCGCTCTTGCCCTCGACCTCGCCCCTGCGGACCCGGGTCGGGTGGTCGCACCTCGGGCAGATCACCATTACCTTCGCCACCGGTATCGAGCCAGGCTGCTCTATCCGGCCCGCCTGAATCTGCTGCGTCCGCGTCGCCCGCCCCCGGGGACGGGCGTGCTTGGTCATCATGTTGACGCCCTCGACGATGAGGCGACCGCGCTCGGGCAAGACCTTCATCACGCGTCCGCGCCGGCCCGGTTTGCGGTTGGCCTCGCGCTTCTGGGACTCCGGGTCGAGCCGCGCCACCTCTTCCGGGGTGAGCTTCGACTCGCGGTCGCTCCCCGACCGGATGTAGACCTCATCGCCGACCTTGACGTGCAGTTTTGGCCGGCTGCTTAGCTGGCGCTTCTTCCTCACCTCAGATCACCTCCGGGGCCAGCGATACGATCCTGGTGAACTCCCGCTCCCGCAGCTCCCGTGCGATGGGCCCGAAGACCCGCGTTCCACGGGGGTTCTGCTGGTCGCCGATGAGCACGCAGGCGTTCTCATCGAAGCGGATCACCGACCCATCCGGCCGGCGCAGCGGCTGCGCCTGCCGGACGACCACGGCCCGCGACATCGAGCCCTTCTGGATGGCCCCGCCGGGGGTGACCTGCTTGACCGCCACCATGATGATGTCCCCGACACGGGCATATCTACGGCTCGAGCCGCCGATGACCCGGATGCACTCGACCACCCGCGCGCCGGAGTTATCTGCAACCTTCAATCGCGTCCGCAGTTGAATCATGGCACCTGTCCGCGACCGGACCTCGTAGCACCTAACAGAGCCGCTGGGCGCTCAACGGCGAGAGCCCCTGAGGCGCTCGCCACCGTTGGCAGGCACGTTGTGTCTGGGGGCTCTTAGGCCTGTCGCTCTTTCTCCTGTTTGGCGGCCGCGATGACGGCCTGCGCGAGGTGGCTGGGCAGCTCCTGGTAGTGGGAGGGGCGCATGCTGTAGGAGCCGCGGCCGCCGGTGATAGAGCGCAATTCCGAGGCGAAGTTGGCCATCTCCGCGAGCGGCGCTTGCGCCCGAACCACCTGGTTGTGCCCCCGCGGCTCCATTCCCAGGATGCTGGCGCGTTTGCTGTTCAGCACCCCGATGACATCGCCCATCTGCTCACCCGGGGTGATCACATCCACCTCCATCACCGGCTCGAGCAAGATCGGGCCCGCTGCCTCCACGCCCTTCTGCAGCGCCTGCGCGCCGGCGAGCTTGAAGGCCATGTCCGAGGAGTCCACCGGGTGGCTCGACCCGTCGTCGAGGATCGCCTGGAAATCGGTCAGCGGATAGCCCGCCACCACTCCCTTTTCGAGGGCCTCGCGGATGCCCTTCTCGACCGCCGGGATGAAGTTCCGCGGCACCGACCCGCCCTTCACCGCGTCGACGAACTCGAACCCCGCGCCCCGCGGCTGCGGCTCGAACCGGACCCAGACGTCGCCGAACTGCCCCCGGCCTCCCGTCTGCTTCTTGTGCCTTCCGTGGACCCGCGAGGTTCCCCGCACCGTCTCCCGGTAGGGGATCTTCGGCGCGCCTGTCTGCACCTCGACCCCGAACTTACGCTGGAGGCGCGAGACGATCACTTCCAGATGGAGATCGCCCAGCCCTGAGAGGATGCTCTCCTTCGTATCGGGGTTCATGGCGAAGCGGATGGTCGGGTCCTCCTCCGACAGCCGCGCCAGCGCGCTCCCGACCTTGTCCTCGTCGGCCCGCGACTTCGCGGCGATGGCGAGCGAGAAGACGGCAACGGGGAACTCGATGCCCGGCAGTGAGATCTGGTGCGCCTCGTCGCAGAGGGTATCTCCGGTGACGGTGCTGTGGAGCTTCGCCACCAGGCCCATATCGCCGGCGACCACCGCCGGCACCGCTTCCTGCTTCTTGCCCACCGGGCAGAAGAGCGTTCCCACCCGCTCCCGCTCGCCGCGGGTCGAGTTGTAGATCTGTCCGTCGCTGTGCATGGTCCCCGAGTAGACCCGGAAGTAGGTAAGGCGACCGGCGTACGGATCGGCGGTAGTCTTGAAGATCAGCGCGCTCATCGGCGCGTCGGGGCTTGCCGGCCGTTCCTCGTCCTGGTGGTTCTTGGGGTTGACTCCCTTGGCTGCGGGCAGCTCGCCCGGCGAGGGGAGGTTGGCGATGATGGCGTCGAGCAGCGCCCTCACTCCGAGCGCTCGGGCGGCGCTCACCGCCAGCGTCGGGGCGACCTTGCCCGCGAGCGTGGCGGCGCGCAGGCCCTGGACGATCTCCTGCGGCGAGAGGGTTTCCTCCTCGAGGTACTTCTCCATCAACTGGTCGTCCGCTTCGGCGGCCGCTTCCATCAGCTTGTCCCGGTACTCCGAGACCACCTCTGCCATCTCCTCGGGGATCGGCGCCTCCGATTCCTTCCCATCTGCGGAGGTGTAGGCGACGCCCTTGATCAGGTCCACCACGCCTCGCAGCTCTGCCTGGCTGCCGATCGGGATGGTCACCGCGACGGCGTTGCATCGCAGGTTATCCCTGACCTCAGCCAAGGCCCTGGCGAAATCCGTATACTCGCGGTCCAGCTTCGAGATCACCACCAGCCGCGGCAGGCCGCGCTCGGCTACCGCCTCCGAGTAGCGCTCTGTCTGCACCTCGACGCCGGAGCCTGCGTCCACCACCACCACCGCGGCGTCGGCGACCCGTAGTCCCGCCGCCACCTCGCCGCCGAAGTCGGCGTAACCGGGTGTGTCTATCAGGTTGATCTTGCGCCCATCCCACTCGAAGGGCAGGAAGGCGAGCGAGATCGAGGTCTTCCGCTGGATCTCCTCGGGATCCGAGTCGGCGACCGTCGTGCCTTCCTCAACGGACCCGAGCCGGTCGGCGATGCCGGCCTGGTAGAGCGCGACCTCGGTGATGGAGGTCTTGCCCGACTGGCCGTGACCGACCAGGGCCACGTTGCGCAAGAGTTCTGTTTTGTAGACCTTCATGCTTCGTCAAGCCTCCCGGCGAGCCGCCGCTGGCGGCCCGCCCGGTTCAGGCCCCGGCGGGCCTCAGCCTACTTCGCCTTCTCCACCACCGAGACGACCCGCCAGCGCTTGGTCTTGCTCAGCGGTCTGGTCTCCACGATCCGCACCCGGTCCCCCACCGAGCACTCGTTCTGCTCGTCGTGGGCCTTGCAGCGGGCGCTGCGCTGGAGCACCCGCTTGTAGAGCCGGTGACGCACCAGCCGCTTGACCTCAACCACGACCGTCTTGTCCATCAGGTCGCTGACGACCACACCTTCTCGCGTTTTCCTACTCTGTCGCTCCGACATATTGGCGGCGTCCTCTTGCCAGGTGATTGCTAACGCCCCGCGGGGAGAGGTGATGCCAGGCGGAATACCAGGCGGCGGCAGCGCCGCAAGACACCGGATATAGCGCTGGCGTTGGCAATCACTGTCCTTTCCCGTCTCGCGTTAGCGGTCACTCCTCCGGCGAGGTCTAGCCGACCTCCCGCAGGCCTCTCTCAGTCAAAATGGTCAAGATCCGAGCGACGTTCCGGCGCACTTGCCGGAGGCGCCGCGTGTTCTCGAGCTGCTGCGTGGCTGACTGGAACCGCAGGTTGAACAGCTCCTGGCGGTCCTTCTCAAGCTGCTCCTGCAGCTCCCGGGTTGTCATGTCTCTAAGCGTGGCTGCCTTCACCGGTTGCGCTCTCCAGGTCATCTCGCATGACGAAGCGGGTGGCGATCGGCAGCTTATGCGCCGACTTGCGCAGCGCCTCCCGCGCCACTTCCTCCGTCACTCCGCCCATCTCGAACAGCACCCGCCCGCGCTTGATGACCGCCACCCAGAACTCGGGGGCGCCCTTGCCGCTGCCCATGCGGGTTTCCGCCGGCTTCGCCGTAACCGGCTTATCCGGGAAGATGCGAATCCACACCTTGCCGGCGCGCTTGATGAAGCGCGTCATGGTGACGCGCGCTGCCTCGATCTGCCGGCTCGTCATCCAGCAGTTGCCCAGGGCAAGCAGGCCGAACTCGCCGTAGACCAGGGTGTTGCCCCGGCTGGCTTTACCCCTCCGATGGCCCCGGTGCTGCTTCCGGTACTTCACCTTGGACGGCATCAACATCGCTCTTCTGCTCCTCTGCCGGGGCGCTGGCGATCGCCTGCGGCTCTGCCGGTCCGGCCGCCTCCTCGCCCTCAGCTCTGCGAACACCCACTCGCCGCCAACCCTTGCGCGGCTTCTCCGGCGCCGCCGCCGACCGCTCCACCATCTTCGGCTCGGCCGGCGCGGCCTGCGGCATGATGTCTCCCCGGTACAACCACACCTTCACCCCGATGTTGCCCGAGGCGGTGACCGCCTCTGTGAACCCGTAGTCAACGTCCGCGCGCAGCGTGTGAAGCGGGAGCTTCCCCTCCCGGTCCGAGTACTTCCGCGACATCTCGGCGCCACCGAGCCGCCCGGACATCATCACGCGGACTCCCTTGGCGCCCATCTTCATCGAGCGCTGCACCGCCTGGCGGACCGCTCGCTTGAAGGCGATGCGCCGCTCGATCTGCGCGGCGACGTTCTCGGCCACCAGCTGCGCGTCCAGCTCCGGCTGGCGGATCTCCTGGACGTTGACGTGCACCTTCTGCTTGACGATGCGCTCGATGTCGGCGCGGATATCCTCGACTCCCCGGCCGCCCCGGCCGATGATGATGCCGGGCCTGGCGGTGTGGAGCGTCAGCTTCAGCATGTTGGGCACCCGCTCGATCTCGATCCGGCTGATGCCCGCGTCCCGGTTCCGCGTGTCCCGGCCCCGCGAGCGGCCGCCCCGCGCCGCCCCATCGCTGGCGAAGCGCTGGCGCAGAAGCGCCCGCACCCGGGCGTCCTCCAGCACCCACTCCCGGTAGACCGGCTTGCGGGCGTACCATCGGCTGTCCCAGTCGCGGATGATCCCCAGCCGGAATCCGATCGGGTGTACCTTCTGTCCCATCAGCTTCTCCTTCGGCTCACCGCTCGTCGTCGCTTACGACAACGCTCACGTGGCTGATCCGCTTCCGGATCTGCCCGATGCGGCCGCCCGAGGCGAACCGGTAGCGCTTCATCGTGGGCCCCGCGTCAACCGTCGCCTCCGCCACCCACAGCTCATCCCGCTCCATCCCGTGGTTGTTCTCGGCATTGGCCGCGGCGGAGTCGAGCACCCGCCGCACCGTCCGCGCCGAGCGGTGCGGCATGAGCGCCAGCATCCCCTGGGCTTCCTTCAGCGGCATGCCCTTGATGAGGCGCAAGGTACGCCGCACCTTCTCCGGCGACATTCTTATGTAGCGGGCGATCGCTCTCGCTTGCATCCCCGATAGCTCCTGTGCTGGACCTGCCCTTTACCTCAGCGCGGTCGAGCGCTCCGTGTGGTGCCCGTGGCCCCGGAAGTGCCGCGTCGGCGAGAACTCTCCCAGCTTGTGGCCCACCATATTCTCGGTGATGTAGACCGGCACGTGCTTGCGCCCGTCATGGACGGCGATGGTGTGCCCCAGCATCTCCGGGGTTATCGTCGAAGCCCGCGACCAGCACTTGATGATCCGCTTCTCTCCGGAGGCGTTCATCCGCTGGATCTTCTTCGTCAGACTTGGATGGACGTACGGTCCCTTCTTGAGCGATCGAGCCATCGCTGTTCCTCCGCCTCTTACTTGGCGCCGCGGCGCCGGATGATGAACTTGTCTCCCGGCTGCCGCTTTCGCCGGGTCTTCTGGCCCAGCGCAAGCTTGCCGGTCGGCGACACCGGGGCCTTGCGGCCGACGGGGCTCTTGCCCTCACCGCCGCCGTGCGGATGGTCGCGCGGGCTCATCACCACTCCCCGCACGTGGGGCTTCCTGCCCAGCCACCGCTTTCGCCCGGCCTTGCCGAGCGTGATATTGCTGTGGTCCGGGTTGCTCACCTGGCCGACGGTGGCGCGGCAGCCGATGTAGACCAGCCGCATTTCTCCCGACGGCAGGCGGAGGGTGGCGAACTTCCCTTCCTTGGCGAGCAACTGCGCGCCGCTGCCGGCGCTCCGGCAGATCTGTCCGCCGGATCCCGGCTTCAGCTCGATATTGTGGACCACGGTTCCGACCGGAATCGCCTCCAGGGGAAAGGCGCAGCCCGACCGCGGCTCCAGCGTCTCGCCGCCGCGCGCCCGCGCTCCCACCGCCGTCCCCGACATGACTACCTCGCCCACCTTCACCCCGGCCGGGGCGAGGATGTAGCGCTTCTCCCCATCGGCATAGTGAAGCAGCGCGATGTAGGCCGATCGGTTCGGGTCGTACTCCAGCGACGCCACCCGAGCCGGCACCATATCCTTGTCCCGCTTGAAGTCTATGACCCGGTAGCGGCGCTTGTGCCCGCCGCCCCGGAAGCGCACGCTCACCTGGCCGGTGTTGTCTCGAGCGCCGCTGCGCTTTGCGCCCGCCACCAGCGATCGCTCCGGCGGCTTCGAACTCAACTCGGCCCGGTCCACCACCGTCATGAAGCGCCGCGAAGCTGTCACTGGTCTGTATTTCTTGATTGCCACGACTGGCTCCTTACCCTGGCCCCTAGAGCCCCTCGAAGGCAGGGATCGTGCCCTGGATGAGGGTCACGATCGCCTTCTTCCAGACAGAGGTGCGGCCCTCTCCCCGGCCCGCCCGGCGGCGGCCGTAGCCGCCTAGCCGGCGCCGCTTCCCGGCGACCCGCATGGTGTTGACCCGACCCACTCGCGTCCCGGCAAAGAGCGCCTCAACCGCCTGCCTGATCTCCACTTTGTTGGCGTCCCTGGCGACCTCGAAGGCGTATTTCCGCAGGGCGACGAGGGCGACGGTCTTCTCAGTCAGCAACGGCCGGATGATAATCTGTCGAGGATCTTTCATGAGAGCCGGGCCTCCAGCGCCGCGATGGCTTCCCGCAGCACGACCACCTTCCGGGCGGCGATCACATCCAGCGCGTTGACATCGGAGGCGGGCACTATCGCCAGCCCCGGGATGTTGCGGCCGGAGCGCCACACCAGCTCGTCGGGCGCGGGCAGCACCAGCAGCGCCCGCCCGCTGACCCCGACCGAATCCAGCACACCCTTCAGCAGCTTGGTCTTGGCCTCCGGCAGCTCAAGCGATTCCAGCACGAGCAGCGCGCCCGACTGGACCTGCGCGCTGAGCGCCGAGCGAAGACCCTCGAGCTTGGCCGTATGCGGCAACCGCTGCCGGTAGCTCCGCGGATGCGGGCCCATGGCGACACCTCCGCCGATGCGGTTAGGCGGGCGCCGGTCGCCGACCCGCGCCCGACCTGTTCCCTTCTGCCGCCAGAGCTTCCGGGTGCTGCCCGCTACCTCGCTCCGGGTCTTGGTGTCCTGCGTCCCCTGGCGCTGGGCCGCCTGGGCCGCCACCATCACCTGATGCAGCAGCGCCTTGTTCGGCTGCACCCCGAACACCTCATCGGACAGCGACAGCTCGCCGGTCCTGCTGCCTTCTATGTCGTAGACGGGAACGGTCGCCATTCGCTACTCATCCTCCCTGGCCGGACCCGCGTAGTTGGGCGAGCCCGCGGGCTGGGACACCGCCACGAGTCGCCCAGGCGGTCCCGGCACTGCGCCCTCCAGCACGAGGAGGTTCCGCTCGCCGTCAACGAGGTAGACCCGCAGCCGCCGCACGGTCCTTTGCACGTTGCCCATGTGCCCCGGCTTCTTCACGCCCTTGAAGACGCGGGCTGCGTCCGTCGCTCCGCCGGAGCCCGGCCGGCGATGAGACATAGAGCCGTGCGAGGCCGGGCCACCGCTGAATCCGTGCCGCTTGTGAGCGCCCGCGAAGCCCTTGCCTTTGCTCGTGCCGGTTACATCCACCCTTTCGCCCACCGCGAAGACCTCAACGGTCAGCCGATCGCCGACCGCGTAGGCGTCGCAGTCGGCAAGCCGGAAGTCACGCAGATGGCGGCAGGGCGCGATTTCCTTCTTCACCGAATCGCCGGCCCGGTGGAAGTGCCCGGCCAGCGGCTTGCTCAGCCGCTTGCCTCGCGGCACCTCCTCGTATCCGAGCTGAAGCGCATCCACTCTCTCTCGCCCGGCGGACTTGCGCTGAACGACCACACAAGGCCCCGCCTCGATGACCGTCACCGCGAGCGCTCGCCCGTCCTTGGCGAAGAGCTGGGTCATGCCTACTTTTCGGCCCAGCAGGGCCTTTTGCAGTCGCTTCACGATCGTTCCTCTGCTGCTGTCCGCCCAGATAACTGGCATGGGCGCACAGCTCTCTCCGGTTCCTACCTGGGTTTCCTCCGATTCTCGCCGGCGAAGTTGGGCGAGAATCGTTAGAGCTTTATCTCGATGTCAACACCGCCCGGAAGATCTATCCGCATCAGCGCGTTGATAGTCTCAGGGCTCGGCTCCAGGATATCTATCATCCGCTTGTGAGTGCGCATCTCGAAGTGCTCCATCGACTCCTTGTCGATGAAGGGGGAACGGATGACGCAGAAACGGTTGATCTCGGTCGGCAAGGGGATCGGCCCCGCGATGCGGGCGCCCGTCCGCCGAGCGGTGTCCACGATCCGCGCCGCCGACTGGTCCAGCACCCGGTGATCGAACGCCTTCAGCCGGATGCGGATCCGTTCGCCCTGGCCCCGCCGCTCATCCCTACGCATGGACGCTCCTCCGAAATGCGACTCTCGCTGGCATGTCTGTCTACTCCAGTACCTTCGTCACGACCCCGGCGCCGACGGTGCGGCCACCCTCCCGGATGGCGAAGCGCAAGCCCTCTTCCATCGCAATGGGCTGGCCCAACTGCACCGTCATCGTCACGTCGTCCCCAGGCATCACCATCTCCCGCCCCTCCGGCAGCGTGATGCTCCCGGTCACGTCCGTGGTGCGGAAGT
>Ga0315286_10006001_pt1 | contig 11769 bp, 12 predicted proteins | sample YL17G10_0_MG_FD_205038 | JGI IMG/M metagenome (GOLD analysis project Ga0315286, IMG submission 205038) | Sediment microbial communities from Yellowstone Lake, YNP, Wyoming, USA - YL17G10_0 | ecosystem: Environmental > Aquatic > Freshwater > Lake > Sediment | place: USA: Wyoming | collected... | reverse complement strand
AATATTTATTTTTCATACTCATGTTTATTAAGATTTAATAACATGCACACTATACAAGGTGAAGGGCGATTGAACAAGAAAAAATAAACGATTGATTTCGCATTTCATATTTCAAATTTCGCATTCAAATGTTACATGTTACAAATATTAAATTGGCATTTAAATTACGAAATATCAGAATTCTAAATGGGAATGCGAATTCAGAAATGCGAATTGCGAAATGCTTCACCAGCTCCCGCCTCCGCCTCCTCCACCACCTCCACCACTAAACCCGCCGCTAAACCCGCTTCCTCCTCCTGAACTGCTGGGGTGGGAAGCAAACGCTGAGTTTACGGAACTAGCCATGCTTTGTATGTTATGCGTGAAAGAAATAGGATAAAAATGGCCTGTCCCAGCTCCCTGATACCATTCAGGAGGTTCTTTAAATACATCCTTAAAAGCCTTACTCCATTTATCAGCAATCTTTAAGGTCATCGCGTATGGAAGGCACTCGTAAAATATATTCTCTTTTTCCTGGAATTTTAGCCTGTCCTTTTCCGCGATCTCCATATAATGCTTAAAGCCAAGTATGTGCTCCCTGGCAGTAACACCTTTATCAGTTTTTTTCGGCATGAAAGGCGAAAAGATAAGACTTAGTATACCGTTAAGGATAAGCGCCGATGAAATGCCTGTCTGTAAGATGGCGATTTCAAAAAAGAACAGGAAAAATCCGACGAATATCATGATAATCCCTTTAACAGAATAACGCGTACGTATCGAGTTGGGGGATTTTGGGAAATAGCCTTTATCCACAAGGCTTTTATACAGAGAGTCTTTTAGGCTCGGCAGGTGAGTGTAAAATTTTTCCGCCATATCAGAGACAACCTTGTGGGGTTCCGAACCGAATACCGCATCCATGAAAGCTATTTCAAAGAGGGTAAGTGTGCGTTTGCCTTTGGGTTTTGGGTCTTTGACTTTAATAAGGTCATAATCATCCTTCTTAAAAATCAGCCCTTTGGCGTCGGGAAGTACTTTTATTATCAGGTATCCCCGGACTGCCAGGTCCACAATGGTGGAAGTTATATCACGAATATCTACATCTTCATCAACCAAAGTCCCAAGTTCTGCAGGCGAAATGCCATCCGGTGGTTCATATTGCGGGACAAGAACACCTTTGCCTTTTGGATCACGTCCTTTTTTCCAAAAAGTATAAATCGGCTCAAAGGCTATAAAAAAGGCCAAGAAAGCCATTAAAAAAACTGCAATGGTGAACCATGCACTCATTTGCAGGTCGAAAGATTCAATAGTCGAATTTCCTGAAAAAACAGCTACTTTACGTGTTTCAGGTGTTATATATCCGAATTTGCTTACTTCAACATCATACTTACCGGGATTAAGAGTATCGATTTGGCAATCAGTTATGCAGTTATAATCACCATTAATATAAACAGACGCGTTTGGAGGATTACTTTTTATTTCAAGTAGAGACGGTGGTATAAAAGTTTTCGCAGGCATGCCAATGACAATAGTCATTCCGCTGTAAGGTAAAAGTTGATTTTTAGAAGTAAATGTTACAGTATTCGCGGTCTGGTCGTATAAAATATCACAGGCTGACTCTTCGCTGTAAACTGCGCCTGTGTAGCAGGCTAGCTTAACATCCGAAGATGTTTTAATGGATGGAGGTAGTTTAATAGTTGCTTTTGCGTTGTTGATATTTACCGGCCATGCGTTACCGGTCGCGTTCCAGTAAAGTTCATCATGATCAGGGAAAAACCCGATTGCCTTTCTTACGTCATAACTGATTTTATAAACTTGTTTACCATTTATAAGTTTATTAGCATCACCGATTTTAATTCTCAATCCCTCAGTAAATGGTTCAAGCGAATACTGCCATGGCGCATCCTTACCGTCTGTAACGCCAGTGACCTGAATGGAAATACCCTGAGTCTGAATATCGCGGAAAATCCCATGCCTGTCTTCTGTGAAGTTAACATCGATAGTCTCTGTCGCAGTCAGAATGCCGTTTTCTTGCATCTCAATATCAGTCTGAAAGTTCTGAATATCAAAAGCTTCCTGAGCGTGAACAGGATAAATAAATAAAACTGATGCGAAGAAAGCGAGAATTAATGAGCGAATTTTTAACATTTTGATTATTTAATAATTACTTCGAAGTTCGTTCCCCTTGCCCTTGTGGCAAATTTTCGATTTTCGAAGTTTAAATAAGTTATCTTACCGCATGCGAAACCGGACATACGACTACGCACGAATCAGCCACGCATTTAGCCTGCATAGGACATCTGGACATTGCCGCATATTCACCGGGCAGTACGCAGTCAGTATCGGTCTTACAGGCCGTATCCAAACCTTTTTCGCATTGACCGGAAGTGTATCCAAGAAGCATATTGCCCCTATCTTTTGCCTGGCATTCATTATCAATCGTTTCAAACAAAGGCGGGCATGGAGCTCGGAAACATTGCACTTGGATAAGAGCGCACACAGGGATGTAGTCTGTTGTGCATTTGGCGGAAGGTTTAGACGAAGGTGGTGGAGTAATTTCATCTATTACCTCAGTAAATGTTTGATTATTTGCTCGGCATTGCCTTGGATAACTTTCCATTACTGGATTTCCCGCCTTAATGCAGTCATCAAAATTTTTGATAGTAGTTGTATCTGATGGTTTATCTGAGCCAGGCGCGCATTCACCGCGGAAAAATGCCCATTCCTCACATTCGCTTCCGTCAGTAAATTTGCATACACCGTATTGTCCCGCCTCATTATTCCGCATTTCCAGAGTACCGCCTTTCTGCTGGCAGTTTACGGATGCGGGATTGGCAAGACCGACATTATTATCGGTTGTAGTATTGTCTGTCGGGGTAGTTGGTTTGCAGCCTGTTAAAATGAGAATAGAAAGTATCAATAATATTTTTTTCATATCGTTAAGATTAATGGATATTTAGTATTCAGTTTATCGGTTTGGTCATAATTTTTAAAGATGAATGCAATTTTGATATTTTACTTTTTTTAAAAATTATGCTATTATATATAATCTAATTTAATATTATGAATAAATCCGAAATAGATGAACAGGCTTCACAATTAGCTAATGCTATACGACCTTTTGCTGACCGTTATAGTTTGGTCCAGGAAGGTATTACCCAGCTTGAGCTTGAATTAAATAATATTATTCAGCATGCACCAGATCCTGAAAGTGCCAGATTAGCAGGAAAAGAAGCAGTTACAAGGGCAGAGGAAGATGTTGTGAGAAATATTAGGAGGATAGCCCAGCAAATAGATTATACAGTCAATCATATAGACAATGGTGATTACCCTGAAGATCAGGAAAGACTGCAAAATTTAAGAGGATTATTAGAAGAAAAAAGAAAATATTTTTCTCAGTTTTGCAATGAAGATGATGATTCATCACTTTATTAAAATTCAGTAAAAAAGCATCAATTGTACTAAAGGCTTGATGCGTTTATTTTGAAGTGGTGGCCCGGGGCGGAATTGAACCACCGACGCAAGGATTTTCAGTCCTTCGCTCTACCACTGAGCTACCAGGCCACTTTAAAACGACGGGCAAATTTTAAATCAGAATTGCTAAAGAGGCAAATTGATTATTGTTGACGTTTATAAAAAAGATAGTCAAAACTTAAATCATCTTCCTCACCTCCGCCAAGGTTTGCAGGTTCACCAAAATACTCAGGTATTTCCGGAAACCAGGTATCACATTCATATTCTTTATGAATACGGGTCAGGTAAATGCCATCGGCAATGCCTTTTTCGACTGACTGTTTATACACGGAAGCTCCGCCCATAATAAAAATATTCTCCACATTTTCATCAGCTTTAGACAATGCCTCATCCATATTTGAGCAGAATGTAACTCCGCTCGCCCCATGCTCATTATCTCTGGTAAGAACAACATTTTTCCTGTTTTTTAATGGCCGGTGTTTCTCCGGTATCGATATCCAGGTTGTTTTACCCATCACGACCATATTCTGTTTCTTTGGGTCGCTTGTTTTTGTAGTGACTTCCTGAAAGTGCCTCAGCTCATCTTTCAGATTCCACGGCATTTTGCCGTTTCTGCCGATGCCCAGATTTTCGTCTGTGGCGACGATGATGTAGATTTTGTGGGTCATATTTCTTATTGGTGACCTAATGGGTGACCTGCGCCAAAGGGCGCGGGGACCTAATTGGTGATTTTATATTGTTTGTAATTTAACTTTACCTCCCCAATTAGGTCTCCCATTAGGTCCCCAATCAGGTCACCCATTAGTTATACCGCTATTGGAAATTTAATCGCCTCATCACATTCATACCCCACCAGTTCAAAATCCTCGAACTCGTGTTCCCAGAAAGGTCTTTTCTTGATTTTGAGTTCAGGAAGTTTATGAGGTGTCCTTTTCAGCTGTTCCTTTAATCCGTCGACGTGATTGAGGTAGATGTGCGCGTTCCCGAATGTGTGAATAAAATGTCGCGGGGTCAGATCGCACTCCTGCGCGACTAACATCAAAAGCATCGAATAGCTCGCGATATTAAACGGAACGCCAAGCGCGATGTCCGCACTTCTTTGATACAACTGCATATCGATGAATTTGCCGGACACATTAAACTGAAACATCGTGTGGCAAAGCGGAGGTGCGGATTTTTGACCGTGGATTAGATCCTGGATATCAGCAACATTCCAGCCACTTACCATCATACGTCTGGAGTCAGGTCTTGTTTTGATTTCATCGATGACATTGGCTATTTGATTAATTGGTTTGCCGTCATGCCCTTCCCATCTTATCCACTGTTTTCCGTAAACAGGTCCAAGCTCGCCCCATTTTTGCGCGAATCCGTCATCGGATTTGATTTTAGCTACAAACTCATCCAAAATCTCACCTTTAAACTCAGGACTGATTTTAAAAGCCTCATACGGCCATTCATTCCATATCTTCACATCCCGATCTACAAGGTATTTGATATTTGTATCGCCCTTCAAAAACCACAGAAGTTCGTGCAAAATACCTCTGAAATACAGCTTTTTTGTCGTTACCATCGGAAATCTCTCGCGCAGATCATACCGGTTCTGATAACCAAATACAGATAAAATCCCCGTACCCGTACGGTCAGCTTTTTTCTCTCCGTTTCCCAGAACGAATTTTACTAAATCTAAATATTGCTTCATTCCAATAATTCTTAATTTTTAATTCATAATTCTTAATTAAGTTAAATATATCCGAATTATGGTTAAGCGACAATTGCTTATTGTTTTCTTGCCAAATTATACATATATGATAGAATAAAAAACCATTTAAAAATAACCAAATTACAATGTCTAAAATAGCCGATATAGACTTCCTTCACTTATGTGAATATGCAACGCTCGATATAAACCAAAAGGTAAGCATTATGGGCATTTTTCATAATTTTAATTTTGAAAAACTTCCAAGTACATATTTACATTTTGTGATATCCCTTTCTATAAGAATATTAAAAATTGATAATAAACTTCATAAAATAAAAATTAGGATTATTGATTCTGATGGGACTAATTTCCATGAACAGGAATTTAAGTTTAATGCGAACAAGAAAGGGAGGGCGTTGTTTCTTGATAACGTTGTAAATACAACTTTTAAGACGGCAGGAAGGCATACCGTTGAGGCCTTTGTTGATGATGAAGCTGTTGGGAATACAGATTTTACTGTTAATGAAAACCGTAGCACTAAATGAGCGATTTAATTAAAAAAGGGCAGGATGAGCCATCAAGTAGCGGAGAATTAACTAATTTCTCTCAATTTTCCAAAATTTTTGGTGATTTTATAAAAGCAAAGACTAAAACTGAGGAGCATAAGCATAAGCCATTTGAGTGGTATTCCACCTTATGGGGGTTCTTAGGCGGAATTGTTTTATCTTCATTTTTTTGGCTTTGGATACTTCACCCCGACCTTTGTAAGAATGATTACATTTTAATAGGGCTTGGTGTTATGTTAGGTGTGCTATTAACTTTAATGGCAGAGAGAATTTGGAAAAAAATAAAAAAGTGAAATATCATTACCTTGCCACCTCCGACCGGAGGCGAGATTGATCAATCTCGCCTACTGAAAGATGCTGGTAAAGGAAAATTTAATATATTCGGAATAATGCTTATGCGACAAATTATTTGATATTCGCATAGTATGCGCATAAGATAAAAGACGAAGTTTTAACCAACAAATTATGACTGAAATATCAGAATTTTTCGAACTGCAGTACGCTCATTTATGCAATTACGCGTCTGTTGATAATAATGGGAACGTGAATATTATGGGGATTTTTGGCCAGATAAATTCTACAAAATACCCGACGACATTAGGAAGGTTTGTCTTGGCTGTAGCTCTTAAAAGCAGGCTTCAGAATGATAAGGAATTTGAGTTTTCCGTAATGATAAAAAATCCGAACGGTGAAATAAAAAAACCTTTAGTCACACGTCTGCGGAACGATGGAAAAAGAAATGTCATTAATCTTTTTGCCGAGATTAATAATTTCACATTTAGCGAACCTGGCAATTATGAAATCGGGATTTTTATGGATAACGAGAGGATTAAAACAATCCCTTTGCTGGCGAATGAGGTAAAAATAAAATAATGCTTAAATACGTCACAACTGCCGAAATGCAGGCCATCGAACGTCTTACTGTGGAGAAATACTCCATATCGCTTGAACAGATGATGCAGAATGCGGGTAAGGCGGTTTTTGATGTGGCGATGAATATGATCCTTCCAGTCATAACCGGAGGCGAGATTGGCGAATCTCGCTTACTGACGGTTGTAGGCAAAGGCAATAACGGTGGCGACGCGCTGGTAACTGCCCGTCTTTTGCACGAAAAGGGGATTAGGGTTGAGGTTATGCAGATATATCGGATTGATGAAATGAGCCCCATGGCAAAAACCGAAATGATAAAGTGTAAAAAATCTGGAATCAAATTTGTCGAAAATATCGACAACAAATATTCATTAATAATCGATGGTATATTCGGCTTTTCACTAAAAGGTAATCCTAGGCTTCCTGAAGCCAAAATAATTGAACAAATTAATTACTCAGGCATAAAAATTCTATCAATTGATGTGCCGTCAGGATTGGATGCGCATAACGGCTCAATCGGTCATCCGACAATAAAATCTGATTACACAGTCGCGCTCGGTTTACCTAAAATCGGATTTAAAGAAAATTCGGAAATTGTCGGCAAATTATATATTGGCGATATCGGTATTCCGCCTAAGGCTTACAGAGATAAGGGATATGAATCTCCTATGTTCAGAGGTAAATCTTACGTTTCCGTCAATTGAAAAAAAATGAAAAATAATTATAATCTTACCGTAAATGTTCAAGACTATAATCTTGAATCTTTAATCTATACTCTATAATAAAAAATGAACACCTTAAAAGACGCACCAAGCCTAAAGGGCAAAAAAGTCATTGTCCGCGTCGACTTCAATGTTCCTTTGGACGATAAAGGAAATGTCAGGAGCGACAAACGCATACGCCATTCACTTCCCACCATTCAGTATCTTCTGAAAGAAGGAGTATCTCAGCTTATTCTGATGAGCCATATCGGCAGGCCGAAAAATAACGAGCCAAATCTGAAGACCGATAAGGTTGCGGAAAAACTTGGCGAGCTTTTAGGCGAAAAGGTTGTAAAAGTGGACGGATGGGGCGAAAAAGGATTGCCGAAAGACAAAATCGTTATGCTGGAAAACCTCCGATTCAATGCTGGTGAAAAAAGCAAAGATGATAACGAGCGTGAGGTTTTCGCTAAGCATTTAGCCGGCCTTGCAGATTTTTATGTTAACGAGGCTTTCTCTAATTCTCATCGCAAGCACGCCAGCATGATTCTCCCAAAATTCATGAAAGGTTACGCGGCTGGTTTTGGCGTTGAGGAAGAGGTGGCGCAGATCGGTGGGGCACTAAAAAATCCAAAAAAACCAATGGTCGCGGTAATCGGTGGGCTTAAAGCGGATAAACTCGCCGCTGTCGCGAATCTTATGGAAATGGCGGATGATGTGCTTGTCGCTGGCGCGCTGGCTTTTACATTACTGAAAGCGCAGGGCAAAAACATGGGTGCGAGCAAGATCGACGATGAAGGTCTGCAGGAAATGGGCGATTTGGTAAAAGAGATTTTGAAAAGCAAAAAAGTCCATCTGCCGGTCGACGCTGTTGTCGCGGATAAGTTTGCGGAAGACGCGAAAGTAAAAACAGTTTCCGTCGACGATGTTGAAGACGGCTGGATGGCATTGGATTTAGGACCAGAGACAATCGGCCAGTATGTCGCTAAGTTAAAAGATGCCAAGACAATTCTATGGTTCGGTCCTATCGGCGTATTTGAAATGGAACCGTTTAGTCACGGCACTCGTATGATCGCAAGGACTATCGCAGAAAGTGGAGCGGTTTCGATTGTCGGAGGAGGGGATAGCGCTTCTGCTGTTGAAAAAATGAAACTTGCTGATAAGATGACCCTTGTTTCCACAGGAGGAGGAGCTTCGCTTGAGATGATTGAGGGGAAAGAGTTGCCGGCGATTAAACTTTTAGCCTAACCTAATTGGTGACCTGATGGGAGACCTGCCCTTTCGGGCGGTGACCTAATGGGTGTAACTCAACCGTATTACCCCAATTAGGACACCAATTAGGTCACCGCGCCTTTGGCGCAGGCCCCCAATTAGGTCCCCAATCAGTAAAATGAATAATGAATCACGCCAAATCATCTACGTTGAAATCGACGAGGAAATAACCTCAGTTTTTGACCGTATCAAAAATATCCAGAAAAAAGAGATCCTTTTAGTCGTGCCCAGAAAAGCGATACTGTTTCAAAGCGTGGTGAATTTAAAGATATTAAAAGATAAGTTATTAAAAAAAGGCAAGGAGCTGATAATCGTGACGACCGATAGGAATGGCCGGCATATAGCGGAAAAAATAGGGCTAACTGTATTAAATCGGGTAGAAGTTGAAAAACCGGATTTTGCGATTGAGGAAAATCCGATAGTCAAAATCCAGCCTATTCAGGCGCGCAGGAACCTGTCACAAAAAGAAGAAAGCCCCCAGCGTTTTACAGAAAAGAAGATCAGCATACGCGAATTGATACAGGAATATAGAAAGCATGACAAAAAAGGGAAAAATAGTTCTCCGGAATCTCAGCCGGGGTTTCATTTTATGCGTCCAAGCAGAAAATTTCTAATCCTTATAATTCTTGTGAGTGTCGGCCTGTTTATGCTGATAAGTTATATAGCCCTTCCTACAGCTACAATATTGATCCGGCCTAAATTCGATAACATCAATTTTACTGTAAATGTCGTTTTGGCTGACAAGCGCAAAAATCAGACGCTTATAAAGCAAAATAAGCCTCATGTTATCGCCAGCGAGGTGGTGGATACGACTACAAAGCAGACAAAAGTTTTTAATACAGCGGGAAAAGAATTTAAGGGTACAAACGCTAAAGGGAAGATAAAAATTATAAATACCAGCCCTGATGACTGGGAATTAAAAGGCGGTACTCGTTTTCAGACATCGGATGGCATAAATTTCAGGATTCCCTATGGCGTTACAGTTCCTGGCCAAAAAGTTGATGAATCAGGCCAGCCGTTACCCGGCGTAATTGTTTCAGTCGCGGAAGCTGACCCGTTCGATGTTTTTGCTAAACCGGTCGGTGATAAAGGGAATATCCCTCCGGCACGCTTTATTATCCCAGGTCTTTCTAAATACAATCAGCGCCTTATCTGGGGTGAATCCGAGGCCCCGATGGCAGGGGGTGTGACAAGTTATAATAGTATTGTGACTAAAGAAGATATTGAAGCCGCAAAGAAACAGATACACGACAATCTGGTGCTGATGGCTAAGGAAGATTTAAAGACGTATATCGACGAAGTAAATAAATTAAACAAGACTAATCTGATCCTGCTTGATGACAGCAGATATTTGAAAACAGAGCTTTTGGACCTGAGAATTGCAGATGATCTGGAGGGAACCTATAAAGATAAATTCGAGCTTTTCGCGAAAATCAGCGCCGAAGGAGTCGCTTTTGATTTTGACCAGCTTTTTTTAATATTAAAAAGTGAACTTGCCACAAGGTCACACCCTGACATGAAGCTTCGTGAAGATTCGATTACTAAAGAAAATATTACCTATGATGTAATAGACCAGGATGAGCTTTTGGGGCAGATAAAAATTACCGCTAAAGTAGCGGGAATAGAAGAGTTTGCGATTGACGAGTCCACTGAGGCGGGAAACCGTTTCAGCAACAAGTTAAAAGAAAAGATTTTAGGCCTTTCTATAGATGAAGCAAAAAATATCGTCGGCAATTTCCAGGAAGTAGACGAGGTTGAAATCAAAACCTGGCCTATGTGGATCAGTAAAATACCCCGTATTCCTGAAAGGATAGATATTGAGATGATGGGAAACTAGTAAACTCTAAATCCCAAATTCTAAACTCTAAACAAGCTCTAATTACCAAAATTCAAATTTCAAAATTTAATTAATCAAATAGTTTATTTGGAGTTTAAATATTTGAATTTTATATTTGTTTAGTATTTAGATATTAGAATTTAGGATTTTTAGAAATTAGAGCTTAGAGTTTAGAACTTTACAATTCTTCCACATCGATTTTACTCAAATCAGTTATTTTCTCGTTACGTGAAGTCTCGTGGTTGTAAGTCTTGTAAAATAACTCGATTAGCTGAGAGGTTGTTAATTGAACAGCCCTTAGGTTGCATGACTCAAGTCCTACTTTAACAGAGTTGAGCCGTTCCATTAGGTGTTTATGCAGTTCCTCAAATTCATGATGGCGCCTTTTGATATTATCTATACTGTCCTGAGCTGAAATGCTTTGCATAAATTTTGCAAACATATTCAGATTTTGGGCTCTGTAAGGATCATATGGGACAACTACATAAAAATTATTTTCCATAATATCCGCGTATTCGATTAACTTCGATATATACTCGGCATATTCAAATGTCTGTTGTTTTAAAAGAGGATTCTCCTGTTTAGAGGCTTTGTCGCGTACATTTTCAATATATTTATCAACATCAAGTTTTCTGGATTGTATACATATCTGGATAGGGAATTCGAGAGAATTTAAAAAGCTTTGATACGAAAAGATTATCGCGTTTTGTTCCTCTTCAGATTTAAGATTAAAGTTTACACTGGAAGTCTGAAGAACAGCTCTTAAACCGCCATTTTTTAAGACCACAATATTGTCTTTGATTTCAGCAATATTGAGATATAGTTGTGTGCTGGCCGCCGGAGAGCCTTTTTTTTGGCGAACAGTATCTTTTTGTACTTGAGATGTATCAGCCATAATAGATTTAAGATTAAAGATTTAAGATTAAAGTTTTGATATTAAGATTTTGAGTTTTTTTCGAGTTTCGGATTTCGAGTTTTTTAGTCCAGATTTATTTCAATTTCCCCTTTCTCCAATTCCCGAAAATCAAATTCACCGGCTTTACCCCCGACATCAGGCTTTTTAACCTGTTTGTCTGCTGGTTTATCAGACGTCTTACCAGATATGTATTTAGCTGGTTCATTTTTATTCGTAGTGTTGATTTGGTTATTCCCTCGTACTGGCTGGGGGATTGGACGGTTTCGTTTTCTTGGTTTCTTTTTCTTCACCTGAGCTTGCCCTGAAGCCTGATGAATAGGGTTTTCCAGGGTCTTAGCTGGATTTTTAGCCTGAGCAGGAACATTCTCCTTCTTAACAGGTGTAACAGGTTTTGCCGGTTGCGGTTTAGACTGAGGCAAAGGGGCCTGATTTGAAGATTTAAATGCCTGGGCAGGCTT
>Ga0315286_10005998_pt1 | contig 11775 bp, 8 predicted proteins | sample YL17G10_0_MG_FD_205038 | JGI IMG/M metagenome (GOLD analysis project Ga0315286, IMG submission 205038) | Sediment microbial communities from Yellowstone Lake, YNP, Wyoming, USA - YL17G10_0 | ecosystem: Environmental > Aquatic > Freshwater > Lake > Sediment | place: USA: Wyoming | collected... | reverse complement strand
CCGAGATCACTGCTTTCATGGTGGCAGCAGTCGAGTTCGCTTGCCCCCCAGCGGCTCGGCCGAAGGACCTCCGGCGGGGTCATCCTCTGCCTCCCGGGCGGGAGCACCGCAAGCGACGAATCTCGCCGAAGCAACGGGCGGACCGCCCCCGATCGAGCCCGTCGGGCATCCCGAGACCGCGGACGGACGCCCGCGGACACAGCCCCGTCACGCGCCCCCGAACCACTCCCCCACGCGCGCCAGCTCGACGTTCCCGCCCGAGAGGATGACACCGACGCGCCTGCCCTCGGCGCGCACCTTCCCGCTGAAGAGTGCCGCCAGGCCCAGCACGCCGGTGGGCTCGACCACGAGCTTCATGCGCTCCCAGACGAAGCGCATGGTCTCGATCAGCGCGCGGTCGGGCACGGTCGTCATCTCGTCCACGTGCCGGCGCATCATCTCGAACGTCAGCGGCCCCACCGACGGCGTGCGCGCGCCGTCGGCGATGGTCACGGGCGGCGCGATGCGCACGATGCGACCCTCGCGGAACGAGCGGCAGGCGTCGTCGCCCGCCTCGGGCTCGACCCCGATCACGCGGCAGCGCTCGCCGCAGCGCAGGTCGGCGGCCAGCGCCGAGCCGGAGATGAGCCCGCCGCCGCCGACCGGCACCAGCAGCACGTCCATCGGGCCGGCGTCCTCGAACAGCTCGACCGCCGCAGTGCCCGCCCCGGCGATGATGTCCGGGTGGTCGAAGGGCGGCACCAGCGTGAGCCCGCGTTCGGCGGCGAGCCGCGCGGCCAGCGCCTCGCGCTCCTCGCCCAGCGCGTCGTAGAAGACCACCTCGGCGCCGTAGCCGCGCGTGGCCTCGAGCTTGGGCCGCGGCGCGTGGCTCGGCATCACAATCACCGCCGGGGTCTGGAGCATGCGCGCGACCAATGCGACGGCCTGCGCGTGGTTGCCCGACGAGTAGGCGATCACGCCCCGCTTCAGGGCCTCGGGCGCCAGCCGCGAAATCGTGTTGTGCGCCCCGCGGAACTTGAACGCCCCCATGCGCTGCAGGTTCTCGCACTTGAGGAACACGCTGGCTCCGGAGCGTTCGTCGAGCGTGCGCGAGGTGGCGACCGGCGTGCGGTGGGCGACCGCACTCACGCGACGAACCGCGTCCTCGAGCCGCGCCGCCATCGCCTCATGCGTCGGCAGCCCGCCGGGGCCGAGGGCGGGCGACGCGGCGCCGGGCGCGCTCATCCGCCCGCGCCGCCGTCCGGCCCCAGGCCGGGCTCGGTCTGGCGCCGCGGATCGAGCGCCTGCTCGATCTGCTCCGGCGTGAGGTCCGTCATCTCGCGCGCCAGCTCGCGCACCGGCCGGCGCTCGGCGAACGCGCGCCTGGCGATCTCGGCGGCCTTGTCATAGCCGATGAGCGGGTTCAGCGCGGTGGCCATGCTGGGCGAGATCTCGACATAGCCGCGGCAGGTCTCCTCGTTCGCGACCAGACCGGCGATAGCCTTGTCGGCGAACACGCGCGCCACGCGCGCCAGCAGCCGGATGCTCTCCAGCAGGTTCCGCGCGATGAGCGGCAGCATGGTGTTCAGGTCGAGCTGCCCCCACTGCGTGCCGACCGTGACCGCGACGTGGTTGCCCATCACCTGGGCGCCCACCTGGATCACCGATTCGCAGATGACCGGGTTCACCTTGCCGGGCATGATGCTCGAGCCGGGCTGCACGGCGGGCAGGGCGACCTCGGCCAGCCCGCAGCGGGGGCCCGAGTTCATGAGCCGGATGTCGTTGGCGATCTTCATCAGGCTCGCGGCCACGGTGTTCAGGGCACCGCTCGCCCAGGTCGCGGCGTCCTGCGCGGCCTGCGCCTCGAAGTGGTTCGCCGCCTCGCGGAACTCCGTGCCCGTGGCCCGCGACAGCTCCACGGCCACGCGCCCGGCGAACTCCGGATGCGTGTTGAGTCCGGTGCCCACGGCGGTGCCGCCCAGCGCCAGCTCACGCAGGTCGGGCAGCACGGCCCTGAGCCGCGCGATGCCGTGCTCGACCTGCGAGGCGTAGCCCCCGAACTCCTGCCCCAGCCGGATCGGCGTCGCATCCATCAGGTGCGTGCGCCCGGTCTTGATGATGCCGTCCCAGTCGCGCGCCTTCTGCGCAAGTGCAACGCGCAGGTGATCGAGCGCGGGGATGAGCTGGCGCTCGATCTCCAGCACCGCGGAGACGTGGAGCACCGCAGGGATCACGTCGTTGCTGCTCTGGCCCAGGTTGACGTGGTCGTTGGGATGGACGCCGCGCCCGAGGATCCCGCCCGCGCGATGCGCGATCACCTCGTTGGCGTTCATGTTGGTGCTGGTGCCGCTGCCGGTCTGGAAGACATCAATCGGGAACTCGGCGTCCCACCTCCCCGCGGCCACCTCGCCGGCGGCCTGCTCGATGGCCCCGGCGATGGCCGCATCGAGCAGCCCGAGCCCGGCGTTCACCTGCGCACAGGTCTGCTTGAGCAGCCCCAGCGCGTGGATGAACTCCGCGGGCATGGGCTCGCCCGAGACCGGGAAGTTCTCCACCGCGCGCTGGGTCTGCGGCCCGTAGAGGGCCGACGCGGGAACCTTCATCTCGCCCATGCTGTCCCTTCCGATCCGATACCCGGTCATCGTCCACCTCGCACGGCCGGCGCCGACGGCCTCCCTGGGGCGCACCCGGCTTCGGGCCGGGCCTGCGCCTACTCCTCGGTGATCTCGAAGCGGCTGCTGATGGCGACCGCATGCTCCAGCATGGCGTGCACCGCGCAGTACTTCGTGTCGCTCAACTCGATGGCCTCGGCCACCGCCGCGGGATTGATCCCCCGGCCCCTCACCCTGTGGATGATCTCCATGCGCGTGAAGATCCGGGGATGCTGGTCCAGGCGGCGCTCGGCAAGCACCTCGACCTCGTAGCCCGTCACTTGCTGGCGTTTCTTGCGCAGGATGCTGATGACGTCCATGGCGGTGCAACCGCCCAGCGCGGCCTGCACCACCTGCACGGGGCTCGGACCCTCGGCCTCGGGACCAGTGTCGAGCGCGAAGGCCTGCTCGCCGACCTGCACGCCGAAACGCAGGCGCGCGCCTTCGAGCGTTTCGAGCCGGAGGATGGCACTGCTGCTGCTGTGCGCGGACGGCTTCAGGGGTGCGTCACTCATGCGGGACTCCCGCGGCCGCTCGCGCGGCCCATCTCGCGTTCCGTATCTGCGGCGCTCCTGGGACAGAACCACGGCGGAGTCTATGGGCTTTGCCGGCCGTGCGCCAGCGTCATTCGGAGCGGTCCAGGACGACCGAGGGCACGACTTCGTATTCATCGCCCGGACCACCGCACCCTGCATCCCGAATGTAGTGCAAACGTCAACTCGCATGCTCTTTGCTATTGACTCCGGATGGCGGATATGGCCTATTGTCACCAGTTGCATATCCCCCGCCCTCGGAGTCGGAGGTCCCATGGCCAAGGCACGCAAGAAGCGTACGGAGTACACGCCCGAGCAGCGCGAGAAGGTGCTCGCCGCGGCGAAGGCCGAGAAGCTCACGGCAGCGCAGGTCCAGAAGAGATTCGGCGTCACGCCGGTGACATACTACTCGTGGCGGAAGAAGTCCGGCATCACGCGCAAGCGCGGGACCAAGCGCGGGAGCAGGACGGCGGCGGCCGCCGTCGTGGCCCGTCCGGTCGCGGGCAATCTCAGCGCGCAGGTCCGCAGCGAGGTGCAGAGCAAGATGCGGCAGATCATCCCCGGCATCGTGCGCACCGAGGTGAGCGCCTACCTGGACTCGATCTTCGGCCAGAAGCGCGGGCGCCGGCGCAGGAAGAAGTAGTCCTCCGCAGGACGCGAGCGCGGCCCGTCGTCATGGCGGGCCGCGCGGCGTTGCGGGTGCGGGCGGGTTCGAACCGCGGCCCGCCCGCGCCCGGCTCCTCACGCGTGCGTCAACCCCGCGAGCCGCACTTGTTCGCGCGGCGAGGGCAGCGCCAGGGCGCAGGCCAGCCCGACCAGCAGGAAGCCGGTGAGCGCCGCCAGCGCGGCGACGATCCCGAACGCGTCGGCCAGCACCCCGATCGGTGCGACCAGCAGCGCGCCCACGCCCCAGGCCGCGCCCATCAGCAGGCTCGAGATGGTCGAGGAGTGCCGGGGCGCCAGCTCCTGCCCGAGCACGATGTTCACTGGCAGCGAGCCCTGCACGATGAACGAACCCGTCACGAGGCAGACCAGCCCCGGCACCGTGGGCAGTACCAGGAACGCGAGGAAGAACGGGATCGCGCCCACGAAGGACAGCACCACCACGCGCCGGCCGCCGAGCTTCTCGGCCAGCCAGCCGCCCAGGAACCCGCCCAGCGCCCCCATCGAGAGGTAGGCCGTGAGCGCAGTGCCTCCGAAGGCGACCGGATAGCCCAGCCGGTGCAGGTGGATCGGCAGGAAGGTCATGAACCCGTACGAGACCGCCGAGCGCGCCACCACCGCGATGTAGAGCAGCGTCAGCGGCCGGAGCACCGGCTTCAACATGTGCAGCGGCAGCGCGCCGGCGCCGGAAACGCTGCCCGCGCCGTCCGGCTCGCGACCGGTGCCGTGCAGGCGCGCCAGCGCCGCGATCAGCACCGCGGCCAGCACCAGCCCCGGGAACATCACCACCCACGAGCGTTCGAGTCCGACCCAGCCCACCACCGCCACCGAGATGAGCGGACCCAGCGAGCCACCCAGCGTGCCGCCGGTGATGAACACCGACATGGCGAGCGAGCGACGCTCCGAGGCCTGGGTGGCCAGCACCGCCGACTGCGGATGGAACCAGGAGATCCCCAGGCCGCCCACCATCAGGATCACCACCAGCGCCGCGTACGAGGGCGCCAGCCCCACCGCGCTCATAAACACGGCCGCCACCAGCGGTCCGAAGCCGATCAGCCACGGCCGGCGTATGCGGTCCGCCACCCATCCAAAGAGCGGCTGCGAAAACGCGGACGAGAGCGAGGCCAGCGCCACCAGCGTGCCCACCATCGCCAGGTTCAGGTGCAGGCGGGTGGCCAGCAGCGGCAGCAGCGGCGAGAAGAACGACGAGTACGCATCGACGGTGAAGTGCGCCGTCGTGAGCAACGCGAGGCGCGGCGTGAGCACGGAGCGCATGGGACCGCCGACGATAACACAGCGCCCCGCCGGGACTCAGGCAGGGCGCCGAGACGAGCGCGGCAGCCGGTCAGGCCGCCAGGCGCTCCATCGTCGTGATGTAGCGTTCGGTGCGCGTCACCTCGAGATGCGCCCGCTTGAGCAGCGGGGCCGCGAGGTCAAGCGTCTGCTCACGCCCCACGCGTTCGAGCACCGCGAACAGTTCGGCGCAGGCGATCGCACCCACCGTGGCGCACATGCCCTTCAGGCCGTGCGCCTCGAGCTCGACCCGGCGGGCGTCGCGCCCGTTCACCGCCAGCCCCAGTTGCTCGAGCCGCGGCCGGACGTCATTGAGGAACGTGCTGAGCAGGGAGTCACGCAGAGCCGGCACGCCCATGCTGGTCTGCTCGAGCCGCACGAGATCGAGTGCTGGCCTGGGCATGTCGTTCGCGATCTCGTCCCGGAGCGGACCCTCGTCCAGCGGCAGGACGTCCGCGCTCGAGAGCGAGGTCACCGTCGGGGCCAGCCCGGCGGCCCGGTCCACCGCCGCGGCCGCGGACGACTCCAGCGCTCCGCTGATCTCCGTCTCGGCCGGCTCGATCCTGTGCAGGAGGGGCGCGTCGTCCACCGCGACGGCGACCTTCCCCGGATCCGCGGCGTCCCGTGACCGCACCGGGACGCCCACCTCGCCACCCGAGTCGGCCCCGCCACCCGTCAGGCTCTTGACCACGCGACACAGCAGACCGAGGTCCACCGGCTTCGGGATGTACTCGTCCATCCCGGCCGCGAGGCACTTCTCGCGGTCCCCCGGCTCGGTGCTCCCCGTCATGGCCACGATCGGCGCCCGGCGTCCCGGCGCCTCGCACGAGCGCAGTTCGCGCGTCAGCGCGAAGCCGTCACCGTCCGGCAACTGGATGTCCATCAGTACCAGGTCGAACCGTTCCCGTTTCCAGGCCTGGAGCGCCTCGCGCGCCGTGGGCGCGATCTGCAGTCCGTAGCCCAGGCGCTTGAGCGTCCACTGCGTGACCAGCTGGTTCACCGCGCTGTCCTCGACCAGCAGGATGCGCAGGCCGCTCCGCTGCGTCTCGGCCATCGAGTGCAACGTGACCAGTTCGGGCGTCGCGCCCGCGGCCGCGGTCTCCACCCGCCGCAACACCTCGGTCAGCGCCGCGGCCAGCTGCTCCCAGCCGAGCGGCTTGGAGAGATAGGCCGAGAACCCGTGGGCTCTTGCCCGGACTGCATCGCCACGGCGGCCCGCCGAGGTCACCAGCACCGTCAGCGTGCGATCGCAGTTGACGTCCGCGCGGATCGCCGTCCCCATCTCCTCGCCGTCCATGCCCGTCAGTTGCCGCTCGATCAGGGCGAAGCGGAACGGGTCGCCCGCCTCGGCGGCCTCCTGAAGCATCACCAGCCCGACCTCGGCGTTCTCGGCCAACTCGACGCGGCAGCCCCAGGCCTCGAGCCTGTCCAGGTGCGAGCGCCGCATCGTTGGCGACGGCTCCACCACCATCACCCTCAGGCCCGCGAGTTCCGGATGCATGGGCGCGGCCCGCGGTACGGGCGCCGCGGCGCACTGCTTCTCGAGCGTGACGTCGAACTGGAACGTGCTGCCCTGGCCCGGCGCGCTCTCGACCCCCACCCTGCCACCCATCAGCGACACCAGCCGGTCGGAGATCACCAACCCCAGCCCCGTACCACCGAAGCGGCGTCCGATCGAGGCGTCGGCCTGCTGGAAGGCCTGGAAGACGCGGCCCCGCTGCTCCTCGGTCATGCCGATGCCCGTGTCCTGGAATGCGAAGTGCAGCGTCACCTCACGCTCGTCCTCGCGCACTCGTTCGACCGCCAGCCGGACCCTTCCCCGCTCGGTGAACTTGATGGCGTTGCCACCCAGGTTGAGCAGCACCTGGCGCAGGCGGCCCGGGTCGCCCCAGACCCGCGAAGGCACCTCCTCGTGCACCTGGCACTCGAAGTGCAGGTGTTTCTCATTCGCCAGCGGCGCCAGCAGCGCCCCGGCCTCATTCGTCGTCATCCGCAGATCGAACGGCAGGCGCTTCAGTTCGAGCGCGCCCGCCTCGGCCCGCGAGAAGTCCAGCGTGTCGTTCACCAGTTCCAGCAGCGACTCGCCCGCGTGGTGCAGCACTTCGACCACGCCCCGCTGGTCGCGGTCCAGCTCCGTTTCGAGCAACAGGTGGGCCATGCCCATCATGCCGTTCAGGGGCGTACGAAGCTCGTGCGTCATGGTCGCCAGCAACTCGCCCTTGGCCTGCGCCGTGGCACGGGCCCCGGCCAGCTCGGCCGTCAACTGCTCGATGCGGCTCACCAGCGCGGCGGGCCCGCCGTCCGGCGGAGCCGGGAGCGGCGCGGGCGGGGTTCCGCCCTTGCTGGCACGCGACAGGAACGAGAACGCGGATGCCAGACGGCCACGCGGATGCCGCTCGGTCTGCGCCGGCGCGGGAGCGATCGCGGCCTCACTGGCCACCACTGGTGCGGGACTGTTCGCGGCCTCGCTGGCCGCCGCTGGTTCGGGGCACGTTGGCGCCGTCGCCGATACGCGTGCGCTCGTCTCCGCGAGCGTCATGCCGGCTGCAGCGCACAGCGCGGTCGCGTCCGCATCAGCAACGGGCTCGAGCCTGCGCGCCGTGCCCACGAAGATCATGCCACCATCCGCGCGCTCGAGCAGGCTCACGCGCACCGCGACCCGGACCTCGCACCCTTCGCTCGCGAGCAGCGGCAGCGCCACCTCGACCAGGGGCGTGCGCCGGCGGCGCTGGCGCAGGAACACCCGCATCACGCGGCGCGCCTCGTGCGGGACGACCAGCGTGGACCAGCAGCGACCGATCTGGTCGGCGGCCGCGCGTCCGGTGAGGGTCTCGAAAGCCCGGCTCAGCCACAGCAGCGCGCCGTCGGCGTCGCACGCAAAGAGCAGGTCCGGGCTCGCGTCGAGCAACTCGCGCAATCCCGGGACGACGAGATGCGAACCCCTGATGTCCTTGCTCATGATCGCGCTTCGCTCGGCAATGGCGCCTCGGAGGGGTACGAGGTGGCGTCGGGAGGACCGCACCTCCCGCCGCGTGCGATGAACGCCCGGCTCCCGCGCAGGTGTCGGTCCATCAGGCGCCCTGCGACGGAGTCGGGCCCCCACTCCGCGACGAACACGCGCTTCGGGCGCGCGCCCGCCACGGGGCCGGGGGCTGTTCGGGTCTGGTATCGGCAGACCGGGGAGCAGGGCTTAGCGGGAAAGGAGGCCGGCGCGGGCACCGTGGTCACAGCCGGCTCACCGTCGTGGCCGGGCAGAGGCACCATGCTCCCGGCCACGACGGTGAGCCAGATCCGCGATGCGTCGGTATGGCGTTCGTACCCCGCTTGTGCCCCCGGCCGCGCGGTTCCATGATGCGTCCGTCGCCCTGCATCCACCCAGCCCCGGAGGTGCGCCCATGCCCGCGTCGCCCACGACCACCGGCCCGCAACTGCAGATCGCCGTGTTCATCGACTTCGAGAACATCGCGCTGGGCCTGCGCGACGCCAGCGCCCCGTTTGAGGTGCGGCGCGTGCTCGACCGGCTGCTCGAAAAGGGCAAGGTCATCGTCAAGGTGGCCTACGCCGACTGGCACCGCTTCCGCAGCCACACCCAGAGCCTGCACGAGAACGGCATCGAGCTGATCGAGATCCCGCGCCGCGAGAGCACCGGCAAGAACTCGGCGGACATCCGCCTGGTGGTGGACGCCATGGACCTGAGCTGGAGCAAGGCGCACATCGACACCTTCGTGGTGGTCTCCGGGGACAGCGACTTCTCGCCGCTGGTCGCCAAGCTCAAGGAGAACGGCAAGCACGTGATCGGGCTGGGCATGAAGGCGTCCACCTCGTCACTGCTGGCCAACGCCTGCGACGAGTTCATCTACTACGAGGACCTCGAGCAGGGCCCAGAGCCGGTCAAGGCCGGGGCAAAGCCAGCGCACGACAGGGACGAGGCGTTCCGGCTGCTGGCGGACACCGTGCGGGCCCTGCAGCGCGAGAACTTCGAGGTGATCCAGGCCTCGCTCGTGAAGGACACCATGAAGCGCAAGCGCCCCGCCTTCAGCGAGGCCGCCCTGGGCTACGGCAGCTTCAGCGAACTGCTGGAGGACGCGCAGGAATCCAAGATCGTCACGCTGCGCAAGGACGAGCGCAGCGGCACCTACATGGTGACTGCCGTGGCCAGTGAGCGGCCGCGGCGCCGGCGGGGCCCGCGGGGCTGAGAGCGCGCGGCGCCGGTCGCCCTTCGCCAGCGGCCCGGCGTCCCGGCCGGGGATTCACCTTCCCGGGGTCGAACCGGCGCCGGGCGCACCGTCGCCCGCAAGGCCCGGCGTGCCGCCCAGGGCGGCCAGGACCCGCTCGTACATCTCCAGGAGCGCGGAACCCGGCAACGCCACGGCGTCCCCGCTCTTCGAGTCCGGCAGGTCCGGGCGGAGGGCGAGCAACCGGTCCAGGATCACAACGCGGACGCCCAGATCGGGGTACTGCCACACGGCGCCCTGCGAGGTCCCGTCGCTGGAACCCGCGCCTCCCCAGCGGAGACGCTGCCCCGCCTGCCCGGTCTGCGACTCCCCGGGAGCGCCGAAGCGGGCGCGCAGATCGGCGGCCACCTCGCTGGTGTTCGCGCCCGGGCCGGGCAGCAGGACGCATTGCTCGGTCAGCCGCGACCAGGACTCGAGCCGGTCTGCAACGGCGGGGCTCAACTCCCCGGCGCCCGCCCCCGGTTCCGTGACTGTGCCGATGGACGCGGACGGCGGGCCGGGTGGCAGCGGGGCAGCGGCCTCGAAGCGCGCGCGCAGTTCCCCCGGCAGTCGCGGGATGGTCGCCCGGAAGATGCTGTCGCCCAACCCCGCCACGCCGAGATGGCAGAGCGTCGCGGCGACCGCGAGGTGTGTCTCGAGCCGCTTCGAATCGGCGACCAGCGCGCCGAAGGCGGCCGAGGCCGCCTCCTCGGGCTTGCGCTGCGCGAGGTAGAGCGGCACGAGCGACAGCCAGGCATCGCCGTCCAGCGGCTTCAGCCAGGCTGCGGTCATGAGCGCATCGACCGCCCGGTCGAGGGCCCTGTCTTCGCGAGATTCGAGCCACTCGTGCCGCCACCAGAGCCCCAGGTCCAGGTACGCGGCTGAAGACTCCGCCTGCGCGGCCCGCTCGTAACCCCGGCGCGCAGCGTGGTAGTAGCCCCCCGCGAAATACGCCTGTGCGAGCGCGAGTCGGTAGTCCGGGTTCGACGGCGCCAGGCGCACGGCCTCCTGGAGGTCGCTCAGTCCCTTGCGGCGCTGTTCGAGGTCGTCCCGATCGAGGCAGCGCAGGGCCCGGAGGTAGTGGGCCTCGGCCTCGCGCTCATTCCGGCGGTGGTTCGGAGACGGTCCCGCCCCCGCTGCGACCGTGGAGAGGAACAGACCCAGCAGCAGGATCATCAGCGCCATGTGCCCACCTTCCTCGGGGGATGCCCGTGGTTTCAGATGCTGCGAGTCCGCGGAGGGTGTGGAGAGGATGGAGCCGGCGCCCGGCCGGTCGGGGGAGGCGGAGAGGCGCTGGCGCCCGGCCGGCCGGCGCCGGACGAGCGACTCTAGCCGGTTTCGGCCTCGAGCAGGTATGAGATCACGTCCGCCGCCATGTAGTGCGTGCGGCCGGCCAGGAAGCCGCTGATTCGCATGAGATAGTCGCCGCTCGTCAACAGCGGCGGCTCGACCCGTCCTCCGTCGCGCACCTGCGCGAGCCCGATCGTGGCGAGCAGCGAGTTGCACAGGCACATGCGCCCGGCCGTGTCTGTGAGCCTGCCACCTTTGGCGACGAAGGCCTCTTCCGGCTCGCCCGAACAGCGATAGCCGAGGCGGCCGTCCGGCATCGCATAGGCGGTGCGCAGGTAGCCCATGTCACAGATGCGCTCGCGTTCGGCAGCGGCAGCGCCCCAGGTGACCACTTTGAACGGGTATCCGGTCGGCGAGGCGAGCGAGTCGGTGTGCACTTGGACCTCGCCACGGGCGGCGTGCTTCAGCACGGTGGCGCGCAGCGCGGGCTCGATCCCGGACTCATCACAGTATGCGAACAGGGTGCCCACCTGGATGCCAGTCGCACCAGCGGCGAGTGCTTCGCGCAGCCGCTGCGGCGAGCCCTCGCCCCCCGCGACCCAGAACGGCAGGCCCAACTCGCGGATCTTCGCGAGGTCCACCACGTCGCGCGGACCGTAGGCGATCTCGCCCCGCTCATCCGGCACGCTGCCGCCACGCGGCGGCGCGTTGTGACCGCCCGCGGTGGGGCCCTCGATGACGAAACCGTCCACGCGGCCGGTGGCCTTGCGCGCCATCATGGTCGCGAGCGAATTGCTGGCGATGATGGGCAGGAACTTCGGGCGGAAGATCTGCGGTGGCGCGCCCTCCCAGAAACTGCCCGGATCCAGCCGCAGGTAGCGGACGTCGTCCGCGGCACCGCCTTCGACTTCCAGGCGAAGTGCGGCAGACTGATGCAGCGCGAGCGCGTCGAGCGCCGCCGGGATCTCGCGCGGGATGCCCGCGCCCATCAGCACGAAACCGACCCCCGCGAGCATCGCGCCGTACAGCAGCGGCAGATTCGAGTGCTGCACCTTGGTCAGCAGATTGATGCCGACGAGGCCATCGTGACCTTCCCTGGCGAGATGGACTTCGACGAACGCCGCGAGCATGGTGAGTTGTTCGCGCGCCCTG
>Ga0315286_10005996_pt1 | contig 11776 bp, 7 predicted proteins | sample YL17G10_0_MG_FD_205038 | JGI IMG/M metagenome (GOLD analysis project Ga0315286, IMG submission 205038) | Sediment microbial communities from Yellowstone Lake, YNP, Wyoming, USA - YL17G10_0 | ecosystem: Environmental > Aquatic > Freshwater > Lake > Sediment | place: USA: Wyoming | collected... | reverse complement strand
CACCCACGCTGAACGCGTGCAGCGGCAACGGCTACACGTGCAAAAGCGCGCGGCGGGTCAGGAGACCCGCCGCGCAGCGTGTTGCCATAGTGCTGAGGGATCCAGATGCCCAGTGACCTGCCCGTCTTCGGCGTCTTCGGCGCGAGCGGCTCGGGCAAGACCACGCTCATCGAGGCGCTCGTCGCGCGCCTCCGCGCGCGCGGCCTGTCCGTCGCGGTCGCCAAGATCCATGCCCACGGCATCGAGGTGGACCGCCCGGGGAAGGACAGCGACCGGTTCTTCCGCGCCGCCGCCGACTCGTACCTCGAAGGGCCGGACGAGGCGTTTCTGCGCACGCACCTCGGGGATCGCGAGCCGGCCGCGCGGCTGCGGGACCTCGCCCGCCGCTACGACCTGGTGCTCGTCGAGGGCCGCAAACGCATCGCGTGCGAGAAGCTGTGGCTCCTCGGCGAGGGCGAGACCTCGCCGCCCCCGGAGGCGAGCGACGTGCTCGCCGTCCTTCCGCGCGACGACGGCCGCGCCGAGAAGGCATGGATGCTTCTGGATGAGTGGCTCGCCCGGCGATGGCGCCGCACGCCGGTCTACGGGGGCGTTCTCATCGGCGGCAAGAGCACCCGCATGGGCCGGCCCAAGCACCGGGTGGAGTCCGGCGGGAAGACCTGGCTGGAGCGGGCGGTGGAGCTGCTCGGCGGCGGCACCGAGCGCGTGGTCATCATCGGCGCCGGCGACGTACCCGCTTCGCTCGGAAGCGTCGCGCGGCTGCCCGACGTGCCCGACGCCGAGGGGCCGATGGCGGGCCTGCTGGCGGCCGTCCGCTGGGCGCCGCACGTCTCGTGGCTGGTCTCGGCGTGCGATCTGCCGGGCATGACGGCGGGGGCGCTCGAGTGGCTGCTCTCGACGCGCTCGCCCGGCGTCTGGGCGACGCTGCCGCGGCTGCCGGGCGGGGCGGGCGTCGAGCCGCCGGCGGTCGGCTTCGTCGAGCCGCTCCTGGCGCACTACGACTTCCGCGCCGGGCCGCTCCTGGAGAACCTTGCCGCCGAGGGGCGCTACTCGCTGTCGCTGCTGGCGGCGCATCCGAAAGTCGCGTCGCCGTCGCCGCCCGCCGATCTTGAGGCGGCGTGGGAGAACGTCAACACGCCCGACGATCTCGCGCGGCGGCGCCTCGTTTAGCCGTCGCCGGTACGGCCGCAGTCGTCATCGTTTAGCCGCGGCCGGTACGGCCGCGTAATAGTGTTCGTCGCCGTACCGGCGACGGCTAGACGATGCCGGCGACGGCTAAACGCAACATATCTACCCGCGCTGCTGTATCGAGTCGACGTAGCCGACGGCGCCGGGGCTCAGCTCGGCCGCGTTGGCCTCGTCGGTGTCGATGTGCGTGTCGAGGCGGAAGTCCGGGTCCACGCGCACGATCACGTCGCCGAAGATCAGCGACCGCTCCCCCGGCACGCGTACCCGCACCGCGTCGCGGTCGCGCACGGCGAACTCCAGGGCGTCCTCCGGCGACATGTGCACGTGCCGCCGCGCGCAGATCACGCCGTGCTCCAGCCGCACCTGCCCGGTGGGCCCCTCCAGCGTGATGCCCGGCGTGCCGTCGAGGTCGCCCGACAGCCGCACGGGGGCGTCGATGCCCAGCTTGAACTCCTCCGTCCGGGCGATCTCCACCTGGCTCTCCGGGCGCACCGGGCCGAGCACGCGCACGCGGTCGATGCGGCCCTTGGGGCCGATCAGGCTTACCTGCTCCTGGCACGCGTACTGGCCGGGCTGCGTCAGGTCGGCGTACCACGTGAGCGTGTGGCCGGGGCCGAAGAGGGCCTCGACGTGGGGCGGCGTCAGGTGCACGTGGTGCGACGAGATGCCGATGGGGATCGGCCGCTGCTTCGTACGCATGACTTCCGTCACGCGGGCGTGCGAGAGGGCGCGGACCGTGTGGCGGATGATCGTCCGCTCCTCGTCGCTCCCGACCACGAGCACGCGGGCCCGCGACTGGCGGGCCGAGATCTCGACGGCCTGGCCCGGCCCCACCGCGGCGGCGCGGTTGAGCGTCTCGTCCAGCGTGATGCCCATCCACTCCAGGCCCTGGCAGATCCGCGCCCGCGTGCCGGGGCTGTTCTCGCCGACGCCGCCCGTGAAGACGATGGCGTCGACGCCGCCCAGGACGCCCACGTAGGCGGCCAGGTACTTGCGCCCGCGCTGGCAGAACACCTGCACCGCGAGCAGGGCGGCCGGGTTGCCGTGGTCGGCCGCCTCGGTCAGCGCGAGCACGTCGCCCGAGAGGCCCGAGAGGCCGAGCAGCCCCGAATCGGTGAACAGGCGCCGGTACAGATCGTCGGGCGTCACGCCACACTGGCGCACGAGGTGCAGGATGAGGCCGGGGTCGACGTCGCCCGGCCGGGTCGCCATCACCAGGCCCTCCAGCGGCGTGAAGCCCATCGTGTTGTCGACCGAGCGGCCGTGGTCGATCGCCGTCATCGAGGCCCCCGCGCCAAGGTGGCACGTCACGATCCGCAGGGAGTCGAACGGAGCGTCGAGGGAGGCGGCGGCCGCCCGGGCGGCGCCCTCGTGCGAGATGCCGTGACAGCCGAAACGGCGCAACCGGCCGCCGTCGGTCAGGTCGGCCGGCAGGGCGTAGCGGCACGCCGCCTGCGGCATCGTCAGGTGGAACGCCGTGTCGAAGACGGCGACCTGCGGCACGCCGGGGGCCAGCCGCTCGCACGTCTCGATGCCGAGCACGTTGTACGGGTTGTCGAGCGGCGCGAGGTCCGCCAGGCGGCGGATCTCGGCCTTGGTCTCGGCGTCGAGGATGACGGGGCCGTTGAACTTGGCGCCGCCGTGGCGGACGCAGTGGCCGATGGCCGAGAGGTCGGCGGGGGAGCGGATCATCGCGCCGTCGCCGCCGGTCAGCATCGCGAGGGCGGCTTCCAGGGCCGCCTCGTGGGTGGCCGCCGCCGGGGCGATCCCCTTCTCGCCCCCGGGTCCCTTGTGGAAGCCGGAGGCCCGCGGGCCGCCGAGGCCGCTCACGCGGCCCCAGGCCAGGGCGGTCTCGGAGGTGGTATCGAAATAAGCATATCGGACGTCATCCTGCCGGCAACTGACGGCCAGGAGGCGCATCGGCCGGACCGCGCCGAGGGTGTGCCGCCCCGCGGGCCGGCGGCCGGGCCGCGTCTCCTCTGGTTTGGCCGAGAGGCGCCGGGCGATCAGCCGCGCGAGGAACCGCGTGGCCTCCGGGTTCATCGCCAGGAGGGGGCTGACGGCCTCCTGCATGAAGACGACCGCCTCGGACCGCGCGACGGCCACCACGTCGGCGTTGGTGGCGTTGCCGGTGAGCATCGACATCTCGCCGAAACATTCGCCCGGCTCGATGTATCCGAGATGCTGACGCGAGGCCCCGTCGGTGCGCACCGCCTCGAGGCGGCCGGTGAAGAGCGCGCCGAAGACCTCGCCCGCCTCGTCGTGGCGGATGCAGAAGTCGCCCGGCTCGAAGGCGACCGCACTCGCCAGACGCATGGCCTCCGCCAGCGCCTCGGGCGTGAAGGTGGCAAACAGCGGATGCGACTGAAGCTGACTGAGAAGATCCATGTCCGGTTCCCGCCGCAGGGTTCCCTGTTCTCCGACAGGAACGTCACGTTAGCATGCGGCCGGGCGGCTGTAAAGATGGCGGTGGGGCGGCGGCGCTGGTGGGGCGGTGTCGCTGGTGGGGCGGCGGCGCTGGCGGGGCGGCGGGCATGTTGACATCGTTGCGCGGCGGGTCTCCTGACCCGCCGCGCTCAGGCGCTCGTGGGTGGCCTGGCCACGCGCCGTTGCGTGGCCATGAGCCCTGAAGCCCGGAGGAACATGGCCACGCAACGGCGCGTGACCGTGCCACCCGGCGTGCAGCGCGGTGGGTCGGGAGACCCGTATGCGTTTAGCGTTGTCATTCCGAGCGAGCGCAGCGAGTCGAGGAATCTCGCCGTGGTCGTTGCCGTTCGGACATTCGCACGGCGAGGCCCCTCGACTCGCTACGCTCGCTCGGGGTGACAGCATAGCGGGTCACGCTGATAATACAAAGCTAACACGCCAACTGGCGCGGTGGGTCGGGAGACCCACCGCGCACCGTTCCCTGAGGCGGCGCTACATTTCCAGCGGCACGGCCTTCACGCGGTGGCCCGGCGTGTAGGCGCCGGGTTCCAGGATCAGCAGGGCGTCGGCGCGGCAGAAGCCCACCAGGTCGGCCGAGCCGCGTGTCTCGATCGCGCGGGCCACCCACCGCTGGTCCTCGAACCGGAGCGTGCCGGGGACGTAGGAGACGCGGTCTCCGCGGACGCTCACCTTGCCCGCCAGGTCGGCCTCGACGGGCGGCGGGGCGGCCGGGGCGTGGCCCATCATCTTTCGCAGGGCGGGCCACACAAAGAGGCGGAACGCCACGAGCGTCGACACCGGGTTCCCCGGCAGGCCGAAGACCAGGCGGTCGCCGTGCGTGGCAAAGAGGGTCGGCTTGCCCGGCTTCATGCGGATGGTGGCGAAGTGCACGGCCACGCCGAGCTCCGCGAAGACCGCGGGCACGAGGTCCCACTCGCCCATGCTGACGCCGCCGGAGACGACGAGGACGTCGCGGCGCAGGCCCTCGGCGATCTTCGCGCCCAGGTCGGGCTTGTTGTCGCGCGCCACGCCGAGGTCGTCGGCCGGCACGCCCGCCCGCCGGCAGCAGGCCAGCAGGCCCGACGAGTTCGAGTTGCGGATCTGGCCGGGGCCGGGGACGGCCGAGATGGGGACAAGCTCGTCGCCGGTCGCGAGGACGGCGACGCGCGGCCGCCGGCTGATCGCGACGCGCTCGCGCCCCACCGACGCCAGGAGGCCGACCTCGGCCGGGCCGACGACGTGCCCGGGCTCCAGCACCGTCGCGCCCCGGCGCACGTCCTCGCCGCGCAGGCAGACGTGCGTCCGCCCGGCGACCGCCCGCAGGATCCGCACGCGGCCGCCCGGCAGCGCCTCGGTGTCTTCGACGGGGATGACGGCGTCGGCGCCCGGCGGCACGGGGGCGCCGGTCATGATCTTCGCGCACGCGCCGGCGGTCACCGAGCGCGTGGGGGCGACGCCGGCGGGGAGCTCCTCGAGCATCGCGAGCTCGGCCGGCAGGCGGGCCAGGTCCTCGCGGCGGACCGCGTAGCCGTCCATCGCGCTCTTGTCGAACGGCGGCAGGTCGAGGTCGCTCGCGACCGCTTCGGCCAGCGTGCCGCCGACGGCGTCGACGAGCGCGACGACCTCGGGCGCGAGCTTAGCCGTCCGGGCGAGAACGATTTCGAGCGCCTCATCGGGCGTGATCATGCGGGCACACTCCGAAACATCAGATCGAAGTCCCCAGTCACTGTTGCGCGGCGGGTCTCCGGACCCACAACGGCTAGAGGTTGTCATTCCGAGCGAGCGCAGCGAGCCGAGGAATCTCGCGGTGGCCGTGGCTGTTCGGACTGCCTCACGGCGAGACCCCTCGACTCGCTACGCTCGCTCGGGGTGACAGCATAGCGGGTCACGCTGATAATACAAAGCTAACACGCTAACTGGCGCGGCGGGTCAGGAGACCCGCCGCGCACCAATCTACGATGCGGCGCCGCGCACCGATTCACGGCGCGGCCCCGCGCGGCGCGAGGCCGAGGCGCCAGGGGGCCGTGTAGACGTTCATGCGGCGGGCCCGCGCGAAGCCGACGACGGCGATGTCGGCCGGCCGCGCCAGCTCGATCGCCCGCGAGGTCACGGCGCCGGCGCTCACGACCACGGGCACGCCGGTCCGCGCCGCCTTGGCGAGGATATCGGAGCTCAGGCGGCCGGTGCTCAGGATCGCCCGGTGCGCCAGGTCGATGCCCTCGCGCAGGCACCGGCCCACGACCTTGTCGACGGCGTTGTGGCGGCCGATGTCCTCGGCGAACGCCTCGAGGGTCAGGCCGTCGGTGACGGCGGCCGCGTGGACGCCGCCCGTCTCGCGAAAGAGCGTCGAGGCGTGCTCGAACTCTTTCATGCGCTCAGAGATGTCCTCCGGGCGGAAGCACGCGTCGCTCGCGCTAGGTGGCAGGGCCGCCGCCACGGCCGACGCGCCGCCGCCGCAGCCGGAGCTCGTGGCCAGCCGCTCGAGGAACAGGGCCAGCCGGTCCGGGTCGACCGACGCGCGGACCTCGACCTTGGCGGCATCGGGCGGCACGGCCACGCTCCACACCGCCTGCGGACCGTCGATCAGTCCTTCGCCGGCGAGGAACCCGAGGGCGAAATCGTCGAGGGCCGCGGGCAGGCAGCTGGCGCGGACGAGCGTGCGGCCGTTGAGCACCAGCTCGACGAGGCCCTCGCGGATAACGGTGTCGCGCGGCTCGCCGGAAAGGTCAGGCTGGCGGGGGCGCGGCGGGCCGACGCGCCAGACCGGCACGTCGGTCGCGGAATCCGGGCGCTCTTCGGCAGCGGTCATGGCGTCGCCGGCGGCAGGGCCTCGACCCTGGCGGCACAGACCTTGAACTCGGGGATCTTGGCCACGGGGTCGAGCGCGGAAAGGGTCAGGCGGTTAGCCGGGGCCTCGCGGTAGTGGAACGCGAGGAAGAGCGTCCCCGGGCCGACCCGGTCGGTCACGTGTGCAGGGAGCGAGATATATCCGCGCCGAGAAGACACGCGGACGACCTGGCTGTCGGCCACGCCCAGCCGGGCGGCGTCGTCGGGGTGGATCTCGATCGTGCCCACCGACACGAGGTGGTCGAGCACCTCGCTCCGGCGCGACATCGTGCCGGTGTGGAAGTGCTGGAGGATGCGGCCGGTGGCCAGCAGGAACGGGTACTCGGCGTCGGGCAGCTCCCGCGGCGGGATGAACTCCACGGCGTGGAACTTGCCGAGGCCGCGCGTGAACCGCTCGCGGTGCAGGATGGGCGTGCCGGGGTGGTCGGGCGTGGGGCAGGGCCACTGGAGGCCGCCCGCGTCGAGCCGCGGCCACGTGATGCCGCCGTAGCTGGGCGTGACGGAGGCGATCTCGGCCATGATGGCCGAGGCGTCGGCGTAGTCCATCGGGTAGCCGAGGCGGCGCGCGAGGTCGCAGAGGATGACCCAGTCGTGGCGGGCCTCGCCGGGCGGCTCGACGCCCTTGCGGACGCGCTGCACGCGGCGCTCGGTGTTCGTGAACGTGCCGTCCTTCTCGGCGAAGGCGGTGGCCGGCAGGACCACGTGGGCCAGGGCGGCCGTCTCCGTCAGGAAGATGTCCTGGACGACGAGGAAGTCGATGGCCCGGAGGGCCTTCTCGACGTGGGCGATGTCGGGGTCGCTGAGCATGGGGTTCTCGCCCATGACGTAGAGGGCCTTGATCGTGCCCGCGGCGACGGCGTCGATCATCTCGACGGCGGTGAGGCCCGGCCTGGGCGGGAGCTTCGCGCCCCAGGCTTTCTCGAACTTGGCGCGCAGGGCGTCGTCGGCCACCGGCTGGTAGCCGGGGAAGACGTTCGGCAGGGCGCCCATGTCGCACGCGCCCTGGACGTTGTTCTGGCCGCGCAGCGGGTTGACGCCCGAGCCGGGCTTGCCGAGGTTTCCGGTCACCATCGCCAGGTTCGCGAGGGCCAGCACGTTGTCGGTGCCGGTGGTGTGCTGGGTGATGCCCATCGAGTAGACGATGGAGGAGGCGGAGGCCGTGGCGTACATCCGCGCGGCCCGGACGATCGTGTCGGCGGGGACGCCGGTGATCCGCTCGCCGAGCTCGGGCGTGTACGGGGCGACGGACTTCCTGAGGTCGTCGAAGCCCTCGGTGCGCTCGGCGATGAACTTCTTGTCTTCGAGGCCTTCCGCCAGGATGACGTGGATCATCGCGTTGACGAGGGCCACGTCGGTGCCGCCCCTGTGCCGCATGTGGAGGGCGGCGAACTCGGTGAGCTCGATCGACCGCGGGTCGGCGACGAGGAGGGGCGTCTGGCGCTGGGCGGCGGCGCGCTTGATGGCGGCGCCGATCACGGGGTGGCACTCGGTGGTGTTCGAGCCGATGACGAAGATGAGGCCGGCGTTGCCCAAGTCGTCGATGGGGTTGGTCATCGCGCCCGAGCCGAAGGCCTTGGCGAGGCCGGCGACGGTGGAGGCGTGGCACAGCCGCGCGCAGTGGTCGACGTTGTTCGTGCCGACGGCGGCGCGCATGAACTTCTGCATGATGTAGTTTTCTTCATTTGTGCACTTGGCGGAGGAGAGGCCGGCGACGGCGTCGGGGCCGGAGGCCGCGCGGATCTCGCCCAGCCGCCGGGCCACGAGGTCCAGGGCCTCGTCCCACGTGGCGGGCACGAGCGTGCCGTCCTTGCGGATGAGGGGCCGGCGCAGGCGGTCGGGGTGCCCGACGAAATCGGCGCCGAAGCGGCCCTTGACGCACAGGAGGCCCTTGCCGACGCCGACGCCCGGCTCGCCCGTCACGCGGACGATCCGGCCGTCGCGGATGTTGAGGACCAGCGTGCATCCGCACCCGCAGTACGGGCAGATGGTGGGGACCCGGCGGCACTCCCAGGCGCGGCCCTTGCCGACGGCCCCGGCGTCGGCCAGCGCGCCCGTCGGGCAGACGTCGAGGCAGTTGCCGCACTCGGCGCAGCCGGACTGGTCGCGCGGCACGCCGGGCGGCAGGGCGATGCAGGTGTCGAAGCCGCGCGCGTAGAAATCGATGGCGCCCGTTACCAGAACGTCGTGGCAGACCTGCACGCACCGGCCGCACAGGATGCACTTCGACCGGTCGTAGACGATCGCCGGGCCGTCCTGGACGGGCGCGGCGGGGACGGGTTGGGCGGCAAACTGCGACTCTTTCACGCCCAACTCGTAGGCGTACTTCTGGAGGGCGCACGCGCCGTTCTTCTCGCACGTCAGGCAGTCATGGGGATGGTCCGACAGGAGCAGGTCGATCACCATCCGGCGGAGGTCTCGCAGGCGCGGCGTGTCGGTGCGGACCTCCATGCCGGGCGCCGCCGGGTAGACGCAGGAGGCCACGGGCGTCCGGGCGCCGTTGACTTCCACGAGGCACAGGCGGCACGACGCGCCGGGCGGGAGGTCGAGGGCGGGGTCGTGGCACAGGTGCGGAATGTCGATGCCCAGCCGCCGGGCCGCCTCCAAGACGGTGGTGCCCTTCGGCACGGCCACCTGCTTGCCATTGATGCTCAGTGATACGTCATCAGCCATGGGGCGATCCTTCACGAGGTCCGAGGCTGCCGCCTCTGTGCCCGCCGTCCGCCGGGTCACTCGCACACCACCGCGTCGAAGCGGCAGACGGCGCTGCAAGCGCCGCAGCGGACGCATTTCTCCAGGACGATGGCGTGGGGGCGCTTGCGTTCACCGACGATGGCCCCCGCGGGGCAGTTCGCGGCGCACACGGTGCACCCCTTGCACTTCTGGGCGTCGATGCGGTACGTGAGGAGTTTTCTGCACGCGCCGGCCGGACACCGCCGATCATGGATGTGAGCCTCGTACTCGTCGCGGAACCACCGCAAGGTCGAGAGGACGGGGTTGGGGGCGGTCTGGCCCAGGCCGCACAGCGACGTTTCTCGGATCATCTCGCCGAGCCGCTGAAGCCGGTCGATGTCCTCCGGCTCTCCGTTGCCGTCGGTGATGCGGTTGAGGATTTCGAGCATCCGCCGCGTGCCGATGCGGCAGGGCGAACACTTTCCGCACGATTCCTTCTGGCAGAAGTCGGTGAAGAAGCGGGCGATGTCGACCATGCAGGTGGCCTCGTCCATGACGATGAGGCCGCCGGAGCCCATGATCGCGCCGACCGCCTTGACGGAATCATAGTCGATCGGCAGGTCGAGGTACTGGGCCGGGACGCATCCGCCCGACGGGCCGCCCATCTGGGCGGCCTTGAACTTGCGGCCGGCCGGAATGCCGCCGCCGATGTCGAAGACGATCCGGCGGAGCGTTGCGCCCATCGGCACTTCGACGAGCCCGGTGCTCGTGACCTTGCCGGCGAGGGCGAAGATCTTGGTGCCCTTCGAGCCATCCGTGCCGACGCTCGCATACGCCTCCGCCCCCATCTCGATGACGCGAGGAACGTTCGCCCATGTCTCGACGTTATTGATGTTCGTCGGCTTGCCGTGGAGTCCGGCCACGGCGGGGAAGGGGGGCCGCGGGCGCGGCATGCCGCGCCGACCCTCGACCGAGGCGATCAGCGCGGTTTCCTCGCCGCAGACGAAGGCCCCGGCGCCGATGCGGGTCTCGATGTCGAAGTTCACTCCCGTGCCGAGGATATTGCCGCCGAGGAGGCCGGCTTCCCGGGCCTGCGCGATGGCGAGTTTCGTGTGCTCGACGGCGATCGGGTACTCGGCCCGGACGTAGATGACGCCGTGACGGGCCTCGATGGCGAAGGCGCCGATGATCATGCCTTCGATCACCAGGTGCGGGTCGCCCTCCAGCAGGGCGCGGTCCATGAACGCGCCGGGGTCGCCCTCGTCGGCGTTGCAGATGATGTACTTGGGGTCGCCCGTGGCCTGGCGGGCGAGATGCCACTTCTTGCCGGTCGGGAAGCCCGCCCCGCCGCGCCCGCGCAGTCCGGACCGCGTGACCTCGGCGATCACGTCCTCGGGTTGCCGCGAGCCGAGCACCGCGGCGGCCGCCGCGTACGCGCCATGGGCCACCGAGTCCTCGATGCTTTGCGGGTCCACCACGCCGCAGTGGCGCAGCACGCGGCGGGTCTGATGCTTGTAGAAGGGGACGTCCTGCTGCTGCGGCACCGCCTGGCCATCGGAAGACCAGCAGAGCCGGTCGATCGTCTTGCCGGCCAGGAGCGTCTGCTCCACGATGTCGGGAACGTCGCTCGCCTTCACGCCCTGGTAGAAGACGCCCTGGGGATCGACGACCACGGCGACGGCGCCGGCGCAGAGGCCGTGGCACCCGGCCCGGACGACGCGCACGCGGTCGCCCAGGCCGCGCCGGGCGATCTCCTCCTCCAGCGCGCCGCAGACCTCAAGCGCCCCGAGCGCCCGGCAGCCGGTCGAGCAGACGCGGACAACCGCGTCGGGTCGCGGCCGGGCCGCCAGTTCATTCCGCCACCGGGTCAGATCGCTGATCGAGTGGAGCCGTTTCACGTTGCCTTGCTCCGGTAACTGCCGAGGATGGCCGAGATGCTCTCGGGCGCCAGGTTGCCGAAGTACCCGTTGTCGATCATCATGACGGGCGCGAGGAAACACGTGCCCAGGCAGGCCACGGTTTCGAGGTAGAACACGAGGTCGGGCGTGGTCTCGCCTTCGCCGATGCCAAGCTCGCGCTCGACGGCGTCGAGCACCCGACCCGCGCCCCGAACGTGGCAGGCGGTGCCGCGGCAGCAGCGGACCGTGTGACGGCCGCGCGGCTCCGTGTAGAACTGGGCGTAGAATGACAGGACCCCGTAGACGCGGCTCAGGGGGATGCGCGTGCGCCGGCCGATCTCCTTGAGCGCCGGCGCGGGCAGGTAGCCGAACTTCTCCTGCACCTCCTGCAAGACCGCGATGAGGTTGGAGGCGGGTGAGACCGCCAGGCGGTCCAGCGCGGAGGCAATCTCCGCATCGGACGGGCCCGCGGCGGCGAGGGAACTCTGGGTCATCGGATACCCCTGCCAATCACAAGATCGCTGGCGAACGCGCCAGAAGTATAGGGACGGCGGGAGCATGATGCAAGGGTAGAGATGGCGCCGTCTTGGGGCCACAGTCTCGTGGGGGGTGGCACGGCCACGCGCCGTTGCCCGCCGCGGCGGGTACGTGTTTAGCGTGTCGACATCCCTAGGCAGGGTGGCATGCCCACGCCGCTGTTCGCGTGGGCATGCTCCTCGGGGCACGGTCAAATCATGCCCACGGAA
>Ga0315286_10005995_pt1 | contig 11777 bp, 12 predicted proteins | sample YL17G10_0_MG_FD_205038 | JGI IMG/M metagenome (GOLD analysis project Ga0315286, IMG submission 205038) | Sediment microbial communities from Yellowstone Lake, YNP, Wyoming, USA - YL17G10_0 | ecosystem: Environmental > Aquatic > Freshwater > Lake > Sediment | place: USA: Wyoming | collected... | reverse complement strand
GCGGGCACTCGGATCCGACCGCGACGCGGTCTACTGGCAGCTCAACGGCATGCACGGCGTGCGGCTCGGCGCGCGTCGGTTCGCGCTCCTGGGCGCCCGCGGGTACGGTCTGGTCTCCCGCGGTCGCACGAGCGAGACGCGCGCATCGGCGACGGTGCGGTACTACGACCGCCTCTCCTCCCGCCAGACGCTGGCCGCGCGACTGACCGGAGAGCGCGCGCATGACCTCGCGCCGCAGGATCTGCCGATGATGGGCGCGGAGCGGGGTCTGCGTGGGTTCGATGCCTACCGGTTCTGGGGCGAGCGCCTGCTGTTGGTCAATCTGGAAGACCGCCTGCTGTTGGTCCGCGACTTCCACGGACTCGTCTCGGCGGGGGCGGCGGCGTTTCTGGACGGCGGAATGGCCTGGTCCGCCGGCGGCCATCGGTCGGCGCGTCCGAGGCTCTCGGCCGGCGTGGGCCTGCGATTGCAGGGAAGCCGCAATGGCCACGATGTGGTTACACGCATCGATCTGGCGCATCCTGTTGCGGGCGACGGGCCCGGCGACGGCTGGGTGGTGACGGTCGCCTCGGGGCAGGCGTTCTAAACCGCGCGCGCCGAGCGCAGATCGTGCAACTTAGCATCTGTAAAGCGACTGCAGACGATTGACAAGTCCAGGTCATTCCGCGATAATAACGATGTTGAAAAGTGTGGAGCAAGCGGTGAGGGGGTACGGCAGACCGGGAGGACGTTGTCCACGGGTGAGGGTACCGGGGATGGGTCTCTCCGCGATCCTTGGTGATCGCACTGCTTCTGATAAACACTGCTAGCTCGCACGCCCCCGTGGCGATGACCTCGCCACGGGGGTTTTCTTTGGGGCCGTAGGGGTTGCGACGCCCCAGCGGGCGTCATGGCGGTGATGTCATGCCGGCCAATCTTTCGCCCGAGTACATCAAGCTCGACGAGAAGCTCCGTGTGGCGCGCGAGCCTCAGGAGAAACTGGCCCTTTTGCGGGAAATGCTGCGCGCCATCCCCAAGCACAAGGGAACGGAGAAGATGCAGGCGGACATCAAACGCCGCATCTCGAAACTCGAGGAGACCGTCGACAAGCAGGGTCGCCGCGGGGGCCGGGACTTGTTTCATGTCCCGCGGGAGGGCGTCGGCCAGATCCTGCTCGCGGGGCCGCCGAACAGCGGCAAGTCCAGCCTGGTCGCCTGGCTGACCCATGCCTCGCCGATGATCGCGGTCTACCCCTTCACCACGCAGCAGCCGCTGCCGGGCATGATCGCCTTCGAGGATGTTCAGATCCAGCTCGTCGACATGCCGGCCCTGGCGCGCGACGTCACCGAGACGGGGCTCTTCAACAGCTACCGGATCTGCGATCGGATTCTGCTCGTCGCCGATCTGGGCGATCCCGATCCGGTGGGGAGCCTGCAGGAGTGCCTCCGGCTTCTGGAGGAACACCTGATCCACGTCGTGGCGCATTCGGTGACCGAGGAGGTCGGCAACCTCTCCACCATCGAGAAGCCGGCGCTGATCGTGGCCAACAAGCTCGACCTCGCGGCGGTCGGGGTGCGGGGGGCGTTCGATGCCGCTTACGGCGGCTCCTTCCGGATCCACCACTGCTCCGCCGAGACGGGGGAGGGACTCGAGCCGCTGCCGGCGGTGCTCTTCGCCGAACTCCGGCTGGTGCGCATCTTCACCAAGAAGCCGGGGAAGAAGTTCGTCCGCGACGCGCCCTTCGTTCTTCCGGCGGGATCGAGCGTCTTCGACGTCGCGCGTGCCATCCACAAGGACATCGCCGACAGCCTGCGTTTCGTGCGGCTCTGGGGCTCGGGAAAGCACGAGGGGCTGCCGGTGCACCGGGATCACATCGTCTGCGACGGGGACATCCTGGAATTCCACGCGGGGTAGGCGGCGGAGCGGGCGGGGGGCCACCAAGGCCTCGGCGCTCGGACATTCTCGCGCGCGATGGACTCGAGCGCGCGGCTTCGATCCGCCCCCGGGCGATCCGACACACCGGCGAGCAACGATGGGCGCTGCGAAACTCGCGGCGAGGCCTTGGTGGCCCCCCGCCCCCACCGCCGCGGGACGCGAGGGCTACGGGGCGTCGGGGGCCGGGGGAGAGACAAGCCCTATGCCCTGATAGGGGACGTCGGCGCCGGTTGGGATGATGTGGGGGGTGATGAGCGCGACCAGCTCGCTCTTCGAGCGGGTGTGCGAGGTCGTTCCGAATAGCGCGCCCAGGATCGGCAGCCGCATCAATAGCGGGATGCCTTTGCGGCTGGTTTCGTCACGCTCGCGAATCAGTCCTCCGATGAAGAGCGTCTGCCCGTCCTTGATCAGCACGTCGGTCGTCACCTCGGTGGTGGTCTTGGCCGGCAGGCCGTTGTCGATCACGCCGTCCGAGAGCTCCGGGTGGATCGTCATCCGGACGTAACCATCGCCGGCAATCGTCGGCGTGATGCGCAGCTGGGTCCCGGTGTCGAGGAACTGCACCGACTGCAGGATCGTGTTCTCGACGGTGGTCGTCACGAAGAAGCCCAGCTGGCCGCCGATGATGATGCGGGCCTCGGCGCCGTCGACCGCGAGCAGGCGGGGACAGGCGAGCGTGTTCAATTCCTCCACCCCCTCGAGGTTCTGGAGCGCCCCCGTGAAATCGCCCTGAGCCCAGGTGACGAACATGCCGGGACCCGCGCCCGTTCCGGGTTCGCCGGCGAAGCCCTCGATGCTGAGCCGGCCGCTGCCGCCGCTCTTGCGGTCGGAGAAGACGATCGACCAGTCGATTCCGAAGTGCATGTCACGGGAGAGACGCGCCTCCAGGATCCGCGCTTCGATCAGCACCTGGCGCGGAGGCACGTCCAGGGTGCGGATCAGCGCGTCGGCGCGCTCCAGCACCTCCGGGCGGTCCTCGATCACCAGCGTGCGCCGCGGCTCGTAGGACATCACCTTGCCGATGGGGGAGAGGAGCTGCTCGATGACCGGTTTCATCTCGTCCGGCGTCGCATAGTCGAGCCGGAAGGTGCGCATCTCGCACAGCGCGGCGGCCGCCGGGTCGTCGCCGTCCGGCTTCCGCACGAAATAGATGTTGCCGCGCCGGGTCACTTCCATCCCCGCCATGGCCACGACCGCTTGCAGCGCTTCCGAGAACGGCACCGCGCGCAGCTCGATCGAGAGCGGTCCGTGCACATCGGGGCCGCAGACGATGTTCAATTCGCGCGAACGCGACAGCATCGCCAGGACCTCCTGGATGTCGAGGTTCTGCGCCGAGAGCGTGACCGGCTCCTGAACCAGCGGGGTCGGCGCGGCCACGGCCGGAGCGGGCGGCGTCACGTCGTCCGCGGCGACGGCCCGGCCCGCATGGGCCGCGATCAGGAGCAGGCCCAGGACCCCGACCATCGATCGCATCCGTGCGTTGCTACTCATCGATTCACCCCCCACTGCAGCTCGATGGTCGATGCGCCCTTCTGCAGGCTCACGCCGTCCGGCTGGATCAGGATCACGCGGTAGTCGGCGACGCGATCCCCCTCGCGCACCCGCTCTCCGCCCAGAACCGCTTCGCGCGTGGCGCCGTCGATGAAGATTCCGGTAAGCGCCGGAGGCCCGGCCGGCCGCTCCGGCGCGCGTACCATGTCCCCCGGCGCGGGCGCGCGCCACAGCGGCTGGAAGAGATCCCGGGGCAACGACGCGTCCTGCCCGGGGTGGGCCCCGTATCCACGATCGACGTCGCCGGAATCGGCGGAAGCCGGGTCCCCGCCGAGCTGCTCCTGCAGCTGGCGATAGGCGAGCTTCGCCTTGGCGGTCGGATCCGTGGCGCTCCGGCGCTGCTTGCCGATCGGGAGCGCCCCGGAGACGAGCAGGACCAGGGACAGGGCGCCGACCATCCCGATCGACTTGGCGCTCCGCAGGCCCAGGAGCGACCCGGCATCGCCGGCACGTTTCGTCACTATGCAGCCTCCGCGGGCGAGAAGTAGAGGGCGAGCTGCAGCTCCAGCGCGCGCCGGGCGTCGGTTGGCTCACCCACCATGCGCAGCTCACCCACCCGCGAGAGCTGATCGCCCTGCTCCAGACGCAGCAGGAACGCGTAGAGCGCCGCGCAGGAACCGGTCACGCGCAGATCGATCTGGCGTTCCCGGTAGTGCCGGTGTTCGACGACCTCCCGCGGCGTGATCGCCTCGATTCGGACGCCGGTCGCACGTGCCAGACCCGCCATCCGCACCACGAAGTCGTCCAAGTTGAGGGCCTGCGGCAGCAGCGCTTGACCCGCGGCGATCTCCTCGGTTGCCTGCCGGATCTCGCCATCGATCTTCTCGAGGCTGCCCTCGGCCCGGCTCAGGATCTGCACCGCGCTGCGGAAGGCGCCCAGATCGCGTCGCGCGGCGAGCAACGGGCGCACCACCTGACGCGAGACCAGCGCACTGAACGTCAGGATCAACGCCACCAGAGCCAGACGACCGAGCGTGTCGATTTGTCGCGCGTCGCGCATCTTCGTCATTCCCTCGGGCTCACGGTGCCGCCGGCGCGTCCGGCCGGGCTCCGCCGGCGAGGACGCAGAGCAGCTCGAACTCGATCTCCGGCGGACCCGACTCCGCGCCCGGGTCGGTGGCCGATACCAGCGTCACCTCGCGCAGCACCGGCTCGGTGCCGAGCCGGCGGAGGATCTCTCCCACCTGGCGATTCCCCGCGGCCCGTCCCCGCAGGCGCAAGACGGGCTGACACGCTTCCTGCGGCCCGGCTGGTCCTTCGATCTCCTCCGCGTCGACCGGATCGCACCGTTCCATGGAGAGCACGGTCAGATAGCTGTCCGGGGTGAGCGCCCGTCCGAGCATGGCGAGTATCTCCGCTGCCGGCTCGCCGGCGCTCATGCGCCCCACGGCCGCCCGGCGCAGAGCGAGGCGATCGCGCTCCTGGATCAGACCCTCGGCACCCTGCAGGCGCTGCTGCATCAGGACGCACTGTCCGGTCAGCCGGCGCACCTCTGCCTGGCGCGCGGCGGCGAGACGGGCCAGCACTCCGTACGCGGGGGCCAGTACCGCCACGGCCAACCCCAGGGTGGCGATCCAACGCCGCAGGCGACGGCGCGCCTCGCGTTTCGCGAGGATCGGGGACGGCACCAGGTTGATCGGACTCATCCGTCAACCTCCTCTTCCCAGAGCGCGCAGCAGATCGAAGTGGCGTAGACCCCGGCGTCGGGGCTTCGAGCGGGCCCGGGAAGACGCAGGGCTTCGAGGGCGCGGCGCACCGGCAGTTCAAGCTCGCGGGCCAGTACCTCGCGCAGGAAGCGGTAGCCCTCCAGCGGACCGCAGAGCACCACCGAGGCGACCGGTTCGTGATGCAGGAAGGAATCGCAGTACCCGAGACAGCCCGCGGTTTCGCCGGCGAGCGAGCTGAAGGCCGGGCCCAGGATCTCCTGCAGCGTTCCCTCGAGCGCGAGATCCGCGGCGGCCTCGCCCGGCTCCGCCGGGCCGTCCCCGCCGAGCAGCGCACGGCACTGATCCTTCGGCAGGTTCAATTCGGTGTGCAGCCGATCGACCAGCGGCGTAATGCCCCAAGGCAGGATGCGCTCCAGCAGGACCGCGCCGTGCTGCACGACGGAGACCGACGTTGCCTCCTCACCCGTGGCGACGAGCAGATGTCGCGCCTCCAAGCTGGCCGCGTCGATGCGCGGGGCGAGCACGCCCGCGGGAGTCAACAAGCGCTCGACCGGCAGGCCGATCATTTCGAACCGTCGCAGCAGGTTGGTGATCGACGCCAGCGGCGCGGCATAGACCAGCACCGGCACCGTGCCCGAGACCGGCCGGCGCGCGCCTTCGGGCAGGAGAGAGTAGTCGAGCACCGCCTCGGCCAGGGGGTAGCTGATCTGGGCTTGTGCCTGGGCCACGACCTGAGACGCGAGCGCCGCTGGTGCGCCGGGGGGGAGGTGCAGCGGGAAGATGTCGATCGCCGGCGAGGCGAGGGTGCAGACCGCCGGGCCAGTCGGCAAACCGGCGCGGCGCGCCCGGGCCCGCAGCGCGTGCGCGTCCAACGTCTCGCCCGGCGTCTCGAGACACATCGTGCCCACCGAAAACGCCCCCTGACGACCCCGGCGAAGCGCGTAGCGCAGGCGGCCGCCGCCCGCCTCCAGGCCGATCCAGTTCCGGCGGGCGGTGGGGGCCGGCTTCGAGGCACGACTCTCGCTAGCCGTCGAAGTCGACATCGCGACCTCCCTGCACCCGTACGGTTGTGAACGTCCCGACCACCATGCCGTCCTTGACGACACTGACCACGATCCGCTTGTAGTCGGTCGCCGCCAACGATGTCTGGCTGAAATCATCGGCCGGAACGTAGGCGATCGAAACCGATCGCGTGTATCCGGAGAGCGGGAGGAGCGTGCCGTCTTTCGCCTGAAGTGGCTGATTTCCGGTCCAGACGGTGTAATCGTCGACGTCGTCGAGGTTGGCGCGATTGCCGAGAGGCATCCATTCACCGAACTCGGGTCCCAGGGCCGTCCCCCCGCCCTGGGGATCGTCGAAGGGCAAGGAGGCGATTTCCTCCAGCAACGCCAGGCCGAGCTCGCTCACCGTGCTCGCGGAATCCGCCTCGCGATCCGTCGCCAGGATCACCCCCGCGGCCCCGCCGATCCCGGCGCCCAACGCGGCCACGACGGCGATCGCGATCACCGCCTCGACCAGGGTGAGACCTTGTTCCCCTGGATGACGCCGCATCAGCCCTCCTGCGTCGTTGCCGGCAGCAGCCGCAGTCCGGCCCGCGTCATCTCGACCACCGGGTTCAGGTTCAGGTTCGGATCGTGGCGGATCAGCGTGCCCGGGCCGCGCAGGTGGACCGCGTTCCCGAGGATCGCGCCGTCCACCGTGATCGGCGTGGTCGCGTCAAGCTGTGGTCCCCAGAATTCGCCGGTGCAAAAGAAGACGCCGTCCATGTCGCAGTCGTAGGTGGCCGTGGTCATGCCGACCGGGATCGTGATCGTCAGCCCGCCCTCCACGCGCATCCTCAGGTCTCCCTGCACGACCAGCGCGGGCAGCCGGTCGGGATCGGGGGAGTGGTGGTAGTAGGGGGTCGGCGTGTAGGACGTGGTGCACACGTAGACGCAGCTCGCGTTCAGCACCACGAGGCACGCCTCGATCGCGACCTGGTAGAGGTAGATGTCGCCCCCGCCGGCGTCGATCCAGTAGATCCCGCGCGCCGAGGCGGAACCGTACGGATTGAAGGTCGCCGTGATGCGAGTGTTGTAGATCTTTCGCGACGCGGGCAGGCTGATACGCTCGCCCGCCGCCTGGAACCAGCTGAACGTGACGGCCGGGATCGCGAGGGCAGTCGGGAGATAGAAGACATCGGTGTCGGCGTCGTCGTAACCCGGGGAGACGGTGGCGCCGGTCACCGTGGTGATGTCGCCGTGCACCGATACCGCGCCGTAGTCGAGCACGTCCCCGCCGGCCTGCATGCGGCCCTCCACCGTGACGCCCACCGCACAGATGTGGGTCTGCCCGTAGACCGCGTTGTTCAGTGCCGAGTGGGGCAGGGGGAGGTAGTCCGCCCGCAGCGTGCGCGCCAGACCGCTGAAGGTTGCGGTCGACGTGAGCCGAACCCCGTCGGCGCTGGAGGAACCGAGCGCGCCGTTGACCTCCACGTGGCCGTCGGCCGGGTCGGACGCGATCACCGTGACCAGCCCGTCTCCCACGGCGCGCTGATTGAGCCAGGTCGTCGGGTCGGAGCGCCAGGCGGAAGAGACCGTCGCCTTGCGGGCGCCCGCCTCCAACCCCGCCTGGGCGCCGGCCAGCGCCGTGCCGCCGAACCGCAGGCCCTGGCGCGCCTCGAGCCGCAGCGCGGTCTCGTGCGCCAGACCGATGACCAGCATCGTCGCGAGTAGCGTGACCACGGTCGCGGTGAGCAGCACCGATCCCCGCTGGGCCCTACAGGTTGTGCAGTGCAAGGTATCCGGCACGGTATTCCCGTTCGCTGTCGCGGCGCAGCGCGATGCGGTAGTCGATGCCCAGCTTCCCGACGATCGTCTGGGTCTGGTCGACGAGCTGGTTCGCCGTGCGCTGTCCGTAGAGGCGGAAGAACGTCTCCCGGAGGTGTGACGGGGAGTCCCACCAGCCGCCGGCGTTGTCGCTCTGACGGTAGAACATGTAGTTGTTGAGCGGGTCACCGGGGTCGCAGTTCTTGAGCCGCTCCACTTCCACGTGACCGGCGTAGGTATTGCTCCCCGTGCCGTCGTGGCGGAAGATGATCCAGTAGTGTCCGCCGGCGACGATCGACGTAAGGGTGATCGTGGTGAGCGGCACCTCGATCCAGGTGTAGGCCTGCGTGACCGAGGCCTTCGGGATACGCCCCTCGGCCAACAGCAGGGATGGGTACCCGGTCACGACATCCGCCGTGTAGACCCGGATCAGGACGTCCACCTGCGTCGGATACTGGTCGCGGGCCTTGATGCGCAGCGCGGCGCGGGTGAGCGCGTCGAAGCCCTCGGTGGGCCAGAACTCTTCCGCGCACCAACGGGAGTCGCCGATCTTCCGCTCCAGTCGCGTGTCGTAGTCGCAGATCGTCCGGGCGACCCACTGGTCCCAGTCCCCGGGCTCGAATTTCGCGACGCGCGCGTCCGCGGTGACCGTGCTCATTCGCTCGTCGGTGTAGGGGCGGCTCACGCTCCGGAGGGCGAACGCGGCGGTGTCGACCGCGGCGGCGACGGTCTGCCGGGTGCCGTGATTGACCCAGCGTTCGAGCACGCCGTCCGCCGTCAGGTCGAGGGCGTAGTGCACCGTGTCGCCGGCGTCGGTGACCAGGGCCATGGCGCCCTCGGTGGCGGAGAGGATGGCCCGCGCCTGACTGACGTCGCGGCGTACCAGGGCGACGGCGAGCTGAGCGTCCCGGCGCAGATCGTCCTTGGCGCGGACCGTGCGGGTCAGGTCGAGAACCAGGGAGAGGAGATGGGCCAGGGCGACGGAGAGGAGCGCGGTGATCGACGCGGCGACCAGCACCTCGACCAGCGTGAAGCCGCGCGCCCCGGCCGGGCCTCGATCAAAAGACCTGTGGCCGGGCTTACGGCAGCGGCGCCGGCACGATCGTGATGCGGCCGGTGACATCCCCGACCTGTACCCGCCAGCCCTCGTCTCCAGCATAGAGCCTCACTTCACCTCCGGCGAGCGGCGCGCCCGACGACTCGAAGCGCAGGTTCGCCGCGCCGCCGAAGTCGGGCGAGGACAGGTCCACGTTGGCCCCCGGGAAAAGTACCGCCAGGTCGACCTGGTAGGGTCGATGCGAGATCGGTTCCATCAGCACCCCGACCCCGTCGCCGACCTCGTAGCGCTCCGCCGCCGAATCGAAGGTGACGACCCGGGCGGCGTGACGCGCGATCGCGTCCGCCTGCGCGAAGGACAGGTCGGCCGCGATCCGTTCCGCCGCCTCGCGCGCCGCGGTCTGCGAACGACCGCGACTCAGGGTGGACGCCGCGATGCCGGCGATCACCCCGAGGATCGCCAGGACGATCAGCAGCTCGATCAGGCTATAGCCGGCGCCGGAGCGCCGGCCCGGCCCCCGGGTCCTCAACGCGCGTCGTGCTGCCCGTCATCCGCCATCAACCGACCGGTCTTCACGTAGAACTTCCACGCCGCGGTTCCGCTGGACGTGGCCGCGGAGATGTCGGTGGTGGTGATGTCGGTTTTGATCGTGGCCAGCTCGTTGAACGGGTTCTTCGGGAGGCCCTTCTTCACGTACGGCCCGTACTTATAGGTGTCGGTCTTGCTGGTGTTGGTCCGGCCGGTTGCCGCGCTGTAGAACGTGAGCTGCTTCACGAACGCGGTGTCCGCCTCGGCCGTCGTGCCGACGTTCGAACCGTCGGTGCACTTCTTGGCGCCGGGGTAGGCCGCGTTGTGCTGGTGGTAGTAGAGCTCCACCGAGCTGCGCAGCTCGGACAGACTCGTATCCAGCGCCGCCAACTTGGCGTCCTCGGTGTTGTTGGTGAACTGCGGAATCGCGATCGCCGCCAGGACCCCCAGGATGATCACGACCACCAGCAGCTCGACCAGGGTGAACCCGCCGGAGAGACGACGTCTCATGGATACCTCTCCTTCCTCACTCCTCCGGGGTGCGTCCCGGCCGGACCTCGCGTCCTCCTTCGGGGCGCCCCTCATCTCCATGTCCGAATCAATGCACCGCTCGTGACAACTTGAAGAGCGGCGTAATGAACGAGACCGCGATCAGACCGACCACCAGGCCCATGATGACCAGCATGATCGGCTCGAGCATCGTGCTCATTCTCCGGATGTCGCTCTCCAGCTCCTCTCGGTATCGCTCACTCAGACGCCCCATCACCAAGGGCAGGGCTCCCGAGGTCTCGCCCGTCGCGACGACCAGCTTCACCGCCCCCGGGAGGAACGGCGCCTCCACGAAGGCCTGCGACACGCCCCGCCCCGCCTCCACCAACTCCGCCAGGCGATCGAAGAACGCCTGGTAGCGGACGTTGCGCACCGCCTCGCGTGCGATCCGTATCGCATCCAGGTGCGGCACGTGGCTGCCCAGCAGGAGGCTCAGGCTGGCGAAGAGCTGGTATAGATAGGCTTCCTTATAGAGCCGGCCCGCCAACGGCAGGTTCAGCTTCAGCCGATCCCAGCCCTCGCGTACGACCTCCATCTGCCACAGCCGGTGGATCCCGTAGCCCACCGCTCCTGCTATCGGAGGCAGGATCCACCATCTTGAGCGCAGAAACCCCGCCGCGCCCATCAGCATCCGGGTGGTGATGGGCAGCTCATCTCCCAGATCCGCAAAGAGATCGGCGAAGCGGGGGAACATGTAGGTGAGCATGAACACAACCACCCCGAGCATGATCACCGAGAGCACGATCGGGTAGGTCATCGCCTCGCGCAGGCGCGCCCGCAGCCGGCGGCGGATCTCGATCATGCCCGCCAGGGACTCGAGGCTCTGGCGCAGTTCGCCGCTCGCCTCGCCGGCGCGTACGATGCCGACGTAGAGGCGGTCGAAGACCTTGGGGTGACGCTCCAGGCTTTCGGACAGCTCGGCGCCCGACACCAGCCGCTGATGGACGGCGTGCAGGGCGGCGCGCAGCGCCGGGGCGTGGGCCTGCGTCGCCAGGACCTCGATCGACGGCGCGATGCCGTTGCCGGTTTGGAGCAGCAGGGCGAGTTGCTGGGTGAAAAGAACCAACTCGTCGATCGGCACGCCGCGGGGTTGCAGCCAGGCGGGGTTGTTCCACCCCGTCACCCGAGCCGTGCCGGTGGCGTGGTGTTCGGCGAGGGCGGCGACCGGGGCCGGTCGCGGCTCCGATGCTTCCTGGATGCGGGCCAAGTCGATTGCCATGGGACCTCACCGGAGCTATCGGAGGGCGCGCTGGGGGTCTTGAGCCGACGGGCTACTCCATCGAAACCGCGCGCGTGACTTCCTCGAGGGTGGTTCGACCCTCCAGCACGCGTCGGAAGCCCTCGGAGCGCAGGCTGACGAGGCTGTGCGAACGCAGATTCTCGCGGATCTGATCCAGCGTCGGATTCTCCAGTAGCATTTTCTGGAACTCGCGGTCGACCGGCATCAACTCGTAGATGCCCAGCCGGCCCCGGTATCCGGAGTCGAAGCAGGCGCTGCAGCCCCGGCCGCGCTTCAGCTGCAGGCCGCTCTGCCCGGACTTGCCGAGCGTCTCCAGCTCGGCCGGCGCCGCGTAGTACGTCGTGGCGCAGTCCGGGCAGATGGTGCGCACCAGACGCTGCGCGATCACTCCGATCAGCGAGGACGCGAGCAGGTACGCCTCGACCCCCATCTCCAGGAGGCGCGAAATCGAAGAGGGCGCGTCG
>Ga0315286_10005994_pt1 | contig 11777 bp, 12 predicted proteins | sample YL17G10_0_MG_FD_205038 | JGI IMG/M metagenome (GOLD analysis project Ga0315286, IMG submission 205038) | Sediment microbial communities from Yellowstone Lake, YNP, Wyoming, USA - YL17G10_0 | ecosystem: Environmental > Aquatic > Freshwater > Lake > Sediment | place: USA: Wyoming | collected... | reverse complement strand
TCCCGGTCCTCGATGTCCAGAACCTTCTTGTCGAGGATGTGGTCCTTGAGCAGCACGGCGTTCGCCGGAGGTTCACCCACGAACTCTTCGACCTTCTCGACCTCAATGACGACCTCCTTTGTGGTGAGCGACTTGACTCTGTCCCACGGTATCAGAAGACTCGGGTATCCAAACGGCCGCTTGACGAGGAAGTACGTAACGTAAGGGAGCTTCTCCTCCTCCACGATCAGTATGTCCGCGAGCCGGCCGACTTTCTTGCCATGGAGCATGACCTTGACGCCGAGCAGCTCACTCAGGAAGTACACGTCATCTGTGTGGCTGGCCTTTCCAGATCCGTTCTTGTTCATCGCATCATGCCCTCCCGGTTGCCCTGAGGACGAAGGCGTACCCCAGTACTGAGACCAGGAATATGAGGTAGAGCCTCAGGAAGAGGAGTGCGATCTTGACGCCTCTAGTCATCTCGATCCGAGGCTTGGCGTATTTCCTGTTGATCTCCCTAATCACGGAGGTCCTGCTTCTGATGACCTCGAACACCCGCATATCCAACCATTCTCTTAGGTTCTCAAGCATGGATGTCACCTTCCCCTCATTTGAGCAACCCCGGGAATAGTACTGAGATGCCGTATGTCGTGGAAAGGGCGATGATGGCTATGACGATCGAATAGCTGACCACGTTCTGCAGGGTGTTGTTCTTGTATTTCCCCATCAATTCCTCGTTGTTAAGGAGCAGTATAAGGAAGACGAGCGCTGCAGGCAACAATGTGACGGCGATGACCTGCACGAACAGCGTGATCAGGACCAGAGGCGCATTGGGAATGAGAACGACCAAGCCTGCGGTGACGACGATCATGAAGTAGCTGATGTAGAACCAGGGGGCTTCCCTGACCTTATTGTTCAGAGAGTGGGCCCAGCCGAAGACCTCTCCAAAGGCCCAAGAGCTGGCCAGTGAGATGCAGATCGCCCCGAGGAACCCTGCATCGAATAATCCGATAGCAAGGAAAGTCCCGACATACTTGTCACGGCCCATGAGCGATTTTGCGGCCTCGCCCGCACTCCCAATTAACTCGTTTGAGGGCATCGGATAGAAGACTGTCGCCGTCACTATGATGACGAATACCGCGACGAGGACAGTAAAGATGGCCCCTAGGAGCGTGTCGAATTTGCCTAAGCTGATGTCCTTCTCCCTCATCCCCTTGTCCACGACAGCGCTCTGCTGGAAGAATATCATCCAAGGAGCTATGGTCGTGCCTATGATGGCCATCAGGATGAAGACTAACTCACCGTTGAAGCCGAGTGGGAAGTTGGGGATTGCCCCCTTCGAGATGATGTCACTCACTGACGGACTCACGAGGAAGGCAGCCGGAATGTAGACCAGGTTGAGGCCGCAGAAGAGGATTGCGATCTTCTCCCATGTCCAGTAACGTCCCTGTAGAACGATGACCGCCATCACGATTGAGACTAATGTCACGGTCAGGTAGGCAGGCACCCCGAATATGGTCATGGCGGCAGTCATGCCGATGAATTCCGTCACCAGGGTGAGCCAGTTGAGAACGGTGAGGTCCAATAGTGAGAACCACCCCCAGAAAGATCCGAACGCGTCGAAGATCGCCTCGGCGTGACCACGCTTGGTCACGGCCCCGAGACGTACCGTCATCTCCTGGACGAAATACGCCACTGGCCCTAGCAGGACCAGGAACCAGATGAGTCCGTAGCCGAACTGCGCGCCAGTGACCGAATATGTGGTGATCCCGCCCGCATCGTTGTCGGCGACCATGACGATGATTCCAGGGCCGGCGATGATGAGATACAACCTCAATGCCTTCGCGAATCTGCGATACTTGTAGAAGAAGCGGGCAAAGAGGTTCATTGCGCCCCGGACAAAGTAGGCCCGATAAATAGTCTCGGTCAGCTACCAGATTGAGCTTGGGTCGGATGGAACCTACGGCCAGTGACACTCTTGCATACCTGGCCGGCAATCCCGGAAAGAGGGTCCAGCCTCGAGACAAACGGACGCGGTCTAGGTGAGACGGTTTTGGAGGAAAGAGACTAGCACGCGGTCCGCGACCGCGCGCATCGACGGATCAGAGCTCGATTGCACCGTATTCGAGATCTGTCGTCCTCTTGAAGTATCCCTGCGGGTGCAGGCAGTTCGGGCAGACCTTCAGGGCTTCCTTTCCCTTGTGCAGGAAGCCGCAGTTGGTGCAGAACCAATACTCCTCATTGTCGGACTTGTAGAGCGTGCCCTTCTGCAACCTCTCGAGCATCAGCTGGTATCGCTTCATGTGGTGCTGCTCGATGCTTATGATGTTCTCGAAGAACTTGACCGCACGCTCGTTGCCGTCCTTCTTCGCCTGCTCAAGGAACTCAGGGTACATGCTGGTCCACTCATGCAACTCGCCGGATGCTGCCGCCTTGAGGTTGTCCGCGGTCGATCCCACGACTCCAAGCAGATTCATGATGATCGCAGAATGCTCGTACTCGTTCTCCGCGGTCTCCTGGAAGGTCTTCGCGATCGCCTGGTGGCCTTCCTTCGTGGCCGCTCCCGCGAACTTCACGTACTTCGCGCGCGCCTGGCTCTCGCCCGATAGGGCAGCCTTCAGATTCTCCTCTGTCTTTGACATAGTATCGCCTTTGCACACAGAAGAGGTACACCCAAATAAGAAGTTCGCCTCATCTTCCTAGCTCGAGAGGACTAGAGCACGTGGAACACGCGCTTGCACCTTATGGTCCGGTCGAGTCCTTTCCGGCCCAGCAGCCTCATGGTCAGATCGACCGCGCGGTCGTGCCGGAAGACCATGTCGCTCATCCATTTCGTTCGCAGGGCGGTCTTGAGTGGCTTGAACATCGCGTTCCTCCACAGCTGTTCGTACCGCCCGAGCGAGTTACCGGTCGACAAGTGCTCCCTGATGGTCTGACCAGCGAACCTTCCCGCTATCATCGCGGTAGGAATGCCTCCGCCGTTCGTTGCCATCACCATGCCGGCAGCATCCCCAACAAGGAGCACATTGCCAGAGACAGTGTAAGGCACGGGACCGGATGTGGGCACAAGTCCCATGGTCAAATCGTGATACTCGATCCCGAGATTGCCCACGAATCGTTGAAAGAGCTCGGAGGGGCGCTGCTTGAGGGCCCTGTTGTTGAATCCGATGCCTACGTTAGCCCCCTTGCGTTTCGGGATGATCCAAGCATACCCACCTGGAGCCACGCTGCCGAAATACATCTTCACGACGGACTCGAAGCTCCCGTCCGCCTGGCACGTCACGGCGGGATAGCTCTCGGACACCCCTTGCATCCCGGCCTCCCTGGCCGTCCTGGAACGGGGCCCGTCCGCTCCGACTATCACTTTCGCCTTGATTTCGCCCATGGTGGTCTTCGCGACCCCATCCTTGATCGAGAGCAGGGAGGTCTGAGTCTGCAATCTGGCGCCCCTTTCGACCGCCAGCTTCACGAGCGATTTGTCGAAGGACCTGCGGTCCAGGGTCAATCCTTCGAACGGGCATCTGTAGACCTTGCCGCTCGGTGATATAATGTCGATGGCAGTGACATCCCCCGCGACGACCGAGCCATCCACTGTGAAGAGCTCCTCCAGGTCCATGCTCCGAGGGAAGATGTCGCGCATCTCCTTCGCGACCGGGAGGAACTCGCCACATTGGACGGGGTACCCGATCTCGGCACGCCTGTCAATCATGAGAACATCGGTATCTTTTCCGGCGCAGAACCTGGCGGTGGTGCTTCCTGCGGGACCCGCTCCCACTATCAGGACGTCGACTTCCAAGGTTTCTTCCCCCTGGTCATCGTGGCGCCCTTCATCTCGAGATACTCGGTCGTCACTTCCTCGAACCCGCTCTCCGCCAGCAACTCCTGGTAGACCTTGGTCGACCCGAAGCCCTGGTAGGTCTCGATGAAGGTGCGGTACGGGTCCCTGGCCCATCGCTCCCTGGCTATCGATGGAACGGCCACTCTGGCGAGGGGCGGGACCATGTGCCTGACGTGCAGCTCAAGGAGCTTCGCGAGCGGTCCCTCCGGAGGCTTCGACACGTCGACGATTATGACCTCCCCTCCGGACTTGAGGACCCTGTGCATCTCCCCCGCGGATCCTACTCTGTCGTAGAAGTTCCTGAACGAGAACACGCAGAAGACCTTGTCCACGGATGACTCTGCCAGAGGTATCTTCTCGCCGACCCCCCTGAGCAATGTCACCCTCTCCGGGTCCAGGACCTTCCTCGAGGCGAGCGCGAGCTCGTCCGATGGCTCGATGCAGAATATCTTGTTCGAGATGAGATGACGCGTGAAATTGCCCGGTCCGGAGCCCAGCTCTAGGACGACATCATCGGGCTTGGCCAACTTGGCGGCCGTCTTCCTCCACTTGTCGACCAGGCCGAAGGTTATCAGCTGGTTGACTCGCTCGTAAAATGGTCCGACCTCCACCATGGCATCCATCACTTCGTGCCATTCCCTCTCGTCCATGCCCTCGAAGTCCATCTTAGATGCTCCTACGAATCTCTCTCCAACACTCTAGCGACTATGTCCTTAAGCGATTTGCTGTGACTGTTATCGGGCAGACATCCCAGATGCTGCAGTGCTTCCAGCCCGTAGAGCTCCGCCATTGCCTTCGCCTTGTCGATGGCGGGCGTCCTGCGCACCAGCTCCGTGCATTCCCTGATCGCCTTGAGGCTCGGCTCTTCATCCGCGATGAGCTTGAGTATGGCTGCCTTGGCGGCCTTGGACTCCTTGATGGCGAGCAGAGATGGGAGCGTCAGGTGGCCCTCCTTGAGATCAGTCCCCGCAGCCTTCCCGGTCTTCTTAGAATCACCTGTGAAATCGAGTATGTCGTCGATTATCTGGAACGCGATCCCCAGGTCAAGCCCGTAACTCCCTAGTGCATCTATTTCGTCCGGGCTGCTCTCGGCGAGATACGCGCCAATCATCGCCCCTGCCCTTATCGGCTGCGCGGTCTTCCTGTCGATGATCTTGATGTACGCGTCCACTGAGAGGCTGCTCTTGTGCCTGAACTTGTTCTCCAGTATCTCCCCCTCCGCCAGGCTGACACAGGCGTCCGCGGTGGTCTGCACCACGACCTTGTCGAATGTGCCTCCCAGTCGGAAAGCGCGCGTGAATAGGAAATCGCCGGTCACGATGGCATCGTGCAGCCCGTACTTCTTGTACACCGTCTCGCGCCCTCGCCTGGTCGTGCCACCATCGTTGATGTCATCATGGATGAGCGTAGCGGAGTGTATCAGCTCGAAACCAGCAGCGATATCGACGATCCTCTCCATATCCCTGCCACCGAGAGCCATGTAAGACAGGATCGTGACTGCCGGCCTGAGCCGCTTCCCCCCTGCATCGATGACGTGGAGCGAGGCATCGGTGAGTATCGGCTCCTTGGACTTGACCATCTCGTGGAGCTTCTTGTCCACCATCCGGAGCTCTCTCTGGATGCCGAAATCCCACGGGGTAGTACTCATCAAGATGCGCATATTACCCAATTCATACTTAATTGTAATGCCCGAACACCTCAGCCAAAATCGCTGTCTGGCTACGGATTCTCGAAGGTTCAGGGAAGCCCTGCTGGAAGAATCGGGAAGGCTCCTGCGGCGGCGGTCTCGCAGAGGTCTATCACGGCCTGCGGATAGAGGCCTATCGTGATCACCATTATCAGCGCCAGGGCTATGGATATCCCGATCATGGGCGGCACGCTGATCCTATCCGTGGGTCCAGGGTCCATGTACATGTACTTGATCACGCGCGCGTAGTAGTAGAGTGAGAGAGCGCTATTCAGGACGCCAGCAATCGCGAGCCAGACCAGCCATGTCGGTCCATCTGCGGAAGCGTAGACGGCGGAGGAGAACAGGACGAACTTGCTCGAGAAGCCCGCAAGGGGGGGTATTCCCGCGAGAGAGAGCAGGAAGATGGCCATCGAGAACGACAGGAAGGGCGACCTCTTGCTCAGCCCCTTGAAATCCTCCAGCTTCTCGCCCACGGCGACGGCCCCCATCGCTGCCACGACCATGAAGGCCCCTGATTTCATGAACGCGTGGGTGAGTATGTGAAACAGGCCACCTTCCAGTGCATACTGGGTCCCCACCGGAAGCGCGATGAGGATGTAGCCCGCCTGGGCGATGGAAGAGTACGCCAGCATCCTCTTGATGTTCGTCTGGGAGATCGCAATCAGGTTCCCGACCGTCATCGAGATTATCGCGAGGGCCGCAATCGCCACCTGCCAATCGGTCTTGGTGACAATCACCGCAATCAGGAATATCTTGAAGAGCGCGGCGAAGCCCATCTTCTTGGACGCCGCGGCGAGCAATCCGGAGATCGGCGTTGGGGAGCCCTCGTATACATCAGGCGCCCACATGTGGAACGGAACCAATGCGATCTTGAACCCGAGGCCGGCGATGAACAGGACCACCGCCAAAAGGACCACCGATCTCGAACCTTCAAGAGTGGCAGCCGGGTCTTGGAGGATTAGACCGATGTCCGCGATGTTCGTGGTCCCCGCGACACCGTAGATGAGCGAGATGGCGAACAGGGTCAGCGCCGACGAGAACCCGCCTATGATGAAGTACTTCGTCGCTGCCTCTGCGGATCGGTTCTCAGATTTGCGGAACCCGGAGAGCGCGAATGACGATATGCCGGCGGTCTCGAGACCGACGAAGAGCGCGATGAGGTCGTTGGACTCCGCGACCACCGTCATACCAGTCAGGGCGAGGAGCACCAGCGCATAGTACTCCCCGTGGTTCCGGTCCCGTCTTATGAACTCCGGTGAGGCGAGGACGACCACGATGCCGACCGATATGAACACCAGCATGAACAGCCCGGAGAATGTATCGAGCGTCAGGAGGCTCCCAACCTGCATGCTGAGCGGTTCACTCGAGAAGAACAGCTTGGTGACGATGAAGGCGGCGATGGCGACCAGCGGGACCAGCGCGAACCAGGCCAGAGGCCTCTTGTCCTTCTTGAGCAAGTAGTCCAACCCGGGCAGTATTAGGGCGAATGCGATGAGGATGAGCTGCGGGGTGAATCCTTGGAGCGTGTCCCATACAGCCACTTCAGCCACCTCCCAAGAGCCCGACGACTATGTGGGCGGCCGGGTTGATGAACTGGAACATGACTAACGGGAACACGCCGAAGATGGCGATCAGGAAGATCAATATGCTGACAGGCACTCCCTCGTACCAGCTGACGTCGTGGATCTTCGTTGTATCGATCTGGTCGGTGAGTGGGCCGAACATCGTCCTCTGCAGCGCCCATAGATAGTACCCAGCAGTGATCACCACGCTCAGTATCGGCAGCCAGAGCCAGAGCGCCCATACCTGGAACATGCTCGCGAGCACCATGAACTCCGCCGCGAAGCTGACGAGCCCTGGCAAGCCCAGCGATGCGAGAAATCCAATGGTCATCAAGGTCGATGCACGTGGCATCTTCCTCGATAGTCCGCCAAGGCTCGGGATCATCCTCGTGCCGCACTTGTGCTGCATGACCCCACACATCATGAACAGGACTGCCGTCACGAGACCGTGGGCGAACATCTGGAAGACCCCCGCGACTATGCCTAGCTCGGTGAAAGTGGCGAACCCGAGCAGGACGAAGCCCATGTGGCTGATGGAGGAGTAGGCCACCATCTTCTTCAGGTCCTTCTGGGCAAGGCTCAGCACGGCGCCGTAGAGTATGCTCACGATGGCTATCACCGCCATCAGGATCTGCAGGCTCGCAGCCCCTTGCGGCAAGGTCGGGATCGCTATCCTGATGAGACCGTAGCCGCCCATCTTCAGGAGCAGGCCGGCAAGCAGCACGCTCCCCGCCGTGGGCGCCTCGACATGCGCGTCCGGCAACCAAGTATGGAAGGGCACTATGGGGATCTTCACCCCAAATCCGAACAGGAGGGCAGCGAAGATGGCGATCTGGAACCCGCCCGTGAACAGATTGCTGTCGATACTTCCATCGAGCGCGATTCTTTCCATGCTGAAGGAGTGGGCGCCCGCCTGGAAGAACATGGCCATGATCGAGATGAGCATCGCGAGGCTCGCGACATGCGTGTAGATGAAGAACTTGATCGCGGCGTAGTCCTTCTTCGGGCCGCCCCAGATGCCGATCATGAAGTACATCGGTATGAGGACGATCTCCCAGAACACGTAGAACAGGAAGTAGTCGAGCGACACGAAAACCCCGAGCACGCCGACCTCGAGGACGAGCATCAGTCCGAAGTACTCCTTCGCCCGGACCTTCGTGTCCCACGAGAACACGACCGACAGCGTGCACAGAAGGGTCGTCAGGACGAACAGGGGCAGGCTGATGCCGTCTAGACCGACTATGTAGTTGATCCCAAGGGCCTTGATCCAGACATGCTCCTCGTAGAACTGGTAGTTGAAGAACCCACCACCATCATGGTACCCTGTGGCCTGGGATGTCGGGTTGACCATGAACTGCAGCGCGACGACCACCGATAGGACCAGCGCTGCAAGCGAGAATGACAGCGCGAACCACTTGGCCCAGCTCTCCCGTCTGCCGAGCGAGAATGTGAGGATGGAGCCGACGATCGGCATCAGGAGTATGATCGTTATCATCGGAATGCCCTCGAACATCGATCAAGCACCTCCCACTAGCAGGATGAACAGCAATAGGATTACAATCGCGACGACGACGAGGCTGGCATATCTCTGCACATTCCCTGACTGCGCTTTCCTGATCACGTTCCCCGTCCGAGCCCCGAGGTAAGCGAACCCGTTGACCGCTCCATCTATCACGCGCCTGTCGAACACGTCCGCGAGCTTCGAGAACCCATAGACGACAGTGACAGCGAAGTCGTCGTAGAACTTGCTAATGTACCACCGGTTCTCGAGCGCCTTCTGGAACTTCCCAGGGATGCCCGCGGCAAACCTGCTCCGGTCGAAGCCCGGCACGAAGTAGATGCGATATGCGAGCAGGATACCGACTATCACGATCCCCAGCACGAGGAATGTGAACGGACTCATGAGCACATCCGCTGCGATCGCCCCCAGGGACTCATGCTCCGCCGAGAGCGGGATGTCGCCCAGCGAACCCTCGATGAACAGTCTGAAACCCGAGCCAATGAACAACGCGAAGCCTGAGACCAGGGCGAGTCCCGCGAGGACCATCAGCGGCACGGTCATGATACTCGGGGACTCGTGCGCGTGGTACTCCGACCTCGGGTTGCTCGAGAAGGTCATGAACCACATCCTGAACATGTAGAACGCTGTCAGGAACGCGGTCGCCACGCCCATCGCCCAGAGGATGAAGAACGTCAGGTGGAAGCTCCCGGCGTGATAGACGGCCGTGAGCACTTCGTCCTTGCTCCAGAAGCCAGATAGCGGGGGTATCCCGGCGATGGCTAACGCTCCGATCAGCATAGTGATGGAGGTTATGGGCATCTTCTTCCTGAGACCTCCCATGAGCCGCATGTCGTTCGTGCCGACCGCATGGATGACGCTTCCGGCGCACAGGAACAGCAGCGCCTTGAAGAACGCATGGTTCATCAGATGGAACGTGGCAGCGGCGTAGCCTGCGCTCGAACCTCCGTGTATGATCAGATATCCGCCAGCTCCCAACGCGAGGGTCATGTATCCCAGTTGACTGATCGTGCTGTAAGCCAGGACACGCTTGATGTCGGTCGCGGCCAACGCAACGGTGGCAGCTAGCAATGCCGTTATGCCGCCAATGATCCCGATGAACAACAGGGTGTCGGGGCTGTGGACCAGGAGCGGATAGGTCCTCGCGGTCAGGTAGATCCCTGCCTTGACCATCGTCGCTGCGTGGATCAATGCAGACACCGTGGTCGGCCCCTCCATCGCATCGGGGAGCCATTCGTGCAAGGGGAACTGGGCGCTCTTCCCAATCGCGCCACCGAATATCAGCGCTGTCGCAAGGGTGAGCATGTCAGACGGGACCACGGCAGCAGTCACGGACCCACCGTCCGCGAATAGGGTCGCGAAGTCGAAGCTGCCGACATACTTGAACAGGATTATCAGGCCGGCCATGAACATGATGTCCCCGACCCTGGTGACGATGAACGCCCTCTTCGCGGCGCTCGCTGCCGCGGGCCGCTCGTACCAGAACCCTATCAGGAGGTAGGAGCACAGGCCGACAAGCTCCCAGAAAATGAACATCTGGAGGTAGTTGTTGGCTAGGACGAGGCCGTACATCACCGAGATGAACAGCATGATCTCGGCGTAGTAGCGCCTCCTGCGTTCCGCTTCCGCGTGCATGTACCCGCCCGAGTAGACGACGACGAGCGTCCCGACTATGGACACGACCACCAACATGATCGCGGTCAGGGAATCGATCCATATCCCGAACTCCATAGTGAAGCCGCCGATGTTCAGCCAGGTGAAGGATGGAGCACCTGTGCCAGTAAGGGTGTGTCCTGTCAGGACCTGCCAGACGACCACCATAGATAGGATGAGCGCCCCGCCTGCTCCCGCGATGGCATAGCCACCGCCGTCCTCCCACCAGAGCCCCTTCCTCGGGAGGAGGCCGATGAGCACGAACGCGATGAAGGGTATGACCGGTATCAACCAAGCATACTCGAGGAGGTTCACTTCACCACCTCAGGATGTTGATCTTGTCAACATCGATCGTCTGGTATCTCCTGTAGACCGAGAGCAATATCGCCAGCCCGACGGCCACCTCGGCGGCGGCTATGGCGATTGAGAATATGGCAAAGACCTGCCCCGAAGGATCCGGGAATCCATGCATGCTCCTGTGATATGAACTGAACGCGACGAAGTTGATGTTCGCCGCGTTGAGCATGATCTCGATGGACATGAGCACGACGATGGCGTTCTTCCTCGTGAGGACGCCATAGGCACCGATCGCGAACAGGAGCGAGCTGAGGATGAGCCAGTACTCGATGGTTATCATTCTTTCTCCTCCTTCGCGAGGAACACTCCGCCCAGGAGCGCGACCAGGAGCAGGAGGCCGATGAGGAACATCACCAAGCCGTAGCCGGAGTTGTCGTCTTCGCCGAAGAGCGTCTTCGCCACTTCCTCGGTGGTCGGCGTCTGCGAATCCTGGCCGACCTGCGGCCAATGGACGGACATCATCACCCCGACGAATATGAGCGCGAGAGCGAGTATAGCGATGCCCCTGGTCACACCGGGTCTCATCTCTTCTCACTCTCCTTTATCTCGCGCCTCGTGAGCATGATCCCGAAGAGTATCACAACGATGACCGCGCCCACGTAGACCAGTATCTGGATGATGGCGACGAACTCGGCGCTGAGCATGATGTACAGGGCCGCCACCGCGATGAAGCAGGAGGCGAGGTAAATCACGCTGTGGATTATCTCCTTGGCCTCGATGACCATGAGCGCGGAGACGAGCGCCGCCCCCGCAAGGAAGACGAACGCGAACAACTCCCAGTCGAAGATCATTCTTCCACCCCATCCATCTCGATGGCGTCGAACTTGCAGGACCTGAAGCATTTCCCGCACCCGACGCACTTCTCGAACACGAACACCGCCCGCTTCTTGTTCTTGCCCGGCTTGCCATCCTTCGTCGGTTTGCTAGTTCCAGGCATCTCCATCATGTAGATGGCATCTGCAGGGCACGCGCGCACGCACGCTCCGCAGCCCGTGCATTTCTTCAGGACGAACTTCGGTTCCGGCATATCGAAGTATGACTCGTAGACATCCTTCATGGTCAGCGCCTTCTCGGTGCAGCTGACAGCGCACTTCCCCTCACCGGTGCATCTGGCGAGAGTGAACTCCGGCTTCGACTTCCCCGCCGCTTCTATCGGCATCATCGCGATGCACATCTCGG